>Ga0209040_10004285_pt1 | contig 10814 bp, 8 predicted proteins | sample BogFormECP12_OM3_FD_188240 | JGI IMG/M metagenome (GOLD analysis project Ga0209040, IMG submission 188240) | Bog forest soil microbial communities from Calvert Island, British Columbia, Canada - ECP12_OM3 (SPAdes) (version 2) | ecosystem: Environmental > Aquatic > Freshwater > Wetlands > Bog ... | reverse complement strand
CAATGCTGTCGGGCGGCCATTATCGCCAAGATTCATCTCGATCAAGGCAAGGGACTACAGCTTCCAACATTATCCAATGTTTGGCAAAGCAGGTAATGGCGTACCGTTGATCGGCGGCATTTATTCAGAGGACGAAGTCTGGTCCTGCACGACATGTGGCGCTTGCGAAGAAGAGTGCCCGCTATTGATCGAGTACATTGACAAGATCGTCGATCTGCGGCGGGGCTTGGTCGACGACGGGAATGTGCCCAAGTCCATCCAGAAGGCGCTGAAGGCCCTCGAAAGCCGCGGTAATCCCTACGGCAAGATGGAGAAAAAGAAAGCCGACTGGGCCAAGGACAAAGAGTTCCAGCCAACCTGCGATGTCAAGATACTTGACGGTGCCAATGCCGCCGACACGTTGTATTTCGTCGACAGCATTACCTCCTACGACGACCGGATGCAAGCGATCGGGCAGGCAACGGCAAGAATTCTGGACGCGACCGGAGGGAGCTTCGGAATCCTGGGCTCTGCGGAGAAAGACAGCGGCCATGAAGTGCGACGGTTCGGCGAAGAGACGCTGTTCATGGCCTTGCGCGACCACAATGTGGAGGCCATCAAGGCATCCGGAGTCCAGCGCATCGTCACCGCGGACCCGCACGCCTACAACGCGCTGAAGCATGACTATAAAGATGTGCCTCCGGTAGAGCACATCAGCCAGGTAATCGCGCGTGAAGTGAAATCCGGGAACCTGAAACTCAATCCGGTAGAAAACGCAGACAACGTATACGCCTACCACGACCCCTGCTATTTGGGTCGGCACAACCAGGTTTACGACGACCCTCGCGACGTGCTCGATGCGATTCCGGGTCTGAAGCGAGTCGAAATGAACCGCTGCCGCGACCGATCTTTCTGTTGTGGTGGCGGCGGACTGATGCTGTTCTACGAGCCCAAGGAAGAGCAACGCATGGGCGTGAAGCGGGTGCAGATGGCTGCCGAAGCCGGGGCCAATGTGATCGTGACGGCGTGCCCGTTCTGCATGGTGAACATGGAAGATGCGATCAAGGTCGCAGGTATGGAAGGAAAGATGACGGCCATCGACTTGACGGAACTGGTGGACAAGCACATCGCGCGCAAAGAGGCGAAGGAGGCGGAAAAAACGGAGCAGTTTGCCGAACCGGCAAGCGTCTGACAGTTTGATCCGCTGGGAAAAGTTTCCCAGGCAAGGACAGGGCCAAGAAAAATATGGGAGGGTGAATGTGGAGATTCTAGTTTGTGTAAGAAGAGTGCCCGACACTTCGGAAAATGAGATCCAGCTCAACAGTGCTGGGAACGATATCGAACGAGACGACCTGGTTTATTCGGTGAATGAAGCGGACAACTACGCGGTTGAAGAGGCCCTTCAGATCGCCGCCCGGGACGGTGGCAAAGTCACCGTCGTGACGGTGGGTGGCGATGAGGACGAGGAGATCCTGCGCCGGGAGATGGCCATGGGCGCCAACCAAGGCGTCCTGATATCAGACGAGGCTTTTAACGGGTCGGACGGACGGGGCATCGCTACCATCCTGAAAGCCTTTGTGCAAAAGAACCATTACGACCTGATCCTGACAGGGATTCAGGCCGAGGATGGCGGCGCTCAGGTGGGCGGGATGCTGGCAGCGTTGCTCGACTATCCCTTCGCTTCTCTGGTGAATTCCATCGCCGTCCTCGACGGCGGCAAGCTGAAGGTTAGCCGCGAGATCGAGGGCGGCAACCGGGAGATGAATGAGATCGATCTCCCCTGTGTGCTCTCGATTCAAACCGGCATCAACGAGCCGCGTTACGTCGGCATGCGCGGGATCCGGCAAGTGGCTTCCGTCGAGGTTCCAACCTTCGGGGCATCGGATCTGGGCGTTGACGCTGGCACCGTGGGAGTAGCTGGAGCGAAGGTAAGACGGATGGATTACTTCGTGCCGGCGCTGGGCAAAGGAGCCGAGATCCTGCAGGGCAGCCGGGAAGAAATCATCGACAAACTCATTGAGTTGATGAAGGCCAAAGGAGGGATGAACTAATGGCTCGGATTTTCGCCTACATCGTACACAAGAGCGGCGTGGCCGATGACTCGGCCGCCGAACTCGCAGCCGCAGCAAGAAAGATCGACGCCAATGCGTCGCCCGTCGCTGTCGTTATCGGTTGGGGCGCGGAGCTTGATGCTGTCTGCGAAAGCCTGCGTTCCTTCTACACCGAGGTATGGAAAGTCGCGAACCAAGCGATCGCTTACCCCAACGCGGAACTGGTCCGCAAAGCCCTGGTGAACATCCTCCCGCGTGAAAGTATTGTGCTCGTCCCTCACGCCCATTTCGGAATTGATTTGTCACCGGGCCTATCGATCAAGCTGAATGCAGCTTTTGTCTCGGACGTGTTGGCGATCGAAGGGATTGACGGGACTGCGCTGAAACTGGTTCGCCAGGAATTTGGCGGTCAGGTGAGCGCGCATGTGCATTGCGATATCTCATCGGGCGCGGTCCTCAACCTTCGACCGGGCGCATTCAAGCCGCAGGAATCCGCTCCCCTTAATGGCGTGGTCGTCGACAAGTCAGCCGAGGTCGGGGCTTTGACCGCGGGCCGCCGCTATCTGGAGACCGTCGTGCCCGAAGCAGGTGATGTGGACATCACCAAGCACGCCGTTCTGGTTTCGGTCGGCCGCGGCATCCAGGAGCAGGACAATATCGCCATTGCCCAGGAACTGGCTGACGCCTTGGGCGCGGCGGTGAGTTGTTCGCGACTTGGTTCTACTCCTCCCGCTTTGGAACACCAGGCTCAAGATGATGGCGACTTAAAGAGTAGCGACTCGAAGGTGTTGTTGCATGGGGATCCGATTGCAGATGTGTCGATGCCGATCGTGCATCCCAAAACCAAGCCTGCTTGGTATCGCCGCTGCAAAGCCACCGACTGGATCACTGCGGTGGCCACTATGACAATGACCGTCGCGGTGACGTGCTTCGGCATTGCTTTCCAAAAGCAGATAAAGAATGCAACCGCCCAGCTGACTCAATCCGAGACTTCCATGCGGGCAATGCAAGGACAAGTCCGGGCTGATGAGCGAGCATGGGTAGGACTGATAGAAGCAGTCGCGCAACCGCTGACTGCTAACGGCGGTGGATTCACTATCAAACTGCAGAACACCGGCAAGACACCGGCGCTTGACTTGCAAATTTCCGATGTCATCACGATTGCAGACATCGATCAATCCGCCGAGCTTCCGGAGCAAAACATAACAGCTCGCAACCCCGCGGGCACCTTGATGCCCGGAGCGGTATTTACAACCGATGTCTGGTTCAAGACCTCACCAGACGCCGTGTCCAGCCTGACGCACGATCAGTTGTCCGCGGTAAACTTTATCCACATTACCTACAAGGATGTGTTCCAGGCACCCCATACCACCAAGGTATGCTTCTACTGGCGCAGCAGCCTGCCGAGGGTGAAGCCGTGCGGCGCCTACAACGAACTGAACTGATGTGATCTAGCTTAGCTATCACAACAGGTGAGACCAGCCATATTGAAGCCGAGCTGATCATTCCGCTCTATGCGGCTTGCCCGAATCGTCCCGGCCGGCAACTCCAGGACCCTGCGAGTCCTCCAGTGAAGAGCAGCAACCCGACACGGGCCCAACTTCTCCCAGGTTCCCAGCACACGCATCTGCGCATCGAGGGAAACCACATCGATTGGAAAACGCATGCCAAAGGTGTGGATCCCGGATGATGGCTCGATGAGGAGCCCGCATCCGGGTTCCAGGCTGTTAGTTCCCAGCAGGCCCACGAGACGCGCGAAAGCCTTATCAGCAACGCGTATCCGTGTGCCCACCACGGCGTTTTTGGTTAGGTTGACGATCTCAATGTCACGAGACCCTGGCATTGTCGGCTTCCTTCGGACTATGCGGTCTTACGTCGGCGCATAATCAGGACCATGAGAATCACAGCAAACAAAACACCTGCCGCTGTACGAATTACCGTTACGCTATCCATGGTTAGCTCCTCTCCTCCTTGGGTTGGTTACCGCTACTACTACTTAAACAACGTATTCAAACTTCTGCCGATCGTTAGAAAGGCCGGCCCGAGCAAGACAATGAAGATGCTGGGAAATATGAACAGGACCAGCGGAAAAATAAGCTTCACTGTCGTCTTGGCCGCCATCTCTTCGGCTTGCTGCCGGCGTTTCATTCGCATGCTGTCGGAAAACACGCTGAGCGCCTTGGCGATCGGCGTGCCAAAGCGGTCGGTCTGCCCCAGCATGCTGACGAAGGCCTTGACCGTCTCGAGTCGGGTGCGATCGGCCATGCCGCGCCAGGCCTCGAGACGCGCCTTGCCGGCGCGCTGCTCGATGTTGATGGTCATGAACTCCTCGCTTATGGCAGGATGGCTGATTGCCAGTTCCTGCCCGGCACGCAACAGGGCCTGATCCAGGCCCAAGCCTGCCTCCACGCAGATCACCATAAGGTCAATGGCGTCGGGCATGCCCAAGCGAATGGCCTCCCGCCGCCGCCTCGCCATCTGGGTCAGACCAAGGTCGGGAGCGAGATAGGCGACCGCTGGCAGCGCGATCATCCAAAAGCTGCTGTTATTAGGAATGAACGTGGCGGCGACCAGGGCGACGAGGGGCGCAAGCAGCCGCAGCCCGAAATAAATATCGATGTCGCTCTTGCTACGGCGTCCGGCCGCGATCAGGCGCTGGCGGAGTTTTTCGTTGTCTTCAAATCTCAGACGAGTGCGAACCGAGCGCACCATCTCCAGTGCTCGCTGAACGAGGTTGGTGCGTTCCTCAACCACCGCTTCGAAGGTGGCAGGGGTGCGAGTCACTTCCATGATCCGCCTGGCATGCCGCGAAGGCATCATCATGTACAAGCCGACCAGCAGCCCGGCAGCGCAGAACGCGGTGGCGACAATGCTGAGGAGAAGTATTACGTTCATCGCCATCACACCTTAATATTGACGATCTTGCGAATCATCAAAGCGCCCAGCACCATCCCGGTTGCTCCGGCGTAGATAAGCTTTCTGCCCGTCGGGTCCTCGATCAGCACGCGCGCGTAACCACGATTCGCCATGTTAATCAGGAAGAACATAATGACGGGCAAAGCGCCCAGGATGTAACCGGTCATGCGTCCCTGGGCTGTATAGGTCCGCACCTCTCCCTGGATACGAATGCGATCGCGGACCACTGCCGCGGTGCGGTCGAGCGTATCCACCAGGTTGCCGCCAGTCTCCTTTTGCACCAGCATCGCCGTGACCACAAACTGCAGGTCTTGAGAAGGTACGCGACTGGCCAGCTCCAGAAGCGCTTCTCGGTGGGGCAAGCCGAAGTTCTGTTGCCGGTAAACTTCACGAAACTCGGTGCGGACCGGTTCTGCCGCTTCCTGTCCCACGATCTCGATAGCTGCACTGATCGAGTGACCAGCGCGCAAGGCGCGAGTGATGAGATCCAGCGCGTCAGGAAGTGCCTGGTTGAAACGCTTCAAACGCCTCCCGCGCAATACGTTCAGATACACGAATGGCAGGAAGAGGGAGACCAGACCAACCAGGATCGAGGCGATAAGTTCAGGCAGATAATAATACGAGATGGCAAATCCAGCGGCCCCGCAGCCTGCGGAAATCGCCAGCACCACCGGTACGCTCCAGGAACTCTCCGCTTGTGAAACCAGCAGCCGGATTTTATGCGATACGTTCCAATGCTGGAGGAGCGCGTCGAGCCAGCCAATTTCGCTCAGTTGCGTGCGCTTGAATATCTCAGCGACACCTTCCCCGAGGAAGATACCGCTGGAAGCCGCCTGAATGCCTGCCATTCGGCCCTCGATGACACGGTCCTCGGCGCTGGGACGCGTTAGTATCATCACGACCGCAAAGGTCAGTCCAAGCACCAACATGAAAACCAGGCAAAGCAGAATCATGGTTCAGGGGCGGGCCCTACACCTCCTCCGAAACTTCCAGCAGATTCATGGAGAACGGCACACCCGAGGCCCGCAGTCTCTCCGCGAACTTGGGAACAATTCCCGTCGCCATGAACCTGCCAATCACCTTCCCATTCGGTCCGATACCGCGCTTCTCGAAGAGGAAGATGTCCTGCATGCTGACCAGATCGCCGACCGTGCCGGCGATCTCCGAGATGTGGGTGACGCGACGGGTGCCATCACTCATGCGCGATACCTGAACGATGACCTGAATGGCGGAAGCGATTTGCTGGCGCACCGCCTTTTCCGGCAGGTTGAGATTGGCCATCATCGCCATGGTCTCGATGCGCGCCAATGCATCACGCGGTCCGTTGGCGTGGACGGTGGTAATCGAGCCATCGTGTCCGGTGTTCATGGCCTGCAACATGTCCAGGGCTTCCTCGCCGCGAACTTCGCCGATCACGATGCGGTCGGGGCGCATGCGCAGCGCGTTAATTACCAGCTCCCGGGCCCGCACCCCTCCCTTGCCTTCCACGTTGGGAGGCCGGCATTCCAGCCGCACAACGTGTCTCTGCCGGAGCTGCAATTCGGCGGAATCTTCAATGGTGACGATTCGTTCCTTGTCCGAGATGAAGCTGGACAGCACGTTCAGGAGTGTGGTCTTGCCCGCTCCCGTTCCCCCCGACACAATGATGTTGAGGCGTGCCTTGACCGCACCCTGCATGACCTCCATCATCTCGCGAGTAAATGCGCGATAAGTGAGTAAATCTTCGGCCTGAAGAGGCGTAGTGCCGAAACGGCGAATGGAGAGAATCGGGCCGTCCACGGCCAGCGGCGGGATTATGACATTGACGCGCGATCCATCCGTCAAGCGGGCATCTACCATGGGCGAGGATTCATCGACCCTTCTGCCGACCGCCGAAACGATCTTGTCGATAATGTGCATTAGGTGGATGTTGTCCTTGAAAACGACATTGGTCCGCTCTAGGACACCCCCGCGTTCCACGTAGACCGTGTCGGCGGTGTTTACCAGAATGTCGTTGACGGTTGGGTCCTGCAGTAGCGGCTCCAGCGGCCCCAGCCCAAACACCTCGTCCAGCACTTCATTGGCGATGCGCTCGCGCTCCATGGCGCTGAACGGGATTCCCTGCTCGCTGACCAGCTGAAAAATAACCCCCAGGAGCTGCTGCCGGGCGCGTGCGTCTTCCATGAAAAACAGTTTTTCGAGATCCAGCTTGTTGATCAGGTCGCGATGAACCGCAGACTTCACCTCCTGCTGGGCGCGTCCGACCATTTGCTTGGCACCGCGGTTGGCGGTGCTCCCAGCGCGGTGAACAGGAGTCGCAGTTGTGGTTACCTCAGCCACGCATCCTCCCGCAACGAATAGGGACCAGCTCGATCATCTAACCCCACAAAGAGAATTTCCGTTTCGGCTGCTCCTGGACGACTTCCGCGCACGGCGCCAGAGTGCCAGCCCACTTCTTCATCTGAAAGGCAAACTCGCTCTTCTGGTCAGGCAGGATTGGCGTCCCGGTATTCATGGCGCGAATCAGCGCAACCGAATGGTTCGGCATGGTAATAGAGATCGGCTGCCGGATGGCATTCTCGATCTGCTCCAGGCTGACCGCCCCCTGCGAGGAAAAGCGATTGATCACCACCCGGATCTTGGCCGGCGACACCGAGCATTGCAGCAGCCGGTCGATGTAGCGGGACAGGTCGCGCAGTGCGGGAACGTCAGGGGTGGCTACGAGATAAAGTTCGTCGCAGCCGTCGATGGTGACCAGGTTCAAGTCCCCGATTCCGCGCGGCGAATCGATGATGACAAATTCGTATTCTTCGGCAAGAAAGTGGACCGCTCGCTCGACCGCATCGAGCGAGATGTTGGGCACTCCATTCAACACGTTGGGGGAGGGCAGGACGTCGAGTCCGCTGGAATGGTGAGTAACAAAACTGTTCAGCAAGGTCTGGTCAAGCCTCCCGATGTTGCGCACCAACTCATAAAAGTCATAGCTGGCCCCGTCCAGCCCGAGATAGAGCCCCACATGTCCCAGTTGCCGGTGCTGGTCGGCGATGAGCACTCTCCTGCCGAACGAGCGGGAGAGAAATATTGCCAGGTGAACCGCCAGGGTGGTTGTCCCGGCGCCGCCACGGCAGCCGAGAAATGCCAGGGTCTTTCCCGCCGCCTTGCGCGCCGACTCGCTGGACTTCAGGCGGCCACGGATCCGCGCCAAAGACTCGCACAGCCCCTCAATGGACAGTGGCTTGGTAAGGTACTCACTGCAGCCCGCCCGCATGGCTTCCAGAATAAGTGCCGGCTCATTCTTTTCCGACAGCGCAATCAGGGTGGTCTTTCCATGCAGCATCTGTTGCAGTGTGTTGGCCGCCTGCACCGCGCGCTCGTGGTCTTTATCGAAGTCGATGACACACACCGATGCTTCCGCGTTCTGTAGCTTCAGCAAAGGCTCAAGTTCGCCCTCGCGGGGGGAGTAGTCTTGCAATTCCCCCACGAAGCTGCAGTATTCGCGAAGCGTGGTCTGGCGCACCTTGTCTGCCGATGCTTGATCGACGCACACGGTGATTACGCACATCCCACTTTGACTCGTGTTGGGTTCCTCGGCCTTCACAAACCGCTCCCTCTTCGCTCGCCCATCCCGTCACCGCTCCGAAGCTCTACTTGGGCAAACCATGGTCGAAATTCTTCAACTGACCCGGCGGGGTCACCCAGTTCGGTTGTGCGGGCGGCTTCATCGGGCCGTTCAGCGGATCGACGATGGTCGGCGTCGCAATTACGATCAGCTCCATCACCGAATGGTTCAGGTTCCTCGACCGGAAGAGCTGCCCCAGTATGGGGATGTCCCCGATACCAGGTATTTTGCTGAGCTGCTCCGTGGTGCGGCGGTCGAGCAGCCCGGAGATGCCGAAACTCTGCCCATCTCGCAACTCAATTTCCGTCTCCGCCTTGCGCGTCGATATAGCTGGCAATGTGTAACCCGCGATGACCACCTCATTGGTGTAATCCAGAGCGCTGACCTCCGGCAGAACCTTCAGCCGGATCGTTCCATCGGGATTCACAAACGGAGTGAAATCCAGCTTGACGCCGTATTGCCGGAACTGGATGGTCACGCTGGTCACGCCACCGCCGCCGGATGGCTGTACCACTGGGTAGGGAAATTCGCCGCCCGCAAGAAACTTGGCCGGCTGGCCATGGATCGTCATCAGCGTCGGCTCAGCCAGGACCTCAAGCACGCCCTTGTTCTGCAGATCTTTGAGCGTCGCTCCCAGGTTGAGATCGGTGTTGAAGTAGAAGAGATTCAATACGTCGCTCAGCGTGGCCGTCGCCCCGCTCGTCGATCCGCCGACCGCGGGAAAGGTCGGTGCGCTGAACTGGCCTGTGGTCGAGAGCGAGGTGTTCTTTCCGATGCTGAAGATGTTGATGCCAAACGCATCGATTTTCGTCCGGTCTACTTCTGCGATTTCTATCTTGAGCTGCACCTGGGGCCGATGTCTGGGATCGACGACAAGCGAGTTGATAACGTCTTTGGAGTAAACCGACGCCAGCTTTCCGGCGGCCTCGGCCTCAACATCAGCGCCCACAACTCCCGAGAGGAAGACCCGCGCTTGTTGGGATTCGACTTCAATTTGATCGCCCGGCAAGGCCTCAGCCAAGGCATTGCGCAGTCCGGCGACGTCAACATCGGCGCACACGGTGTAGATGGTCGACTGTCCGGTTTCGTTCCACACCACAATGCTGCCGGTCCCGGTAGCCTTCGCGCTGATCACCAGTTCATACGGGCTGGCAGTTAGAGAATCAAGGACTACGGGATTGCTCACATAGACGCGACGCAGCCGGCTGGTGGTGGTGATGAACAGCGATCTTCCTACCACCAGATGGAGCGTCTGGCTGGCGCCATTGGATTGCGGAACTGGGGCCGGGACCAAGCTGGGAGCAGCGGCTTGCGCGCCTGCCTCTGATCTCGGCAGCTTGCTAAACACCCAGGGAACCTGGATTCCGCCGCCTTTCGTGCCTTCCTGGGGGGAGCTGGGCGCAGGGGTGGGTACAGGCGTTGCAGTTTCCGCAGCCGGCGGAGTTGGCGGTGCGGGGTATGCTTCTTGACCCCCTAGTCGGTTCACGGACAACAGAAGAAGGAGGCCCGCAACGTACAACCACACTGGACGGTTTGTTCTCATCGCAACCATAGGCTTCACTCGAACCGGGTAGTGGAATGTTTGTCGCCAATAATCGTCTCCACCACGTAGCCCTGATTATTGGCCAGCCTCGCAGCCGCACGTCCGCCCGCGGCGTGCGACGGCGTTTCCGGGCCGAATAGAGCGGTAACCTCGATAGGAATTGGATTGATGCGGGCCCGGTCCGCTCCATTTCGCAGAACGAAGTGTATGGTCCCCTGGGTGGCCGCCAACACCAACTTCTGCGCGTCCTGAGGCGTCAGCAGCAAGGTCACCACGTTCGCTGCCTGCGCCTTTCCCTGCGGATCGGGCTCGATGTTCTGGCCAGTCGTTAGAACCTCGACGTCCTGCAATACAATCTGTGTCGCTTGTGTCATGGTCTTATCCGAATGAAGGGTGACCAGAACATCGACATGGGAGCCAGGAAACAAGAATCCCGCTACCCCAACCACCTCATCGGAACGCACCGACGTCGCCCGCATTCCTTCCGGGATTTTTACCGTCAGCCCAATTCCTGAGCCAGGCGCCGCCAGGTAGGTATCCAGAATCGGCTGCCCGCCGGCCACGGGGTAGATGACCGACCGCCCCACCAGCTCGTCTGGCTTCTTGAACCCACCCTGTACTGGAACGGTCTCTGGCCAATCCACCAACGACAGGTTGTCGGGCTTGAGCACCTCGCCGGATTGGATGGCGCGGGAGGCAGCGACATAGCGGAGGGTCTGTGGCCGCG
>Ga0209040_10004284_pt1 | contig 10819 bp, 9 predicted proteins | sample BogFormECP12_OM3_FD_188240 | JGI IMG/M metagenome (GOLD analysis project Ga0209040, IMG submission 188240) | Bog forest soil microbial communities from Calvert Island, British Columbia, Canada - ECP12_OM3 (SPAdes) (version 2) | ecosystem: Environmental > Aquatic > Freshwater > Wetlands > Bog ... | reverse complement strand
GACCGTCGGCCGTGAACAGGATGTTGGACGGCTTCAGGTCGCGATGGACGATCCCCGCCTCGTGGGCAACCTGCATCGCCTTCGAGAGTGTGACCAGGAGCTCGGCCGCGGGGCGTCCCGGCTGCGGCGACCCGGCCAGGCGGCCGGCGAGGTCGCCCCCCTCGCCGTCGGGGCAGGTGATCAGCGTCCCCGGCGGGACCCGCAGCCTCAACGTCTCCCCGTCCGCGCCGTGGCGGAGTGCACCTTCGCCGTGGCCGCCACGCCCGGCGCGGTAGTGGCTGCGGCGGCGGAAGCTCTGCAGGTCGCGCAGCGACTCCTCGCACACCACGACCACGTCCCCCCCGCGCCCCCCGTCGCCACCGTCGGGGCCTCCGCGCGGGACGTGGGCTTCGCGGCGAAAGCTCATGCAGCCGTCGCCCCCGGCGCCCGCCTGGACGTGAATGCGCGCACGATCGTGAAGCACGACTCCATCGTGACAGCCCTCGACGCGCCGCCCGCAGCGGCGGATCGTCTATATCGAGGGAACCCAGCCACCGAGACAAGGGAGCAGACGAGCATGAGTGCCGAACAACCCGCCTCCGCCGACCGCGTCCTGCTGATCACCGGCGCCTCCACCGGGATCGGGGCGGCCACCGCCCGCCATGCCGCCGGCGCGGGGTGGCGCGTCGTGCTGGCCGCTCGCTCGCTCGAGCGCCTGCAGGCGCTCGCCGAGGAGCTCGGCGGGCCGGAGCGTGCCGTGGCCGTGCACTGCGACGTGACCGAGTGGTCACAGCAGGAGCAGCTGGTCGTCATCGCACTGGCGTCCTTTGGGCGCATCGACGCCGCCTTCGCCAACGCCGGCTTCGGGGCTCCGCGCGGCTTCCTCAACGACACGCCCGAGCACTGGCGGGAGATGGTGCTGACGAACGTCTACGGCGCTGCCCTCACGATCCGGGCGACGATCCCAGCGCTCAAGCAGTCGCGCGGACACCTGCTCCTGACCTCGAGCGTCGCCGGAAGGCGCGTGCTGCCGGGTTCGCTGTACTCGTGCACGAAGCACGCCGTCACGGCGATGGGCGAGGCGGCGCGGCAGGACCTGAACGGCAGCGGCGTTCGCGTCACGCTGATCGAGCCCGGCATGACCGACACGCCGTTCTTCGATCGACGCCCCAGCGACGCGCTGAACGATGAGGACATCGCCCGCGCCGTGATCTACGCCATCTCCCAGCCGCCCCACGTGGATGTCAACGAGATCCTGATCCGCCCGATCGCACAGGCGGGATAGGACCTCGCCTCACGCTGCGGGACGGGACCTCGCCCGGGGCGCTCAGTCGTGGGCGGGGCGGTGTCCGGGATCCAGGGCCGCGGCGGTCGAGACGCTCGCCACCGCGACGGCGATCCGCGCTGCGCAGCGGCGCCGGCGATCCGCGCAGCGCTCAGGCCTGGTCTCCGGCGGGCACGACGCTGACGACGCGTCCGCTGCGGCCGGTCCTGAACTCCACGGTCCCGGCGGCGCGCGCGTAGAGCGTGTCGTCCTTGCCGATGCCGACGCCTGCACCCGGCTTGAAGCGGGTGCCGCGCTGGCGCACGATGATCTCCCCGCCGCTGACCGTCTGCCCGGCGAACGTCTTGACGCCGAGGCGCTGGGCGTTCGAGTCGCGCCCGTTGCGGCTCGAGCCGAGCCCCTTCTTATGAGCCATCTGCGGTCTTCTCCTTCGCGGTCGTCGTCTTGGCCGCGCCCGCGAGGGGCGCCTTGGCCGCCTTGGCCGCCTTGGCGCCGGACGGGGCCGCGCCCGCGGCGGGCGCCTTGGCCGTCTTGGCGCCGGACGGGGCCGCCGCTTTCGGCGCCCTGACCGCTTTGGCGGCGGCTTTCGCGCTCGCGGCACTGATCTCGGTGACCTCGATCCTGGTGAGGTCCTGGCGGTGGCCGGTGCGCCGTTTGTAGCCGCGCTTGGGCTTGAACTTGAACACGCGCAGGCGCTCGCCGCGGACGTGAGCGAGGACCTTGGCGGTGACCTTCACGTTCTTCAGGCCGGCCTTGTCGAACACGGCCTCCTCGGAGCGGTAGAGAATCGGCTCCAGGGCCACGTCGGCTCCCTCCTCGACCGCGAGGCGCTCGATCAGCAGCCGCTGGCCGCGCTCGACGCGGTACTGCTTGCCGCCGGTCTTCACGATCGCGTACATGTCTGTCTCGGGTCTCGTTTCTGTGGCTTCGAAAGGGGCTTGGGCTGCTCGTCCCGACCAGCCGTCCGGCTACTCGGGGGTCGCCTCGGCCTTGGCAGCCGAACGGCGCCGCCCGCCTCTGCGGCCACGACGCCGAGGCTTGGATTGTAGGCCATCCTCTGCGCCCTCGCCCGGTTGCGCGTCCTCGCCCGGCGCGGGCTCCTGCAGCGGCTCGGCGTCGATGCCGGTCGGCGTCTCGCTGAGGCCGGCTTCGCGCCGTGCCTCGGCGTCCTCGCTGTCGGCAGGAGCCCGGCGGCCCCGGGCCCGCGTGCGCGCGCGTCCTGCCGACCGCCCGCCCTCGCCCGAGGATGGCAGGGAGGCGTCTCTGCGGGCCCCCCTCTCGCTCGCTCCGCTGCTCCGCGCCGGCGCAGCGACCACCTCGCCGGACTCGTCGAGCAGCAGCGCGCTCGCCGCCGTGCGGCCGACCTGATCGATGCGCACCATCCGCTTCTCGCCCACGTGGGCGGCCGCGCCGGCGATCGAGATGATGTAGCCATCGATTTTGGCGACCGCATCGTCCACGTCATACATGTGCGGCTCGACGATCTCGACGAGCACCTCATCGCCCTGGCGAAAGGGCAGCGCCCGCTCCTCGACCTGCTCGCGCGTGCCCATGAAGGTGATCGCGAAGTGATCGAGCCCGAGGCCTTCGGAGCCCTCGAACAGGAACGACTTGCCGGTCCGCGCCTCGAGCGCATGCAGCACCCGCGAGCCGTGGCCGGTGAACTGGGTGCTGACCCGGGGATTGATCTGCACGAGGAACGCCTCGGCCTCGGGATGCTCGGCGGCGACGTCGCGCAGCCTGCGCTCGAATTCGATCGCGATCGTCTCCTCCGAGCGGATGACCCCCTCGCCGTCGCAGGTCGGGCAGGGGCGGCTCATGATCTCGCGCACGCCCTCGGTCACGTTCTGGCGCGTCATCTCGACCAGGCCGAGCTTGGAGATCTCGGCCGTGAAGGTCTTCGTGCGGTCCTCGTCCAGCGTCTTGCGCAGCGTCTTCATCACCGCGTCGCGATTGCGCGCGCGGGCCATGTCGATGAAGTCGATCACGATGATCCCGCCGATGTCTCGCAGCCGCAGCTGGTTGACGACCTCCTCGGCCGCCTCGAGGTTGGTCTTGGTGATCGTGTCCTCGAGCGCCGCGCCCTTGCCGCGGCCGATGAAGCTGCCCGAGTTCACGTCGATCACGGTCAGCGCCTCGGCGTAGTCGATGATCAGATAGCCGCCGCTCGGCAGATCCACCCGCCGCGAGAGCACACCGTCGATCGCCTTGTCCACGCCGTAGGCCTCGAACAGGGGCTCCTCCTGCTCCCACAGCTCCACCCGCTCGACCAGCTCGGGGGCCGTACGCGTGAAGAAGGACACAAGCCGGTGATACTGCTTCTCGTCGTCGACGATTGCGCGCTCGAAGTGCGCCGAGAATATGTCCCGCACGACGCGCACGGACAGGTCGGCCTCCTGGAAGACCAGATCCGGGGCGGTCGTCTCGCGCACGCGTTTGACGAGCACCTCATGCAGCTTGTGCAGGTATTTGAGCTCGCGTTCGAAATCCTCCCGCTTGGCCCCATGTGCGGCGGTCCTGACGATCACCCCGCCCCCGTCGAGTTTGAGGTTGGCCGTCTGGCGGCGCAGGCGTTCGCGCTCGCGGTCCTCGAGACGGCGCGAGACGCCGATCCCCTCGCCGGTCGGCGCATAGACCATGTAGCGCCCGGCGATCGTCAACTCCATCGACAGGCGCGCACCCTTGGTCTTGAGCGGATCCTTGACCACCTGCACCACGATCTCCTGGCCGGGGGACAGCAGGTCTGAGATCTTGCGCCCGCCGCTGCCGCCGCGCCCGCGCTTGGGCGTGGCGATCCCGGGCAGCACAATCTCATCGACGTGCAGGAAGCCGTTCTTCTCCAGCCCGATGTCGACGAAGGCGGCCTCCAGGCCCGGCAGCACGTTGTCGACCTTGCCCTTGTAGATGTTGCCGACGATCGAGCGCCCACCGCGGCGCTCTATATAGAGCTCAGCTATGCGATAGCCGGGCTCCGGCGCTCCGCTGCCGCGTTTGCGGGCGCTGGCCGCTCTGCGAGCGGTCGAGGATGAACGCGAGGCGGCGGGCGTTCCGCTCGCCTCCAGAAGCGCCACGCGCGTCTCCGCGCGATCGACGCTGACAAGCACTTGCTTTTTCAATTTGTTCCAGTCTTTCGGTATGGAAAGGGGCCGCGCACCGCTTGCATGGGCGCGCGAAGGAGGCGCGCCCGAGCGGCCCGCGCCGGATGGTCGGGCGCTGGCGGGCTGGCTGGGGGTGCTCGGCGAACATTTGTCTCTAGTAGCGCACGACGCGGTCCTTCAGTGCCGCTGAGGCACGCGCCTGGACGTAGATCGATTGCAACAGGCCCACGGCCAACAGGGTGGTGATCACCGACGAGCCTCCATAGCTCATGAGCGGAAGCGTCACGCCGGTAATGGGCATGATCCCAATCGTCATCCCCACGTTGACAAAGACCTGGAACATGAGCATAGCCGCTACGCCGGCGGCGATCAGCGAACCGAACAGATCCTTGGACATCACCAGCACGCGCAGGGCGCGTGAGATCAGCAGCGCATACAGCAGCAGCACGAGCCCCGCCCCGACGAAGCCGTATTGCTCGCCGACGGCGGCGAAGATGAAGTCGGTGTGGCTCTCGGGGACGAACCCGTTGGGAATCTGACTCGCGTTCGCGCCCCGCCCCGTCTTCTGACCGGCGCCGATCGCGATCTTCGACTCCTCCTGTTGGTAGCCTTCCTTCTGCGGGTTCGAGGAGGGGTGCAGGAAGGCCGTGAGCCGCGCGACCTGGTAGGGCTTGAGCACGTGCACCCCCACCGCGGGGGCCGCCACCAGCACGAACGTGCCCGCGACGGCGACGAGCGCCGCGAGACCCACCAGATGCCGCCAGGAGGCACCTGCCACGAACAGCAGCGTGTAGGCGATCACCATGTAGACCATGCCCGAGCCGAGGTCGGGCTGGGCGATCACGAACATCGCCGGCACCAGCGCGGCGATCATCACGCGCGCCGTCGTCTCGCGCTCGCGCAGGCGTCGCGAGCGCTCGACCACCAGGGCCGACAGCGCGAGGATCAGCAGCACCTTGCCGAGCTCGGAGGCCTGGAAGGAGAAGAACGAGAAGCTGATCGCCCGCGTGGAGCCCTGGGCTGCATGACCGAGGCCGAGAACCGCGAGGATGCTGAACATCAGCACGCCGTAGATCGCGTTTTTGTAGCGCCGCAGGCGAGCGTAGTCCACGCGCGAGAGCACGAGCATGAACACGAAGCCGAGGAGCAGGTAGATCGCCTGGCGCTCGACGTAGTAGTGGGGGTCGCTGGGGATCAGGTTCTTGGTGGCCGACTCGAGCGTCAGCAGCGAGCAGATCCCCAAGCCGATCACCGCGAGCGTGAGCACCGGGTCCAACGGCAGGCGCACGCCGCGCGGCGGCACCACCGGCGCCTCCTCGGTGGGCTTGATCGGGCTGAGCGGCATCAGCGGGCCCGCTCCTGGCGGCCGCGCCGCGAGGCGGGCCGCGCGCAGGCGCCGGCCGGCGTCCGAGTCGGGGCGGCTCTCAAAACGTTTTCGAGCTCCCCGCCACGAAGCGCTCGGGCGCACCGAACCACCGCGAGGCCATCAGGCGTGCGATCGGAGCCGCCGTTTCGGCGCCGAAGCCGCCCTGCTCGACGGTCACGGCGATCACGATCGGGCGCTTGGGATCGCCGACGAAGCACATGTACCAGGACTGGTCTTCCTTGCCCGCGTGTTCGGCCGTGCCGGTCTTTCCGTAGACCGGGTGTTCGCTCTGGTTCCAGCCGGTCCAGACGTCGGCGGAGGTGCCGCCGGGCTCGCTGGCGGCCTCGTGGATGCCCTGCATGACGAGGCTCAGGTCTTCGTAGCTGAGGTGCACGTGGCGCCTGGGCGGGAAGCTCAGGCTCTGCACGAGGCCGCCGGAGGAGTTGTCGATCTCGAGCCCCAGATGCGGGGTCACGACGGTCCCGTAGCCCCCGTTCATATAGGCGTTCGCCAGCGTCGAGTAGGCGACCGCCATCTGCAGCGGGTCGGTCAGCAGATCGCCCTGCCCGACTGCCAGGTCCATGTTGTCGCCTACGCTCCAGGGCCGGATTTCGGCCACCAGGCCGCACGAGGCGACGTGTCGCCGACGGCGGCACTGCAGTTCGGCCTGGTTCTGTTTGGCGCGCCACGCGCTGTCGGGGATCACGCCCTGGAACTCGCTCGGCAGGTCGATCCCCGTGTTGCTGGCGATGCCGAGCTTGCGGGCCATGTTCTGGATCACGTTGCCGTAGCTGTTGGCGCGCTCGCCGACTTCGAAGAAGTAGGTGTCCGAGGAGACCTTCAGCGCTTCGACCAGGCCCACCGCGCCGTAGTCGGCCTTGCCGGCGTTGCAGAACGGCTCGGTCGAGACGTAGATGCACTGGCCGCCGCCGAGGCCTTCGCCCGGCGTGATCACGCCGGCTTCCAGCGCGGCCATGGCCGTGAACGGCTTGAACGTGGAGCCCGTCGGATAGGCGCCGTTGACCGCGCGGTCGGTGAGCGGCCCGCTGGCCGATCCGCTGCCCTCCAGCGCCGCGTATTCGGAGCGGGTCAGCGGTTTGGCGAACTTGTTCGGGTTGAACGTCGGGTAGGAGCCGAGCGCGAGCACCTGCCCGTTGCGCGGGTCGAGCGCCACGAACGCTCCGGCATCGGCCGGTTTGCCGCCCGCCCGCGCCCGTTCGATGCCTTCCAGCAGCGCCTTTTCGGCCTCCTGCTGCAGGCCGAGGTCGATCGTCACCTTGAGGCTGTAGCCGGCCAGAGGCGGGGTCGGCGGCAGCCTGCTGGGAACCGGGTAGCCGGCGGCGTTTACCTCGACGCGCTGGATGCCCGTCCGTCCGCGCAGGTAGCGGTCGTAGTAGTACTCGAGTCCTTCCTGCCCGACCACGGTCCCCGGCGTCACTTCGTGGAACGGTCGAAGTTTGAGCTCGGCTTCGGAGACCTGCCCGACGTAGCCGAGCACCTGGGCGCCCATCTCGCCGTAGGTGTACGCGCGGATCGAGACGGGTTGCTGAACGACGCCCGCGAACTCGTTCTGGCGCTCGGCGAGGACCGTCAGCGCGCCCGCTCCTGCGTCGGTCTTGATCGTCACCGGCGCGTAGGGCACGGCAGTGCGCCCGCGCACGACCAGCGCCTCGATGCGGGCGGGACTCATTTCCAGCAGGTGTCCCAGCCGCCGGTAGAGGGCCAGCCGCGGCGCCCCCGGTGGCGGCAGCGCCGAGGGCACGATCTGCACGGCGTTGGTCGTGCGGCTGCTGACGATCGGGTTGCCTTCGCGGTCACGGACCTGTCCGCGCGGCGCCGCAACCGGCAGGTCGCGCGCGCGGTTGGCATTGGCCTGCTGAACGTACTGTTCACCGGACAGGATCTGCAGGTACCACAGGCGGAAGAAGATCACGCCGAACATCACCATCGCAATGCCGCCGATGATCGCCACGCGCAGCGCGAGCTGCGGGGACACCGGGATCCGCGGATCGCTGCGCCGGGCCGGCTCGATCGCACTCATCGCAGTGCTCCCGTCGCGCCCGCCGTCATGAGCGCGACAGCGGGCTCAACCCGCCGGTCGTGTAGGCCCGCCGGCGCCGACGCCTGCGCGGATCCTCCGGCAGGGCGCCCTCGAGCGAGTGGCGCACGATCAGCCACATCGGGACCGCCGCGATCGTGTCCACGACGATCCCCAGCACGATCTGGCGTAGCAGCTCCAAGCTCACGGGCGCGTCCACGCCCAGCATGAACTCCATCAGCGAGTAGCCGATCAGCGACGCCGCAGCCGCGGCGGCGCCCACGAGCAGCGGCGTCAGCGCGGCCTGCGGGTCACGCAGCTCGCGCAGGCGCCCGGACCAGTAGCCGATGAGCGTGAAGATCAGCGAGGTCACGCCCAGCTCCTGCACGAGCGCCAGGTCGACCAGCAGGCCGACCGCGAAACCGGTCACCGCTCCCAGCGTGGAGCCGCACAGCAGGCCGATGAAGGCCACCAGGAGCGGCGAGAGATCGACGTTGACGCCGAACACGGGCACCTCGGAGACCACGCCGATCTGGAAGAACACCACCACCACCGCGAGCGCGGCCACGCGCGCCAGCAGCGAGCCCGAGATCCCCGAGCCGGTCATCCTTCGGCCGCCGTCGAGGCGAGCTGTTCGCCGGCGGTGCCCGAGCTCTGCCCGGCGGGAAGGCTGGCCGCGAGGCTGCTGACGTTGGCCGCGCGCGTGCCCGCGCCGGCGGTCAGCACCTGCACGACGTCGAGGTTGTGCAGGTTGACGACCGGGTGCACATTCACCGACTTGTACGCGCTTTCTTCGTTGACCGAGGTGACCTGGCCGATCAGGATGCCCGGCGGGTACAGCGAGTCGTCCGGGCTCGCGACCGTGCCGGAGGTGACCACGTATTCGCCCGGCACGGCCGACGCGGTGGATGGCAGATACTGGAGCAGCAGGTCGTTCGGTTCGCCGACCTTCGGCTGCACGATGCCGGTCGCGTTGGCTTTGCCGATCCTCGCCGAGACGCCCATCGTGCTGTCAGTGATGAGGTCCACCACGGCCCCGTCGGAGGCCACCTCGGCGACCTTGCCCACAAGCCCTTCGCCGTTGATCACCGGGTCGTTGTCGCGCACGCCGGCCGCTTCGCCCGCGTCGATCGTCACGGTCGAGTACCAGATGTTCGGCGACTTGTCCACGACCGTGGCCGTCACCGGACGGTAGTCGCTGACGCTCAGTTGGTCGAGGTGGAACATCCCCAGAAGCTCGTGATAGGTGCGTTTTTCGCTCTGGTCGGCAACCAGTTCCCGGCGCAGTTTGCCGACCTGCTTGAGCAGTTCGTCGCGCTGGCCTTTCGCATGCAGCGTTTCGCCGAACCAGCCGAACAGGTCACGGACGGGCTTGAGGGCCTTGTTTGCGCCGTTCTGCACCGGCGAGACGACCGTCAGGAAGTCACGCTGGACGGCATGCAGGCGGCCATCCGGAGCCTCGCCGAAGTAGGCGGTCAGCAGCAGCAGGGAGAGCACGACGAGCAGCGCAAGCACCGCGCGTCGCCGCCGGACGGTCTTGTCGTACAAGGATGACTACCTTCCGAAACGTTCACGGACAGCGTTTCCAGACAGAGTACCCACGGGGCAGGCGGGTGTCACCGGCGGCGCCGGTTGCGCGTCGTGCGGTTCGAGCGATGGATCGCCTCGAACTCCTCCAGCGACCGTCCGGAGCCCACAGCCACGCAGGTGAGCGGCGACTCGGCCAGGTGCGCGGGCATCTGCGTCTCCTCGCGCAGCCGCTCGTCAAGGCCCTGCAGCAGCGATCCGCCGCCGGCCAGCATGATGCCGCGGTCCATGATGTCCGAAGCCAGCTCCGGCGGTGTGCGGTCGAGTGTCTCCTTGACCGCATCGATGATCTGGTTCAGCGGTTCCTCGAGCGCCTGGCGGATCTCCTCGCTTGTGAGCACGACCGTCTTGGGCAGGCCCGCGACCATGTCGCGCCCGCGGATCTCGGCCTGCAGCTCCTCGGACATCGGGCAGGCCGAGCCGATCTCGAGCTTCAGCTCCTCGGCCGTCTGCTGGCCGATCAGCAGCTTGTACTCCTTCTTGGCGTAGTTGATGATCGCCTCGTCCATCTCATCGCCGCCCACGCGGATCGACTGCGAGACCACGATCCCGCCGAGCGAGATGACCGCGACCTCGGAGGTGCCGCCACCGATGTCAACCACCATCGAGCCGGTCGGCTCGCCGACGGGCAGCCCCGCTCCGATCGCCGCCGCCATCGGCTCCTCGATCAGATAGGCCGTGCGGGCACCGGCCGACAGACACGCCTCCTCGACCGCGCGCTTCTCCACGCCGGTGACCCCGGAGGGCACGCACACGACCACGCGCGGGTGCGCCCAGCGGTTCTGGTGGACCTTCTGGATGAAGTGCCTGAGCATCTGCTCGGTCACGTCGAAGTCGGCGATCACGCCATCCTTGAGCGGCCGGATCGCCTGGATCGTCCCCGGCGTGCGCCCGAGCATGCGCTTTGCCTCGATGCCGACGGCGTGCACTTCGCCGCTGCGCGAGTCGATCGCCACGACGCTCGGCTCCGACAGCACGATCCCCCGCCCGCGGACGTACACGAGCGTGTTGGCGGTCCCCAGGTCGACGGCCATGTCACGGCCGCCGAACCCTGTCAGATAGCTGAAGATACCCATATGGAGAGAGAGGGCACGCTCGGACTCGGTCTAGCGCCACTGCAGCGCGACGCGCTCTGCGTCAAGGGCCTACCGCGGCGTACCCGAGCGCCAGTGTATCGAACGGCCACCGCCGGCCCGCCCGCCGGCGAGCGGATTTGCAGGCAAAACGCCCCCTGGGAAGAGGCGCGGCGTCCCCTCACCGCGCACGCACGCCGGCGCCGCAGGCGCCTTCATCGTCGCTCCAGAAGCTCGGGGTAGAGGTCGAGCAGCTTCGCCAGCGGCAGGCCCACGACGTTCTCCTCTTCGCCGTCCACCGCCAGCGCCAGCCTCGCACCGGCGCCCTGGATGGCGTACCCGCCCGAGCGACCGCGCCACTCCTCGGTGCCGACGTACCAGTCGAGCAGCTCC
>Ga0209040_10004283_pt1 | contig 10821 bp, 10 predicted proteins | sample BogFormECP12_OM3_FD_188240 | JGI IMG/M metagenome (GOLD analysis project Ga0209040, IMG submission 188240) | Bog forest soil microbial communities from Calvert Island, British Columbia, Canada - ECP12_OM3 (SPAdes) (version 2) | ecosystem: Environmental > Aquatic > Freshwater > Wetlands > Bog ... | reverse complement strand
TGCCCCGCGCTGACTATGCCGCGCGCGTATGCGGCTGCGACTGCTTCGGCGCGCGAATGCACGCCGAGCTTCTCCAAGAGCGAGCAAACATGGTGATCTACGGTCTTCGGCGAGCGATGCAATCGACGCGCCAGCTGCGCATTTGAACATCCTTGTGCGAGCAGCTGCAGCACTTCGAGCTCCTTGCGGGTTAGACCCGACGGGTTGGCGCGAGTCGCTTCATTTGGGCCGCGGGGTACACTGCGAACGCCGCGCTCGCGCAAGCGCCGGCGCACGATGGCAGCGAGCGGACCGGCCCCCAACCCATCGAGAATTTTGAGTGCTTCGCGCAGGGCCTCTTCAGGACCCTCCGCAAGCGCGAGCGCTCGCTGGTACGGCATGCCTATGTGCGCCCAGACATCTGCCGCGGCTCGCCAGTCACCTTGGAGCATGAGTCGGTAGGGCTCGGCCACATTGCCCACGTCTGGCCCGGTCGATTGGACGCGCGATTGCCAGAACAGAAGTTCGCCGTTGATCCACGGTGCCGTATGCCGGTGGACGTGTGCCAGCCCGATTGCCGTCTCGTGCGCGACGTCGGCGAATCTCCCCTGGTACCAGGCGTGCTCGGCGCGCGCGGCCGCGACGCGTCCGATGCGGTTCAGCTCACTCGTAGGCAGCGCGAGCTCGATCGCCTGATCCAGCAAGTCATCCGCGCCCGGATCCCCCCGGCGCAAGCGCACGAGCGCAAGCGTAGCCATGATAGTGACGCGTTGCTGTACTCCCGTGACCTCGGAACTGCGCAGCAGCTCCATCGCCGTGCGCGCGGCATCCGTCCACTCGCCCCGATCGAGCTCGCACGCGGTGTAATAAGCACGGATGTAGGCACTATGCGAGAAAATTCCCCGCTCCTCGCAATACTCGACAGCTTCCGGAAACAGGCGCTGCGCGCGTGCGAAATCGTGTATCAAGACCGAGTAAAACAGCAGGGTGCGGTAGGCGCGAGCGACTTGATCTTCGAGACGGTCTTCGAGCGCCAGCGCGAGACCACGTTCTAGGGGTTCATACCCGGCTCGATCATTGGTACCGAGCAACGCTCCTCCGATGTTGCATAGCGCCTGCGATTCAGCCGCGCGATCACCGACCTTGCGGGCAAGCTCAAGCGCACGCTGGCCAAATTCGAGGGCCTCGCGGTCCCAGCCCCTGTGGACTGCCAGCAGCGATCGCCAGCCGTAAGCCATTGCCAGATCTGCACTGGGCGGTAACGCTTCAAGTAGAGTAATGGCGTCCGCGACAGACTCGTCCGCGGCCGCCTTGTCACCCACCGTGCGGTATTCCTGCGACAACAATCTCAATACGCGCGATTGAGCCTCGATGTTGGAAATCTGGCGCCAGGCTGAGAGCGCCGCAGTTGCTGAAGCTATGGCGGCGCTCGTTTGGTTCGCGAGGCTGCACTCCTGCGCATGCTGTTCAACGAGTGCCGCACGGTGCTCTATTGCCAGGGATGATCCGAAGCGCAGGGCGGCACTGAGGTGCGCGGCCGCTTCCCGATGAGCACCAAGGCGAGCGGCTTCTGCGGCCGCGAGCGGAGCGTATGCGAGAACGGCCGCAGCATCTTGAGCCAGCGTGGCGTGGTGTACGAGCCGCGCCGGATCCGCGCCGTGTTCCACTAGCGCTTGGAACACGCTCTGGTGCAGCGCGCGAGCGCGTTCGGGTGGGATCGCGCCATAAACGGCAAGCCGCGCAAGTTCATGGCGGAAACCGACAGCCTCGCTTTGCACCTCGAGCAATCCGCGAGCGCCGGCCTCGTCAACTGACGTCTGTTGTATGCCCAGGACCGATTCCACGAGCCAAGTTTCGGTTCCGACCGGTGAAATGGCGACGAATTCAGCAAGGTCGCGCGTGACCGCCGAACAGCGCACCAGCCGCGCCAGCAAGGCGTCGCGCACGGTATCTGGGACGAGTTCTCCGGGGCTCGCCAGCACCTCGCGAACGAAGAAGGGATTTCCACCCGTGAACTGATGGAGGAGCTGAGCGTCCCGTCCGCTGTCCTTTGCCAGCACCTCAACCGCCGCCAGGGACAGAGGGGCAAGGCGCATACGAAGCACGTGATGCCCGGTGAGTTCCCCGAGCGCAAGCCGAGCGGGATGACTTACTGCCAGGTCGTCATCGCGATACGTGGCGACAAAGACCGCGTGGGTTCGCTGAATACGCCGGCCGATAAATCGCAGGAAGTCCAGCGTAGCAGCATCGGCCCAATGCAGATCCTCCAGCACAACGAGGCAGACGCGCTCAGGCCGGGCCAGATCCTCGAGGAGAACCCGAAACAGGCCATCACGCGACTCGTCATCGCCTGTGAGCCGCTCCGTGAGCACAGAGGCCTGTGCGGCGATTTCGTGCACGGGGGCGAGCGCGCGCGGGGTCGAGAGTCCGTCGCAGGCACCCCAGAGCGAACGCGCATCCCGCCGATGCTCTGAGACGAATTTCTCGACCAACGAGCTCTTACCGAGTCCTGCGCCACCAGCGAGTAGCACGAGCTTCCCGCAACCCGCGCGTGCCTCCTGGACGCAACGGTTCAGTTCATCGAGTTGTTCCTTGCGCTCGAGTAGGTGCATCTTAGGCGCATTATCCGACACTGTGGGCGATGGAAGCCACGCCGTCCGCCAACGCGTAAGCCTGGGGTGCCGGCAGCCGAAAAATGGGGTGTCCGGGTAGCAAAATATGGGGCTATTCACCGCATTCCGACTGCGCGAACCGTTCTATCGTGCGGAGCGTAAGAATTGCAACAGTGCGGGCCCGGAGAACAACCATGCCACGTTACATCGTCGAGAGAGTGTTTTCGGACGGACTCCAGATTCCCGTCGACGAGACTGGAGCCAAGAGTTGTCTGGCAGTAGTCGAGAGCAATCTCGCAGAACAAGTGACCTGGATTCATTCATACGTCAGCACCGACAAGAAGAAGACGTTCTGCGTCTACGACGCGCCGGGACCGGAGGCCATTCGCCTCACGGCGAGCCGTTGCAAGCTGCCCGTTCAGCGCATCACCGAGGTTCGCGTTCTCGATCCGTATTTCTATAGGTAATACCGCTCCCGAGGAGTTAATTATCTTGAATGCCACGACCAAGAAGCCGATCATGCGCGCACTTTGCGCACTGCTCGCCTTGCAATTGCCTCTCATCGGGTGGGCGGCGACCTCGCCCGTGGATTCTCCTCTGATCGAAAAGGTGCGCAGCGCCACGGCGCGATTCAAAGATATCAATGTTGCGATCGCCGAAGGCTGGGTACCGGCCACCCCGTGCGTCAGCGGTCCGGACACCGGGGCAATGGGCGTGCATTTCGTGCTTCCGGCGCGAATCAGCGGAGGCGTCCTGAACGGGGAGCAGCCCGAAGCGCTGATTTACGAGCCGATGCTAAACGGCGCGATGCGCCTGGTCGGCGTCGAGTTCATCGTGCTCGAGAGCGTCTGGCAAGCCCAGAATCCGGGCGGCGGTGTGCCCGCGCTAGACGGCAATCTCCTGAACTACATCGGCACACCCAATCGCTATGGTCTGCCGGCGTTCTACGAATTGCACGTCTGGGCGTGGGAACACAACCCGAAGGGCAGCTTCGCGGATTGGAATACGCTCGTCACCTGCGAGCACCAAACGACCAACTAACCTGATGTCCGAATTCGAGACCCGATTCAGGCACCCCACCACAATCAGGAGAACCCAAATGAAAGCGTTCACTGCGACTTGGGCAATAGTGCTTCTCAGTGTCATATTCCTGGCCAACGCCCAATCCGACCCTGCGCCGCTTCTTAATGCCGGCACTCATCGCTTTCTCGTAGAGCGCACCTTCCCGGCGGGTGCGCTCGATGGGCTCGACGCAGCCGTCAAGGCTAAGGTCAACGCCAACAACGCCAAATATGCCGTGCGCTGGCTGATCTCCTATGCCAATGCGGGAAAAACCAAGACCTACTGCGTATACGAGGGGCCGAGCGAGGCCGCGGTGCGGGAGGCCGCCGCTGCCAACGCGCTACCAGTGGATTCCATAACCGAAGTGCCGGTTACGCTGCTCCCAAATTGAATGAATGCCCGGCGTGCCTCCGAGCTCCAATTCCACTCGTATGCTCAGTGCGAACCAGCAACTCGCCTGGGGCGACTCTCCATGAAAAAGCACGTTCGCTTCGGGTGACTGCGCCTTCCCGTCGCGGCGCTCGAACCGTGTTTCGCGGACCCCGCGAACGGAGCGGACGAACACCCGTCGGTGCAAAGCCGGCCGCGGCGACCGGGGTGATCGCAACCGACGACGTCAACGGACCCCTAGATGAGAAGGGCGCATACTTTCAAAGTCTGGGTCAGCTGGGTTTAGCTCAACCTATCCCTCGTCAGTCAAGCAAGCCAAAGCCTTGTTCGCCCTTGGAGCGACCAGCTATTAGAGTTATCCACAGACGAGGGACAAAACACCAAGATCTGACGTGACCACACTTGAGAGGGTCGACTCAGAGCTATGAATCAGACTCCAGGCGGCATGCCCGACATTGCCAGCGAGTTGTTTACCGCCAAATCATTATGTTCCGACTCACCACGGCTGATGTGAACCGCATAGTTATTGACCCTGCCATCTGTCACGGCAAGCCCGTTATTCGGGGAACTCGCGTGCCGGTGACGGTAGTGTGGATAGTCTGGCCGGCGGCATGACGTTCGAGGACGTATAACGGGAATACGTCGTCACTGCCGACGACATCCGGGCCGCGCTCCGATTTGTGAGTGAGCTAGCCGCACAGGAGTCATTTCACCCACTGCCAGCTGCCTAGCTCGGCATGCGCTTGCTGATCGACGCCAATCTGCCGCGCGCCGTCATCGCGGCGCCGGAAAGAATTGGGCATCAGGTAGAGTTTGCGCGAGACGTTGGGTTGGAGGCGGCACCGGACGAGCAAATCGCCGCACGTGCGCGTGAGAGTGATGCGGCGCCGATCAAGCGGGCCACGGAATTCGCTGATGCGCGGCGATATTCACCCACCGGTAAGCATAGTGGCACTCCGGCGAGGACTTTTCGGCACGCTGTCTGCTGCTACAGTGGAAGGCTGTACGGTATACTACCGTACACGAAAACAGGAGATCGGCGATGGCCGCTAATGCACGCCTTGATTTACGCCTTTCCGCTCGAGATAGAGAGCGAATCGATCGCGCTGCATCCTTGGTCGGGTTGCCGCTCGCGACATTCGTACGAACGGCCGTGCTACGCGAGGCGGATAGAGCGGTCGCGGCCGAATCGGTATCGACACTTTCGCCGTCGGAATCGCGACGGTTCCTCGCAGCGCTTGGCAAGCCGTTTGCGCCGAACGCGGCGCTGCGCCGCGCGATGAAGAAGGGTGACGAGCTAGGCGTCTAAGTTGGCCTTCGCGGTCGAAGAACTCGATTCAAAGCGGCACGATCGCGCGAGTTTCGACTGCGGCGTCGAGATACTGAATAGGTACCTCACGAACCTCGCGACTCAACATCGCTCGAAGGGAATCGCGACCACATTTGTATTGATCGATCCGGATGAGCCAGCCCGAATCCTGGGCTACTACACATTGAGTGCCGCCTCGCTGTCTCTCGAGAAACTGACGGACGCCGATCGCAAGGGATTACCGGCCTACCCAATTCCAGCCGTGCGAATAGGTCGACTGGCCGGCGCGACTTCGGCGCGCGGACGGGGACTCGGTGAAATACTGCTGCAAAATGCCGTTAAGAGGATTTTACAGGCGCGCAGCACACTCGGGGTCTTTGCAGTGGTTGTCGAAGCCAAAGATGCCTCAGCTGAGGCGTTCTACCGCAAATACGGATTCCGCCTCTGTGATGCACAGAGCCGTCAGCTCTACCTCCCGCTTGGCAATGGATGAATCGCGGCAACCGGCCGTCAGCTGCCCTCGCTCGGCGCGTTGAGCAAATCGCCTCGGGGCGTCTGAATCGCCCCGAGGCTCACCCAGGTGATCCGGCACTGAATGACCGCATTGTCAGTCTCCAAACCGGCCGCTCATAAACACAGTCGGCCAGAACTTGACGGTCATCGAGCTCGAATCGTCGCTGCTTAACAGCCATTGATCGGCGGCACGAGTGGCACGCCAGAGGTCGGCGCGCTCCGGCATGAATTGCAGTCGGGTACGCCTCCGAAGTTACCCAGTCCTCAGATAGCTCCGCCATGTCACAAATCAATTTAACTTATCGCGGTAGCGAGAAAGCCTTGCTGGGGTAACAAATTATTGATATAGGTGCACTCAGTAAAGAGTGTGGCACGGCACATGGAATATAAAATAGGGGATCAGCAAATGAACACGGTCGCAAAATGGATGGTTGCGGTTGCGGCGACGAGCGCTATGGGATCTGCAGCCTCGGCTGGAGACACGTTCGAGACTTTTGCTGCCTCCGGTACGTTTCGAAGTGGCAATACACTCGGCGGGACGCTATACGTTGACGTCACGACTGGCACCATCGAGACGGCGGCCCTGGTTGTCAGCGGGCCGAACACACTCGACGACGGAGTATTTTCCTTCGGGAGTACGCTCGGCACCACCGGTATCGGAATTCAGTCTTCTTTCACGGACAGCCCCGCCGGGATGATCTTAGTTTTCTCACCGAGCGCGCTTACAAGTGTGGGAGGCGGCGGCATCCTGGGGAATCTAGCCGCGGAGCCTTACATAGATGGGGTTACCCTGCCCTTTAACGACCCATTTCTGGGTGGTTCCTTAAGCGCCGTCGCGGTCCCCGAGATCGACCCAGCATCCACCGCTAGTGGCCTGGCGCTGCTCGTAGGTGGACTAGTTGTATTACGAGGCCGTCGCCCGCAACATCTGACAGCGTAAAGGATACACCCGCGAGACCCGCTCGCGTCCATCGCAGCAGCGGGTCACGTACTTCCCCAGAATCAGGGCACCTTCGGGTGCCCTTTTCATTGGGCCAACGATGACCGCGGGCAGCGCGCTCGAATAAGAATTAGCCTTCCCGATTGCAGCCGTGGCCGGCAAACGAAGGAGATCAAGCACTATGAAGAGCAAATCCGGCCCCTGGCCTGGCCATTCAGCAACTCGGCCGCGACGGCTTTGACGCGGTCGTGCATTAGGGTGGACCTTCCGCCCCGCTCCGCTCGGTAAATGCCATCGGGCTTATGGGTCTTTGTCTCGCCCCGCGCCGCGCGCTCGGTCGCATTTGCCTCGATGCCTTGCTCTCGAAGGTGCCTGGCGAACTCGTTCCGCCACTCGCGCAGTGTCGCCTTGCGAACGTTTAGCCGTTGCCCTCGCTCACTGATCGCTTTGACGACCAGATGAACGTGCGGGTGTGGTTGGTCCGTATGCAAGACCATTGCGTATCGATGCTTCAGCGCGAATTGCTCACGTGCGAACGCCCGGCTCGCCGCGAGCACTTTCGCCGGTGAGGTACCCGCCAGCATTGAAAGAACAATGTTATGGACGAGCTTCTTTGGCTTGCGTCCGGGGTTCCCCTCGTAAAGTGATTCGGAGTCTGCTGCATCAGTCACTAGATCCCATTCCTCGATGAGGTCCTTTTCGACTCCCTTCCCTTTGAGCTGTTCGCCATCGTCGGTTTCGATTTCCAGGTCTCCATGGCGATCGATGTACTTGAAATGCGCCAGGAAGGCCTTCGCGCTTGTGCCGCCGCCGGAGACCTTGACCATCACTTCGGGCACCCGTCGTACAGTTCGGGCGATGTGTTCGATCTGTACGGGCGACAGACGATCGGTTTGACCGGGACCTCGCCGACCATAGCTCACGAGATCGAGGAGCAGACGCCCTTCGCGAACACTAATTGTGCGTTTCGCCATGTCCCAGCTGCCAGCTCACCGCATTTGCTTTCAAGACCCCCCGAACATTGTCACGCAGGGTCTCGCACGCCTTCAGAATCGCTCGTAGGTCTGCTTGGGTTGGCCCGGCCAATCGCGCGCCTTGGTTGGACGCCCGAGCAACCTGGTTGAGGTTGCGGCCAATGGCCGCGAGTTCGGCCACAGACTCCTTTAGTGCCAGCCGCTCTTCGTTGGGTAGTCGCACCAGTCCTCGCAAGTGGGACCGAACCAAAACCGACACGTAGGTTGCCGCCGGCATGCCCCGCCCCGAGGCACGCGCCCGCAGGAGCCGCTGATCGTCCGCGGCAAGGCGGATCGTCACGCGTGCGTCCCGTAGAACAGGGCCATCAACTGCGGCGGTAGGTACTGCGGCCGCATTGACGGATTGCAGCATCAACTCAACCATCCGCTTGAGCAACGCCGACTCAGTGGTTTCCCGCCGCTCAGCCAGCGTCCGAAGATCCGACTTCGTCTGCGGATCAACACGACATTGGATGCAAGGACTCGCTGCCATGACGCATATCGTCTGACAACAGCCGCCGATAGGCTATCCTGCATTTCGAGGAAAATACCGCGAAACTCGAACACACACGCGTGCGAGTTTGGTGTAGAGAGAGGATTAGGACCACCGATATAGGGAATGAGCCGGCCGTGAGCAGGACTCGATCTTCCAAGTTGCAGTGCGCAACCCACACCACCCCGTAATCTAGGATTGACGGCGGCGGTCATAAACTTGCGAACCTCGAAGAGTGACTGTCCGATCTAGCTCAGATCTTTACAGCTCGTCGATGATGTCCGTGCTCAGAAACTCAGCACGAACGCCGCGCCCCCCTCCAGCGGACGCACATGGCGCACACGGCCACCCATGCCAAACACGAGTTGACGCACGACGGTGAGGCCAATGCCCTGGCCCCCTTCACGGGTGCTGAAGAATGGCAGAAAGATCTGCCGTTCCAGCCCTGCGGGTACGCCCGGTCCATTATCGCGAACCGTAATTTGTAGTCGACCGCCACGGCCCTGTCGGGCTTGCACCCACAGGCGGGGTGCAGCCAAATTCACAGTGGCCTGTTCCGCATTGTGAACGAGCGCAAGCAGCGCCTGCTCCAGCTGCCCCTCGTCTGCCAGCAGTCGCAAACTCGGTGAGCCAAGTTCAAACTGAGCCTCGCCGCCACGCGAGGCCCACGCGGGGGCGACCGCCTGCTGAAGGCCACTAAATAGGTGTTGCAAATCCACCGGTGCCACCGCCGGCGGTGGCCATCGGCTGACTCTGCGATAGGTGCCGACAAAACTCGAGAGGCTTTCGGCGCGCCGCGCGATCGCATCGAGCGCCGTGTGCAGCTCCGCCCCGCCGTCCGGCTCGCTCAATAAACTCAACGCCGTCTCGCTGAGACTCTTGATCGGCGTGAGAGAGTTCATGATCTCGTGAGTCAGAACCTGCGCCAACTGCTGCCAAGCGCGCAGCGACTCCGATTCGAGCTCCAGCTCCAGCGGCATCAGCACGATAAGGGTTTGGGACTGACCGTCCAGTGCGAGCGGCTGGCGCCGCATTTGCCAGCGCTCGCTGCCGCGTTCGGTATCGAGCACCACGGGGCCGTTGTGCGCGTCGGCGCGTAGCAGCTCGTTTAAGGCCTCGCTATCCCGCACGCCGCCGGGCGCCGCGAGACGGCGCGCGCGGCTGCTCAGGGGTTGCGGCATTTGACCATTCACCTGCACCCAGGCGGCGACTGGCAAGTGCTCGAGCTGGGCCTGCAGGATCGCCAGGCGCTCGGTATCTGGCGGTGGTGCCAGCTCCGGCACTGCAGCGGCGACGACACGCGACCGTGCCAGCGGCCAAGCCGCGATGATGGCGACCAACAACAGCGCGCCAACAGCGACCCATGCGCGTGCCGCAGTTCCGGCGGACATCGCCAACGCACCAGCAGCAAAGCACAGCAACGCAGCGAGAAGCAGTCGACTCCGCTCAAAGCCCATACTTTTCCAGCCGTCGATAGAGCGCCGCGCGCGACAGGCCCAAGGAACGGGCAGCCGCGCTGATATTCCCCCGCGCATCGGCCACGGCACCCATCACGGCAGCGCGTTCTTGCGCAGCGAGCGAGTGGCGTTGCTCAGCAACTGGAGACGAAACGTGAACGCGGTCCGCCTTAGCGGGATGCGCGATTTGCAGCGCCTCGCGACAGGTCGCGACGAGGCGCGCGTTGTCCCATGGCTTGGTGACAAAGTCGACGGCGCCGCCTTTCAGCGCGAGCACTGCTAGTTCGATCTCGGCATAGGCTGTCAACACCACCACGACGGGGGGCTGTGACTGGGCCCGCACCTCCTCAAGAAGCCGCAGACCCTGCGCCCCGTCGGTGCGCCCCGGGCCGAAATTCAGATCCAGCAGCAGCAGATCCGGCCGCAGCCGCCGCAATGCCGCGGCGAGTTCGGCCGGACGGCGCAGACAAACCACGGGCGCGACACGACGCTGCAGCAGCAATTGCGCGGCGATGCCCACATCGGGGTCATCGTCGAGCAGCAGAATCAAACGCGCAGATACGACGGCGGCAACCACAGCCCGTATCTTCGCAGCAGCGGATGCGCCAAGGCCAGCAGGGTGTTCGGAATCGGACAGGGGGATTGGCAAACGCGATGCGCTGCGGACACGCTATAGGCCGCTATGCCGCAGACGAGTTCAACTGTTTCCGAGCCCGGCCCACACCCTGCCATCTCTGGCGTGGCGATGGACCGCCGCCTGGCGGAGCCGTCGCGCTGGCGACGACTGCTGCCCCGCGTGTTGCCGGTCGCTCTGGCGATCCCCGCCCTGGCATTGATGGTCTGGCATCGCGCGTCGCTACTTCCGGTGGTGAACATGCCGCAACTGGCGTCGGTTTCTGCCGGCGAGTTCCGGGACGAGTTGACGCTGCGCGCGCGAGTGGAGCCGATGCGCTCGGTGCAGCTCGATGCGTCGGAAGCAGGCCAGGTGGAGGCGGTACTTGCCCAGGATGGCGACTGGGTCGAGGCCGGTGCGATCCTGTACCGTCTGCATAG
>Ga0209040_10004281_pt1 | contig 10824 bp, 6 predicted proteins | sample BogFormECP12_OM3_FD_188240 | JGI IMG/M metagenome (GOLD analysis project Ga0209040, IMG submission 188240) | Bog forest soil microbial communities from Calvert Island, British Columbia, Canada - ECP12_OM3 (SPAdes) (version 2) | ecosystem: Environmental > Aquatic > Freshwater > Wetlands > Bog ... | reverse complement strand
CTCGAACGGCATTCGGGAGTATTCCGTGGTAATGAACCACGACGGGTGGCACGCTACTCGGAGATTGCCGATGAAGCGATCCACCCTGACGCTCTGACCCTGTTCAGCGAATCCCAGTACAACAACCGGGAACAATGGAACCAGCGCGAGGGCCGTCACAACTGGGTGCCTGAGCGCTTCAATCCGGAGCGGCGCATGGACTGGTCGCCTGCGTGGTCGCTCACGCAGAAGCAGATGAAGTACCTGCCCACGGCCTACTGCTACTTCGGATATCCATTCGACCCGGCGCACGATTTCTGCCGGCCCGATTCCAATGGAAATGCCGCCGGGAGTGATTTGGATGAGGCGATCTTCCACGGTTTCTTCGAATTGGTGGAGCGGGAGTGCGCTGCCGTGTGGTGGTACAACCAGGTCCGCCGGCCGCGTGTGGATATCGACAGCTTCGTGCTGCCTCGCCTCGCTGCGGTTCGTAATCTCTATGAGTTGATTGGGCGCTCCGTCGACGTGCTGGACATCACGGCCAACCGGAGTATTTCAACATTCGTTGCGTTATCTCGCTCGGAAGACCCACCTCGAGACGACTACACCCTCGGATTCGGAGCGCACTTCGATCCACCAACCGCGCTAACCAAAGCAGTCATGGAGATGACTCAGTTTCTGCCGGTCGTTATGTCGGGGCGCGATCCGGTCTGTTTTCTCAGCGCTGAGGCTGGCCAAACGGATACGTCTTTCCTGACGCCTGACGGGCAGGTGGCGGCGACCACGCGTTCTGACTTCTCCCCGCCAGTCTCGCGGGAGCCGGAGCAGGACGTGTTGTCCTGTATCGAACTGGTGAAGTCTTGGGGCTTGGAGATGCTCGTGATGGACCAGACGCGAGAAGACGTGGGCATACCTGTTGTGAAGGTAGTGGTACCGGGGATGCGCAGTTGGTGGGCGCGATTCGCTGCCGGCCGGCTCTATACGTTGCCCGTCCAGAACGGCTGGCTGGACGAACCGAGTGCGGAATACCTTCTGAACCCCAGCCACCTGATTCTTTGACTTGTTTTCCTAGCATCTGCCGTATAGGCTTACTGACGATCCGCTGTATCAATGCCAGATCGAATGAGAGGAGAACCATGCCGCCGACCGCCGTGGACTTCATAAAAGCCCTTCACACGAACGATGCCCTTCGCAACGCGGTACACAATGCCGCCAACGCGATCGCTGACGTGGCTGTCGCCAACGGATATCCGATTACCCGCGAAGAGATCAGCGATGCCCTCAAGGCGCACTGGAAAAACAACACTGATCCAACTGATCCTGCACAATGCGCACTTAGATTTTCGGAGGCACCGCGTTTCTGAGCTACGGTCAGAGGTGCACGCTGGACCGAACAGGGAGCCTGAACCCGGCCGACTTGATTTCCTTGACTTGTTTTCCGAATGCTTGCCGTATTAGGCTTATTGACGGCTCCCCTGTACCTCCACTCTCAAACGATAGGAGAACCATGTCGAAAGAACACGCCAAGAATTTCGTAGAACATGTCCAGAAGGATCCGGTCCTGCGCAAGAAGGTAACCGACGCATCAGACCACATCATTAAGGTGGCAAAAGACCACGGCTACGAAATTACCCGCGAAGAGCTCACGACCGTGCTCAAGGAACGTTGGTCTCAGGATAGCGAGGACGACGCTGCGAATCGTTTTTCAGAAGTGCCAGGTTTTTGAGTTCGTCCAGAGCTGGCTTCGCCTGACATAGCAAATGCATGGACTCTACGAATCGGTTGCGGAGACTATCCCGCAACCCGATCTTGTGTTCTTCAACTATGGCTTCTGGCAGCCAGGTCTCGACGACTCCTGGATCCTTCCGGCACACGCTCGCTATCGCCACCATCTCAACCTGGTGAAGCACCTGCTGCTGGGGGTTGACCTGGGTGGCAAGGCTGTTCTCGAAATCGGTTGCGGCCGAGGGGGAAACTGCTCTTACCTCTCGCGATATTCCTCGGCCACAAGAGTTGTTGGAGTGGACGTCTGCGCTCCCAACCTGGCGCTAGCTCGTAAGAACCCGGACTTGGAAACAGCCATATTCGTTGCCGGTGATGCACAGCAGTTGCCCTTGGCCGACTCATGTTTCGATGTTGTTCTGAATCTCGAATCGTCGCATTGTTATAGTCAGTTTGACAGGTTTGTCGCTGAAGCCGCACGGGTACTCAAGAGATCAGGGGTTTTTTGTTTTGCTGATTTGTGGAATGTGGATGTACCAGAACTGGATTGGCCGGCGAGAGAACAAGCTCTAAGAAACTCTTCCCTGGAGATCATTGCCGAGGAGAACATCAGCGAACAGGTATTCCAGGCCATGGGGCTTCCGGGAAGTATTTCTGAGCAGCTCAATGCTCTGGCCAACGCGGCGAGCCGGCCCTTGATCGCACGCATAAACCGGGGGGTAGAGGCGCTTCGGGCGGGGTTGGCGACGGGCGACTATTCTTATAGACTCTGGAGATTTAGGAAGCGATAGGTCTTCCCATGACCGCGCCACACTATGTTCCGGTGCGCGAAATCGATCAGTTCGTAGATGGCCAAGTGATCGATTCGCCGGTTGACCCTGGCCAAGAGGCGCGAGTGACGCTCGTGCTCCGGCCGCGCACCCCTCACCACACCATGCGCGAACATCTCGATCGCATGGCCTTGCGTTTACCGCATCAGCGCAGTTACTTCACGCGTGACGAATTCGCCCGTCAATACGCGGCAACCCAGGAGGACCTTGCGGCGGTTGCGACGTTCGCCGGGAAGCACAATCTCGAAGTTGCCGAAAGCAGCCACGCCAGGCGCCGCATGGTTTTGAAGGGGAAATTGGCCGACCTATCAACGGCGTTCAACGTGAAGTTCGTCCATCTTCACGATCCAGAGCATGGAGTCTACCGCTCGCACGTGGCGCCTATCCACGTTCCTGCCGAACTGAAGCCGCTGATTCAGGCTGCCATGGGTTTCAGCTCGCGCGCCCAGCATGGACATCCTGCAGTTTCCACTGAGCAGATCCGCTGGCACTTAATGGATCCGCGGACGGTGGCCGAGACCTATCAGTTTCCACAGGGTTGCACGGGACGCGGCCAGACCATCGGCATCATCGTCCTGGGCGGCGGCTTTCACGACGAGGATCTCGATGCCTACTTCAAGCATCTCGGAATTCCCAAGCCCAAAATCACTGTGGTGGAAGTGGAGGACCAGAAAAATAATCCCGCCGATGCGGAAGCGATCCGCGCTTACCTTGCCAAGGAAGGTATCCCCGGTCTTCATCAGGCCAGAGGCAGGTCCCACCCTTCCCCTGACAAGCGCCGAAACTCAGAGAAGAACATTACGTGGACAGTGGAAACCACGATGGATGTGGAACTGATCGGCACCTGGGCCAACGAGGCGCACATCGTCGTCTACTTCACCCACAATAATGCGCGCGGAAAATATGACGCCTTCAGCGCCGCCCTTTTCGATACCACCCACAAGCCGGACGTGATCTCCTGCAGTTGGGGCGCCCCGGAGAGGCTGATCTCCCGTGTTCTGGTGGAAGAGATGGACCTCATGTTTCAGGCAGCGGCTTTGATGGGCGTTACTATCGTCTGCTCTTCCGGCGATGACGGAGATGGTTCCGCGCGCGCGGGCGAGCCGCAAGCTTACTTCCCTGCAAGCAGTCCCCACGTGTTGGCTTGCGGTGGCACCATCCTGCCGCACGGGCGCGGTAAGACGATGGTTGAAACCGTATGGCGCGAGACGATTTCAGGCGATACAGGGGAGAGTGGATACGGCGAGAGCTATTTGTTTCAGACACCGAACTGGCAGTCACCGTCCGCCGCCAGCCACAGGGGTGGGAGGGTTGTTCCCGACGTTGCCGGCAAAGCCGATGCGCAGTGTGGTTATCAACTGGTCGTGGGTGGGGATAGCCACGTTCCAGGTAACGGAACCAGCGCCGCCGCTCCCCTGTGGGCAAGCCTGGCCGCCCTGCTCAACGAAAAGCTCGGAACCAGGGTTGGACACCTGGCCCCGCTGCTTTATCAGGAACAGTGCCGCAAAGGAGTTCATCCGGTTGGTTCTTCTACCACCGGGTGGGCGCCGAAGGTCGGCCTGGGGACGCCGCGCGGAATTGCCTTGCTGGAGGCGCTGCAGTCCAAGCCGGGTTAAGAGGAATAAAGCTGCCGCCCGATACTCTCCCACGCCTTGCTGACCTGCAGAATGTGCTGAGGCTGCTGGATTTCGGGCGTGCCATGTCCGAGAATGGATTTCCGAATCGAGTTCAAGGCTTCGACGTTTGCCTGAATTCTTTGCTCCCCTAGCTCGGCAAGCGTCTGCGTCTCATGATCGCAACTTAAGGTCCATAGCGGAGTATCGTTTGCCAGCACATGCGCGGGAGTCTTATTCCAAATGACCGGACCGGCAATCGAGAGCAGCGTCAGCACTCCGGTTGGGAATGCGCTGGTAACGCGCTGGTCCAGCAGATAATCGGGACTTCCATCCGCCATCCGGCTTGTCCCTTGCTTGCCTGAAGCCTGCACCGAAAAGCAGACTGGCAACCGTCCCAGCGTTCCCTCCAATTGTACGAACTCTGTTCGGCGACTCAACACTCGCACCCGAAGCGGTGGGAGCGTCTGGCTAAGAGCGGATGCCAGGGTGTCCAACGCCCCGTAGAGCGATCGTTCCGTAGCCATTACCTCGACGAACTCTGGGCCGGCGAGCTTGCTGGTCCGCCGGCATTCTCGAATGAAGGCTTGGGGCGCCGGTAGATTCACAAAGTGACCGTTCACATGGAATTGCACGTTGTGTTTAAGGGCCAGGGCAAGCGCTTTTTTCAGCGTGCCAGCCGGATAAGGATGTTCACAGAGAACGTGGATCCCGCGCCGGATGAGTTGTAGAACCACCGGCCACGCTGTGGAACTCATAGCGGCGCATGCCAGGTCGATGTTGTCGGGAAGTTCGTTCGTCGAGTGGTACAGGGGAACTCCGTTTAACGCAGCCACCTGCAGAGAGCGCGCACTGCCCCACGCGAGGATCCCGGCCAGTTGATATTTGCGAGGTTCACGCCGAAGCGCCGTAATGTAAGCCCGGCCGTAATTGCTGCCGCAGACCAGGACTCGCATTCGGCTCATCGTGCGTTTTTTCCAGCAGCTTGCGCGTGCTCCCGAAGCTCTTCCAGGACCTGTTTGGCATGCTTGAGGTCATGGGTGTCAAAACCTTCTTTGAATTTGCCGTGGACCTCCGCGAGGGACTGATGGGCAGCTTCGACTTCCCCCCTTCGAGCCAGTAGTGGACTGAGCCGGATGTGTGCTCTCAGCTCCAGTGAGATCGCCTTCTGCTGGCGTGCAATTGCAATTGCCTTATGCAGGCAGGCTTCCGCATCGGGGTGGCTTGAATCACTCCCATCTTTGCTTCTCTCCAGCAGTTCACCTTTCCAGCGCCAGCAATCGGCCTCAAAGGAGCGATCTCCCGTGCTGGAAATCACCGACAGCGCCTCCTCAATTGCCTCCAGCGCTTCCTCGTAGGACCCGCACCGTGACAGAGCTGCCGCCAAGGCTTGTTGTAACTGAGGAATCACCAGTTCAGCCCCCGAAGCCCGCCAATCGGCGATCGCCTCCCGAATTAACTCGATCCCCTCACCAGCTTGCTGCTCCTGATTGTTGGCCCATCCGAGCATGATCTTACCCATCTCAAGGAAAATGGCGATGCCATGCTCGTTGCAAAGCGCGACGGTCTGCTCGGCGAATTCCCGTGTGACGGCTGGCTCGTTCCTCCAATGGTGCAACATCGCCGCGAACGAAAGTGCGATCGCCTGGCTGAACGGATGATGCAAGCCATTGGCTAACGCCACGCTTTTGTCGCTCCTGGCCACGGCCTGCTCAGGGAGCCCAAGCATCCAGAGGTCCCAGGACGAGTACGCCAAGCTGGCAACTGCCGGATCATAGCCGCCGTACACGAACGCCAGCGAATGGTGCTTGGGACGGTCATAGAGCTTCAGCGCTTGCTCCACATGCTGCAACGAGCGCTCAAAGTCTCCGGCCCAAAACAAAGTGTCTCCCAGGGCGTAATTTGCCTCCAGCAACAGCGCTGTGTCTTGGGATTGCTCGGCAAGCGCAAGCATCTGCTGCGCCAGTTGCAAGGCGGTATCGACCTGGCCCCTGACCTCGTAGAAGTTCCACAGGCCCCACAATACGGGAAACAGGTGTGGGCTTTGGCCCTGCTCCGCGCACAGCTTTCGTGCGCGCGTATAAGTCTGTTCGACCTCAGCGTTGGCGAAACCCTTGGTCGAAACCAGCACCGGCCCGAGTGTGATCTGGAGGTCCAACTCCTTCTGCGTTTTCTCGGGCGATGGCGGCAACTTGGCGAGAATTTCGAGGCCCTTCCGCGCCAAGGTTGCAGCTTCCGGGTTGGCGAAGACGCCAGCCGCGCGCTCGGCCGTAATCTGGAAGAATTCCGCCGCGCGGGGAAAATCGCGGGCTGACTCAAACAACAGCGCGACCTGGTGCGCGACACTGCCCTGCGAGCCGGGATGAAGCTGCAGCAACTTGTTGGCCGTTGCAGCGCTCAAGCCCGTCCGGCGAGTTGGAGTCAGCATCGCGTACAGCGCGTTTTGATAGAGGGTGTGGACGAAGCGGAGATGCAACGTGAGAGTGCCGTCTGGGAACTCCTTCTCCCCAATTCTCTGCACGAAGAAATGAATGCGCTCGATATTTTCCAGGCGCTCTTCCACTTCAGCCGCGTCGGCAGAGATTGCGGCGGCCAGCACGACGGAATGGAATTCCGCGCCTTCCACGCTGGCCGCCTGGAGCAGCCGCCGGTCCTGCTCGCTGAGGCTGTCGATTTTGCGCTGAATCATGCTGCGCACCGACGCCGGCACGTCACTGCCAATCTCCTCGATGGGCTTGGATAAAATCCAACGGCCCTGGTCCTGAACTATGATCTTTCGATCCCGCAGGTCCCGCACCAAGTCCACCATGAACAGCGGATTACCTTCTGTGCGTTGCCACAGAAATTCTGCAAACGGCGCGGGCAAGCGGTGCTCTGGGAACTCAAGCGCCAGATAACCTGCTACATCCGCTTCGCTCAGATACTGCAGGCTCAATTCGCGACAAGATCCACGCGCCTCGAGGTCCAACTTAAGCTCTATCAGTGGCTGCATGCGCTCGACCATCTCGCCCGCTCGATAGGTGACCACGATCAGCATGGGCAGGGTCTCGAAGCGCGTGGCGATATAAGCTAGCAGATCAATGGTTGAAGAATCGCTCCAGTGGACGTCCTCGAGAAAAAGAAGCAGCGGACGATGCCGGCATGCCTCTTGCAGGAACGCGAAGAATTCCCGTTTCAATCGTTCCTGAGAGGTAGCTTTGGAGTCGGCGAGCCGGATCAGGGAAGAGTCTTGCCGCTGTGCCGGAGCCAGTTCCAGAAACCAGCTTGGCGCCAATGTCCGCATGATTCGGCTGACCGAATCGCCGCTGCTGGAATGCAGCAGGCTGTCCAACGCTTCCAAGATCGGCAAATACGCCTCGCCGTCCGCCAGACGCTCTGAGCATCGCCCGCGGGCAACACTGCAGGATTGTCCGTTGATATTCAAAGAGGCGAGGAATTCTTGCACTAGCGTACTCTTGCCAATGCCGGCTTCACCGGATATGCACACCACAGAGCCTCGTCCTGCCGCCGCCAGGTTCAAGGCCGCATGCAGTTGCTGCAATTGATCACTGCGGCCCACCGTGTGCCGGTCGGGCGTCTTCAAGAAGACCGTGTCGATGTCCGATGAAGGCGTGCGCAGGCTGTCCAAGACCTGCTCCACTTCACCCGCAGTGGGACGAAGTCGCGCATCCTTCTGCAACATGGAAAGCAGAAGCCGTTCCAGCGCCGCCGGCAGGCCGGGATTAATTCGCGTTGGTGGAATCGGGTCCTGCGAAAGAATTCCAGTCGCCGTGCTGAAAGGCGAGCCACCCTGGAAGGGGTGTACACCGGTCGCGGCTTCGTACAGCACGATGCCGAAGGAGAAAATATCAGTGCCCCATTCCAGCGACTCAGCGCGGGCCTGTTCCGGAGAAAAGTAGTCGATAGTGCCGATCCAACTGCCTTCCTTGGTGAGGCCCACCGATACCGTCTTGTCGTCGGAGGTAAGGCCCACGCGGGCCAAGCCAAAGTCCACCAGCTTCACGTAACCGTCCGAGCGGACCATGATATTGTCAGGCTTAATGTCACGATGAATGATGCCGGCTTGATGCGCGATCTTCAGCGCGCGGGCCACCTGGATCCCGTAATCAATCACCGCGGCGAGATCCATGCTCCGCTTCATGCGACGGCGCAGCGTCTCACCCTGGATCCACTCCATGACCAGGAACGACCCGGACGCGTATTCCCCAATTTCGTGTACCGTCACGATGTTGGGATGATTTAGCGCCGAAGCTGCGTGCGCCTCGCGATGGAAACGTTCAAGAGCGACGGCATCGGCGGCGATGGCTTCCGGCAGAAACTTGATGGCGACAATGCGACCAAGCGCTATGTCTTCGGCCTTGTACACAACACCCATCCCGCCTTTGCCCAGGCGCTCAAGGATTCGATAGTGGGAGACGATTTGACCGATCATGTGTCCAGACCATTGTATCTGGACAGAGGTGGAGCACTGCTCCAAGAGGAATATTCAGGTTGTTGCCCAGCCCAAATCAGGAATTCGATACGGTTACTCCGGGTCGGATGGCAGGCACTTATTACACAAGGAACACGAGGCGTAACAGCAGAAACTTTAACTTGACGAGCGGCGATCAAGTGCTCGCGCTGCGACCAGCGCTTGTCCCAGACTCAGTCCTCCATCGCCAGCGGGAACTTCGCTGTGGGTAAAAACCTGAAAGCCAGCTTCCACAAGCCGATCGCTGAGACGCTCGAAAAGATACGCATTCTGGAAGCTTCCCCCGCTCAGGCAAACGCGCTCCAAACCCGAACGTTCGCGTAAACGGCTGGCGACCTCACGCAGCACATCAACCAGACCGTTGTGAAAGCAACGACTGATGTCAGCGCTGGGAACTTGGCGCCCTATATCGTGCAACAGCGTTTCAAACAGTCCTTGCGTGTCGATGATCCAGTTCTCGCCATCCGGGATCAATTCGAAGGGATATGCGCTCTCGTCGCGCGAGTTCCCAATCGCCATTTCAAGTTCGATTGCGGCCTGCGCTTCGTAGTTCACCTGGCGGCGAATTCCTGCCAGCGCCGCAACCGCGTCAAACAGTCGTCCGCAACTGGAAGTCAGCGGCGAGTTGATGTCCTGCTCCATCATCCGAAACAGCACATTGAGGTTCTTAGGAGGAATGTCGGCGACGAATGGCAGGTCACGTACGAAATCGCATCCGAAGTGGCGCACCAGATAGGACACTGCCATCCGCCAGGGTTCGCGGATCGCCGCCTCGCCGCCCAGCAGAGGAACGTACGCGAGGTGCGCTGCGCGCTCGAAGCCGCTGTAATCGGCCAGCAGCACTTCCCCTCCCCAGATGCGGCCGTCGGTGCCGTAGCCGGTTCCATCAAGCGCGAAGCCGATCACGCGGCCTTCTAGATGGTTCTCCGCCATGCAGCTTGCGATGTGCGCGTGATGATGCTGAACCCCAATCTGCGGCGGCCCGGACTGCGCCAGCGCCCAACGCGTCGAGAAGTAATTCGGGTGCAGATCGTACGCGATGGCGACCGGAGTAATTTCCAGAATGAGCTGCAGATGCTCGATGGCCTCCTCGAAGAAGCTGTAGCTCTCTGCGTTCTCGAGATCGCCAATGTGCTGCGAGAGGAACGCGTGACGGCCTGTGGTCAGACAGATGGTGTTCTTCAGTTCGCCGCCGACGGCCAGAACCGATGGCACATCTTCGCGCAAAAAAATCGGCACCGGCACAAATCCGCGCGAGCGCCTCAACTGCCGCGAGCGCCCGCCGGAAACGCGGATTACGGAATCATCACAGCGCAGCAGAATCTCGCGATTGTGGACGAGGAAGGAGTCGGCCAGCCGGTGCAACCGGCGCACCGCTTCATCGTTGGCGATGCATATGGGCTCTTCACTGAGATTGGCGCTGGTCATGACGAGCGCTGGAAAGCGCCCGCCGGCAAACAACAAATGGTGCAGCGGCGTGTATGGCAGGAACACCCCAAGATAACGGTTGAAGGGCGCGACGTCATCAGCGATCGGGGTTTTCTCGCGTCGCCGCAGCAGGACGATGGGCCGTTGCGGGCTCAGCAGCAACTGCCGCGCGCCATCGTCCACTTCGCAGAACTGCTCCGCAGAATCAAGGTCTGGCGTCATCACCGCGAACGGCTTCTCCACGCGCCGCTTTCGCTCGCGCAAGGTACGAACCACATCAGCGTTCGTGGCGTCGCACGCCAAGTGAAATCCGCCCAAGCCCTTGATGGCAACCACTTCCCCACGTTGCAAGCGCACGACTGTCTCGCCGATCGGATCCAGCATTTCGATCCGCTTCCCCGCCGAGTCCCACAGCTCAACGCTCGGCCCGCACTCCCAACAGGCGTTGGGCTGCGCGTGGAAGCGCCGGTTGCTCGGGTCCTCATACTCCGCCTGGCAAGCGGCGCACATGCGGAACACGGCCATCGAGGTGAACGGGCGGTCGTAAGGGATGTTGCGCACGATTGTGAAGCGAGGCCCGCAGTTCGTGCAATTGATGAAGGGATAGCGAAACCGGCGGTCGGCAGGATCGAACATCTCGCGCAGACAGTCGGCGCAAACCGCAACGTCGGGCGAAATAAGCGTGCTTACCGGCGCGCCACGATGAGTCTTAACGATTTGGAAGTCGCGGTCGCCGTTGCACGGGACATCGCGGACCGTAATGTCAGTGATGTGGGCGAGC
>Ga0209040_10004280_pt1 | contig 10825 bp, 9 predicted proteins | sample BogFormECP12_OM3_FD_188240 | JGI IMG/M metagenome (GOLD analysis project Ga0209040, IMG submission 188240) | Bog forest soil microbial communities from Calvert Island, British Columbia, Canada - ECP12_OM3 (SPAdes) (version 2) | ecosystem: Environmental > Aquatic > Freshwater > Wetlands > Bog ... | reverse complement strand
AAGCCGCCGCATGCACCATGTTCGCCACAAACGTCCGCGATTCCGCCTGGGGTTTGAACTGAAACTTGTCCTCGGGAAAATCCCCGGCCATCGCGATCAACTTCCGCCCAATGTCGTTCCACTGCTCCAGCACCTCCTCCGATGGACTAAGCGCCGGGCCCGGTGGAGTCTTCTTCCCGCCCATATCCTGCCCCCGAACCGGCAACACACAGAAACACGCCGCCAGCAGCAACCCCGCCAACACCTGAACTCTCTTCATAGCTTCTCTCCTTAGCAAGAATCTCCGCGATTTGGCCCCTAGGCTCAGACGCACGGGCCAGCCGGAAGTTTCGTGATCCCCGGCAAAAAAGGAAGCCAACCGGCTCTGACCGCCCGCCATCATACGTCATAGGCCTCCATAAGTCTCGCGAAGCCACAGAAAACCGGAGGTTTACTGCTTGCCCGAAGTTCCGAAGTCCATACGAAAGCCTTAGCTCCAACGTGCTACTCTTATAAGACATTGTCGAGGGAGTTGAAATTTGATCTGGAGCTGGATTTTACTACGCGGTGCGCTGCTGCTGACCATCATGGCCGCGCTGTTTTTTTCACAGCGCTTCTGGTATCGGGCTCTGTGGCGCGTCACCAGCCATTGGGGCCGCACCACGCTTCGCGTAGGCGTCCGCCTTCTCTATCTGGCCGGTCTCCTTCTCATTATCGCTACCATCGCCGATAACATCCGCCAGGACCATGGCCGGGTCCTGCCCAATCATTCTCCGATAACCGCGTTTGCCGGCTTGTGGTTCGCCAGCGCGCTGTTCGGATACCTGGCCATTAAAGTGGTCCATGGTGTCGAATGGCTCTGGCACCGTTTCCGTAGACCTGCGCCCGAGGTACTTTCCAAGCTTCCGGCGCACCGCATTGACCTGGAAGACATCGTTCCCGACCCCTCGCGCCGCACTTTCTTTCGGACCGCCAGTGTGGTGGCCGGCGCCGCGCCTTTCCTCGGTGTGATGTATGGTTTCGCCGCCGAGCGCCTGCGCTACGAACTTCGCCGCGTGGAAATTCCCTTGAACAACCTGCCGCCAGAACTCGATGGCATGCAGATCGTGCAGATCAGCGACATCCATTTGAGCGCTTATATGACTCGCGAGTCGGTCCGTCGCGCCGTGGACATGGCCAACGAAGTTGGTGCTGACCTCGCCGTGGTCACGGGCGACCTCATCACCGGTATGCATGATTCCATGTGGGATTGCGTCGAGGAAGTACGCCAGTTGCGCGCGCCGCTCGGCGTCTACGGCTGCAACGGCAATCACGAAATCTACGCCCGCGCGGAAGATCTGGCCGAAAAACTTTATCAGCAGTCGGGCATGAAGCTGCTGCGCCGCGAAAGTGCCATTATCAACTACAAGGGCGCGCAACTAAATCTGATCGGCGTGGATTACCAGCGCGAACGCACTCCCAGAGGCCGCAAGCTGCAGATGCTCTCGAATCTGGAACCGCTGGTCCGCCGCGATATTCCCAACATCCTGTTGTCCCACAATCCGAACTCATTCAATCGCGCCGCGGAGTTGGGCATCGAACTTTCACTCGCAGGCCACACTCATGGCGGCCAGGTCCAGGTTGAAATCCTCGACGTCAGCCTCAGCCCCGCGCGCTTCATCACCGATTACATCGCCGGCCTCTACCACCGGCCGCTGCTCATGCCCGATCAGCCAAAGCGCATGGGTGAAACCATCAAGCTCATGCAAAATGCGCCCAACGGCCTCTCCGCTTTGTACGTAAACCGCGGCCTCGGCACGGTTGGCGCTCCGGTGCGTCTCGGCGCTCCCCCGGAAATCACCCACATCGTCCTCCGCCGCGTCTAATCCCGATTGCTCTGCCCCTGTGTAGGCGCCGGGCTCCAGCCCGGTGAGCCCCCGGTTTTGCCATTCATTCAGCACTTTTGTCAGGTGTGGCCGCGGCGGGCTGTCCCTCGACCGCGGCGAGTGCGATTGGCGAACTTGCAGGCAAAGAGGCCTCGATCGCCGACATCGGTTCGTCCTTGCTCATGGACGGGAACTTGCCATATGTCATGCCACGCCACAACCACTCCATCGGCCCAAAGCGATACCGTTGCAACCACCAGTTGCTGACCACCACCTGCGCCCCGTACAAAATAACCGTGGGAAGCAGCCCCACCGCCGGCCCGATTCGTCCATAGAGGCCCGTTGTGTAGTGATAGAAGAACAAGGTGCACAGCACAGACTGCATCAAGTAGTTCGTCAAGGCCATCCGCCCGACCGCGGCAAACGGCAGAAGCCAGCGCCGTTTATCCTCGTCCAGGAAAAGTAGCGCCAGGCCCGAAACATAACCCGCGGCCAACACATGGGCTCCCGGCAACCAGAGAATTCCCGCAGACCAGCCCCACAGCGAAACGGTGCCGGGACGAATGACCGTCATCACGATCGCCACGTAAAGACTGACGATCAGTCCCACCGGGATGCACCACGCGCACATCCGCCGCAACACCGGCCGGTATTCCTCAAGCCGCTGTACGATGCCCGCTCGCCACACCCACATGCCCAGCAGAAATAGCGCCGTCGCATAGATCGCAAATAGCGTGGTGGGCAACTCCCGCTTCCATTCCACCCAGTTCTGCGCCAGGATCTGCCGCACCGTTCCATGCGCGTAGATGTTGATGACCGTGTAGAGTTTTTGCATGTCCGGCGGCTTGGGATCCATCCAGGGACGGTGGAAACGGCTGAAGAACAGGCCCAGGAAGACCGAGCTGGCAACGATGGGCAGCGCGAACAAACTTCCGGCCCACCACAGCAAGGTCTTCTGTTGGCGTTTGCGGAAGAGTAGCAAGATGGCGCCAGAGAACGCATAGGTCAGCAGGATGTCTCCCGCCCAAATCAGCATTCCATGGATCAGTCCGAACAGTGCGAGCGCCAGGAGGCGTCGTGGATAAAAACCCATGAAGCGCACGCCGCGCGCTTCCGCCCGGCTCATCTGGATGGCAAAGCCCATCCCGAAGAGAAACGAAAAAATGGAGATAAACTTCCCTTGGATAAATCCGTCGATGAAGATTTGGGCCAGCACGTCCGCGCGGCCGTGGAACAGTACCCTGATATGGTCGTAGCAATCGAGCGGCGCGAAGAAAGCGCGCATGTTCGCCGCCAGAATTCCGAACAGCGCCATGCCGCGCAGCACATCGATAAAAACGATGCGCTCCGAGAGACTGACTGGGCCAACCCCCTGGGATTCCGGTTGCATAGGCCACCCTCGTTGTGGAAATAATGACATAAGCTATACGCACCGGCTATTGATCAAATTTCAACAACTCCCCTAAACCGGCTTTCCCGGCTCGTTTGTTGTTTGCGCCGCCGGTGCTAGAATCACGCCAAGCATTCCATGCCCATTAAAGAGAAGAACTACTGGCTGGAGACCGTGGCGGAGCCTGCCAGGGGTGCTGGCGGCGCTTTGCCAGAAAAGGTTGACGTCGCCATCGTCGGGGGAGGATTCTGCGGCCTCTCGGCGGCGCGCGTCCTGGCGCAGCGTGGCGTTCACGTGGTATTGCTCGAAGCCGAGACTCTCGGCTGGGGGGCAAGCTGCCGCAACGGCGGCATGGTCCTGACTGGCATGAAACTGCCCGTGCCCACGCTGATCACGCGCTATGGCCGCGAAGCCGTCCAGCGCATGTACGCCGCGTCTCTCGAATCCATTGATCTCGTCGAGCAGATCGTCAGGGAAGAGGGCATTGACTGCGATTTCTCGCGCTGCGGCCACCTGGAAGTCGCCTGCAAACAAGCCCATTTCGACGATTACGCCAAGGCCGCCTCGCGCATCAAGAGCGAGTTCAATCACCAACTGCGCATCGTCCCGAAAAACGCGCTGCATGCGGAAATTGGCTCGGACCTTTATTTCGGCGGCATGGTGGACGAAACCAGCGCCGGCTTGAACCCCGCCCGCTACGTTCATGGCCTCGCAAAAGCGGCGCAACGCCATGGCGCGTGCCTCTTCGATCACACGCCCGTCACACGCATTTCCTCGCAATCGAACGGCGCCAGCGGCAGCTTTCGCGTGGAAACCGCTCGAGGCTCGCTAACCGCAAAAGAGGTCTTACTGGCCAGCGGCGCTTACACCACCGCAGTCACGCCCTCCCTGCGCAAAAAAGTGATTCCCATCGGCTCCTACATCATCGCCACGGAACCCGTTTCCGCCGCCCTCGCCGCGGAACTCAGCCCCCGCAACCGCATGATCTACGATTCCAAGCATTTCCTCTACTACTACCGCCTCACGCCGGATAATCGCATGCTTTTCGGCGGCCGCGCCGCCTTCTTCCCGGAATCCGAAAGCACGGTCCGCGAAAGCGCCGAGATTCTCCGCGAAGGAATGGTCCAGGTCTATCCCCAATTGCGCGACACAAAAGTCGAATACGTTTGGGGCGGCACCCTTGATTTCGCGATGGACGTCATGCCGCATTCTGGAAAAATCGACGGCATGCATTTCGCCCTGGGTTTCGCAGGCCACGGCGTAGCCGCCGCAACCTGGATGGGCGCGAAACTCGCCGGTGTACTCTGCGGCGATCCCGACGACAACCCGTTCTCCCGCATCCCATTTCCCGGAGCGCCTCTGGGCCTCCGCAGCGGCCACACCTGGGCACTGCCCCTCGCTGGCGCCTACTACAAAGTCCTCGACTGGCTAACCTGATCATCAAGACTCATGTAGGTGCGGGGCTTTAGCCCCGCCCGAATTCTTGCCTGGCTAAAGCCAGGCGCCTACCCGGCTGCAATCAGTTTCTTAATCCGCGGAAACACAAAATACGCCGCTACCCCCAACGCCACCGGCACCGGTCCCCACCTCAACGCAAATTTGTCGCTGAACACCAGCGCCACAATCGTCATTAGAATCGGCGCAATCACCACGTAAGCCAGCCCAACATTTCCCCACGGAATACTAAACGGCCGCTTCATCTCTGGCCGTGTCTTGCGCAATTTCCACGCGGCCATCACCGTCAGCACCGTCACCAAACTTCGCAACCACACATACACCGTCAACAACTGCGCCAGCGTATGAAACGCCAGCAGCGCATAAATCGCCGACGAAATCAGGATTGCGATCCACGGCGTGCCATATTTCGGATGTTTCGCCGCAAACACCGGCGGCAAATAACCATCCTCCGCCATCGAAGACGGCATCCGCGTGCTGGTCAACACCGTGGCGTTCAGCAACGAAACATTTCCCAGCATCGCTGCCACCGTCAACGCGAACCCCAGCAGGCTTCCTCCAATCAGCAGCCCCGCTGTCGGCAGATACGCGGTGTTCCATTTTTCCCAATCTCCCAGCGCCGCCAGCGAAAACAGCGCCGGCAGAAAATACGTCGCAATCGAAAGCGGCACCACAATCGCCAGCGCAATCGGAAAATTGCGCTGCGGATTTTCAATCTCTTCAGCCACGCTCGAACACTGCTCGTAGCCCGAATATAGCCACAATCCCAACGCCAGCCCTACGCCGAACACCTGAAACCCCGGCACGTGCGGCGGCACCAACGGATGAAACGGATGGAAATGCCATTTCATCGCGGCCACGACGCACAACACCAACACCGGCGCCAACACCGAAACTTCCAGCACTGTCGAAACCATCCCCACCATCTGTATCCCGCGGATATTCACGTATGCCAGCAGCGCGATCAGCGCTACCGACACCACGTAGTGTTTCCACCCCACCAGCGAAGGAAAAAAATCCCCAGATAATCGCTGAACAGCACCGCGTAACTCCCACCCAGGAGCCATGAAGCGCTCCAGTTCCACCATCCCGCCAAAAATCCCCAGAAATTTCCGTACCCCGCGCGCACCCAGCGGTAAAATCCCCCCTCCACAGGAATTGCGGTCGTCAATTCCGCCGCCACCAGCGACACCGGAATGCACCAGAACATCGGAATGACCAGCAAATACACCAGCGTCAATCCCGGGCCGCTGGTCGTGACCATCTCCTCCATGCCGAACGGGCCGCCCGTCGTGTACGCAAACATCACGAAGACGAAATAAAAGAGGCTCGCGCGCTTCACGACGGATTTTGTTGAATTCAATGTTGGCCTTTCGAACGATGCTGCGGATAGTACTCCAATTTGGCCGGCCCTGCCGAACTTGCCAGCCCTCGTCATTCGGTCAATAATCTTGTGCGCGAGTGGGGGAGGAAAAGTGCTCAATCTCAAGAATCTATTAGTGTGTGCAGGGCTGGTGTCCGCCGGGATCGCCTGGTTTTCGATCACGGCCACCGCCACCGCCGATGAAACCCCGCTCTACGGCTACTCCGCCGAATCCTCCCGCGCCGAACGCCAGTGGGAAGAAAAGCTTCGCGCCCTGCCCAGCCCGGAAAATATGCGCGCGTACATGCAGCGGCTCTCCGCGCGTCCCCACAATGTCGGTTCGCCCTACGACAAGGACAACGCCGAATGGCTCCTCGCGAAATTCAAGGAGTTCGGCTTCGATGCGCAGATCGAAACCTACGACGTTCTCTTTCCCACGCCCAAGGAACGCCAGGTCGAACTTCTTGAGTGCAAGGGAGCTTCCACCACCGACTGCGCCGTGAAATTCACCGCCAAGCTCGAAGAGCCCGCTCTCGCGCAGGATCCCACGTCCGGCCAGAAATCCGAGCAGTTGCCGACCTACAACGCGTACTCGAGGGATGGCGATGTCGTCGCCCCGCTCGTCTACGTCAACTACGGCATCCCCGAAGATTACGAGCGCCTCGAGCGCCTGGGCATTTCCGTCAAAGGCGCCATCGCCATCGCCCGCTACGGCCACTCCTGGCGCGGCATCAAACCAAAAGTTGCTGCCGAACACGGCGCCGTCGGCTGCCTCATCTATTCCGATCCCGAAGGCGACGGCTACGGCCCGGGTGACACTTTTCCCAAAGGCGCCTACCGTCCCGCCGATGGCGTGCAACGCGGCAGCGTCGCCGACGATCCGATTTTTCCCGGCGATCCGCTCACTCCCGGCGTCGCCGCAAAAAAAGACGCCAAGCGCTTGAAGATAGAGGACTCTCCCGTCATCACCAAAATTCCTGTTCTGCCCATTTCCTATGGTGATGCGCAGCCTCTTCTCGCCGCGCTCACTGGCCCAGTCGTCCCCGGCGAGTGGCGCGGCAATCTTCCCCTGACGTATCACGTTGGTCCCAGCGCGCTTAAAGTCCATCTGAAAATGAAATCCAACTGGGATCTCAAAACCATCTACGACGTCATCGCCAAAATTCCCGGCAGCACCAATCCTGATCAGTGGGTGATTCGCGGCAATCATCACGATGCCTGGGTCAACGGCGCGGAAGACCCCATCTCCGGCCTGGTCGCCGAACTCGAAGAAGCCCGCGCCTTCGGCGAACTCCTGAAATCCGGCTGGAAGCCCAAGCGCACCATCATCTATTGCGCGTGGGACGGCGAAGAGCCCGGCCTGCTCGGCTCCACGGAATGGGTCGAGGACCATGGCGACGAATTGATGAAGCACGCCGTCGTCTACATCAACTCCGACAGCAATGGCCGCGGCTATTTCGGCCCTGAAGGCTCGCACACCCTCGAAAAATTTATCAACGATGTCGCCCGCGACGTCCAGGACCCCGAAACCAAACTTTCCGTCTGGAAGCGCGCGCAACTCGCCACCATCGCCGAGGCCTCCAGCGCCGATGACCGCGCGGAAGCCCGCAACCGCCCCGATCTTCGCATCGGCGCACTCGGCTCCGGTTCCGACTACGGCGCATTTGTCCAGCACGACGGCATCGCTTCTCTCAATCTCGGCTACGGCGGCGAAGATGGCGGCGGCATCTATCATTCCATCTACGACGATTTCTACTGGTACACCCACTTCAGCGACACCGATTTTGTGTACGGTCGCGCCCTTGCGCAAACTTCCGGCACCGCAGTCATGCGCCTCGCCGACGCGGATATTCTCCCGTTCGAATTCACCGATTTCGCCGACACCATGCAGACCTACGCGAAGGAACTCAAGACTCTTCTGGAGAAAAAGCAGGAAGAAGTTCGCGAGCGCAATCGCCAAATCGAAGAAGGCGTCTTTCAGGCCACTTTCGATCCCCGGCGTCCTACGGTCGCTCCAAAAACCGAACCAGTCGCCCCTTTCATCAATTTTGCGCCGCTCGACAACGCCATCACCGACCTCGCCAAGGCCGCCGACGCCTATAAGAAAGCCTACGACCAAGCCAGCACGAGCGGCGACCTCGCGAAGGCCACGGCTTCTTCGCAGGATCTGAACCACCTCCTGATCGAAAGCGAGCGCCGCCTGACTAATCCGGAAGGCCTGCCGGGCCGCCCCTGGTTCAAGCACGAAATCTACGCCCCCGGCCAATACACGGGCTATGAGGCCAAAACCATTCCCGGCGTCCGCGAAGCCCTCGAACTCAAGCACTGGAAAGAAGCCGAAGAACAGGTCCCCGTCGCGGCAAGAACTCTCCAACAGGAAACCGCGCTGATCAACGAAGCCACTGCAAAATTATCCGCGCTCCACTAAAATAGGTTCGCGCTCACAAGCTTGTTCTGTAACTCGGCCTGCAGTCAGCAACAAGGAGCCCTCTCATTCCTTCCTATAACCTCGCCATCGTCGGCCTAGGACATGTGGGGCGCTCGCTCTTGCGTCTGCTCATCTCCAAAGAAAGCGAACTTCGCCGCAAATACGACGTCCGCTGGCGGCTCACCGGAATCGCCACGCGCCGCATCGGCTGGATCGCCGAGCCCGACGGCCTGAATCCCATCGCGGCCCTCAGCGGTCATTTCCCGCCCATCGCCAATCCTCCCCGCAATGTCCGCGAGTGGCTGGAACGCTCCAAAGCCGACGTGCTCTTCGAAGCCAGTTCGCTTGACACCGGTTCCGGCCAGCCCGCCATCGAACATCTGGTCGCTGCGCTCGAAGCCGGCGCCCACGCCATCACCGCCAACAAAGGTCCGATCGTCCACGATTACCAGCGGATCGCCGCGCTGGCGAAAGAAAAAGGCAAACAGTTCCTCTTCGAGTCCACGGTCATGGATGGCGCGCCGATTTTTTCTCTTTTCCCGCTGGGCTTGCCGGCCGTGGAATTGCGCGGGTTTGCTGGTGTCCTGAACTCCACCACCAACGTCGTCCTCACCGAAATCGAAAAAGGCCGCTCCCTCGACGAAGCCGTCAAACGCGCGCAGGCCATGGGCATCGCGGAAACCGATCCTTCGCATGATCTGGATGGTTGGGACGCGGCGGTCAAGGTCACCGCCATCGTCAATGTTTTGATGGGTGTGCCGCTGCGCATCGAGCAGGTGCAGCGCACCGGAATTCGCGATCTCAGCGAGGAAAAAATCCGCTCCGTGCGTTCAGCGGGGATGCGCTACAAACTCGTCTGCCGCGCCGAGCGCCGCGGCGACGGTGTAGATGCCCGCGTCGGCCCGGAACTCCTGCTCATGACCGATTCCATGGCCGGACTGGAAGGCACTAGCTCCGCCATCCGCTTCGATCTCGATGTCATGAACATTTCCCTGGTGGAACACAACCCCGGCATCGAAGCCACCGCCTACGGCCTCCTGGCCGACTTCCTCCGCGCCGCCAAATCCTGAACCCTTTGGAGTGCGGGAGCCCAGCTCCCGCTTTTACGCTGTAAACCGCATCTCCCAAGTCAAATTGAGCAACGAATCGTGGCCCCCAAAAGCGGCGGCAGAGCCGCCGCACTCCAAAAAATCGCAACCCTCCAACTCCTCACCCAGCCCGTGCCCCATCCGGCACCCGTCGCTCCGGCATCGCCAGCACCGGCGTCATTCCATCCGCATATCCAATGTCAAACAGCATCCCTTCGGAAACTTCGCCGGCCATTTTTCGCGGCTCCAGATTCACAACAAACAGAGCCTGCCGGCTCTCGATCTCCCGCGGCTCGCTTCTTTCCTTCTTTATCCCTGCCAGGATCGACCGCGTGTGGTCGCCAAAGCTGACCGTCAGCTTCATCAGCTTCTCCGAACCCGCCACCTCTTCCACCTTCTGAATAGTGCCCACGCGGATGTCCAACGCCTCCACAGCGGAAAACGTCACCACAGGTTTAACAGTTGCCGGTATAAATTCGCTCATAGCTCACCTGCGAAAATTCGAGGCATACGCCGGTGTCGGAATCGCCGCGTCGCACCGTTCGTCGCGAATCGTCGCGTCCGCAACCAGCCGCAGCGGGATAATCCCCGCCCACACGGAAAGCGCGTAATCCGCTGCGTCATCTTCCACTCCGCCCGTGCGCACCTTCGCGGAAACCTCCCTCAACGGCAATTTCAAGATGCTCGTCGCCTTCAACTCCTGCTCGTTCGGCTGTCGCGCAACTTCCCACCGCCCGGGGATCAGTTTCTCCGTGAACGCCCGCAACGCCGCCAGCTTTTCCGCCGGCTCGCTGATCAGCGTAGCCGTGCCCAGCGCCACCACTGACCGGTAATTCATCGAATGATTGAACACCGACCGCGCCAGCACCAGCCCATCCATCAGCGTTACCGTGATGCACACCGGCAAGCCGTTCGCCGCGCCCCGCAGCATTCGGCTGGCCGCTGATCCGTGAAAATAGATCGCGTCGCCCACCCGCGCAAACATCGTCGGAATCACAAACGGCTGCCCCTCCGCCGAAAATCCCACGTGGCAAACAAATCCTTCGTCCAAAATCTTGTAAATGGCCTCGCGGTCGTACACCGCGCGATTGGCTTCGCGCACCACCCGCGTGCGGTCGCTCACTGCAAACGAATCAGGCATGGGATCCCTCGGAGAGAAACACGGCGCGGAGTTGATAGCCGGCGCCATCGCGGCATGAGTGGGAACAACTCCCCCGATGGTATCACGCCAATGTAGTGGCCGAACTTTAGCTCGGC
>Ga0209040_10004279_pt1 | contig 10826 bp, 9 predicted proteins | sample BogFormECP12_OM3_FD_188240 | JGI IMG/M metagenome (GOLD analysis project Ga0209040, IMG submission 188240) | Bog forest soil microbial communities from Calvert Island, British Columbia, Canada - ECP12_OM3 (SPAdes) (version 2) | ecosystem: Environmental > Aquatic > Freshwater > Wetlands > Bog ... | reverse complement strand
TGTTGATGATCAATGCCGATAGCAGCTTCCCTCTCGATTATCGCGAGTTCGGTCTCCAGCGCGGAGATGCGATGCTGGCAATCCTCCAGAGCCGGCGGAGTCGCATGCTGGCTGATCGCAACCCGCGCACAAGCTGTGTCGATCAGGCTTACCGCTTTGTCCGGTAATTGCCTGGAAGGAATATAACGATGCGATAAACGAGCAGCCGCTTCGAGAGCCTCATCAAGCAAATTGACCTTGTGATGCTTTTCCAATACGGGTGCGAGGCCACGGATCATCAAGATTGCTTTTTCCTCGCTCGGCTCATCCACCTTAATCACTTGGAAGCGGCGCGTGAGCGCGGGATCTTTTTCGAAGTATTTCTTGTATTCAGCCCACGTAGTAGCCGCGATGGTGCGCAGAGTGCCCCGGGCAAGAGCGGGTTTGAGCAGATTTGCGGCGTCACCTTGTCCAGCCGCCCCTCCCGCCCCGATCAGCGTATGGGCCTCGTCGATGAACAAAATGATCGGTTTTGGCGACGCCTGAACTTCATCAATCACCTGGCGCAATCGATTCTCGAACTCCCCTTTCATGCTCGCGCCGGCTTGCAGCAAGCCAAGATCCAGAGTCCGCAGACTGACTTCTCTGAGAGCCGGCGGAACATCGCCCGCGGCGATCCGCTGGGCAAACCCTTCGACGACTGCGGTTTTGCCCACACCCGCTTCGCCGGTAAGGATCGGATTATTCTGCCGCCGACGCATCAGGATATCAACGATCTGTCGAATCTCCTCATCCCGACCCAGGATCGGGTCGATCTCCCCTTTTCGAGCCTTTTCAGTGAGGTCAACGGAAAATCGGGCCAGCGCTTCCTGCTTACCCATTGCGGCAGGAGCCATCGCCCCGCTCGTCTCACCCGGAGCGACTCCGGCGGCGCCGGCTTGGTCCGCTGCGCCTAGTGATTCTTCCGGCGAACCGGCGGTGACCTGAGTGAAGCCATCGGTGAGAGTTTCCAGCTTAAGTTTCGAGAATTCTTTGGAGAGACTGAGAAAAACGTTCCGAAGGCTCGGGGTCTTCAGCAGCGCGACCACTACATGCCCGGTACGGACGCGGTTCTCCCCGAATAGGAGTGATCCAAAAACCCAGCCGCGTTCGACGGCTTCTTCCAGGTGTGGCGAGAAGTCGGATATCGATGTCGCGCCGCGCGGCAGTTTGTCGAGTGCGGTCGTGAGATCTGTCGCCAACCGCGACGCATCCAGTCCGAAGTGCCTAAAAATCCGCTGCAGATCTGAGTCGGCCAGTTGAACCAATTGAAACAGCCAGTGTACAAGTTCCACGTACGGATTGCCCCGCATCTTGCAGAAGATGGTCGCGCTCTCGACCGCTTTGTATGCGATCGGATTCAGTTTCCCGAACAAGATCGATCTTTTTATTTCAGCCATTCGTTATCGTCGCGAATTTCGCGTTTCCACGGTTTGGTTCCAGCGTCGCACCGGTTGCGGTTTATACACCAGGAGCGGAAATCGAGCCTTTTTCTATCATGTATTCAGTTTCCGCAATGCTCAATGCTAAATGCCAAATTCTGAAGCTTGGACTCGTTGTCGTCCTTGTCCTCGACGCGTCGTCCTTTTCTGCAGCGAAAAAAGCCCGATTGCCCTGCAACAGGATGGCGTCGCATGTCTCGACGCGTTCCCGCGCAACGGTGCTGGTAGGGACGCGCTCCCGCTTGATCCGCCTCAGCACGTCCGATGGTCATGTGCCGTGCACCGCCTGCGGTGGTAGAGGCACTCCGGCGCGTCCGGCGTCGCATGTCCGGAACGCTTATATGGACGTGCTGCGCCGGACGCGCCGGAACGCGTATACGATCAGAGGCGGTGGACCGGATGTTACCATCGAACGTCCTGCCGAGGTTCGCGCGGGAGCGCGTCCCTACCAAATCAGAAGCCCCCGGCTCAATAGATCTAACTTCTTCCAAAAGCTTTCTTCCTTAGGTTGACGCGCGGGTAACGGGGCAAAGGCCGGAGCTTTCGCTCACCATGCGTCGGGATCGAAGATTGGGTCGTCCGCATCAAGTGTGAATGATTTACTTTTCAGCCAGGTCGTCCAGCCAAGCATTGCGCCCTGTCCCAGAGACACGACAGGCACCGCGTCGGCCTTCAGTACGCATTGGAGGTCCCAGACGAATTCCTGGTTGATATAGTTCAAGGTCCAGTCTTTTAAGCGCCTAAAACTGTCGCCAACCGGCACGAGCCTTTCCAAATCTGCCAATTCCATAGGGCCCATGCGGATGCGGAATTTCAGTTGTACTTCATACTTCCGTTCCCCGGCGACGGCGTTGAGTCCCAAGCTTCCGGTTTCGGCTGACTCGCCCAAACGACACTGGTTCTCATAGGGGATTTTCATCCAATATCCGGCGAACTCCTGGATCTTCGTCGGGAGGCCGAAGTAGTCCGCCAGGATCGCTTCGAGCCCCTCAGCATTTCGAGTTTGCGCGGCCAAGCGACCGGCAAAATGAATTTTTGCCCAATCCGATAACGAGTCTCGATCTCGCAAGGACGGGATTCCAATACCGAACAGACTTCCGAAATAAGTGGCAAAGCGCGCATGGTCGGAGCGATCGAAATCGACGCTCTTTTCATTGATTGCCCAGGCTCGATAGAAGAACGACAGCATCCGGTGATGAAAAATGTCGATGAACCGAACCAGCGTCGGATCGTGTGCGTTCCTCAGGCGATCGCGTGCGAAATCGGTTAGATGCTGCGGCAAGGGTCCGTTGGGCCCAAACATACCCAGGAAGTTCACGAACATCCGAATCATCCCTTCATGCATTTCAATGCTTTCGAGACTCGATGGAGCGAACGAAAGAGATGGAACTTGGCAAAAGCGCAAAAAATCCTCTTCCAAGCGAATCGACCATCCGACTCGCGGCCAGGTGCGGTATTCGGCCTCTAGTCTCCGAACAGCCTGGAAGAAATTGAAAGCGTGCGGCCGCGAGGCCATCTCGCCGGCTATACTATCTGACGTCTGCCTATCAGGCTCGGCCATCGCATAATCTCCCCGCGTCGTTGTGAGATAATAACAGTCTCGGTGAATGAATTGATCGAAACATAGCGGGCAAAAAACTGGGCCAGGACGGCACCGAGAACAAAAATCCCGGAACCCTCAAACGCTTCCTCGTCGAGTGTAACTCTGATCTCCAGGCCGCGCGCAAAAGTCAGTGGACCGGCACTTGCCACCCGCCGTATGATCGGACTGGAAACGGCGGAACGAATGCCGTTGACCTGGCGCAATGTAAAAACGTCGTTTGGATTGATATAAAGCTTAAGCAAATCACGCAACGCGACGGCACCCTGACCATCTTTCGAATCGAGTAGCGAAAGATAGTTCAGAGACAAATGGCTGATCAGTCGCCAGGTTGGATCGCCTTCGGCCGTTGACGGAATCGGGACTGTAGGACCGGTAACCCAGCGGATTGAGGCCACCGGCGAATAGAGTTCCGTCGCGAGGTCCGTATCACCCGCGGAGACCGGCATCTGAATAGGCAAATGTCGATTTGTACAGAGGGCAGTTATATTGAGCTGGCTGAGTTGTCGTTTGTAGGGTGCAGCCTGCCCATCCACCAGTGAGATGAAAACTTCGCTACCCGCATACGACGATACGGCGCCGAATTTTTTCTCTTTCGCGGTCAACACCCTGGGCACCCGATTAACTGCATAATAGGCGCCCGTCCGGGGATCGGCATCGCGTGCCCGGTAAAACGGCTCGAATCGTTGCGCTTCGTTCGTCTTGGCGATGACTCCGGTAACTTCTTCGATCTGGTAAACTTCAAAGTCGATTGGGCGGCTGCGCTCCGGTACGATATGAAATTCGGCAAATCGATCTGAGATCAATATCGGGTCGAGCCTCTTAGGGAATAGATTGATGACAGGAGTACAAAAAAGCGCGAAGCTATTTGCGTCGATGCGGTTATCAAGCTTTGGCTCAGCGGTGCGCAGGGCGATGATGATGTCCAGCTGATCCCCATCGCATTGTTGTACGGCCGAGGCGAGCCCTGATAGTTCAAAGAAAAGGAAACGCTGCGGACAGGCGAAATACTCCTTCAACAGACGGTATCCCTCGAAGCTACGCGGCCCTCTTGGCAGCAGCGCCTCCCCTTCGCGAAACCCCACGCGCTGAATGGTTGATGCGGGTAGAATCTCGCGAAATCGACCCTGCCCTTTCGGTGCTTGCACGATGACGTGCGTACCTCGTGCTAGTATCTGCTCGTAGATGCAGATTGGAATCTCGTCCGCACCGCGAATTAATATTGGCAACCGATCCAGCTTCAGCTCTTTGAATTTTTTGCCGCAAGTTGCTAATAGCCGGATGGATATCGCGGCCTTCGACTCCAGCGAACCCGGAAGCTCCAACTCGACGATCGTACGAGTGTAGTAGCGCGAATCGGTAATTTTTAACGGCCAAAGGCGCAGATCGTGCGCCGTCCGGAATTGGCAGGTTGTCTCGTCGCTCTGGCTGCGAAGCGCGGTACCCCGCTCAAGCAGAAAGCCATCCTCGGGTCCCGGGTCGCGCGGATCGGGTTCAAAACGCACTACTCCCATCGACGGAACCGGACTCAGATAATGCGGATAGACTGTCTCAAGCAACGTCTGGGTGAAACGCGGAAACTCCGCATCCAATTTCAAATGGACGCGCGCAGCTAAAAATGCAAAGCCCTCGAGTAAACGCTCGACATACGGATCGGGGCAAATTTCTTTGGCATCCCGGTCCAAGGCCAGTCTACCGGCGATCTTGGGAAACTCGCGAGCAAACTCACCCGCCATCTCCCGGACGTGACGTAGTTCGCTGTTATAGTAACCTAGCAAGCGCTCATCCATTGCCGGCCTCCTTGATACTGCATTGGCTCGACTCAAGATCGAGCTCGGTCTTGATAAAAAGCTTCTCCGGCAGTGGGTTAACCCAGAGTTCACCCGTCAATTCAATAGAAAGTATGTTCCGTTCGATCCTCACGTTAACCCGGAGAGTCCTCCGGTTAATCCGAGGTTCGAAAATAATAAGCGCATCAGTTAGTTGTTTTTCGATTTCTTCGATGTCCGGAGCCAGACGTCCGTACAGTTGACGAATCCCAAAGTTAATGACGGAGCCGTAAGCCTCTTCATAGTCGGCAAAGGTCCCATCACCCACTCGCTCTTCCGGGTAATGACCGATTGCAGTGAAAAGCCACTCCAAGTCTCGCAGAACTCCTGCCCTATAACGTTGAAGAGAAACGATCCGTTGGTTCCGGCTCTCCTCCCGCTTCCCCGGCTCATCGTCCGTGAGGCGATCGAGCAGGCAGGGCTGGAGTTTGTCGAGCGGAGTGAGTCCTTCGGGCATTGGAACGGAGCGTTACGGTGCCGATGCCTCCGGAGCCATAATTTCAAGAGATCTAATTTCCAACAATGGGTATTCAGCCGTATCGGTGGCAAGGATCCGCTGGCCCAGACCAAGATTGACGCCGCCTTTGTTGGACCACTCGGTTTTACGGGCCAGCTTCAGCTTCCCATCCCCGGAGCTTTCCGTCCCGGCGTAACGCGTAGGAATATGGCCGGCGGCTTGGCCACCGTTCTCCCAGACAAACTGCGCCGGCGCCCAAACTAAATCTCGAAGGTCACTTACCGGTTCGATAAATACCTGGCGAATACGACAAAATGGGATCCAATAATAGCGACCTTCCAGGATTACCTCGAGGACAGGACCCAGCCGTTCATCCGCATCGGCAATCCATTCAAAAGCTTCGCCGTTGATCTTGCCGGCACTCATCGGGGCCTCTTCGAACGCTTTGTCACGCAACTCGACACCAGCCCTGAACTCACCCTTGCCGAAGAGCTCCATCGCATGCACTAAAGGTCCAATCCATTCGGGTGGCGTACCGAAAATGATCGGCGTTCGTTTGCCCGCAAATATATCCGCCCTAATCGCTTCGCAAACCAGGACGGGCTCGAAAATTCGAGACAGCATCATGCTGTCTGAATCCATCTCGGAGAGTACCTGGAGCTGGGTATCTGCCCGCTTCCAATCACCCAGGACGCTAAGGAGCTGAAACAGGAAAACGCGCGACTTGGCGTTCGCCGGTTCATCCCGAATCCTGGTTTGAAGGCCCTTCAAGGCCTCGTCCGGCCGACCGTCCTTAACCAATTCCTCGGGTGTCATTTTGTAATGAGACGGCGCAGCTTCGAAATTATTGCCAGCCATTCAACCCAGATGCTCGCCAGTGGCGCGGCCGGACGCTCGGCCGCGCAATCGAATCGCGCCCTCACACCTTTGTATTAGCGGCGACATCCCAGCCCGCGGGAATTGCTGTGCCCGCAGCGCCCTTGTCATCCTGTGGGGTATAGAAGAGTTGAAACTTGCCGAAATTCAGGGAGATATTCTCGGTCAGGCGATCCTCTCCGCCAGAACCCCCGGTTGATACCGAGGTGACAAAGACTTCCGTAAGCTTTATCTTAAGGTATTCAACCGGAGCGCTGCCACCCGCTTTTCTGATGAAAAGGTTGGCTTCATCGTAGTGTGTACCATTGCAACAGGTTAATATGAGTGACGGGCTAGATGAGTCCACCCATTTCGTCACACTAATATCCTGAACGTTCACCTTGCCGGCGCCCGCTCCTCCGCCCACATGGGCCGACCCGGAATTACTACATCCCCAGGACCAAGACAAGACGTCAATTGCTTTCGGGTGGCCTTTGTCCTTTGCCTCTCCATCAACGCCGTTAATCTTCAAAAACATGTCAACAGCCATAAAGTAGCTTCATCCCTTCACATTTTCGCGCCTTTGATCTATTTCACTTGGGGTTGAACTCCACGCTTCCCGCCGCCCACTGTGGCGCGGTCGCAAGGGGGAACGGTCAAGGCGGAGTTATCTGACTTACAAAAGCTTACTTGCCCTTTACGCTCGGAAGCTTCGAAACCAAGCGGAGAGAAACCGTCAGACCCTCCAGTTGGTAGTGGGGCCGCAAAAAGAATTTCGATGCATAGTAACCCGGATTGCCCTCTACCTCAGTTACTTCAACAAGCGCTTCTGCGAGGGGTCGCTCCGCTTTTTGGGTTTCGGATGCAGTCCTGCCGTCCACGCAGAAGTTCCTGATCCAGTCGTTCAGCCAGCGCTCCATATCCGCACGCTCCTTAAACGATCCGATCTTGTCGCGCACCATGCACTTCAGGTAGTGGGCGAACCGGCAGGTTGCGAACAAGTACGGCAATCTCGCCGACAAGTTTGCGTTGGCTGTCGCGTCCGGATCGTAATAGGCCGCCGGCTTTTGGAGCGATTGAGCACCGATAAAAACGGCATAGTCGGTATTCTTGTAATGCGACAGAGGCATAAACCCGTTTTTAGCCAATTCCGCCTCACGACGGTCTGTAATAGCAATCTCGGTCGGACACTTCATGTCCACGCCTCCGTCGTCCGTCGGAAAAGTATGCACCGGCAAGCCTTCCAACATTCCGCCGCTTTCGGTTCCGCGAATCTGCGCACACCAACCATAGAGCTTGAAGGCTCGGGTGATGTTCGTCCCCATCGCAAAGGCGGAATTCGACCAGGTGTATTTGTTATGGTCGGCGCCTTCTACATCCTCCTCGAAGGCGAAATCTTCCACCGGAGAGGTTTTGGCGCCGTAAGGTATGCGAGAAAGGAAACGCGGCATCGCAAGACCAATGTACCTTGAGTCTTCGGAATCTCTAAGAGATCGCCACGGCGCATATTCGGGCGTCTGAAAAATTTTGGTCAAGTCACGGGGATCGCTCAGCTCACGCCAGGTGTCCATGTTCATCACTGTCGGCGAGGCGCCGGCGATGAATGGCGCATGGGCCGCAGATGAAATCTGAGCCATGCCGGCCAGCAATTCAACGTCTGGCGCATTGTGGTCGAAGTAGTAGTCGCCGATCAGACAGCCGTATGGGTGACCGCCGGGAGAACCGTACTCATCCTCGTAAATCCGTTTGAAAATCGGACTTTGATCCCAAGCGACACCCTTGTATTTCTTAAGAGTTTTCCCGAGCTCCTGCTTCGACACGTTCATCACCCGTATCTTTAACATTTCATCCGTCTCGGTGTTACTCACGAGATGGTAGAGCCCACGCCAAGTACCCTCCAGCTTCCTGAAATCCTCGTGGTGAATGATCAGGTTAACTTGTTCTGTGAGCTTGCGATCCAGTTCGCCCACCAGAGATTGGATGGTGAGAAGGACATCATCTGATATTAAGGAAGCGGCGCCTAGTGCTTGCTGGGCAAGTGTCTTGACAGCTTCCTGGACCGCGCTTTTGGCCTGGTCGGTCTTCGGCTTGAATTCTTTGTTAAGTAGCGCCTCGAACTCGGTAGGCTCGAATGCTGCCGTAGCGGCCGCTACCTCTGTCTGGGTTTGGGGATTCTCTTGAGCCATAAGTAGTTACACCTAAGTTGCGCTCTCCGCCTCCTTCACACTTGCCGGATTCGGCGCTGAAGCGAGTGCACTTAACAGAGCAGGGTCAGCGAGAAGTTTTTTGACCACTTCTTCCGCACCGACCTTGCCATCCATGTAAGTGATCAAGTTCGAAAGCTGATTTCGCGCGGTGAGCAGCTTGTTGAGTGATTCAACTTTTCGCGCAACTGCGCCTGGGGAGAAGTCATCCATGTTCTCAAAAGTTAGATCGACACTCAGATTTCCCTCCCCAGTCAATGTATTCGGCACCCTGAAAGCCACCCGCGGCTTCGCCGCCTTCAATCGATCGTCGAAATTATCGATATCGATTTCAAGAAACTTGCGATCCGCGACCGGCGGTAACGGATCGGAGGGTTTACCGGAGAGATCAGCCATCACCCCCATGATGAAAGGCAGTTCGATTTTCTTTTGGGAGCCGTAGACCTCCACCTCGTATTCGATTTGAACCCGCGGTGCCCTATTTCGGGCAATAAATTTTTGGCTGCTAGCTTTTGCCATAAACCTAACTCATTGAATTGTACAGGCAGGAGAATATCGGACGTTCAAAGGCTCTTCGTCCTCGAGCACAAGCATGCGAAAGACCGTGAGAGCGATCCTGCCACTTCCTGTTGTTTTCAAGCCACATGAAAGGGACTCCACAGACATACCGAAACAGCCTGGAAACGCTTTCCGCATCTGTCTATCATTTTTAATCGGCCTCCCTGGACTTGTGTACTTGTGTTTAGCATTCTCGTCAACGTTCTCATATTTTGTCAATTGCATTGTGTGATTGCGCACTCCACCACCCCTCAACCTTCCTTCTCGCCCGTGATGATTCGAACCTGAGCGATCGCGTCCGGGGAAAGATCCTCAATAATCTGCATGAAGTCCATTTCCGCCAGGCGGGCAGCACGTTTCAGCATCAGCGGTACCGGGCTTGATGGCTCGATTCGATCGTAGTACAGACAGATCTTTTGCAACAGCATCAGGACCTCCTTGCGAGAGTGGATCTCTCCTTCGAGAGAAAGAGCGACTTGACCGGCGGCTGCCGGGGCAACATCCATTCCGACGGCCGGCGCAGCAACTTCCTTGACGTAAGGAGCGATCCGACTCTGCATCGCACCGAGGTCGGCTGTCAAAGGCGTTAAATCGGGCGCCTTCGAGGCTCCCACCGTGCGTGTAAGCCACTCATCAATAGCTAGTACTAGCGCGATACAATCACTAAGAACCCTAAAGATTTCCCCAAGTTCTTCCGGATTCGAGTCACGAAATGCCGCGTCAATTTGCGCCGTGGACACGGCCGGTTTGTCGCTCTCAGCCGCAGCCGCAATACCGGACTCAGCACGCAAGATCTCTGTGAGACTGTAGCGCCCCATTTGCACGGAGTTGCACAAAGGGATCGCCCGCAGCCGTTCGAGTATTCGAAACGGGTCGCCAAAAGTCCCCATTGGCGTGGCCAGCGAAGCGACAATGTTCATCCGTTGCAGAGGATCATTGTCGTCGGCTGGGTCGAGCTGTGGATAAACGGTAGCCCAGTAGGTCTCAAGCAAGCCTTTCACCAGCGCCAGGCTATCTCGAAAGCCTGGCAACCCATCAAGCTCGATAGCGGCCACCGCGAGCGTCATCGCAATTCGCAAGTCCTTCGACCGTCCAAACAGTGCCAAACTTCGAGACCGCAACTGCTTCCAATCCGGCGGCTCCGCCGCTGAAAACTGGGTTTCCTGCTTGCCGCGAGCCATGGTCTCGAGTTCCTGGAGACTCGCGTCATCGGACAAATCCTCCCCACAGGGCGATTCCTCGGAAATCGGCTTCAGCAGCTCTTCTACGGCAATCATGGATGCCATTATTTGATCGTCAACAGACAGGATCTGTTTTCGCTTGTCGAGCCCTATTTCGTTATCTCATCCTAAAGGAGTATGAAGACCGCCGGAGGCGCTGTAAGTCCGTATGATGAAGTTTTGTATCCGGCCACGGTTTTTCCACAGACTCATCCGAACAGGCTCGCAACCGTTGCCTTTCTCCGCGGGGTGCAGCCGGCACCGATTGACCGATGTCGCGTGCTCGAATTGGGTTGCGGGGCAGGCAGCAACGTCATCGGAATGGCTTTCCAGTTGCCGCAAAGCGAGTTTATCGGTCTTGACCTGGCGCGGCGGCCGATCGCTACCGGTCAAGCCTTCGTGGCAGAGCTGGGCTTGCGGAACATCAGCCTGCACTCGATGGACCTCTGTGAGGCAAGTACCGAGCAATTTGGACGATTCGACTTCATCATAGCCCATGGACTGTACTCCTGGGTTCCGCAACATGTTCGGGAGCGCATTTTGGCAATTTGTCGGGAAATGCTCAATCCGCAGGGCGTCGCATACATCAGCTATAACGCCTACCCAGGAAACCATTTGCGCGATCTCGTCCGCGGGATGATGC
>Ga0209040_10004278_pt1 | contig 10828 bp, 11 predicted proteins | sample BogFormECP12_OM3_FD_188240 | JGI IMG/M metagenome (GOLD analysis project Ga0209040, IMG submission 188240) | Bog forest soil microbial communities from Calvert Island, British Columbia, Canada - ECP12_OM3 (SPAdes) (version 2) | ecosystem: Environmental > Aquatic > Freshwater > Wetlands > Bog ... | reverse complement strand
CCGCCCGGTCGAGGTCGCGTGCGACATCCTCGGCGTGAGCCAGGACGCTGCCCGGGACCAGATGCGTGCATTCGAAGCAGCAGGATACGTCGAGCGCGGTGGCCTGCCGGCAGCCGGGCCCGGATGCTCTCCCCCCTGGCGGGAATGACTTCCTGCCTCCGGCGGCTATCATGAGCGTATATACCCACCGGGGTATTTCTGGGAGGTGCGTGATGAGAGTTGTCAAGCTCATGAACGGGGTGGCGGGACGATCCGCGCGGGTGCTGGCGGGTCTGGCCCTGATCGCGGGCGGCATTGCCGCCGGCGGCGGCTCCATGGTTCTCGCGCTCATCGGTGTTGTCCCGCTGGCCGCCGGGGCGGCCGGGGCGTGCCTGGCCGCGCCGCTAGTGCGGGCCCCGCTGCGGGCCCGCTGACCGGCGGCCGCAGATGATCACGCGGGAGACGGGCCGGAGCGGGACGCGGGCAGCCGAGGGGGCAATGCCCCGGCCCGGGCGGCGGCTGCCGGCCTGGCGGCAGGCGCTGGTGGTCGTTGCCCACCCCGACGACGAGACCTTCGGGCTCGGCGCGATAGCCGACCGCTTCACCGCGGGCGGCACCGCGGTGCACGTGCTGTGCTTCACCCACGGCGAGGCTTCCACGCTGAACGAGAACCACGCCGAGCTACGCCGGGCGCGCGCCCGGGAACTCCGCCAGGCCGCCGCCGAGCTCGGGGTCGTCACCGTGACCCTGCTCGATTACCCCGACGGGCATCTCGCGGCGGTACCGCCGGGCGAGCTGTCCGGCCATGTCACCCGCCTGGCTGCGCGCCACGGCGCAGAAGGCCTGCTGGTCTTCGATGACACCGGCATCACCGGCCACCCTGACCACCAGGCCGCGACGCGCGCGGCCATGCATGCGGCGCGAGCCGGCACTCCGCCGGTGCTGGCCTGGGCCCTGCAGGACACCGTCGCTGACCGGCTGCGCGAGGAGACCGGCGAGGCCTTCAAGGGCCAGCCGCCCGGCCGCATCGACCTGTGCATCCGGGTGGACCGGGCCAGCCAGCGCCGCGCCGCCCTCATGCACGCCAGCCAGATCTCCCCGGCCGCCGTCTTGTGGCGGCGGCTGCAACTGCAAGGCGACTGCGAGCACCTGCGCTGGCTGCTGCCACCCGGAGGGCCACGGCCGGCGCAGACCTGAGCAGTCCCACGGCCCGCATCAGCGAGCCGCGGCTGGCCCTGGTCGCGGAACGCAGCGGGTCCGTCCGGGGGTGCATGAGCCTTCCGGATTCACCGGCCGGCAATCGGCCAGGCAGACTTCAGCTGCGATGCAGTCCTCTCCCCGGACGCGAACATGAAGATGGGCGGTATGGCCACCGTAGCGAGTCGGGGCCCGCGGCTGCGTCCCGGCCGAGGGCTGGCAGGCCATTTGTTATACCCCTACGGGTATAGTGAGCCTATGAGGCCGGGAGGCCGCTCGCTGGCGGATCACCGGCGCTGCCTACCGGGCAAAGGGGGCTGGCATGAGCGCAGCCGGTGCAGGACAGGGTGTTTCCGCTATGGCGGCGGCGGGGCTGCCGACGTCGCCGCTGCTGGAGCGGGTCCGCCGGGGCGTCATTGGTGAGGGTGAGCTGCTGGACGGGCCGTTCGGGCCCCGGCGGGTGACCTATGCCGACTACACGGCGCCCGGGCGGTCGCTGGACTTCATCGAGGATTTCATCCGCGACACGGTGCTGCCGCGGTACGCGAACACGCACACCGAGAGCTCGGGGACCGGCCTGGCGACGGGCCGGCTGCGGGAGGACGCGCGGCGGATGATCCATGACGCGGTCGGCGGGACCGAGGATGACCTGGTCATCTTCTGCGGATCGGGGTCGACCGCGGCGGTCAGCAAGCTGATCGGCATCCTGGAGCTGCGGATCCCGGCCGGGCTGGACGAGCGGTACCAGCTGTCGGCGCGCATCCCGGAAGCGGAGCGGCCGGTGGTGTTCGTCGGCCCCTATGAGCATCATTCCAACGAGCTGCCCTGGCGGGAGTCGATCGCCGACGTGGTGGTCATCTCCGAAGACGCCGACGGCCATATCGACCTGGCCGACCTGCGCGGGCAGCTGATCCGGTTCGCCGGCCGGCCGCTGCGCATCGGCAGTTTCTCTGCCGCCTCCAACGTCACCGGCATACTCACCGATACCAGCGCGGTCGCCAGCCTGCTGCATGCCCACGGTGCGCTGTCTTTCTGGGATTACGCCGCTGCCGGGCCGTACGTTCCGGTCTGCGTTGCCGCGTCCGCGCCCGGCGCGGGCGACCACAAGGACGCGGTATTCCTCTCACCGCACAAGTTCCCCGGCGGCCCGCAGACGCCGGGCGTCCTGGTCGTCCACCGCGACCTCGTCCGCAACACCGTTCCTACGGTGCCCGGCGGCGGCACGGTCGCGTTCGTGGACCCGGCCGGCCATCGTTACCTCGACGACCCTGTCGCGCGCGAGGAGGGCGGCACTCCGGCCATCGTCGAGTCGATCCGCGCCGGGCTGGTATTCGGCCTGAAGCAGGCCCTCGGCACGGACCTGATCGCCGCCCGGGAGGAGCGGCTGTGGCAGCAGGTGCTCAGCCGCTGGGAGGGCAATCCGCGGATCGAGATCCTCGGCAGCCACCAGGCGCGCCGGCTGGCGGTCGTCTCCTTCCGCGTCCGCCACGGGGAAGGGCTGTACCTGCACCACAATTTCGTCGTCGCGCTGCTGAATGACCTGTTCGGCATCCAGGCCCGCGGCGGGTGCTCCTGCGCGGGGCCCTACGGGCACCGGCTGCTGGCGATAGGCGCGGCCCGGTCGCATGCGCTGCGCGAGGAGATCGGTCACGGCTGCGAGGGGGTCAAGCCCGGCTGGACCCGGGTCAACCTCAATTACTTCATCTCCGCCGCGGCTGCCGGTTACATCGCGGATGCGGTCGATCTGCTGGCGGCGCAGGGCTACCGGCTGCTGCCCGACTACCGTTTCGACCCGCGCACCGGCCTGTGGCGCCATGCTGGCGGCACCTCGCGGGCGCCGTTGCGGCTGTCTGAGGTGTCCTAGGGCCCGGACGGGGAGATGGCCTACCCGCGCCGCCGCGCGCAGGCAGGTGAAGACGCCTTCCCGGGCTATCTGCGGGAGGCCCGCGCGCTGCTGGCCGCACGTCCGGCCGCCGTCAGCGACGGGCCGACAGGGCTGGGCCCCGACTTCGAGGCCCTGCGCTGGTTCCCGCTTCCCCCGGCCTGCCTCGGGCTACAGCCAGCGGATCACCCGGCTGATGCGGCAGCTCACTTGGCGCCGGGGTCATGTCCGGCGCGGTAACTCAGGTAGCCGGGGAGCGGACGCCCCTCCCATCCCGGCGGAGTTGCCCGTCACCGCGCTCGCCTCGTGTACTGCCTTCTGCGCTGGCCGGTTCCTGGTGCGGCATGGCCCGGAACGTGATGACAGGGCGACTTGGGGAAGCGGTCAGCAGGCCTTGCGGACCATGCGGAGCATGCGCAGGTTGATCTGGCCGAAGCGCCATATTTGCCGCGGGATTGAGCGGCGCCTGCGCAGGGTGCGGGTGGTCGGCAGCGGTGCTGCAGCGATCCGGTCGCTGGTGACGTCCATGGAAGGGCCTCCAGGTTCGGGTGGGATCAATGGTTGCCGGGACCGGCGCGGGGCTGGCTTGGGCTGCGCGCGCCGGTGCTTCATTCGGGCAGGAATGCCCAGCCCGGGCGTGCCTTGGCCTTGTAGATGAACACGAAGTGGAGCAGGTGCTTGACCCAGTGCGCCGCCAGGCCGATCTCGCCGTAGGTGTCTTTCTGAGGTGCCCGTGGACGGGGAACCGGGCGTAGTCCGGCACCACGGGGTACATCGTCATCGCCGCGGCGGTGCCGTCGCGGATGCCCGCCCCGGCTGAGGCGATGCAGGCGGCGCCCATCGCGGCCATGGACGCGGTGTGGGCAGGCTTGGTGGTGCCGTGGCGGATCATGCGGGCGATGCTGCGGGCCACCTGGCGGCCCATCACCGCCGACGGCATCCCGGTGCGCGGCGGAGCAGGCGAGATCACCGTGCCATTGGGGCTGCTGCGCGGGGTGGAGATGGGATGCGGCGGGGCGAACGCGATCCCGATCCCGAACATGTTCGCGTACCGGGGGGACTGGTAGGTCTGCGGCCAGTCCGCCGCGCGCCACTGGCCATCCGGCTTGGGCGTGTAGTCAGCGTCGACTTTCAGGAAACCGCTGGGGGCGAAGAGATCCGCGGTGATGTCACCGGCCGCCCGGTCATAGGCCTTCAGGTCCGCTCCCCGGAACGGCGGCAGCAGCATGGCGAAATCGAAGGAGAGGGCATCGCGGGCACCATCCAGGGTCTCGTAGTAGATCTTGCCCGGTTCGACCCGCTCGACGTGAGCGCGCAGGATCGCTTTCACCCCGCGCTCGCGGAACAGCGACTCGGTCCAGATCTGGCTGGAGGACAAGAAGCCCTGCTGCCGGAACACCATCCCGCCGACGCCGAAGTCGCCCAGCTCGTACTCGTTGCTCAGGTAGATGACATCGGCCAGGTCCCGCAGCCCGCGGGTGCGCAGCTCGTGCTCGACGTTGAACGTGTACTCGAACGCGGCGCCCTCGCAAGTGCACATCCCGTGCCCGACCCCGATGACCAGGGTCTGCCGCTGCCCGGCGCGCAGCTTGCCGATCACCCCGTCGAGTGCCCGCGCCGCCTGCACCGCGTGCCCCGGTGTACACACTGACAGCGAGTTCCCGTCCGGTCCCAGTCCCGGGGTGGCGGCGAAGTTCAGCTTCGGCCCGGTGGCGTTGATCAGGTAGTCATAGTGCAGCCGCTCCTGCTCGCCCTCGTGACCGGAGAGGGGAGATGATGTCCACGGCCGGCCGCTCGCTGGCGGCGTCTCCCCCGGGCCAGATCGCCACCGCCCTGGCCTGGCGGAACTCGATGCCCTGGCGCCGGTACACCGGCGCCAGCGGGAACGTCACCTCCTCGGGGGACATCCGCCCGACCCCGACCCAGATGTTCGACGGGATCCAGTTCCAGTCCGCGTTCGGCGACACCACCACCACCTCGTGGCCCTTGCCGAGCAACCGCCGCAGATGCAGGGCAGCGGTGTGCCCCGAAATCCCGGCCCCGAGGATCACCACACGCGCTATGACCTGCCCCCTATCGGCAGTCCGCAGGCTTGACGTCGAGCCTGCTGTTCAGCATACCCCAGGGAGTATAGTTGTAGGAAATTTGTCTGATTTTCTTTCCGGCGTAGCACCGCCGCGACGGTGGCCGAGCTGGCCGTTACCGCACGATCCCGGCCAGCTCGGCCGCCGACTCGCCCTGGTCGAGTGCCAGGCCGGGGAGTTCCAGCTGGAGCGTGGACAGGCCGCCGGACAGGGAGCGGACGTCGAGCCAGCCGCGTTGCCGCAGCAGCCGAAGCGCGAGGTAGGACCGGAAGCCCGACGCGCAGTACACCAGGAGCGCGCGGTCCCGGGGGATCTCCCCGAGCCGCTGGCGCAGTTCGGTGTGCGGGATGTTCAGCGCGCCGGGTAGGTGGCCGGGGCGGAACTCGGCAGCTGACCGGACGTCCAGCAGCACTGCCTGGGGGTCGGCGTGGAGCAGGTCGTCGCCGCGCCACAGGGCCAGGGTGCCGGTGAGCAGGTTGCTGGCGACCATGCCGGCCAGGTTGACCGGGTCTTTGGCTGACCCGAACGGCGGTGAGTAGGCGAGTTCGAGGTCGGCCAGGTCATTGACGGTCAGGCCGGCCCGGATGGCGGTGGCGATGACGTCGATCCGCTTATCAACGCCGTCGCCGCCGGTCGCCTGGGCGCCGAGCACCCGCCCATCGGGGGCGAAGAGCAGCTTGAGGTGCAGCGGGCGGGCGCCGGGGTAGTACGCGGCGTGGTTGCCCGGGTGCAGGTGCACGGCGTGGTGCGGGATCCCGGCCGCGCGCAGCGCCTTCTCGCCAGGGCCGGTGGTGGCGGCGACGGTGCCGAAGACGCGCACGATAGCCGTGCCGAGAACCGGCGAGCGCTGTCCGCCGCGGCCGAACAGGTGGTCAGCGGCCGCGCGGCCCTGCCGGCTGGCCGGCCCGGCCAGCGGCACGAGGGCCGGGCCGCCGGTGACCGCGTCCGCGACCTCGATCGCATCGCCCACGCCGTAGATGGACGGCACCGAGGTCCGCAGGTGCTCGTCGACGAGCAGGGCGCCGCGGGCGCCCAGCGCGAGCCCCGCGTCCGCGGCGAGCGAGGTCTCCGGGCGGACCCCGGCGGCGAGCAGGACCAGGTCGGCGAGGACCTGGGATCCGTCCGAGAGGCTGGCGGCGACGGTGCCGCTGCCCGCCTCCCGTAGCGCGGTGACCGACGTGCCCAGCCGCACCTCGACGCCGGCGCGGAGCAGCTCCAGTTCGATGCTGCGCGCCATCTCCGGGTCCAGGGCCGGCATGACCTGCCCGGCCAGCTCGACGAGCGTGACCGCCAGGCCGCGGTGCCGCAGCGCCTCGGCTGACTCCAGGCCGATGAACCCGGCACCGATGATCACTGCCCGGCGGGCGCCGCCGTCCACCAGGTCACGCAAGACGTCCACATCGGGTACGGTCCGCAGCACGCGGACCGCGGGCAGGCCGGCTCCCGGGATCGGCGGGATGACCGGCGCGGCCCCGGTGGACAGCACCAGCACGTCATAGGCCTCGTGGTAGTCCCGGCCGGTCGCGCGCTCACGGACGGCGACGGTGCGCCCGGCCGGGTCGATGGCGAGTACCTCGTGGCCGGTGCGCACGTCCAGCGCCAGGCTCTCGGCCAGCGACTGCGGGGTATGCAGGAGGAGGGAATCCCGGTCACCGATCTCGCCGCCAAGGTGATAAGGCAGGCCGCAGTTCGCATACGAGACGTAGGGGTCCCGCTCGAGTACCACGATCTCCGCATCCTCGGCGAGGCGGCGGGCCCGCGCCGCGAAGCTCATGCCCCCGGCGACCCCGCCGACCACGACAACCCTCATCCGTATGCCCCCATCTTCTCAGTGTCACGTGCCCGCGGCCTGGCCGGCGTTGAGGCTGGTTTTAACGGCAGGTGCAGCGGTTCTCGGGCGGGATCCCGGCGAGGGCCTGCTCCGCATGCTGGCCGCATCCAGTCCAGGTGATCTTCTTGCAGCGGTCGCAGACAGCTGGGCTGCACATGAGTACTCCTGACGTTTCGGCGATGATGCCCAAGCATACCCCCTAGGGTATCCAGATTCAGATTTGGCGGCTGTGACGCTGCCCACGCCCCGGTGCGGGCACGTGGCCCGGTCAGGTGAAGATGATCTGGCCTCCGGCCGCGAGGGCATAGAACTCGCCCACCGTGATGATGTCCTTGACCTGCTCGATGAGGTCATCTTTGGTGAGCCCGAACAGGTCGCAGGATGCCTGGCAGCCGTAGAGGCCGGCCCCGGTGTCGGCGATCATCTCGATGAACTCCGGGATCGGCGGGATGTCGAGCTTCCCCATCTTGCGTTCCAGGTAGCTGGTCATCAGCCCGGGCATGCCGGGGAGGGCGCCGGCCAGGGTCGCGAGGTGCAGGCCCGGGTTGCCGACCGTGGCCATCTTGATGTGCTCGTGGCGCTTCCTGCTGATCGCGTCGAGGCCGAAGAAGGTGAAGAACAGGCTGGCTTCGATGCCCTCGGCGCGGGCGCCGTTGGCCATGATCAGTGCCGGGTAGATGCCCTCGAGGGAGCCTTTTGAGACGATGATCGAGACTTTCTCGATGCTGGTATCCATGGCGGGACCGTCCTCTCGGCGGGTTAGATACAGCCGCGTGGCTTGGGAATCCCGGCGATCTTGGCGGCGGTCTTGGCCGGTCCCTTGGGGAACAGCTGGTACAGCTCCTTGATGCTGACGCCGGAGGTCTTGCCGAGGACGCGGACGGTGGGGCCGGTCCCCTTGGCCTGGTGTTCGGCCCGCATGAACCTGATGACCTGCCAGTGCCGCGCCGTCAGCTCCTCGATGCCGGCCGACTTGGCGATCTGCGGCGCCATGTCCTCGGTCCACTGGCCGGGATCGGTGAGGAAACCCTCGTCGTTGACGTCGACGCTGTGGCCGGCGTAGGTTGCGGCAGGCATGGTCAGCACTTCCTCAGGGTGATCATCGGTGACCGCCGACGCCGGCTGCGGCCTGCGCGCGGGGGTGGGTCTTGCCGCGGGCGGGCATGGTGGAACTGATGCCGGGGACGTCGCGGCCGGGCAGCAGGCTGTGCCAGTAGAACTGCTGGAAGGCCAGTTTGCCGAGGTGGTTCAGGCGGGACTGGCGGAGCAGCGGCAGGCCCAGCCGGGCCGGGTAGTGGCCCGCCAGCGGCTCGGTGTCGTAGTTGAAGTCGATCAGCAGCGCCTTGCCGAAGCCGGTCTCGATGAAGCAGTTGGTGTGGCCGTCGAAGCCAGCCAGGAGTTCCTGGCCGGCCAGAAACCGGCGCACGTTGCCGGCCAGCACGTCGCCTTCGAAGTGCGCGACGGATCCTGCCTTGGACGTCGGCACGTCGGTGGCGTCGCCGAGGGCGAACACGTTGGGCCTCGCCTTCGCCTGCAGCGTGCTGGGGTCCACCGGAATGAAACCCAGTTCGTCGCCGAGGCCGGGGGAGCGCTCGACGTAGGCGGCCCCGCCGTGCAGCGGGATGACGACGGCCAGGTCGAACGGCACCACGCGCTCGTCATAGGAGATCAGGCGGCCGCCGGGCGCCCCGCTGGCGCCGGCCCCGGCCGTGGCTGCCTCGACCGTGCCGGTATTGAACTCAGTCACCAGCTCGATGCCCTTATCGGCAAGCAGCCCGCTCAGTTCCCGGTTGCAGACCGGTTTGGTGAACGCGCCGTCCAGCGGCGTGACGTAGGTCAGCTCAACGCGGTCGCGGATGCCCCGCTGCCGGAAGTAGTAGTCGGCCAGGAAGCAGAACTCCAGCGGCGCGACCGGGCACTTGACCGGCATGTCGACGACGTTCACGACGAGCCGGCCGGCGGTGAACCGCTCCAGTGCCCGGTGCAGGGCGACGGCGCCCTCTGGCGTGTAGAAGGTGAAGACGCTCTTCAGCCACCCGGGGCCGGTCAGCCCGCCGGTCTCCTCGGGCAGCAGCCGCGCGCCCGTGGCGACTACGAGGGCGTCGTAGCCCAGCGCTGTCCCGTCGTCGAGGTACACCCGGTCGGCTTCGATGTCGACCCGGTCGACCCCGGCCTGGCGGTAGGAGATGCCGGAGCGGAACTGCTGGCGCCGCGGGCGGACGATCCTTTGCATGCTGGTGAGCCCGAACGGGACGAACAGCAGTCCAGGCTGGTACACGTGATCAGCGTCGGGGTCCACGACGACGATCTCAGCGGCCTGCTCATCATAGGAGCGGCGCAGCCGGTTGGCGGTCAGCGTTCCACCGGTGCCGCCGCCCAGGATCACGATTCTCTTCACATGATCATCCTGCGGCTGGGGTGCTGGCTGGCGGCAGGGCCGTTTGTCCTGCGCCCGGGTGACCATCGGCGGCGGCCGGGCCAGGTCCCGCCCGGATAGCCTCGGGCAGAGGATGCCGCTTTCCGGGGTGACAGCCAGGAGGCTGCCGATGGACCAGATGCTGGCTGCTGGCCTGCCGCAGGTGACGACGGTAGGCGGGACGGCGCTGCCGCTGGCAGGCCGGGCCCGGGTCTACGCCTGCGGTATCACCCCCTACGACGTCACCCACCTGGGACACGCCGCGACCTTCGTGTGGGTCGACACGCTGGCCCGGGTGCTGCACGCGGACGGCACCGAGGTGATCGTGTGCCGCAACGTGACCGACGTCGACGATGTGCTGCTGGCCGCCGCGAACCGGGACGGCTCCCCCTACAGCAGGTTCGCCGTCATCCAGGAGTTCTACTTCGACCAGGACATGGCCGCTCTCGGGGTACGGTCGCCGGCCCTGCAGCCCCGGGCACACGCCTACATCGGGCAGGTGATCGCGCTGGCCGCAGGCCTGCTGGCCCGCGAAGCCGCCTACCAGCGGGACGGCCAGGTCTACTTCCGCGGAGGCGCCGCGGCCCGGCGTGGAGGACTGGACCGCCAGGTCGCACTGCGGCTGGCCGCGGAATACGGTGACCACCCCGATGACGCCCGCAAGGACGACCCGTTCGACGTGGCGGTATGGCAGGCATCGGACGGGGACCAGCCCGCATGGGAGAGCCCATGGGGACCCGGCCGCCCAGGCTGGCATGCCGAGTGCGCGGCTATGGCACTGCACACCTTCGGCCCGGCCGTCGACGTCCACGCCGGAGGCGGCGACCTGCGCTTCCCCCACCACGCCTACCAGGCCGCCCTCGCCGAGGCGTTCACCGGGGTCACCCCGTTCGCCCGAGCCCGGCTTCAGGTCGGCGTAGTCCGTGTCGCCGGGGCCAAGATGGCCAAATCCGCCGGCAACCTCGTCCTGGTCGCAGACCTCCTCCGGGACTACCCAGCGGGGGCCGTCCGGTTGCTGATCCTGGACCGACGGTGGGACCAGGACTGGGGCTACGATCGCACCGGCCTGGACGAGGCGGCAGCCCTGCTGGAGCGGCTGCAGGCCGCACCAGGTCCCGCCCCGGCCGCGCCGCGGCGGGACCTGGTGCGGCGGTGGCCGCCGTCCGCGCTGCACTGGCCACCGACCTCGACGTGCCGGCCGCGCTCCGCATCGCCGAAGACGACGGCGGCCAGGCCGCTCGCGTCCTCGGCTCCCTGCTGGGGCTGTGGTGAGCGGCGTGGCCGACACACAGAAGCCAGCCGATCGCCCGCGCCGGCTGATCACCGTCCCGGCCCAGGACGCGGCTAGCCCCGTTTTCCGCACGCGCTGCATCGTCGCAGGTCAGAGGCTCGCAAGATCCACAACGTTGAGTAATCGTTGCAGCTCAAGGGCCGCCATG
>Ga0209040_10004275_pt1 | contig 10833 bp, 9 predicted proteins | sample BogFormECP12_OM3_FD_188240 | JGI IMG/M metagenome (GOLD analysis project Ga0209040, IMG submission 188240) | Bog forest soil microbial communities from Calvert Island, British Columbia, Canada - ECP12_OM3 (SPAdes) (version 2) | ecosystem: Environmental > Aquatic > Freshwater > Wetlands > Bog ... | reverse complement strand
GGCGCCGATGTCGAGTCCGATGGGCGCGTGAACGCGCTCGAACAGATGCGCGGGCACGCCTTCCTTCTGCAGCGTCTTCGAAATTTCAATAACTTTGCGTTTGGAGCCGATCATTCCCACGTAGCGGGCGCGCGTCTGCACCGCCCAGCGCAGAATGCGCATGTCGTCGCGATGTCCGCGCGTGACGATGACGATATAAGAAGTTTCATTGGGATCGAGCTTCTGGATCGCCTCGTCGAATTCGAGCGCATGAACTTCGCGAGCTGCGGGAAAACGTTCTTTGGTGGCGTAGGAAGTGCGATCATCGGTAACGATGAGCTCGAAACCTGCGTTCGCAGCTACCCGGCAAAGATTGACGGCCACGTGACCTGCACCGAAAACATAAAGTAACGCTGGAGGTAATACGGGTTCGATGAAAACCTCGAGCGTGCCACCGCAAACCAGCCCCGTATCGTACTTTGGATCTTGGTTCAAATCGAAGCTCAACGTGCGGGGCTTCCCGGATTCCATGACTTCACGAGCCGCCTGCCAAACGTCGGCTTCAACGCAGCCACCACCGATTGTGCCGACAATCGAGCCATCATCGCGCACCAGCATCTTCGCCGTACGAAACGAAGGAATCGAGCCACGCACATTCACGATGGTTGCCACAGCGCCGCGACGACCTTCGCGGCGGAGTTGCACGATCTGTTCATAGATATCCATGCGGCCAGAACCCTGCAACGTTGATTATCAGTCGGTTAACAGCGGCGAGTCAATCGGGATACGTTTGTGTTAGTTTCACCCTTTGCAGGAGATCTTATGAAAGCAGTTCGCATTCATCAATTCGGTGGTCCGGAAGTTCTGACCTATGAAGATATTCCTGATCCACAACTACGCCAGGATCAGGTGCTGGTGCGTGTGCGGGCGTGCTCGCTGAATCATCTGGATGTGTGGGTGCGCAAAGGATTGCCCGGTGTGAAGCTGCCTCATATTCTCGGTAGCGATATTGCCGGCGAAGTGGTCGAAGTCGGCGAATATGTAACCGGTTTCAAAGCAGGCCAGCGGATTCTGGTGGCTCCTATGCATTTCTGCGGGCATTGCGAGAAGTGCCTTGAGGGTATGCAGAATCAGTGCCGGATCTTCACTGTGTTCGGCAATGCTGTGGACGGCGGGAATTGCGAATTCTTCGCGGCACCAGCCGCCAACGTGATTCCGATTCCCGACTCGCTAGATTTCATTCGGGCGGCCAGCGTTCCGTTGGTATTCGTCACGGCGTGGCACATGCTCGTGGGACGAGCCAACATGCGCCCGGGCCAGACTGTGCTGGTGCTGGGCGCAAGTTCCGGTGTGGGAATTGCGGCGATTCAGATCGCCAAACTCTTCCACTGTCGCGTGATTACGACCGCAGGCGACGAAGCCAAGCTGGCCAAAGGCCGCGAACTCGGCGCCGATTACGGCATCGATCACTACAAACAAAAAATCTCCGAAGAAGTGCGAAAGATAACGAATAAAGAGGGCGTCGACATCGTGATTGAGCACGTAGGCGCAGCGACCTGGGACGAGAGTGTGAAGTCCCTCAAGAGCGGGGGCACGCTGGTAACCTGCGGAGCCACCACGGGGCCGAATGTCGCAATCGATCTGCGGCATCTGTTTGCGCGGCAATTGTCGCTGCTGGGCTCCTATATGGGTACCATGGGCGAGCTGCATGCCGTGCTGCGGCATGTGTTTGCGGGACGGCTCAAGCCTGTGGTGGATCGTGTTTTTCCTCTTAGTGACATTCGCGCGGCGCACGAGTACCTGGAAAAGAGTCTGATGTTCGGCAAGGTAGTGCTGAGCATCTAAAGATATCTTACGGCGCTCATCTCTTTTTTCCGCGCTTCGGTGGCTTCTGCGCTGGCTTACTCTTGGTGAACCGACTCTCAGCGCCGGAAACTGAAGTCGTCACGGTGTGCTTCGTGAGGTCCACTACAAAGCTGTCGACGACCTTGGCGGCGGGCGTACTGCCGGTAACGTAAGGCGCCGACAGATACATTCCCGCAATCTGTGTCTTGCTCACTTCAAGGCGGAGAAAACCAAAATTCTTCTGGTCGTACTGTTCAAAGGTGAGGCCGCTTCCTAGAGCCAGCGGTACCGTGGGATCCGCGCCGTTGATCTGGTGAAGCGTTCCGAGCTTGGTATAACCTCCGGCGCCAGCCACGACGTAGGGAATCTGAAGCTTGCCCTTCGGTCCCTGAACCACATTCGTGAAGCGCTGGTAGTTGTGCACGTGTCCGGACAAAATCAGATCGGGATATCGCTTCACCGCCTGGAAGCTGCTGGAGAGCACCTGGTCGACGGCACTGCTGCCCGAGTGCTCCACATCGCCGGAAAATGGCGGATGATGCACCGTCACAATGAGAGCAAGATTGGGATCTGCTGCCGTCAGTTCTCCCTTGAACCAGCTAATCTGATCCGGGTGAATCTCGCCTTCAGTCTCGCCAACATTGGAAAACAATCCGATGATGGTTGCGAACGGAGTGGTGAAAGTCCAATAGACGTAAGGCAAATCCATCTGGGTTCGACTCGAACCGGTCATGAGTGAGCCGAGCTGGGCCGGATTGGTCGACATAAAATTTTGCACCCAGCCATCCAGCGGGACCTTGTTGGGATCGACTGGCCCATCCTGCGGATCGTCGGGCTGGCAATCATGATTGCCGGGAATGGAAACGATGAAGCACGGGTAGTCTTTGTAGGTTTCGTAGAAGTACGCGCCGTACTTATCGATGTCGCCGGCGAAATAAATGACGTCACCCAGATGGTAGTAAAAAGCTGGCTGTTTGCCGTCCGGCGAATTCTGCGCGTCCTGCGTCATGATTTGCGCCACCAGATCCTGCGGCCCGGAGTCGCGGTAATCTCCGGTATCTCCAACCGTGTGAAACACCATCACACCGTCGTTCTTGATCTTTGTGACGTCAGCCGCCGGGAGTAACTTCGATAAATCAAAACGGTATGGCAAGGGACGCGGCGGCGGAAGCGGTTGAAAGGGGTAATGCGGAAGTGGCGCGCTGGTCGCCTGCACGGGAAATTTACCACCTGTAACCGGCGGCGTGTGGCTGCGACGCTGGCCGGCGCCTTTGCCGGTGCTCAGGGAATGCAGAGAACTCATACACATCTCCTACTCGTTAGATGGGGCCGGATACGCAGGGACGGGGAAGATGCAGAAGAGCTTACAACAAAAACTCGCATTGTCAATCCGGTTTCAACGCAAATCGAACGGTCCGCTGCGGCTGCCTGATCAACATTTGGATTCTATACACAACAACATTTAGAATAGATTCACGATGCCCCGCGAATTGAACTTCGGCCCTTACGTCGATCTCGAAAACGGAAAGAAAGTAGTCAAGGATCTCACTTTCGGCAATCCCACGCCGGAAGGGGTGGTTCTGACCACGCTGGATTCCGCCGTGAACTGGATGCGCAAAGGCTCGATCTGGCCCATGACCTTTGGCTTGGCCTGCTGCGCGATCGAGATGATGTCGATGGGAGCGTCGCGCTTTGATATTGCACGCTTCGGTGCAGAAGTATTTCGTCCGTCCCCGCGCCAAAGCGACCTGATGATTATCGCTGGGCGCGTCTCTAACAAGATGGCGCCGGTGATCCGGCAGTTGTGGGAACAAATGCCCGAGCCGAAGTGGGTAATTTCCATGGGCGCGTGCGCCACCTCTGGCGGCGTTTTCAATAATTACGCGCTGGTACAAAGTGTGAATCAGGTGATTCCCGTCGATATCTACGTTCCTGGCTGCCCTCCGCGCCCCGAGCAACTCATCTACAGCATTACCCTTCTCCAGGAAAAAATTCAGAAGGAACGTGGAACCATCAAGAAAGCCTTCAACCTGGCGTAAGAGATCCGTTTTCCTCCTTTCGAACATACCGAAATACCGCGCATTCCTGATCCAGCCGCTCTGCACCAATCCGGCTAGTGCTTTTGGACTTGACGTAAGCTATTGCGAAGCAATCACTTGGCATGGTGAGTTTCGAAACGGGAATTCGCTGCGAAGAATGGCGAAACCATTCCGCCCATTGTTGAATCTAAGGGATTGAGTGTAGGTAAAGTAGAAATACGCAAGGACCGGCGTTCAAAAGAGTCCAAGCGAATTAAGCCTGTGGAAGGTGCTCCATGCTGACAAAATTGATTGATGCGCTTTTTGGTTGCAGGCACTCCCGTTATAGTTTCCCGGTCACGCTTCGCGGAAAAACACGCCGGCCGCAGGCCGGTGCATTAACCGGAACCTATGTTGCCTGTTTGGATTGCGGCAAAGAATTTCCCTACGACTGGCAGGAGATGAAGGTCATAACCTCCAAGGCGGAAAGCCGACAGTATGTCGCTTCGCTGGCGAGCAAGCAGGTTGCCTGATCGACGCTGGCTTCGGCATACCAGCCTGCCTGCATAAGAACTATTGGAGCACCAAGCCGCGGCCTCGGGTCGCGGCTTTTGTTGTCTAGTCCGCCGCCACGGCCGCCGACGTCCGTTTCTCCATGGCTAAAAATTCCCGCGCTTCATGCCCAGTGTAGACCTGCCGCGGGCGGGCGATCTTCTGTTCCGGGTCCGTGATCAACTCTTGCCACTGCGCCAGCCAGCCCGCCGTGCGCGGAATGGCAAACAACACTGTGAACATTTCTGGTCGGAAGCCCATCGCCTGGTACATGATGCCAGAATAGAAATCGACATTGGGATAGAGCTTGCGCTTCACAAAATAATCATCTTCCAGCGCGATTCGCTCGAGCTCAAGAGCGATCTCTAACTTCGGGTTGCGCCCGGTAACCTCGAAAACCTGCTCCGCGCACCAGCGAATGATCTTCGCCCGCGGATCGTAGTTCTTGTAGATGCGGTGTCCGAATCCCATCAGCTTGAAGTGTCCTTCTTTCACCTTCTGGATGTAGGCCGAAACTTTATCCTTCGAACCAATTTCATCCAGCATCTTCAGGACTTCTTCATTGGCGCCGCCGTGCAGGGGTCCCGCCAGGGCTGACGCCGCCGACGCCATCGAGAGATAGGGATCAGTTTGCGCGCTGCTTACCGAGCGCATCGCGTTGGTGCCGCAGTTTTGCTCGTGGTCGGCGTGCAAGATGAAAAGAATATCGAGCGCCCGCGCGATCGCCGGATTGGCTACATACTTCGGCTCGACCATCTTCCACAACATGTTCATGAAATTCTCGGCATAGCTCAAGTCATTGTCCGGATATACATAGGGAAATCCGACGTTATGCCGGTAGGACATGGCCGCGATCGATGGCACTTTACCGATCAATCGCTTGATCTGGAGCAGCCGGTTCTTGCCATCGTGCACGTGCTTGGCATCGGGATATACGGTGGAGAGGGCGGCCACCGTGCTCACAAACATTCCCATGGGATGACCGTCGTAGCGGAAACCCTCCATGAACTTCTTTGTGCTCTCGTGAAGCATGGTGTGGTGCGTGATGTCGTATACCCATTTCTTGAGTTCAGCCTCGGTCGGCAGTTCTCCAAAGAGCAGCAGGTAGGCGACCTCCAGGAAAGTGCAGCGCTCTGCCAACACCTCGATGGGATATCCGCGGTAGCGCAGAATTCCCTTGTCGCCATCAATGTAGGTAATGCTGCTGCGGCACGACGCCGTGTTCATGAAGGCCGGATCGTAGGTCATCAGCCCAAAATCCTCCGGCCCGGTCTTGATCTGCCGCAGGTTCATCGCCCGGATCGTGCCATCCTCGATGGGAACGGTATAGGTCTGGCCAGTGCGATTGTCAGTGATGGTGAGTGTGTCTTGTGGCATGGAAGTTCCTGCTCCTCGGTGGCGCTATAAGGCTAGCGTAGCTTACCTTTACTAGCTTCGACAACCACCTTGCTGTGACTGAGGTCACGTCGAACCGTGACGCAGCTTACGCTCCGGATCAGTCCCTCGCTGCCCATCGGACTCGCCGAAAACACAAAACCGGCGGCCAAGGCCGCCGGTTTCGAACTCACGCACAGCCCTTCCTTTTAGTTCGAGGGCGTATCGTCGCGCCGCTTCAGGGTCGGGCGATCATCATCGTTCGTGCTATCGCCCGTCTTGTCGCTGCTGCTGGTGGAAGTCCGCCGCAGGCTTGGTTTGTTCTCGTCTCTTTGATCCAGAACCTTGTGGCGATTCTCGATCGAAGCCAAGCGCGACTTTACATCGTCGAATTCCGACGTGGTCACAACGTACTGTGCCTTCGCCGGCAGAATCTTACGAATCTCTTCCTGAGACTTCTCGATGCGATCCTGCGTCGGTGGGTGCGTTTCAAACGCCTTCGCAATCGTCCCCGGCTTCTTCTTCTCCATCGCCTCAATCTTCTCGAAGAATGAAACAAAAGCCGATGGGTCGTAGCCGGCCCGGTACATGGTTTGGACGCCGAGATAATCGGCTTCGGCTTCGAAGCCGCGCGAGAACTTCAAAATACCCAACATCGCTGCCGGCCCGGCGAGTTCATACGCTCCATAGCCAATTCCGCCACCGACGAAGATCAGAGGAATTGTCGCCATTTGCATTAGCGTGTAACGCGTCTGCTCACGGGCCACGTGACAAGCCGCCACATGGGATATTTCGTGTGCCATAACGCCCGCCAACTCGGCCTCCTCGTCGGCTGCGAGGATCAGCCCGGAGTTCACATAGAAGAACCCACCCGGCAGCGCCATCGCGTTCACGACATCCGAGTCGATCACTTTGATGGTGAACGGCACCTGGGCATCGGAGTTCCGCACCAGGTTCTGTCCGACCCGGTTTACGTATTCCGTTACGACCGGATCGTTGACCAGCTTAATCTGCGACTCGATCTGCTGCGCATAGGACCGGCCCATCGCCACCTGCTTCTCTATGCTGTACCAGTTGCCCACCCCACGGCCACAACCCACATTGCGGTTCCCTACCGCATCCACGTCGGTCTTGCCGCCATCGTGCTTGATCTGGCTGTCATCCTGAGTCGGCAGAGTGGCCGGAGGCTGCGCGGGGGCGTTTTGCACGTCGCCTGCTTTTGGTTGGCCTTTATCTTGATCTGGAACCGGAGCTGGAGTTTGCGTCTGAGTCTGAGTTTGAGTTTGACCCGGATTCTGCGTCTGACCGGGAGTCTGACCAGGCTGCTGTGTTTGCGCTATCGTCCAGGGTACTGCGCTGAACGCCGCCAATCCCGCCGCGATTGCCAACCCACGCAACTTCATAGGAACTCCTTTACGACCCACTCTTACCCGGATTATACGCCCAGCGCGTCCTAACCCAACCAGACTTGATTAGACGCCCGGAAGCGGGGGTGGGTTATCCGCAACATGCCTTCCGCGGCGAACCTTTTGACATCCCGGCGAGCCCTTGTTTTACGAAATCCGAACAACATCAAGAAGCCGCTTGACATTCAGGGAGAAAGCTCACAGACTACTGCTGCTTTCCCTCCCATTCGCCTGACGCGATTGTCTAGGCGCGCCCGGTGCCTACGGCTACCTCAGGCCTTAACCCCGCTCAACGCACCCAACGTTCGAGCGCATGCTTGATACACACTCAAGCGGGAGTGCAACATGCCCAAGAGACTGATATTTGCGGTTCTCGTCCTGATCGTCGTTCTCCATTCGGCTCAATCCTTGAGCCAGCAAATGAACCAGCAGTCCAATAACAGTCAAGTGCCGGCTAAGATCGAACTTTCTCCGGTGCGCGCGGAGAATCGGCTTGGGGACGAAGTACCCCTGCAAATCAACCTACTGGATCGGAACGGAAGGCCCGCCCCCGCCAATCAAAGCATTGCCGCCGACGTGAAAGTCGAGCAGCCTTCCGGCCAGACTGCAACCTACTCCGTCACCTTCGCTCCGGGAGAGTCCTCAAAGGAGCTGCCGGTGCCCATACCCGAAAGCGGCGTATCCAAGCTTACAGTGGAACAAACTAACAAACAACTGATTGGCGGATCGAATTTTGTTCTGGTGCGTCCTGCGGGGAAGAAGCACAACGCCAAGATCCCCAAGAGCGCCAAGGAGCCCAAGACGGAGCAGAAAGGTCCAAGTTCAGAACTTAGAGACGTTTCCCGCTGGGGCACCAGAGTTCATCTTTTGCGGGTCGCGCTAAGAGTTTCACAGCCTTCCGCTGCACTAAATTCCGCTCAAGCAGTCGCAGTCACACCTCCTGCTCCTCAACTGCAGCTCGAGGTTTCGGGAGAGGACGCGAACGGGGGAACTCGGGCTGATGGCAAGACTTGTGCGTCGGTACAGGTTTTTTATCTGGGAGAAGCTGATCTGCAACGCGACGTGCAAATCTGGTTAAGCTTCAGCAACGGCAGGATCGACAACAATCCAATCGTAATTCAGAAAGGTACGGCGGTGGGAACCGCGTGCTGGGTTTCATCGTTTCCGATTCAGGCTGCCACCATTCGGGTAGCGGCTACGAATCCTCCCGGCTTTACCTTTGCCTCCCTAGGCGACGGCGGCGATCCCAAAATGGCCACGCACAAGTTTACGGATAATATCGCCGGCATCCAATTTGTGAATGCCCCGCAGAGCATCACTATCGTGGACAGTTTTCGCCTGACCGCACAATTCATCGATCCGAATAATGAACCGGTTCCGCTAACTCAAAGTCGCGACGTGCACTTTACTACCGATAACGCAGCGCTCGGAATCAACCCTGGCCAGATTACCGTCCCGGTCGGTGCCTTCGATTCCTCAACGCAATTAACTCCCACCTATTTTGGTGTATCCACCGTGCGTGTATCCACTCCCTTCTACGACCCCGTTCCTATGCCGATTCGAATCACCTGGATCGGGGTATTGTGTTTGAGTCTCTTAGGTGGATTCTTAGGCGGGTTGCTCGCTTGGATCAATTCCAAGGGAAAACTAGTCGTGCGCATTATCACCGGGCTGATCGTCGGGCTCGTGGCCAGTTGGGCTTACGTGGTCGTAGGGTTACCCAAAGTCGAAACTTCTTTCTTGCACAATCAGCTCAGCGTATTTTTTGTCGCGTTGCTGGTCGGACTTTCCGGGGTGAAAGGAGCGACGTTTATTTCTTCCAAACTCAAGCTGCCCAGCTTCTAGGGATGTGCCGCTTTAACCGCATAGCGCTGGCGGCGGCGATATAAACATCGCCGCCCCCGGCAAGGATCCTCTGCTCGAACTGCCGGATCCGCACCAACCGGCCGCGTTCTCCCTGTTCCCCATGGTAGGCGCCTTCGGAACGTACGGTTCAATCCGCTGGCCGCTTCTCCCCGGCTAAATCATTGTGGTATGATGGTAGTATGAAGGAGAAGACTTCTATCACACTATCGCGAGATCTGCTAGCCGGAATTGACCGCCTGGCGGGACCGCAAGGCTCACGCTCCGCGTTCATTGAGCGCGTCCTGCGGCGTTATCTGCGGCAACGGGCGCGGGCCCAGGCACACGCACACGACTTGGAACGGATCAACCGTGCGGCCGAACAACTCAATTCTGAGGCGGCCGACGTGCTGGACTACCAGTCTGCGGAGGACTGAGCGTTTGCGGTGGCAAATGTGAAACGTGGAGATCTTTACCGGGTGTACAAACCACATGGCGACCCGAAGTCTCATCGGGTCTTCGTTGTGGTGAGCCGTCAGGTGCTCATCGAATCCCGCTTCTCCACCGTGATTTGCGCGCCTGTGTTCTCAACCGGCGACGGACTGTCGACCCAGGTCGCCGTCGGACCAGCGGAAGGACTTAAGCATTCGAGTTGGATTATGGCTGACAATCTAGTCAGCCTGCGAAAGACTGACTTGACGCAATACGTCGGTTCGCTGCCTCGAACGAAGATCTCGGAACTCAACCTCGCCCTGAAAATGGCTCTGGACTTGACCTAGTTCGTCCCAAAGAACATCCGTCCCAAAGAATATCGGGGAACACACGAGTCGGAAGCACCGGGCACACGAGATCAGTCGTAATACTCCAGCCCCAGATGCGTGATCAGTTCCTCGCCCTTCAAATGCCGCAGCGTGTTCTTCAGTTTCATCAATTGAATGAACAGATCATGCTCCGGATACAGCCCTGGCACGGTCATCGGAGACTTGAAGTAAAAGCTTAACCACTCCTGGATTCCGAGTCCGCGCAGCTCCGAACATCGTTTTGCCAGATCGGTCAGCAGCACTAGATCGAGCACGATCGGCGCTGCCAGAATCGAATCGCGGCAGAGGAAATCAACCTTGATCTGCATCGGATAGCCTAGCCATCCGAAGATATCGATATTGTCCCAGCCCTCTTTGTTATCACCGCGCGGGGGGTAGTAGTTAATGCGAACTTTGTGGCACATATTGCCATACAGCTCCGGATAAAGCTCCGGCTGCAGAATGTGCTCCAGCACTGAAAGCTTCGACTCTTCCTTGGTCTTGAACGATCCCGGATCGTCCAGCACCTCGCCATCGCGGTTGCCCAGAATGTTGGTAGAGAACCATCCGTTTAAGCCGAGCATGCGTGCCTTAAACCCGGGCGCAAGAATAGTCTTCATCAGCGTCTGCCCGGTTTTGAAATCTTTCCCGCAAATCGGCGCCTCGTTCTGCCGCGAGAGTTCGAGCATCACCGGTAAATCCACGGTCAAGTTCGGCGCTCCATTGGCGAACGGCACACCTTCCATCAGCGATGCGTAGGCGTAGACCATCGACGGAGCGATCATCTCGTCGTTTTCGCGCAGCGCTTTTTCAAATGACTTCACCGACTGATGCGCCTCGGTCGCTTCGATGAAGGACTCTGTCGACCCGCACCACATCGTAACCAGACGGCTCGCCCCGCTGGTTTTCTTGAATTGCCGGATGTCGTCGCGCAATTGCTCGGCAAGATCCATCTTCGTCTTGCCCTTTTTCACGTTGGGCCCGTCAATCTTCTTCACGTAGTTGTGATCGAACACC
>Ga0209040_10004274_pt1 | contig 10835 bp, 9 predicted proteins | sample BogFormECP12_OM3_FD_188240 | JGI IMG/M metagenome (GOLD analysis project Ga0209040, IMG submission 188240) | Bog forest soil microbial communities from Calvert Island, British Columbia, Canada - ECP12_OM3 (SPAdes) (version 2) | ecosystem: Environmental > Aquatic > Freshwater > Wetlands > Bog ... | reverse complement strand
TCTTGTGCATCGCATATTGGACATGGCCGTGGCGGAAATCGTCCTCGGTCACCACGCGGTCGCCATAGAAGTGCTGCTCGCCGCTGACCGCCAATGAGCTCGCATAGGCGACGCGCTTGACCCCGCACAGGCGCGCCGCCTCGAAGCAATTGTCCATGCCGAGGATGTTGAGCTTGAACGCGACATGCGGGGGATGCTCGCTGCCGAGGTAATAAGCAAGGTTCACCACCCGCGCCGGCTTCGCCGCTACCATCGCCGACATGACGTCGTCGAACTGACTGACATCGCCGCGCACCACCTGAACCTGTTTGCCGAGATGGCCGTACGAGGCCGTGCCGGGGTTGATGTCCATGCAGACGATTTCTTCGCCGCGCTGCGCCAATAACGGAACGAGCCGGCGGCCGATAAAGCCGGTGCCGCCGAGGACCAAAGTCGTCATGAGTCTCCTCCCGAAAGAAGGCCGGATTGCCTGATCCGACGTTAGCCCGCTTCCGTCGGCCGGGCAATCCGGCCTAATCTCGGGCTAGCGAAGAATGGCGGCGAGAGGCGGGATTAGATGGCCGCGATCATTTTTGCCAATTGCGCGGTGCTCGACGGTAGCAGCAGGGAGCGCCGCGAGGATCACCACGTGCTGGTCGAGGGCGACCGCATTCGCGAAGTCTCCGACAGGCCGATCACGAGCGCTGCGGCCGAGACGATCGATCTGCGCGGCCGCACCCTGATGCCGGGGCTGATCGACGCCCATGTCCATGTCCTCGCCGTCGATGCGGCACTCGCCCGCCTGTCGGACCGGCCGGTCACTCTCTTGACCTTGCAGGCGGCAAAGGTGCTCGAAGGCATGCTGCAACGCGGCTTCACGACGATCCGTGATGCGGGAGGTGCGGATGGTGGGCTCGCGCAAGCGGTCGAGGACGACCTCGTCCGCGGGCCGCGCATTTTCCCGTCGGGGATGGCGTTGAGCCAGACCGGCGGACATGGCGATGTCAGGCCGCGGACGCAGTCGGTCGTCACCTGTGCCTGTTGCGAAGGCGGCATCAACCTCTCGCGCATCGCCGACGGTGTGGCGGAGTGCCGCCGCGCCGCGCGCGACGAGCTGCGAAAGGGGGCGACTCAGATCAAGATCCTGGCCTCGGGCGGCGTCGCCTCGCCATACGACCCGATCTGGAACCTGCAATACAGCGAGGGGGAGGTGCGGGCGATCGTCGAGGAGGCACAAGCCTGGCACACCTATGTCCTCGCTCACGCCTACTCGCCGGAGGCGATCCGCCGCTCGATCGATTTCGGCGTGCGCTCGATCGAGCACGGCAATCTGATCGACCGCGCCACCGCCGAGCATGTCGCCGGCGCCGACGCCTTTGTCGTCCCCACACTCGTCACCTATGACGCGCTGCACGGCTTCGGCAAGGAACTCGGCTTTTCCGAGGTTAACATGGCCAAGCTCGGCGAGGTGCGCGAAGCGGGGTTGCACTCGCTCGAGATCCTGCAAAGGGCCGGGGTGAAGATCGGGCTCGGCACCGACCTGTTGGGCCCGATGCACCGCCACCAATCGCGTGAATTCGTGATCCGCGCCGAGGCGATGGCGCCCTTCGACATCATCCGTTCGGCAACGATCGTCAACGCCGATCTGCTGAACCGCGCGGGTGACCTCGGTGTCGTCGCGTCAGGCGGGCGGGCCGATCTTATTGCCGTCGACGGCGACCCGCTCGCCGACATCTCGCTGCTCGACGGCCAGGGCGAGCACCTCAGCCACATCATGAAGGACGGGGTGCTCTACAAGCGATGAGGGCAGCCTGGGGACTCTACCGTCACCGACAATCGGTTGTCGGAATCGCATAAAGCTTGAGGAACGCTTCTGTCGCGGCCTGCGCTCTCTTGCCAATCTCGGCCGGTTTCGGCCGGCTGGCGACGCCCAGGAGTAGACCCAGCATTAGATCGCCCCACAGCAGCGCAAAGTAATGCTCCATCATTTGCTGCGGATCACCGTGGCCTAGAATCCCGATTGCCTGCGCCTGGGCGAATAATCCGGCTAACGCACCTCGATTAGCCGAGCGACTGGCGCTAAGGGTTTTCGCTACCTCGGGCGAGCGTGTCGCCTCGGCGATCGCGAGACGAAACATCGCCGTTACCGGCGGATCAGAGACTTCCCGAATGACCGTGGCGCCGAAGGTCGCAAGCGTGGACGCGAGCATTCCGCGGCTGCGTGGCGACGGCAGATCCGGGGACAGTCGCATCCTTGCGGCCCGGCTCGTAATGCAGGCCAGGAGCATCGCCTCTTTGCTGTGGAAGTTCGCGTAGAGGTCCCGTTTCGAGACTTTGGCCCGCGTTGCAATCTCGAGCGTGCTGGTGCCGGCGTAGCCGTTCTCGGTGAAGGCCTTGAACGCGGCCCCGAGAATGCGCTCGCATATCGGGTTTTCAGCCGCAGCAGCGGGGTAGACGGGTAAAGGCTTCTTCATTCGGCTAACAACGTTCCTCTTGCCTTGGTACCAATAGGCTTGGCTCGCGCGGTACGACTTGGTACCGGCAATGTGGACCGACTTCGAGACGAGTGTCCAGACTTTTTGTCGAGTTCTGCTCGGCGCCACGGTTCGCTTTGTTCGCGAAGCCGGATGGGGAAATGCGATTTGCTACATGCTCACCGGCGAGGACTGGAATGCCGATGAAGCCCACCGCATGGGGCTCGTGCAAGAGCTGACGGCGCCCGGTCAGCAGCTCGATCGGGCTGTCGACTTCGCAAAGCAGATCGCCGCAGCCGCGCCGCTCGCCGTGCGCGCCCTCCTTGCATCGGCGCACCGCGCTCTGGGCGAGAGTGAAAAGTTGGCTTTGGCGACATTGCAGCCTGAATTTGGTCGTCTGCTGAGAAGCGCGGATCGGCAGGAATACATCCGCTCGCTTCAGGAGCACCGTGCGCCGGTCTTCGTCGGGCGGTAGCGATGTCGCGAGGTCCGCTCCGCTTCGTTCACTCCGACACGGCAATCTGGCGCTCGACCGGCATGACGCCGACCCGTTGGCTCTTGCCGTATGCGTTGCCTCCCTCGCCCTCCTGGAAACTCTTCGGGATCATCGACATGACATTGCCGAAGCTCATTACCTCGGCCGTCGTCATGAATCCCCGTCGATTGGTTGGCGGTTCGCCATAGGTCCGATGATCGGCGTACCTACCTTCGTCAGCGAAGGCCGCTGGTGCGCCAAAATCGGCCGTTCGCCGGACCGCGCCCACCCGCGAGGTGACCTGAGCGGTCGTTCGGTCCAATTCCTTTCACACATCGTTCGGCCTCGTCGATGCTGGGTATGGTGCTCGCGGTGGGCGCCGCCGACCAGGGTTCGAGGGCGCCGCGAACCGGTAATGGAGGACATCCGCTTGATCCATCACGTATCGATCCCGGCGCGTGAGCCGCAGCACGTTGCCGAGGTGCTGGCCGAATTGATGGGCGGCAAGTGCTTTCCGTTCGGCCCACTCGAAGGCGCCTTCATGGCGGCGAGCGGCGACGCGCACGGCACGATTATCGAGGTCTACCCGGAGCGCGCAACGCTTGACATCCCAGACCGCGACGATCAGGTCGTGTTCGGCGAAAACCGGGTGCCGCCGCAAAATTGGCCATTCCACGTGTTCTTATCCGTGCCGCTGGAGCCGGACCAGGTCGAGCGGATCGGCGCGCGCGAGGGCTGGCGCGCCAAGACCTTTGGCCGGGGCATGAAGGGCCACAAGCCGTTCTTCCACGTCATCGAGTTCTGGCTGGAAAACCGGCTGATGATCGAGGTCGTGTCGCCGGCGATGGCGCGGGAATACGAGGATTTTCTGAAGGGCGCCCAGACGGCGATGACGAGCGACCTCGAAGCGTTGCGCTTGATGCGGGCGACCCATTTGAAAGAGCCGGTGAAAGAGCCGGCTTGACGAACCGCCAAGACCCAAGAGGGGAGGACCCAATGCTGGAGCTTTCGGACATCCACTCTTCGCAAGAAGAGCTGCAGGACTACTACACGCAGCTCAGCGCGCAACACGTGACGCCGGCCTGGATCGGCGGCGGCATCAGCGTCGAGCCTCGGAGCAAGGCCGTTCCCCACCTCTGGCGCTGGCGCGATTTGCGACCACAGGCGATGCGGGCGGCCGAGCTGGTCGGTACCCAGCAGGCCGAACGCCGGGTGCTGCGTCTGACCAACCCCGAGCTGGAGGGCGTGTCGGCCAGCAACACACTGGTCGCCAACATCCAGATCGTGATGCCGGGCGAGATTGCCCGGGCCCATCGCCATTCTGCGGCGGCCCTCCGCCTGATCATCGAGGGCCGGGGCGGCTACACGGTCGTGAACGGTGAGCGCGTCCCGATGTTCCCGGGCGATCTCGTCCTCACCCCCAACTGGTCATGGCACGACCACGCCAACGACACCGATGCGCCGATGATCTGGCTGGACGGCCTGGATACCCCGCTGGTGCGGATGCTCGAGGCCGGGTTCTACGAAGAGTACCATCAGGAGCGGCAAGCCCTCGGTGCGGCCATCAACGCCTCGCAGTGGCATTACCCGATGTCGGAGATGAGGGCCGCCCTGCAACGGCTGGCTGCCGTCAATACCGGCGACATTGGCCTCGAATACACCAACCGGGTTACCGGCGGACCGGTGATGCCGACCATCGCCTGCACCATGCGGCTGCTGCGTCCCGGTGCGAAGACGCAGGCCTATCGCCGTGTCTGCTGCACGAACTATCACGTGGTCGAGGGCGCTGGCTACTCGACGGTGGGCGGCCGGCGGCTGGACTGGGAAGACAAGGACGTGTTCACGGTGCCCACCTGGACCTTCGCCGAGCACGTCAACAGTAGCGACCGCCCAGCCTACTTATTCGGCTTCAGCGACGCGCCGGTGATGAAGGCCTTGAGCCTCTACCGCGAGGAGACCAGGGCATAGAAGCGGGTCCGCGCGAGCAGAGTGCAGAATGCCCTGGCACTCTACGGCCGAAAGCCGCAGGTGGCGGCGACGGCGCTGCAAGGCCTCGCTGTCAAACGAGCAAACCGGGCGACAGCTCGGGGGCGAAGAGCTCATGCGATCCGCCGAGACCCCGCAATTCATGCCGACCGAGCGAGCGGAGATTGCCGCCATAGGCGCGAGCGAAGGCCTCGCTGACCACGATCGACAAATCGAGAGCCTTCGCCACGGCCTCGACCCGGCTGACGAGGTTGACCGCCGGGCCGATCCCGATCACGGTGAAATCTTCGGACTGGTCGTCAGGCACCGACATTGAAGGTCTGGTCCCGACCCGAAGCCGAAAGCGCTCCAAAACAACGCCGTGGGCTTCTTTAAGCCGGTCGGACGGCAGCCTCTGGCATTTCGCTCGCCCACCGCATCGTCTCGCGCTCGGGGCGCATCAGCGCCATCCCTATGACGCCGCCGACCAGCATGATGACACCACAAATCATGAAGCCGGTGTTGAAGCCGTCGAGCGGCGTCGCCGCCGTCTCGACGACGCTGCCCATGACGTAGGGGGCCAGGAGCCCAGCCGAGGTGCTGACGGCGGTGCCGATGGCGAGCAGCGCCCCGCGCTGAGCGACCGGCGCGATTTCGCTGACGACGGCATTCGCGACAACGTAGATGACCGAAGGCAACGCCACCCCGATCGTCGTTAGGGCGATCTTGGCCGAAATGCCCGCCACGTAGGGCATGATCGCCAGCGCCGCGCCGCCGAGCGCGACGCAGGCGCCGCCAAAAATCCCGCGCGCCACCCGGCTCGACACGCCGCGAGCAAGCAGGCGTTGCGAAAACCAGCCGGCGGCAATTACCAGGATCACGCTGGCACCCGCCGGAAGTGCACCCAACAGGCCGATCGAGCCCTGCGTAAAGCCGAGCCCTTTGATCAGAAACGCCCCCTGCCAGGATAGGGCTTGCGACAACCCCCACTGGGCGCCGAAACCGGCGCACCAGCTCGCAATGATCGTCGGGCTGAGCAACAGCTGCCCGTAGGCAATCCTTCCGGGTCTCGGCGTCGCATCGGTCACCGTGGCAGCGGTCAGCGAGCCTTCGCGGCCGAGCACCAGCCACGCCGCAGTCCAGGCGAGGCCAGCGAAGCCGAGCACACCGAAGGCCCAGTGCCAGGAATAACGGACGATAACCCAGTTGAGCAGCGGCAGCGCCACCATGATGCCGATGCCGGCTCCCTGCGCGATGATCGCGGTGGGCAATGTGCGGAGCTCATTGGGAAACCATTTGTAGGCCGAATGCAGCGCCACCGGAAAGGCCGGTCCCTCGCCGGCGCCGAGGGCGACCCGGCAGGCGACCAACGCGGTGAACCCGACCGTCCCGAGCATCGGAAACTGGGTCAATGCCCAGACGAGGCCCATGGTCAGCAACGCCCAGCGCGTCTGCACCCAATTGACGATGAAGCCTGTAACGATCGCCGAAACCGCAAACAACAGGTAGAAACTGGAGCCGATCAATCCGAACTGGCGTGGGCTGAGCTGAAGCTCCTGCATGATCGGCACGGCGGCGATCCCGATCACCGCCTTGTCGGCAAAGTTGATCAGCATGAACAGGAACAACAGAGCGACGACTAGCCAAGCCTCCTTCGGCGTCCCCGTCTGGTGGGTTTTGGCGACCCCGCCGGACCGGACGGCGGTCTCTCGAATTTCAGCGCTTGTGGACCGAGAAGCCTGGACACTCATGGTGAACTCCGTGCAAGTCGGGTACCTATCCGTACCTTTTATTAGGGTACGGATAGGTACCAATCAAGGTCATTTTTAGGGCACATGGAAAACACCGTCATCACCGATCGGTCCTCCGCTGAAAATCCCATGCGAGAGCGCATCCTGGGTGCCGCGTTCGAGGCGTTCACAGAAGATGGCTATGCTGGTACCAGCGCTCGAAATCGCGAGACGCGCCAACGTCTCGAAACGAGATCTGCAAAATCTCAGCCCTTGCCTAACGGCGGCATCATCATCGACCACGAAGACGGTCTTATCCGACGTCAGCGCTCGGTGTCGCCTGGGGTGTCGGGTCGCGTGGGCCCGATGCCCAATTGGCATGGACGCCGAGGTGGGACTGATCAGCGCGACGCAACCCAGGCGGTTCACCCAAGCTCGTCGAGCAGCGCCTTGGCCTCCTTTAGATCGGGCGTGTCAAAGCCCTCGGTGAACCAGCCGTGTATCGGGGCGAGGAGTTCGCGCGCCTTGCCGCGGTTGCCTTGTTTGCCCCAGAGGTCCGCCAGATCCCGCGCGACGAGAAGTTCGATTGACCGGGCGCGTTGGCTGCGTGCAACGGCGAGCGCGTGCTCCAGTATCGTTTGCGCTCTCAACCATGCCCCCGGCGGTCCGGCTATCAGGAAAGCGCGCGCTTTCGCGCGGCAGAGCTCCGCTTCAAATAACAGCTCGTTGGTCTGGCCCGCGATTTTCTGCACCTCGTCGACGGTGTCCAAGACGGCGTCAGGCCGGCCGTGCTGGATCAGCGCTCGACATAGCAGAGCGTAAAGCGCCGTGATCCCCATTCGCTGGCCGTGGCGCCCATGGTCATCCAATTCGGCTCGCAATTCTTCTAATTTGGCCGAGGACGGGTCTAGCAGGCTTGTGCAAATCCCACACGCAATGCGGGCAAGATTGCGCCACAGCCCAAATCCGTGTCGCTCCGATAACGACAAACAGCGTTCGGCATGAAGGTGAGCCGTCGTAGACTCGCGCCGAAGAGCGTACAGAATCGAAGCATAATACAGACTGTAGGCCTGAGTATGTGGATGCGCGATCTCATCCGCGCGGTCCAAGGCAGCGGCCATCTGTTTTATAGCCCCGTCGGGGTAGCCAAGAAACCACAACGCCCACGCCATTACGGCCCGCCCGGCCGCGCCGGCATCCTGGCCGGCAGCGCGAGAGGCGATACGAGTGCGCTCGTCGCCGGAGTCAAATGTCGCGACGGCCTGTTCGGTGCGAGCCAACGCCTCAGCCGGGCGACCCATCAGGATTAGCGCTAAAGCCGAGCCACGGAGGAAATTGATCAGCGCCGGCTGGTCTCCATGCATCTTGGCCAGATCAATCCCGGCGCCAGTCGCCTCATCAGCTTCCCGCAGCTCACCTCGGACGCCACGCATGACAGCAAGCCAATACAAGACGTTCAGGTGCTCAGGCGGGCCCTGGAGTTGTTCGCATAGTTCGCGTGCCCGCTCAAAAGTTACTAGTGCCGCGTCCGCGATCGGACCTCGGGTGGCGATCAAGCAGGGACCGAGTACAAACTGAAGGTCGAGTTCGAGCCGATCTCTGGGTGCACCCGCAGGCAAACGGCCGACCGCCTCGATCCCCCGCCGCAGATGCCCAATAGCTTCGAGATTGGCGGACCGGTTCGTCGCGTTTTTGCCAGCTCGCAGCCAATAGCCCACCGCCTTAGCGGCCAGCCCGCCTTCGGTGAAATGATGGGCCAGAATCTCGGGCTGCGTCTCGACCATCTCCGGAAAGTCTTTCTCAAGTGCTGTACCAACCTGTACGTGTAAGGTTTGGCGCTGGCCTCGCAGCAGCGTGCCGTAGGCGGTGTCCCTCACAAGCGTGTGCTTGAATAGGAAGGTGGCCTGGGGCGGCGCCCCGTGCTGAAATACGAGGCCCGCCTCGACGAGCCGGCTAAGCGCGACCCGTAGTTCTGCTTGCGTGGGCTGGGTAGCCCCAACCAACAGCTCGTACGAGAACTCGCGGCCAATTACCGCGCCGACCTGCGCAATCTCCTTGGCTGACGGGCCGAGCCGATCGAGCCGCGCCATTAACGAAGCCTGCAAGGTCGCTGGGACCGCCAACGAGGTCGCTGAAACGGACGACACGAGCTTTCTGCCTTCGTCGCCTCCGGCGCTCGCGGTTTCGAGGACGGCCTTTGTCAGTTCTTCGAGAAACAGCGGCACACCGTCGGTACGCTCAACGATTTCGTCTACGATCTCTCCTGACAGCACCGCAGCGTTGCCGATGATCGCGCGAACTACTTCGTCACTCTCGTCCCGCCCCAGTCGACGCAGAGACAGTGTCGCCACGTGCGGCTGGCCTGTCCAAGGCAGTTGAACCTCCGGGCGGAAGGTCGCAATCAGGAGCACCGGCATTCCTACGATCTGCGCAACGGTCAGATCGAGCAGCTCGCGGGAGGTCGGATCGGCCCAATGCAGGTCCTCGAAAATCATCAGTACCGGTTGCCCGCTCGCCAAGCCTGAGAGATGGTGGAGCAGTGCCTCGAGTGTCTTTTCCTTCTTGCGCAGCGGGGTGAGGTCGAGAGCCGGGTAGCGGTTGTCGAAAGGCACAGCCAGAAGCTCGGCCAGCAATGGCACGTCGCCTGCCACCGGGACATTCGGTGCAACGAGCGCCTCCAGCTTATCGAGCCTCGCCGAAGGCGTGTCGTCGCGCTCGAAACCAGCCGCCCGTTCGAGTTGTCCAATGAACGGGAAAAGGGCGCTATCCTGGTGGTGCGGTGAGCAGAAATATCGCAATGGCGTGTACGGCTCGCCTCCGAGCCTATCTCGGAACGCCTCCGTCAGTCGCGATTTCCCGATCCCCGCCTCGGCCGAGATCAGTACCACGCGCCCACTGCCCCCTTTCGCCTGCGCCCACCGGCGGCTGAGTAGCCCGATCTCCTCTTGGCGCCCGATGAGCGGTGTCAAGTCAGCCGAATGCAGGGCCTCGAACCGGCTCTCCATGGCGCTCGGCCGGAGCACCTGATACGCTTGCACCGGCTCGGCGAAGCCCTTCAGCTCGATGGCGCCAAGGGCACGGTATTCGAACAGATGGCCCAGAAGCCGCCGCGTATTTGGTCCGATCACGACCGTATTGGGTTCAGCGAGAGCTTGCAGCCGCGCGGCGAGGTTGGGCGTCTCGCCAACGATTTCCCATTCTTGTGCCTCGCCGACACCGACGATGCTACCGACAACAACCAAACCGGTGCCAATGCCGATCCGGATTTCGAGCCGTTCATGTGTTTGGAGGTGGCGAACGGCCTCAATGAGAGCCAAGCCCGATCGTACCGCACGCTCGGCGTCAACCTCGTGGCCTTTCGGGTAGCCGAAATAGACCAAAACGCCATCGCCCATGCTCCTAGCTACAAAACCACCGTAGCGGCCGATCGTCTCAGCAACGCACTTGTGGTAGGCGCCCAAAACCTCGCGCATGTCCTCGGGATCGAGCCGCGAGGTCAGCTCCGTCGAGCCGACGAGATCGCAGAACATCACCGTGAGCTGCCGTCGCTCGGCGCCATCAGTGCGAGGTGCCTCCGATACGGCTGGCCGCATCGGGGCGGCCTCCGCGAACGGCCTGCCACAACCGCCGCAGAACTTCGCGGAGGCCTCGTTATCGAAACCACAGGCCGGGCAGGGCAAGGGCAACGACGCTCCGCACTGGGCGCAAAAGCGCCTTTTCGCCCCGTTTTCGGCCATGCAGCTCGGGCAGCGCATTTTGTGCCCCCGGAGGCGCTCGAAACGATGCCGGTTAAATATAACTCAGAGGAGATCGATCTTGAAGCGGAGGCTTAGAGAGCCCGCAGCGGACCATCAGGATAGCCATCGAAGAGAATTTCGAAGGCATTTTTTAGCGTATCGCCAGTCCGCTTGCCATGGCATGATTTTTCTCCCTAGGTCGAGTCCGTAGGAGTCGGATAGGAGGCGGTGCTTCCCGGGGCCCGGGGGTGGGCCCAAGCATCCCTCCAGCTGCCCACGGCACCCGTCGCGCGTCGGCACTATTCCGAATATTGCGCTACTGGTCCACCAGGGGTGAATACGTGCGACCACGTATAGGAAAAGCTTCCGAGCGCGGCTAAATTGGGTGCGCTGAGGCGCGGTAACCCAGTGTCCGCAAAGCTGTCGTCTGCTGATTGTGACTACAGTTTCTCGCGCAACTTCCGGCCTCTCTAGC
>Ga0209040_10004273_pt1 | contig 10836 bp, 9 predicted proteins | sample BogFormECP12_OM3_FD_188240 | JGI IMG/M metagenome (GOLD analysis project Ga0209040, IMG submission 188240) | Bog forest soil microbial communities from Calvert Island, British Columbia, Canada - ECP12_OM3 (SPAdes) (version 2) | ecosystem: Environmental > Aquatic > Freshwater > Wetlands > Bog ... | reverse complement strand
CGCCCACACGGCGCCATGGGCGGAATGCACGGGCGCGGCGTTCACAAAAACGGAGTCACCCCACCTCGGGGATCGATTTTCGGTGGATCGAGGCTTAGGTGGTCATTGCCACGATCGGAGCGTTGAGCGGCTTCCCTCCCTCAGATCCCAAGAACGGAGCACTCCCGAAGGCGAAGATCCCTCCATCGGAGGCAACCTCGTAGTACCCGCTCGAAAGGGGGGCGATCCCGACGATGGGCTTGCTGAGCGGCTGGCCCCCCATGGACCCGAAGAACGGCGCGCCGCCATATGCGAACAGCCCACCGTCGGAGGCCACTTCGTAGTACCCGCCGGCCGGGGTCATCCCGATGCCCACGATCGGCGCGTTGAGGGGCTTGCCCCCCATTGAGCCCTGGAACGTCGCATCCCCGAAGGCGAAGATTCCTCCGTCGGAGGCGACCTCGTAATACCCTTGCCCATCCGGAGTGGTGGCGATGCCCACGATCGGCTTGTTCAGCGGTTGTCCACCCATGGAGCCGTAGAAGGTCGCGTCACCGAAGGCGAAGATTCCCCCGTCGGAGGCGACCTCGTAGTAGCCGGCTCCACCCGCAGTCGCGGCGATGCCCACGATCGGCTTGTTGAGCGGCTGACCGCCCATCGAGCCGAAGAATCGGGCATTCCCGAAAGCGAAGATCCCTCCGTCGGAGGCCACGAGCCAGTAGCCCTGGCCGTCGGGACTGCCTGCCATGCCCACGATCGGCTTGTTCAGGGGTTGTCCACCCATGGAGCCGAAGAACGGGGCCCCGTACGAGAAGATCCCCCCGTCGGCGGCCACGAAACGGTATCCAGTGGGCGACAGGAGGGCCTGGGACGCAAAGCCAGCGGCGTTGGAGTGAGCTGGCTCCTGATATCCGACGGTGAGGCACGACCATCCGGCGACGCAGGTCACGCCGTTGAGTTCGCCCCTCGTGGTGCTCGGGGTGCCTGGCAGCGATGCCGTGGGCGACGCTGACCAGACCGATCCGTCGAACGTGAAGGCGAGGTTCTGGGTCATCGACTGAGTCGTGTCCGTGAAGAAGGCACCGACGGCCATGCAGAAGCTCACGCCCAGACAGGTCACCCCCTGGAGGTAGCCACCGTTCGTATTTGGATTGAACACAGGACTGACGGACCATGCCGTCCCGTTCCAGGTCTCAGCCAACGGGACGGTGCCATTGGGGGTTCCGTTTGAACCGACCGCCGTGCAGAAGTACGACCCGATGCAGCTCACGGATACCAAGGTGTTGCTCCAACCCACCGCATTGGGGGACGGAATCACTGACCAGAGGCTGCCGTTCCAGTTCTCGACGAGTGTGCCGCTATCCCAGTCGCCGACAGCGGTGCACGACGAGGTCGAGGTGCAGTCAACACCGTTCAGGTGGGAGATGGTGGCCCCGGGCGGGGTGGGCGGCAGGGTCAAAGTCCAGCCCGATCCATTCCACACCTGGATGTACCCGGTGTCCGTCGAACCCGGCCCATGGCCGTAGTTGTTCCCGACGGCAGTACAGAACGCCGGGCCGGTGCATGAGACGGATTCGAGGTCGTTGTCACCGGAAGTCCCGAAATTCGGGGTCGAGGAAGCCGACCAGAAGGTCCCGTTCCATTGCTCGGCGAAGGTGGTGTCGTTTCCGCTCGGTCCGTTGAACCCGTTCCCGACAGCCATGCAGAAGGACACGGTGGGGCAGGACACGCTCGCCAGAGATGCCCCCGACAGCCCGGAGGGGACGGGGGCGGTGCTGATCGACCAGACGGACCCGTTGTATTGCTCGATGATCGGGGCGCTGTCGGGATCGCCACCCCAACCGATCGAGCCCACCACAACGCAGAACGACGCGTTGGGACAGCTTGTCCCGTTGAACGAATTCGTCGAATTCCCCAGGCTCGGGGTGGTCACGAGCTGGAAAGACCCAACCACGATGTGCGGTGAGGCCACACTGGGGCTCACCGCGGCGAGCGCCGGAGAACCGGCCACGCCGAACACCCCGATGGCGGCTATCGCCACAGCGCCAGCTGCCTCGCGTACCTTGCGCATCGCTACCCCCTCATCGTGCGCCACGCATCAGAGCGTGTCTCTTCTTCGGCGATCCCGTCCATTACCAGGGACCTGCCCAGCAACGCTAGTTGCTGAAGCGGGATTTGTCTCGGACCGGCCGGCGCCGTGGCTCAGCCCCGGCCAAGATCAGCGAATCGACGGCCACTCTCCCGTGCGGAGCCGGGTGGCGAACGACGGCGGTCCGGTCGGCAAACCACCGCCCACATCGGCGACGCCGTCCCCGAGGCCGGGTAGCGAGCCGATTCTCGGTGGCATCCCCGAAGGCGGACACCGCCGCCGGAGCCGATGAGCCAGTGGCCAGTGGCCAGTGGCCAGGGCCGGTAGGGCCGGACCGGAAGCTACCGGTCAGGCGGCAGTGGGTTCGAGCTCGTGGGTCGGGTCAGCGCCACCAGACCACGCGTCGGTCGGCCGACGCAGGATCCAGGGGAGGTGGGCCGCGGCATCGATGAAGAAAACGGCGCCGGCACCCACCCAGATCCCGCCCAGCACGTCAGTGGGATAGTGCCACCGGAGGGCGAGAACGCCGGCACTCACGCCGATGAGGGCAGCGAAACCGGCAACGACCGCCAGTGGTCGGAGCAGGCGCGGCACCACCAGGAACAGCGCGGCGGCAAGGGCCGCGGTGACGGTGACGGTCCCCGAGGGGTAGGTGAACTCGTGAAGAGCGATCTGGCGTCCGACCATTGGCTTGGCGACGTGCTCGACCACGAAAACGGCGGCGAGGGGCGCGACGCTGCACGCGATTGCACGCACCCAATCCCTGAAGATCGCGACCAGAAAGATCACCACCACCCCGACCGCCAGCACCGGCACCGAACCGAGCTGGACCAGCTCCTTGGCCAGGTGCGGATCCGAAGCCGGCGGCAGGAGGAAGTAGCCCGCGCTGTCCACTCGATTGGGACCCGGTTGGCGCGCCAGCAAGAACCCGGCGAACGCGGCAGCTCCCAGCAGCCCCGCGCCGAGTACGAGTTCGACGGTCGTCCACGTTCGGGAGGCCGCCGCCGGGCCACGACGTCGGGGGGTCGACGGGGAGGAGGGTGTCATCTCCGATAAGGGTACGGCCAGAAAGCGGACCGTTGGTCGCGCACCACTCCGGTCGCCTCCTGAGTCGATCCTCAGCCCTTGGGGCTGAGTGCCCAGCCCGGGAGCCCGCCAATCGGGCGTGCTGCCTTCGGAGGCGTCGCACTCGGCTCAATTGGCCGCCTGACCTCCGGCCGGCCCCATCTCAGTCATGAGGTGTCGATCCAACTGCGCAGGGGGCGAAGCAGGGCCGTCTTCTTCCGTTGATGACCTGACATACGACGGAAAATGTCGTCCAGAACGACGATGGCAGTGTCGACGTGGGGGCCCTTGTTGAGCATGACGCACTCCGCTCGCTGCGCCATCGCCGCGTCGGTGACCTCGGCCCGGGATGGTTGGCCTGTGCGCGCCAGGCGGTCGAGGACCTCGGTGGCCCAGATCACGGGAAGGTGAGCAGCCTCGCACAGCCACAGGATCTCCTCTTGCACCTCGGCGAGGCGCTCGTAGCCTGCTTCGACGGCCAGGTCCCCACGGGCGATCATGACCCCGACGAGGGGGGAGCGCATGGCGTGGAGAAGGATCTCGGGAAGGCGAACGAAGGCCGCGGTGGTCTCGATCTTCAGGATGAGACCCAGGTGTTCGGCGCCAACCCGCCGCAGGTAGCCGTGCACATCGTCGACGTCCCGCTCATGGCGCAGGAAGGAGACGGCCACCATGTCGGCGTGCTCGGCGGCCACTTCGAGCAGCGGCAGGTCGGCGTCGGTCACCGTGGGGACGGGGAGATCGGTCTCGGGCAGGTTGATCCCCTTCTCCGCCCGGAGCCGCGAGCCTCGAGGGGATGCCCCCAGAATCCGGACCCCGATCTCATCGGTGGTGACGACCTCGATGACGCCGGTCATCTTGCCGTCGTCGAAGACCACCGGCTGGCCCACCTCCGCCGCTGCGAAGACGGCCGGGAGGGTGCAGCCGATCCGGGCCGTTCCGGGCTGCCCGTGGCGCCAGGGCACGGCTGGTTTGAGGTCGCGGGTCAGCGTCACCAGGTCGCCGATTTCGAGCACGTGGTACTGGGGGACCGGCGCCACGGGGCCCACCGGGGTCGAGTCTCCGTTGCAGGTCAGGGTGGTCCCGGTTTCGACGTACGTGGTGTCCCAGGCCTCCACCACGAGTCTGCCCGGCGACGACTCGATCACCCGAAATGTGCGCTTCGAACCGCGGGTGTCGACCAGGTCTATGACATCTCCCGGGTGGCGCCGCTCGATCCACGCTGCATCGACGGGAAGCGCCTGGACTCCCTCGGCCGCGCCGGCGACGATCGGGGCGACGGCGGGCGAGATGGGCAGGCCCCGGAGATCGCGCTCGGGCCGCAGCCGCACGATCCGTGGGCCCTCGGCGAGCTGGGCGGTGCGCAGCTTGGGCCCCGGCAGATCGATCGACACGCGGCAAGGGCGCTCGACCTCCGACGAGGCCTTCCGCACGTTGCGGGCCATCTGTGCCCACGCGACGGGATGGTCGTGGGCGCCGTTGATCCGGGCAACGTCCATCCCCGAAGCGACCAGGTGGCGAACGAGGAGGTAGTCGTGCGCAGCCTCACTGGGAAGGGTCACCATGACTCGGGGCACACGCCCGGGGGGTCGGGGACCGAGAAGGTTGTCCGTGTTGCGGTCAAGCGCGGCGCGACCCTCCTCGAACGTCGGCGCAATGGTCAATGGGGGAGCCCCGCCGTCGAGGGCAGCTCGCGCGCTCTGGACGGTCGCAAGCACGTGTGGCTCGCACCGCCCCAACGACGAGAGGCCGCGCTGGCCGAGCCTCCGTTGCAGCAGGCGGACATCGCCGTGGCGGAGCGCGAGGTAGTGGACGAGATTGATGGCGTCCGGACGGTGATCCGGGTGCACCGCCGCGATGTCGCTGCGGTGCACCCGCTCCATCTGGAGCATGAGGTCCGCCAACTCGGCCAGGTCGGCACTGATCGCCGCCCGCTCGGGGTCATCGACCGCCCGCAATCGGCGCAGCACAACCTCAAGCCGGGTGACGCCGGAGCGGACCGCCCGGGCCGCCGCCCCCCGAGCCCGGCTGGCGATACTGCCAGGGCCGCGCGAATCCTGGGTGATCACGGCACGAACCTCCCGAATGGGGTGCTGCCGCGAGTATGGGTCCCGGCGGCTCACTGCACCAGGGACCAATGTCACGTGGCCCCGGCGGGCAGCCGCAGTGGCCCAACGGACCCCCTGAGACGCCGGGCGGTCACTCGACCAGGAACCCCCCGGACTGGTGGCGCCAGAGCCGTCCGTACATTCCGAGGCCGTCACGTCCCAGCAAATCGCGGTGCGACCCTTCCTCGACGATCTTTCCCCGGTCGAACACCACGATGCGGTGCATATGGGCGATGGTCGACAGCCGGTGGGCGATCACGATGGCCGTCGAGTCCTCCATCAGCCGCCACAGTGCCTCTTGGACGAGGTGCTCGGACTCGGAATCGAGGGCGCTGGTCGCCTCGTCGAGGACCAGGATCGGGGCGTGCTTGGCCATCGCCTGGGCGATCGCCACCCGCTGCCGTTGGCCACCCGAGAGCTTCAGTCCTCGCTCGCCAACGACGGTGTCGTACTTCTCCGGCAACGCGTGGACGAACTCCTCCACATGCGCCGCCTTCCCGACCTCCCACACCAGTTCGTGGTCCACCTGGTCCATCCCGTAGCAGATGTTCTCGGCGATCGTCCGATGCAGGAGCTGGGGATCCTGGGGGACGTAGGAGATGTGCTGACGCAGAGACGCCAGGGTCACAGTCCTGATGTCCCGGCCGTCGACCAGCACTCGGCCGCCATCGACGTCCATGAACCTCAGGAGCAGCTTGGACAAGGTCGACTTTCCCGATCCCGACGGGCCGACCAACGCCACGTGCTCGCCCGGTCTGACCGTCAGCGTCAGATCGTCGAAGAGGGGATCCCGGTGGTGGTAGCCGAAGTGGACGTGGCTGAAGTCCACCCGGCCACAGGGCACCTCGAGGTCCGCGGCGTCAGCTTCGTCGGTGATCTCGGCGCTCACTCCAGCGATGGCGGTGAACTTCGCAGCCCGGCCGAGCGAGCGGGAAATGGAACGCAGGTGCTCGAAGGACTGCTCCATGCTGAACGCCACCTGGGCCGAGTAGTAGAGGATGAGGTAGAGCGCGGCGGTGGCCGCCCAGTGGTGCACCGCCATGGTGGTGCCGGCGATGAGGGCCAGTAGCGTGCCGATCACGATCGAGCTCTCGAGCTGCAGCTGCGTCTTCATGAAGATGGACCGGGCACGGAGGTCGGCCCTGACGGACCGGCCGGTCAGCCCCTCCACCCGAACCTTTTCGTGGAGTTCCGCTGCAGCACTCCGGACCGTCGTGAGGTTGCTCACCGTGTCGGCGATCACGCCGGTGGCCTTGGAGTGGAAATTCTCGAATTCCTCGGAGGCGGCCCGCACCTTGGGAAGCCTCCGGGCCAGGACGAAGGCGAATCCACCCACCATGGCCCCCATGGCCAATGCAGCGGGCCAGGCGAAGACAGCAAGGACCGCAATGGCGCTCAGTATGACGACGATGGTGGGCAGCAGCCCCCACGAGGCCGAGTCGACGATCTCGACGAAGGCCCAGGAGAAGTTGGTCAGCGCCGAGATGACCTCCCCGGCGGGGTGGTCCATGTGCCACCGGTAACTCAGGGTGAGCAGGTGATGGTAGCCAGTGCTCACCCCCCGGGCGAAGGAGCGGACGCATGCACCCCACTCCAACCAGCCGGCGGTGCGCCAGCCGATCATGGCGATCAGGCCCGCCAGACCGTAGGCCCCCAGGAGGGGGCCGAAGATGCGCCACCACTCAGCCGCCGTGGAGTGGGCGGGGAGCGTCGCCACCTTCGCCAGAATGGCGGCGAAGATGAGGGGACAGACAACGTCGGCCACCACGACCGTGAGGGTCATCACGATCCAGGAGGCCACGAGCTGGCCCTTCTGGCCGTCGACCTGCTCCCAGCAGAATCCGATTGTCTCTCGTGCGGTTGCGGACGGGAATTCCGCGAGTTCAGCCATAGCGAACTGCCTTGGACGGAAGGAGGAAGCCTCCGACGCCGCTGGGAAGGGTTCCCCGACGTCTGCGTGAGGCTGTCGAATCAGTGGAACGGCGACGACGGTCGTCGTTCGGCGTCAGGACCCTGGGGCCCGAACGCGGGGGGTGCCGGCTCCCGGTTCAGGAAGTGGTGCGGGAGGCCCCGGGACGCTCACGCATCCCGACCGGGCCGTGCCCCTTGCCGCCGACCGGGCCGGAGCCGCGCACCCCGCCCGTGTCCGTGCCGTGGGGGGGCACGTCGCACGACGGGCAGGCCATCGCCACACCTGTCTCGTCGCTCGATGCCATCATCCACTCCCGGGTTGCTCGACTCCGAAAAATGGTAGCTGAACGGGCGGGGCCCGGGGGACACGGCCCGTGCGCCGCGCCTGCTGGGAGGGCCGGGAGGGACCGGCGGGTCGACGCCGGGCGGGGCCGCCCGTGGCGCCGGGACGCCGCCGGCGGTGTCCGAGATCGGTCTTTCCGCCCGGTAACCCGGTCGACGCCCGTCCCGGACTGGTGTGCGGTCCGGTTCGGGTGATTCTGAGATCGGGCCGCCCGACTTGGTTCCGGCCGAATGGCTGCGCCATATTGACCCGATGACGCGGCGCACCGGCTCGCCAAGTCCCTGGACCCGGCGGGCTCTGAGAGTGCCGGAGGTCACGGTCTATTTCTGGGTCATCAAGGCCCTCTCGACCGCCATGGGCGAGGCCACCTCGGACTACCTCGTGCACAGAATCCACCCCGTGCCCGCCGTCCTGCTCGGATTCATCGGCTTCTGTGTTGCCCTGGTGGTGCAGTTCTCGAGGGGTCGGTACCTGGCGTGGAGCTACTGGTTCGCAGTGGTCATGGTGGGCGTCTTCGGCACAATGGCCGCCGACGTGCTGCACGTGGGATTCGGTGTTCCGTACGCCATCTCGACCACGCTCTACGGGGTCGTCCTGGCCGCAGTCTTCGTGACCTGGCAGAAGACCGAGGGAACGCTCTCCATCCACAGCATCGACACCGCTCGCCGAGAGGCCTTCTACTGGGCAGCGGTGGTCGCAACGTTCGCGCTCGGCACCGCCGTCGGGGACCTGACGGCGACGACCTTCCACCTGGGCTACGCCTACTCGACCCTGCTCTTCGCCGTTGTGATCGCCATCCCGGCGATCGGCTACCGCTGGTTCGGCTGGAACGCCATCTTCGCTTTTTGGTTCGCCTACGTGATCACCCGTCCCCTCGGGGCCTCGTTCGCCGACTGGGTCGGCAAGCCCCCGATCCTCGGTGGCCTGGGGTGTGGCGAGGGACGGGTCGCCCTCGTCCTGACGGCCGTCATCGTCGTCCTCGTGGCCTACCTCGCCGTCACCCGGCGGGACGTCCAAGATCGGCAGGCTCTCTCCTGAGCAGCGGGTACGGAGTGGCCCAACGTCTCCGAGGTCGCCCGGGCCGCCGTGGTTGTCGCTCCGGTCGCCCTCAGGCGCCGTCGACGGGTTCGGCCAGCTCGAAGCCGTCGAACTCGAACGCGGGCGACACGGTGCAGCCGACGAGGCTGTAGGCGCCGAGCGAGCGGGCCTGCTGCCATCGCCCGGCCGGGACCAGGATCTGGGGATCCTGTCCCTGCTCGAAGTCCGGGCCGAGGAGCCGGACGGAGGCGGGGGAGCCCGGCCCGCCGATCCGGAGCTCGAGGGGCGCGCCGCGGTAGTGGTGCCAGATCTCGGCCGCATCGACGCGGTGCCGGCGCGACACGTCAGTATCGGTCAAGAGGTAGTAGATGGCGCTGCCGCTCGGTCGCCGACCGTCCACCGAGGGCGCCCGCCAGGTCCGGCGGTACCAACCTCCTTCCGGGTGCGGTTCGAGCGCGAGGCGCTTGATCAGCTCGGAGGCGTTCACCTCCCGATGATGGCACCGGCGACCGGGGTTCGTCGGCGGTGGACGGGGCCCCAGGGCGGTGGCAGCATCGCGAGGTGGCCGGGGGGGACGACGATCGATCTCAATCGATCGACCCGTTCGTCCGAGACCTCCCCAAGGCCGAGCTCCACGTGCACATCGAAGGGACGCTGGAGCCCGAAATGGTCGTTGAACTGGGACGACGCAACGGCATTTCGCCCCCGCACGCCGACCTCGACGCTGTCCGCCGCGCCTACGTCTTCGACGGTCTGGAGTCCTTCCTCGACGTCTACTACGACGGCTGCGCCGTCCTCGTCACCGAGCAGGACTTCTTCGATCTGACGATGGCGTACCTCGTCCGGGCGGCAGGGCAGGGCGTCCGCCACGCCGAGATCTTCTTCGATCCGCAGACCCACACCGCGCGAGGTGTCGCCTTCACGACGGTGGTGACCGGCATCCACCGTGCCCTCGAGCGCGGCGAGGAGACGCTGGGGATCTCGTGGCGCATGATCCCGTGCTTCCTGCGCCATCTCGACAGTGCGTCCGCCATGGACACCCTTTCCGAGATCATCCCCTACCGGTCGTGGATCAGTGCCGTCGGGCTTGATTCCGCCGAGGTGGGGAACCCACCTGCCAGGTTCGTGGCAGTCTTCGACCGTGCGCGGGCAGAAGACCTGCTCGGCGTGGCCCACGCCGGTGAGGAGGGGCCACCAAGCTACATCTGGGAGGCACTCGACCTGTTGAAGGTGCGTCGCGTGGACCACGGGGTGCGGTGCCTGGAGGACCCCAGGCTGGTCGACCGGCTGCGGGCCGACCAGGTCCCGCTCACGGTGTGTCCGCTGTCGAACGTCCGCCTCGGGGTCTTCCCGAGCATGGAGGACCACAACCTGCCCGTCCTGATCGAGCATGGGCTGCTGGTCACGGTCAACTCCGACGACCCGGCGTACTTCGGCGGCTACGTCGCCGACAATCTGGCGGCGCCGGGGCTCGGCCTGGAGAAGGCCCAGCTCGCTCAGCTCGCCCGGAACTCGTTCGAGGCCTCCTTCCTGACCGACGCCGAGAAGGACCGCCAGATCGCCGCCGTCGACGACTTCGTGGCCGGGTCCTGAGCGGTCGGCCCCCGGTCCGGCGGCACCCAGTGGGGGCACGAGCCACCGTCGGGGATGTGCGTAATGCTGCTCAAGGGCCTGAATCACGTCGCCATCATCAGTCACGACGCCGGTCGGCTGGGTGACTTCTACTGCGAGGTCTTCGAAGCGGAGATCCTGATGGATGGTTCGGAGCTCCCCGACGGGAAGGGGCCCCGTCTCTCGATCATCAAGATCGGTGACTGGGCGGAGCTGAACGTCTTCGAGATCGAAGGGAACACCGAGGCGGACCGGCAGACGCCGATGTTCGGCCGCGGCCGGCTCGATCACCTTGCTGTCCAGGCGGCCTTGCTCAGGGCGTTCGAGACGATCCGCGAACGGCTGATGGCCCGCGGCGCCGCGGACGAGTTCGTCACCGATTACGGACCAATGCTCAGCCTCTTCTTCCGGGATCCCGACGGCCTCGAGTGCGAGGTTTGCGTCGAGAACCCCGACGCCGTCCCGGGCGTCCACCACCCACCCGGGACCCGGGCCGCCCGTTACTCCTAGGAAGCCGCGGCCGGCCGTTCAGCGCGTCCTTACCGCGGCTCTTGCTCGGCCGGCTCTAGGACGGGGTCGTCATGCCCACGATGGGCTTGTTGAGCGGCTGGCCACCCATCGAGCCGAAGAAGGCGGCGTCGCCGAAGGCGAACATCCCGCCGTCGGAGGCCACCTCCCAGTACCCGGCGCCA
>Ga0209040_10004271_pt1 | contig 10836 bp, 10 predicted proteins | sample BogFormECP12_OM3_FD_188240 | JGI IMG/M metagenome (GOLD analysis project Ga0209040, IMG submission 188240) | Bog forest soil microbial communities from Calvert Island, British Columbia, Canada - ECP12_OM3 (SPAdes) (version 2) | ecosystem: Environmental > Aquatic > Freshwater > Wetlands > Bog ... | reverse complement strand
CCCATTTGGCCAGATAAAATTATTGAAGTAGCCATTCTCGTTTTGCATTCGAAGCACGAATGCAATCAGTAACTCCAGTTGATGCAATTTCTTGTCGTCGGCTTCCCTCGCCAGCGAACCGGACAGCAGTATGATGGCCCGTGCGGCGTCATCGACACAGGCATATCCTTCCTGCGGTTCTGCAGCGTAGGTGTAGTCAGGGGCAAGGCTATATATATTGACGACATCAACTGGCACGCCGTCGATCGAGGTTTCGGTGACGAGGTGGTCGAAATGGTGAAAAACAGCTGCGGGAAAGGAAGCGGCATCAGTTCCCCTGTCTGCGATTGCAGCACAGGGCAGCACTGCGATTAAATTAAGACACAGTGTCGCAAATTTCCGAGCAAGATTGTTGGTGGCGGCAACTGGTGTGGCCGGACGCCTGGAGTCGTCGTCGGTGCACCTGGTTGCAGCGCAGATTGTCGATAACGCAGAGCGATTTCTCCATCCCGATGCCGGTGGGGCTGGGGGAGGCGCCTCACGTTTCATATATTCTTCAATTCGCCCTTGTACATCCAGCAGTGGTCGACGGCATAGGTTTAACGATAAACTGTGACGTCGTGGGCGTCAAGACTTTTCGCTAGTGATATGTCAAGGTGAAGCCTGATAGCGCTCATGTCGGACGAGAACTCTTCGGCCGCAAAGAGCCAAAATGACGACTGAGGAGAATTGGATCATGCGCGCGAACGAGCCGACACTGAAGTCGATCGCAAGTAAGCTCGGGATTACGCACACGACTGTGTCAAACGTGTACAACAACCCGGCAAAGGTGTCCGTAGCGCTGCGCCACAAGATTCTCGCTTATGCCGCGAGCGTCAATTATTTCGGCCCAAATCCAACCGCCCGGTCATTGAAAACGGGAAGCTGCGGCGCGATAGGAATCATATTCAACGATCAGCTTAGTTACGCCTTCACGGATCCGCACGACGTCGCATTCCTTCATGGCGTGTCGGTCGTATGTGAGGCTGGCGGCACAAATATTGTCCTCATACCCCTCGCGACCAGGGCGCCCAACAGACTGAAGTCAATTACTGCAATCGTTGATGGGTATATTTTGAACGCGCCTTACAAGAACAACCCGGCGACGCAAAGGGCGCTCGCAGGCGGCCTGCCGACCGTAGTGGTGGATTTCGATGCCCCGAGTCATGCAAGTGTCTTGACTAATGACCTGAAGGTAATGATTGAGGTGTCGCAGCACATCTTGTCTCTGGGTCATAAGAATGTGGGGATCATTACATTTCCTCACCATGAGAGAGGGCATGAATTGTTCGACCTCAGTCGCGAAATATCCTCGGATAACTATGTTGTATCGCAACGATTGCTTGGTTGTCGGCGGGCATTCAAATCCAGCAAGATAAAGCTTAGCAACGTTCTGATATGCGAGGCCCCGAATAATGCAGATGGCGGCAAGGAGGCAGTCGACCGGATCTTCGCGAAAAATCCAAATGTCACGGCGTTCATCTGCTTTTCTGACCGCTTGGCCTATGGGGCGATGTCCAGGTGTCGCGAGCTTGGATTGCAAATACCGCAACATGTTTCTGTGACCGGATTTAATGACCTCCCGCCGATGGATCGGGAAGCTGGCTTACCGCGTCTAACGACGGTAAAGCAGAATGCTTTCGAAAAAGGGCGGAAGGCGGCCGAGGCGCTGCTGCACAGCAACGGCGCTCGTGGTCTTCGGGTGAATATCGACGCGGAATTCGTTCTTAGGGATAGTACCGGCAAATGCGAGAGGCGCCGTGTCACATGAGTGCATTATCCATTCAAAGAATAACGAAGACATTCAATGGCAGAGAGATGATCAGCGATGTCAGCTTGCAGGTTGAATCGGGGGAATTCATTGTGCTGGTGGGGCCATCAGGATGCGGAAAATCGACCATTCTGAGAATGATTGCCGGTTTAGAGAAGGTGACTTCCGGCAGCATCTTTATCGATGAAGAGGATGTGACCCAGAAGGCGGCATCAAGGCGTGGAATTGCGATGGTGTTTCAGTCTTACGCGCTTTACCCGCACATGACGGTCAGGGAAAACCTCAGTTTCGGCTTGAAGAATATGAAATTCTCCAAAGCGGTAATTTCGGATCAAGTCGGTCGTGCAGCCGAAACCCTACAATTGAGTGCATTGCTTGACCGGTTGCCGAGTCAGCTATCAGGCGGTCAGCGTCAGCGAGTGGCCATTGGTCGCGCGATTGTCCGGAATCCGAAAATCTTTCTTTTTGACGAACCCCTATCGAATCTGGATACGGAGCTGCGCGTGCAGATGCGTCATGAGCTCGCGAAGCTTCACCGGCAGCTAAAGAGCACGATGATTTATGTGACACATGATCAGGTCGAAGCATTGACGCTGGCTGACAAAATCGTCGTTCTGAACAATGGGCGGATCGAGCAGATTGGTGCCCCGCTCGAGCTATATAATCGGCCCGCAAATGGGTTCACCGCGGGTTTTATTGGTAGCCCCAAGATAAATATGTTTCAGGGGCGGATACTAAGTCACGACGATTGCGAGACGTCAGTGCGCCTCGAGGGCGGCACCGATATCATGTTGGACGCGGGATCATATAAACTGGAAGTGGGCGACGCCATTACCCTTGGCATCCGGCCCGAGCATGCATCATTGACGGAGTGCGCGCAAAGCATTGCGTTCGACCTTGAGCTGAACGCAATCGAAGCGCTCGGTCATTCAACCTTCATATATGCTTCGCTCGGAACTGGCCAGGATTTTCGCATCAAGCTCGACGGCCATCATGATATGGGGAAGGCCAACCACATAAGAATTTACGTAGGCCGTCGGAACATATTGATCTTCGACCACTGCGGAAAGGCCCTGCAGGGCTGTTCTGAGGAGTGAAGCGGCAGTCAGTCGTGAGCCGCTTCGAACCCAAGGTTTACCGTTAAAATGATTCCTTGCAGTTGAACGTGCAACTGCGTATCATATTAAGCGTTTTCGGGATCAAGGTTGAACGGTAAACAGCGGTCTGTACGGGGGTGCACGCACCGCAAAAGGTTTATCGTTCAACACACCGTTGGATGGCGGGTACGTGTCGCGGCAACCACTTGGCAACACAAAGTTGAAGGGGGAGTAAGATGAAAAGAAAATTGGATCTGTTTCTGAAGGTGCTGGCGGGTTCCGTCATCGCGGCCATGGCGATTTTTCCGACATGGGCTGCTGCTCAAAATGCGAACCCACCGGCTCCAGCCGCGACGTCCCCGAATGCGAGCGCGGAAGATCTGGAAGAGCTCACCGTAACGGGCTTTCGTAGCAGCCTTAAAAAAGCGCTGGATATCAAGCTGTCAGCGGACCACATTGTTGATTCGATTGTGGCTGAAGATATCGGCAAACTGCCCGATCAGAATATCGCCGAAGCGCTCGAGCGCATCCCCGGCATCAGCGTTTCCACCTTCACGGTGAACGGCAGCGGGCAATCCGCCGGTGAGCCGACCGAGATCTCAGTGCGCGGCTTCTCACCACAATTCACCACGGCGCTATATAACGGGAGGGTGCTGGCGACCGATTCCGGCGGCCGCGAATTCGACTTTGACGTTCTGCCGGCCGATTTGATTGCGCGCGTCGATGTTTCGAAGTCATCGTCTGCCGATCAGCCCGAAGGCGGCATTGCGGCAACGGTCAATATGATGACTTTTCGTCCGCTGGATTTGGAGCGGAATACTTTTACTGCTTCGGCGCAGGGCAATTATGACCAGCAGCGCGGTGATGTTACGCCGCAGGCCTCGGCCTTGTTCAGCACAAAGACGGAAGACGGCCGCTTCGGCATTCTGGCCGCGGCTTCCTACATCAACCGCAAGGTTGAAAATCAACGCATCTATTCGGCGTGCATGAACAGCCCGTCTAATGTGACCGTGGGTGGTCAGACCGTTTCCGGATTTGTTCCCTGCTATACCGAATGGGAAGTCAATCCGACAAGTCGTGAACGCGAATCTGCCGTGCTGGTTGCTCAGTCCAAACCTTCGGATCAGTTGATGATCACGGTTGATGGGCTGTATTCCAAATTCAATATCAATGATAACACCCAAGGCTTTTTCACCGGCAACAACAATCCATCGGGCACGGTTACTGTTGCTCCGGACAGCACCGTCACCAGCTATACCGGCGGCACCGGCTATTCGGGGATCGTCAACTATGTGCGCCCTGAATTGTCGGAAACGAAGGAATTGGGTTTCAACGCCAAATTGGATGCGACATCGCGCTTGTCGATGGTCTTCGATGCCTCCTGGTCCAAAGCGACCAACGACAACGGCGGCAACCAGTCCTGGTCCGAAGCGGACTACGGCCCCCTGCCGAATGCCACTTTCAACCTTGGGCCGAGCAATCTGCCGGTCATGAGCAATCTCGGCAGTTTGCAGCCATCCCCCACGCTGGCCGCGGGCTTCCATGACTATGAAGGTCAGGACTTTACCGACGAGATTTACCAGTTCGACTATCGCCTGAAATATGAAGTCGGCACCGGCATCCTGAAAAACATTCAGGCCGGATTGAACTATTCGGATCGTTCGAAAGAGCAGTTGACGGTCAAAACGCCCGTGATCAATGGCATTGACCTCACCACGGTGGGCAATGGAACGGTCTTTCCCGCCAGCTTCTATTCGCCGGTAAACGGGATCAATAACCTGTTCGGCACCGGAATGTTTGCGTCTGGCCTGCCCGGCTTCAGCGATGCGGCGTTTGATGCCTATTTGCTCTCGCCTGCGGTCACTGCCACCTATACTCCCGCTCAAAAGGCGGCGCTGGCAGCCAACGGGGGCGGCTTTGCGGCGCAGTTGATCCCCAGCAGCAGCGGTAAAGTCAAGGAAAGCACGACCGGCGGTTTTATCGAAGCCAGTTTCGGCGGCGATTATGGCTGGTCGGGCAACATCGGTCTGCGCGCGACTACTACCGGCACGAAATCAACCGGCTCGTTCGCACAGCCGATGCTGGTGCCGGGCAATGCCAATCAGTTGGCCTTTGGTCCGCCGTCACCGATCGAGCAGAGCGGTTCGTATATCAAGTTTCTGCCGAATGCCAACCTCAAGATGGATCTGACCAGCGATCTCATGGCGCAATTCGCTGTCGCCGAAACGCTGACCCGGCCGACTTTGTCCGCGCTGCTTATCGAAGCGAGTTATAGCATTCAGCGCCCGCCTTATTCGATCAATCAGGGCAACCCCGATCTGAAACCGATGACGGCATGGAACACTGATGCTGCGCTGACATGGCATCGAGGTTCGAATTTCCTAAGCATTGCGCTTTACCAGAAATCGGTTTCCAACCTGCTCGGCAATGGCGTTACCTACGAAACCTTTCTTGGGCAGCCGTTCACGGTTACACAGCCACTCAATATCAATTCAGAAGCCTACATTGGTGCCGAAGTTTCTGGCCAATATACGTTCAGTACGTTGCCTGCGCCATTCGATGGACTGGGGGTTCAGGCCAACTATTCCTATACCGAACCTTCAAGTGCCTACAGCAATTCGATCACCTATAATTTGGTCGGCTTTTACGAAAAGGGCCCGATTCAGGTCCGGGTCGCATACAACTGGATCAATGCACAGGATCTGACCCGAAACACGGTGACCGTGAACGGCAATTCGGTGCAGAACGACGAATTCCAAGCGGCGTATGGGGAATTGGATGCCAGCATTCAATATACGATCGCCAAGAACTACTTTCTGTACGCTCAGGCGCTCAACCTGAACAATGAAATATCGGTCAAATATTGGGGCACGCGCGACCGCATCGAAGATTACGAAGGCTATGGTCGTCGCTTTGCCGTCGGTGTAAGGGTGAAGTTTTAGGCAATAAACGATTGAGATAGTGCATCGAGCACTGTCTCGGTAGACAGAACAAAGAGGGGCGGGGCTGCTCGCAGTCCCGCTTCTCTTCACCGCGCGTTACGCCCCAGTCGAGAGCGAACAAGTGACTAAAAACGCCGGCAATCGCATGCTCGCAACATTCAACACCGCCGAGGCTCTCGATACCCAGATCGCTTCGATCATCGGCTTCTACTATCCCCAATGCATAGCCCACGATCAAGGCGGGTTTTATCAGTATTTTGACGCCGATGGCGCGGTGATCAAAACCAACCAGCAATCGCAACTGACCGAGTCAGTGACTACGAAGGATATGGCCGACGTTTCGGTTTGGGCGCACGTATCAAGTTCTAAGGCAACCGTGTTCGTAGGCATGCCCGAGAAGCATGTTCACGACCGACCCAAAAGAGCAGCGGGGCGAAGCCAGCCCTGCTGCTCTTCTCTTGCTCTGGAATGAGCACTGTCGCTCCATCTTCCGCAAACGTACCAGCCAAAGGTATCGCTGCAAGAAATATCAGAGCAGATAGATGACCAAAAAGACCATCATTCCCACTGTTCCGGCATTCAATAACGTCGAATTTCTTAACGATCAAATTCGCTCGATTATGGGGTTCTACTATCCGCAGTGCATGAACAGGGAGGGAGGCGGATATTTCCAGTATTTTGACACCGACGGGGCAGTGACTCGGGATAATCGTCAGTCCCATCTGGTCAGCATCAGCCGCCTGACCATCAATTTCGCATATGCCTCGACCCACCTAGCTTCGAAGGAATATTTGGAGGCCGCCCGCCATGGCGTCGTGTTTCTGCGGGAGCAGCACCGGAACCCGAAAACGGGTGGTTATGCCTGGATCTTGCAGGACGGGGCTGTCACGGACGGCGACAATTATTGCTACGGTTTGGCGTTCGTCCTGATTGCATATGCGCGGGCCTATGCGGCCGGTGTATTGGAAGCATTTGACTATATCGCAGAAAGTTTCGAACTGTTGGAACGTCATTTCTGGGTGGAGGCGGACCAGCTTTATCTGGATGTGTGCGATGCGGATTTGGCGCACCGCTCAAGCTATCGCGGGCAGAATGCCAATATGCATTGCTGTGAGGCAATGATCGCGGCGTTTGAAGCCACTGGAGAAAGTCATTACCTTGATCGGGCGGCTGTGATCGCGAAACGGGTGACAATTGATCTGGCCGCGCAAGGCGGTGGACGAATCTGGGAGCATTACGATCCATCCTGGGTAGCTGACTACCATTACAATTTGGACAAGCCAAATGACAAGTTGCGCCCTTGGGGTTATCAACCAGGGCACTTTACGGAGTGGGCGAAGCTATTGCTCCTCATTCGGAAACATCAGCCGCTGCCTTGGCTTGTTGCTCGCGCTCAGGCACTTTTCGATCTGGCGATGGCCATGGGTTACGATCCCCTGTATGGCGGAATCTATTATGGTATCGCGCCATCTGGCGAGGTTTGTGCCGATGGCAAATACTCATGGGTTCTTGCGGAATCGATAACCGCAGCGGCCTTGTTGGCACGCAGGCTCGGCAACAATCATTATTGGTGTGTCTATGATCAGCTTTGGACATATACATTTGCCAATATGATCAACCATGAAGTGAAATGCTGGCACCGAAACTTAACACGGGACAACGCCTTGCCGAACGAGAGCGCTGTCGCCATGGGGCGCACGGACTATCACGCCATCTGCAACTGCATAGAGATGGCTAAGCTGTATAAGTCTGGAGTTCCCAGGATATAGTGGAGATCTCTCCGTGATTGGCGCGACCCAGATGTAGTCACTGTTTTTTAGCGGCGCGAAGCAACCTCACGCGTGCCTCAATCGGCAACGTCCGCGTCGCGCCAGCTGAAGAACCGTGAGAGTAACGACAGTGTGATTCGGGTGACTGGATCGGCCCGGCGCGGCTTCACCCCGCGCTCGACGTACATGCGTGAGATCTCAACAATGCGGCAATGGTAGCGTTCCTCGAGTTGCCGACGTTGAGCCAAACGACCTTTGGCGGACTTCCGCGCAACACGCTAATTCCGATGAAATCCTCATCGCGTGTCGTGAGTGTGAAGCCTCCGACACGTGCGGTTTGCCACACTACGCTGTCGGATGCTCCCGATCCTGCCAGATCGCGAATATGCACCGAACCCGGGAACAGATCGGATAGCGGCTGAAGAAGGCGCTGCGAGAGATTCTCGTCAAGTAGCAGCTTGACCGACACTATGCTGCCGGAAGCGCCAGCAACCGCCGTTCGCGCTCCGCCGCGAATCCGAGACAAGCGAGAACATCATCGTGACTGAGTTGCGGGAAATCTTCGATCAATTCAATTTCAGTGCCGCCCGCCGCGAGGAAACCCAATACCTCGCCGACCGTGATTCGGGTGCCGCGAACGCACGGCTTTCCAAAGCGGACTTCAGGATCGATCGCAATGCGGTCAAGATGCTTCATAAACCGACATTAAGCCCATTCCGGTGGACTGGCAATTCCCGCGCAGGATCTGTCAACATTTACGGACCGTGGATCGCCACCTCTGCTGGATTTGGCTACCGCCATACCCTTATGTCAGCCGCTAACTGCATATGATGCCCAATCTTTTCGGGAGCCGCGATTGTTGCGAGCCGCAGTTTGGCGTCGAACAGAAAGCGCATGCTGAGCTAGGCGACTGGCGGCGGGTGAAATGACTCCTGTTCAGCCAGCTCACCCCCGAATCGGAGCGCGGCCCGGATGTCGTCGGCTGTAATGTCGTATTCGCGTTGGACCTCATCGAACGTCATGCCGCCAGCCAAGCTGCCCATAACTACCGTCACCGGCACGTGGGTACCCCTAATAACGGGCTTGCCGTGACAGATGGCAGCGTCAATAACAATGCGGTTCGGAGCAGCCATGGTGGGTGAGATGACAGTGAATTGGCTGGGCTCGTCGAGTTCAGCTCGCGGAAAAGTTGATTTCGCGGGTCCTGCACTGGTCGTTATCGTTGAGCGGTTACGTCTAATATTAGATATGACGACCCGGAGCAAACAAGCTGTGGTCCGCAAAAATTCAATCACGCACAGGCAGGTGCGAAAGAATACTCGTGATGCAGTCCGGCAAGGATAGATTTGGCATGGACAGCGTACGATTCTTCGCAACGATGGCGCGAACTCGGCTTTTGTTGGTCGCGGAGCGCGGGTGGCGGATCGGGAATACCCGGACCGAGTGCTATGTGCGGGCGGCCGGCATTGTAATGGCGTATCCAAGATTTCAGAATGGACCGCAGATGCGATTCGGAAAGCGGAATCAACCAATCCAGGCACTCGCGGCGAATCGTGCCGATGACTCGCTCGCAGATGGCATTGGCCTTCGGACAGTGCGGCGGAGATTTCAGCACGGTCATGCCGAGCCTTTGAATCGATTCATCGAGGTTCTCGCCGAAGATGCGGTCCCGATCGTGCAGCAAGTATTCGTAACGCCTTTCGAACTCGGCGGCCTCGCGTAACTGTTGCAGCGTCCAGGCGGAAGTCGGATGGGCCGTAACGTTGCAATGAACCAGCCAGCGGCTGCGGTGCTCGATCACCACGAACACATACAACAAACGGAATGTGGCGGTGACGACGACCAAGAAATCGCAGGCGATGATTCCGCGGGCGTGCAGACGCAAGAAAACCGACCAGCGCAAGTCACCTCGCTGCCGGCCTGGTGGACGCATGGGCAGATACTTTCGAACCGTTCGCGGAGAGACCTGAATTCTCAGCTTCAGTAGAAGCTCGTTGGCGATGCGCTCCTCGCCCCAGGAAGGATTCTCGTTCGCCATGCGGCGGATTAGAGCCTGCAATGCCTTAGGAATCGGTGGTCGGCCGGGCCGGAATTTCCATCGCCAGAATAACCTCCATCCCGCTCGATGCCAGCGGATGATCGTCTCGGGTTGCACGACAACCAAGGCTTCCTGCCAGTTGAAGAATCTTGAGAGTATCGCCAGTGAGATTCGCGCGACGTGATCTATTCGCCGCGGCTTGATGCCCCGTTCAACGTACAGGGCAAGCTGCCGCCGCAGAAACAGGTTCTCGGCTCTGATTGATCGCGTTGAGCGGAACGAGAGACGGCACCAGCGTAGCGTCTCGCCAACCAGCCGGATCAGGATTTCGGGGATCGAGAGCATCGCTCAATCACGCCGCAATGCGCAGCGGTGTCGTCCTCAGAGCCGTATCGATCGGCGAAATGAATGGTTGCGGAACACCGGTCCCGGGAGGACACAGCGCGTGCTCGCCGGTCAGCGCTGCGGGCATCATTTCCCCACGATCCGCATCAAGTCTTTCGTGATCAGCAGCAGATGGTAAGGATCGCTCGGACTTGGCTCGAAATCAAAATGCTCGTAAAACCCCTTGGCCTGATCGTCCTTCGCGTGAACGAGCACCGCCCTGGCGCCAATGGTATCGGCTGCCTGCGCTGCGCGGAGTAGGGCGTCCTTCAGCAGTGCCGGCCCTATGCCTTTGCCTTGTAGCGAAGTATCGACGGCCAGACGCGCGAGAAGAATGACCGGGATCGGATGACGTGCCAGGCCTTTTCTTGCGCGTTCGGTGGCCTCCTCATGGCTAACCGAGCCGGCCGCCAGACTGTAATACGCAAGAACGACAAGATCCTTGGCCAGCACATAAATCTGTGCGCTGTGAGCCTGTTGGTTGTTCCATGCTTGGCGCTTGAGGAATCGATTAAGGTCCGCTTTGCCGCAATCGAAGCTATCAAGCATGTGTTCGCGTCGCAGCTTCTCAATGGCTCCGAACTTGCTCACTCAAGGACGCTGGGCAACGCGATAAGTTGTTCAAGGCGCGGCCGTGGCTTGGTCGGCGCGTCGAGCGCTGCGATAAAGCTATCATACTGTTTTGCGTTCAAACGAAACTCGCGCCTATCGGCAAGCGTTTCCGCCGCCGCCTCAAGACCCTTGTCGAGAACGAAGGCGCTCACGGTTTTGCGCTCGACCGAGGCGGCACGCTTCAACATCGATTTCGCCTTGGGAG
>Ga0209040_10004270_pt1 | contig 10839 bp, 8 predicted proteins | sample BogFormECP12_OM3_FD_188240 | JGI IMG/M metagenome (GOLD analysis project Ga0209040, IMG submission 188240) | Bog forest soil microbial communities from Calvert Island, British Columbia, Canada - ECP12_OM3 (SPAdes) (version 2) | ecosystem: Environmental > Aquatic > Freshwater > Wetlands > Bog ... | reverse complement strand
AGGGCCTGCAGAGCAAGCTCCTGCGCGTGCTACAGGAGCACACGGTGCAGCGCCTTGGCGGACGCACCGCCAAAAAAATCGATTTCCGCCTGATCACCGCCACCAACGAAGACCTCGAAGACCTGGTAAAAAAGGGCCGTTTCCGCGAAGACCTGTATTACCGCATCAACGTAGTACCCATCACGATCCCGCCTCTCCGTGAGCGCGCCGGCGACATCACGGTTCTGGTCGATCATTTCCTGCGTGTTTATTGCGCCTCCGCCAAGAAGCCTCTCAAGCGCCTGCAGCCCGATGTCGTCGAAATCCTGGAAGACTATCCCTGGCCCGGCAACGTCCGCGAACTCGAAAACATCGTTCAGCGCCTGGTGGTCATGGGCGATAGCGCGGTAATCACCGCCGAACAATTGCCGCAAACCCTGCTGGTTTCCAGCACCGCGAGCCAGGAAGCCATCCTGATTCCCGAAAATGGCGTGGACTTTGACGCCGAGATGCAGCGTATCGAGGTCGCTTACCTCAGCGCCGCCCTGCGCCGTACCGGCGGTAAAAAATCCGCCGCCGCTGCGCTGCTGCGCATCGACGGGCAGCGCATGAAATACCTGTGCCGCAAGTTGAAACTGTAGTTCGGTGAAAAATTAACCTGTGGCGCTCGAAAATCGAACCGGCATGGTTTCCCGCGAATGCGATGCAGCCACATCGTTCGTGCAAATGGTTGATTCCATTGCCGCCCTGGATTTCGCTTCCCCGCGCCGTTTGGCACGCTTCCTGCTCTTCAATGTCCGTCTGGGAGGCAGGCCACAAATTTCAATATGAAGGAGACGCAAATGTCCGCCAGCAAAAAATCTCTCGTCAGTTCGCTGAAGACTTCCAAGAAGGCCAAGGTTGCTAGCACCTCAAGCGTCAAGGGCGCAAAAAACACCTCGCTCCGGATGCTCGACGGCGTCCGCCATGTAAATATGAAGAGGAAGTAGCCTCAGCGTCCCGCGACTGGTTCTAACGGAACGTTCGCAGGACTCGAATAAGCTCGCTCGCAGCACCTGAAGGCCGCCATCGAGGCGGCCTTCGTCATTTGTGGAGCCGCGCTCCCGTACGTTCCCTCAGAAATCGGTTAAAAATTAACCCATCCCTAGTGGATTTTTAACCGGTCCTAGCTTCCTTAACCCTGTCCCGACGGCCAGCTTCCCCCCGCAATCGTATAACTCGTTGATTCCATTGGCCGCGCGAGAAGCGGCGGGGAGCCGTAAGTTTGGCACGCCGCCTGCAAACATACCTGCGTACGGGGAACAAAATTAAAAATTTAGATTTTGAGGAGCCCTCGCAATGTCCATACAGAAAAAGTCTCTGATCAGCGCACTGAAGACCACCAAAAAGGCCAATGTGGCCACGGGAGCGGAAGCCCCCAAGGGTGAGAGTCTGACCTCCATGAAGCTGCCCGCGCACAGCGTCATCAGCGCCAAGAAGTTTGCCAGCGCGAAAAAGTTTGCTAGCGCCAAAAAGTTCGCCTCGGCCAAGAAGTTCGCCTCTGCGAAGAAATTCGCCTCCGCAAAAGCGATCGTGGAGTAGTTTCCCCGCAAGCCTCTCCTCACGCGGAGAGTTGAGTCACAAAAAACAGGCTGCCCGAAGGCAGCCTGTTTTTTTTACCAAACCTTTCGTCCCGCGAAGTGCGCAATTCCCTCCCACAGCAGCCCCGCAATACTTCTCCGTCGCCCGTAAATGCGAGCCAGTCCTGTCATCCCCGGTTTCATACCCCCGTCCGGATTGTTCAGCACCAGGTCCACCAGGTAAAAGTTGGGCGGATTCAACCCCTTCAGCTTGTTGGATTCATTGAGCGAGGGATCGATCTCCCACGACGCTTCGGTAATATCCTGAGTCGTGGCGTCTTGAATCTGCCACATGCCGTCGATTTGTACCCGCGCCGCCGCTCCCACTCGGCATTTCGCCAGGTCATACTCGGAAACGTAGATTCGCGCGCGCATGTGGCTCAAGTCCGCCACCTCCACCAGCTCCGAGCCTTCTTTCACGTACGAGCCGAGCCGATCCCCTACCCGTGCCGTCAGCACCGTCCCGGAGATGGGACTGACGACTTCCAGTTTTGCCGCAGCCTTTCCCAGTTCCTCGCGCTCCGACGCCGCACGCTCGCGGTCCACTGCCGTAGCTCCAATGTCGCCATAATGCAGCACTGCAACGGTGGCGCGCTTGGTAGCCATCGCATAGTCGGCATCTGCGCGCGATACCTGGGCTTGCAACGGCACGTTTCGCAACTGCAGCAGCGGCGCACCCGCCGCAACCTGCTGCCCTTCCTCCGTATACACCGCATCTACCATCCCCGCCACCGCGGCGCGCACCTGCGCTTCGCTGCTCGGCTCCAGCACAAAGCGGCCCGTAACCGTGTCGTGCAGCATTGGCACAAACAGCAAAATTGCCGCGACGGCCGCGCTCGCCAGCTTCCGCTGCGGTGTGAACCAGGCCAAAATGCGGTCCTTCTTGTCCAAATAGACGAATTTCATAAAGTTCACCAGTAGGCGAATGCGCGATTTGAAAATCAATGCCGCCGTCGCGATTTCCGGGATAAACGACCAGTCCGGATCAAAGTTGCGAAACACGTTGCCCACAAATCGCGCCACCACAAACAGCACGGTGTAGCTGTACGCTCCGGAAAGCAGCGCGTACACCACAAATCCGAATCGCCGCCGCTTGGGCACATACGGCACCTCTACCGGAAGTCCCCAGACGTGGTGTTTGACCCATGCGGAGACATACGCGGTGGAGACTTCCTTCAGATCTGAAATCCCGAGGATCTCGCACAGCATGTGGTAGCCGTCCAGCTTGATCAGCGGATTCCAGTTCACCAGCAGCGAAGTAATTCCCGTAAGCAGCATCAGGAAATAGGCCCCGTCGTGAATCACCGTATTGGGCGGCGTGCCCCACCAGATGGGCGTGGCAATCGCGCAAATGATCAGTTCGATCCAGATGCCCGCCAGCGAAATCACCAACCGCTGATAGCGCGTGCCCTTCACCGCGCCTTCCGTGGTGTCGGTGTAAAACGCCGGCGTCAGATAAATCAGCGCGAAGCCCATGGCCGGCACGCGGCCGCCGCAATGCTTGCAGGCATGCGCGTGCGCATACTCGTGTGCCCCTACCACGCCCATGCCAAGTACGTACAAAATGACCAGGTCGCCCCAGGACTTGTCCGCGAAGTTGTAGAACTGGATGGTGTCACGCCCAATCTCCGGCCAGTGCACCACCGTAATCCCGAACGCCAGGGCAAAAAAGAACATCGTGATAATGGTGAACCACGTGGTGTAAATCCACGACGTCCAGCCATACAGCCACGTGAGGCCTTTGTCCGGATTAAACGCCGGAAACAAAATCATCGAGAGGTCTGCGTAGCGGCTCTTCACCTTCAGCTTTTTCTGCCGGTCCTCGCTGCTCTGCTGCATCAGCAGGATGTTTTTTTCCTGCGTGGTCTTGTACCAGAAGTCCGCGGCCTCCAGTTCTCCCGCAAACTCGCGCACCGCGTCCGCGCCATATTCCGTGCCGTTCTCCGCCGAATACACGCGGGCGATCTCTTCGTAACTGCGCTTGCCGTCGAACAATTTGATCAGGTTCCAATTTTGCTCGGGAAACGAATACATCAGCCCGGTGCTGGGGATGTACAGCCGCACCATTACCACGTTGTCTTCCAGGTGCTTTTTGAACGTGTAGTCCGGGTCCAGCCGCGGATAGCGCTGCGCCAGCGTCCGTGCGGGTATTTCCGGCAGCGCGACGTTGAGAGCTTCGTTGAGGTTCATGGCTGCTTCGTAGAAAGTTTCAGTGCGCCGGGTCCACGCGCACGCTGGCCGTCATCCCCGGCCGCAGCTCCCCGCGAGCCCCTTGCAGCTCCACCAGCACGTCAAATGTGCCGCTCGAGGGATCCACTACCGGGCTCACTTCCTTAATCCGCGCGCTATGCGTTTCCTTGGGCACATCCGGCGAGGTCAGCGGAAGTATCTGTCCGATTCTTACCCGTCCCAGGAATTTCTCCGGCAACGTAAAGCGCAGCAATAGCGGCGCCTCCTCCGTCACCCAGAATAGCCGCTCGCCGCGCGTCACCGATTGCCCCACATGCGCGTAGCGTCGCGCCACCAAGCCGTCAAACGGCGTGGTGATGTGATTCTTCTCCATCTCCAGTTCCAGTGAGCGCTCTTCCTGCCGCGACGTATTCAGCAGCTCGCTCACCCGCTTGATGTCCCAGCCTTCGGACTCCGCCTTGAATTTCGCATGCTGCAGCTGCTCTTCCGGAATCAGCCCTTCCTTGTACGCGCGTTGCGCCCGGTCGTAATCCGCTTTCATCACTTCCGCTTCGGCTTGCCAGTTTTTCAAATCATTTTCGATGCTGCGCGTTTTCGCGCGGGCCGCTTCCAGGTTGGCATTCACCTGCCGGTCGTCCAGCTGCGCGAGCAGTGTTCCTGCTTTCACCCGCTGCCCCGCTTCCACATTGATCTTGGAGATCACCCCTTCGCGCTGCGCACTGATTTCCAGCTGATGCTCCACAATCAACGGCCCAGAGGCGGTAAAGCCTTCGTCGCTCGCAGCAACCGCTGGCGCCATGGTCGACGCGGGAGCTGGAGTCGGCGAAGTAGCGGGCGCTGCCGAGCTATCCGACTTCACGTCGCCGCAGCCGGCCAGCAAACCCGCCGCCAGCGCCAATATCCAAATTTTATTCGCCATCAACAGTCTCCGCTTCACCACTACCCCATCACTGCCTTTGTAGGAGGGGCGCAGCATGCTGCGCCCCTAGTTCAGCAAAGCGTATGCTTCTTACGTTCTTTGCCTCTTCCCGATATTTCTCGGCTCATCGACAAACTACCATCCAAACCACGACCATAGCTTCGAGTAAATCCAAATCACCGGACGCCGGAAAATCACATACCCTGCCGGCGTATATCCCGGCACGCGTACTTTACCCCGCCCTTCCATTCCCGAGCGGATCGCTCCATCCCCATTGGGCAGCAAGACCCGGGCGTAAAAAATTCGGCTGTCGTGCTCCACTTCACCTTTCGGACTAACTACCACCACATCTCCATGGAACGTGCGCATCGCATAGCTGTTGAGCTTGATCACCGCGGGCTGACCCGCCTGCAGGAGGCCCGCGTCCGCATCGTCCACCGCCACATCCACCACCGCCCGGCTGGTGTCCATCACGTCCGCGAACGTGTCTCCGTACTGCAGGTGTCGGCCCACCAGATTTTCCACATGTGGGGTGGCCACCACCCCGTCAATCGGCGAACGCAACTGCGTTTTGTCCAGCAGGCTTTTCGCCCGCTCCACTTCGTCTTTCCAATAATCGGCCTGCACGCGCTGCACGCCCGCTTCCCCGGTGTCGTTTCCCGCCAGCGAATGGTTCACCTGCAACAACGCCGTCTGGTACTTCGCTTCCGCCCCGGCCAGCGCCGAGCGGTAATCCCAGGCATTCAGTTCCGCCAGCACCTGTCCCGCTTTTACGTGTTCGCCTTCGTGCACATATACCGTACCGACCACGCCTTCAATCTCCGGCTGCACCTGCGCGCGCCGCACTGCGGCTACCGTCGCGCTGCCGTCAACGCGCAAGGGCAGCGGTACAATCGCAAGAAAAACAATGGCCGCGATCACCGCGCCAACAATCGCGGTCCGCCGCTTTTTCTCCATGGCCATAAACCTGCGCTTGCGCTCCAGCACCGGTTCCAGCACGGAGATAAACGGCACTTCCTTGTACATCTGCGCGTTGCGCAGCGCCACCGTGGCTTGCCCCGCCAGCACTTGCAGAATCTCGATGTGCGCCGGCGAAAGAAAATCAGGATCGCTGCTCTCCAGCGCGTACATGCCTACACGCCCGGTGTCGTCGCCCAGCGGCATGGCATAAAATCCGCGCACTCCGCTTTCCGAAAAATACTTCTCGAATTTCGCGCGCGTCTCCTCTCGTGGCGCATCAATGACATCGTCGTGCTGCCGTACGTGAATAATCTCTTCCGAAAGCGCCGCCCATTGCAGAATGCTGTTCAGCGGTTTGATATCCTCCGCGTCCGGATTGAACTGCATCTGCCCCGTCACCGCGCTCAGCTTGAAGCGCCCGCGATCCGCCAGCACAATCGCCGCCCGCTGGTACGGAATCACCGCTTGCGGCGCATCCACAATGGTCTGCAGCATGCGCTCCAGATTCAGCGTGGAGGTAATTTCTTGGCTTACGGTTACCAGCGTCTCGAGAATCTCCACCTTGCGTTCCGCCAGCAGCAGGCTGGCGTTGTGCAGCGCCGTCGACGCCGTGTCCGCCAAACTTCCCAGCGCGAACAGGTCGTCGTCGTCCAGCAGCGTCCCGTCCATTTTGTTGATCACTTCAATCACGCCAACCAGCGACTCCTTATCCATGATCGGCGCGATAATCAACGAACTAATACGGCCTTCGGTGACGTTCCCATTGCGCGCCACCAGCCGCGCATCCTCCGGATCATCCACCAACAGCGGCTCGCCGTTATCGGAAACTCCGCCGGCCAATCCTTCCCCCGCTTTTTGCGAACTCTTCTCCGGCATCGTGGGATCAAATCCCGACTGGTGCATCAACTCTACGGACTCATCCGGCTGCAGTAGCCAAATATTCACCGCCTGGCATTCCATGACTTCGCGAATTTTTGATCCGATAATCGGCAATAATTCGTCCATCTCCAGCGTGGACGAAAACGTTTTCTCCATGTCGTAGAGTTGCGTCAGCCGATTGATGGAAGCCAGCGCGTCGCCGCGTTCGATTTCGTAATTCTGAGCCGCCACCAGCGCTGCGGAAGTAACCTGCGCCAGCGGCTCGAGTTCGGCAAGAGCTCCTTCTGAGATTTCCTGCTCAAAACTCAAAATTTCCACCGCACCCATCAGCTCTTCGCCATTCACCAAAGGCAGATAAGCCAGCGTCCGCACCGTGCGGCGAATATCCAGGTGCGCATACTGCTCGCGCGGCAAATCCGGGCCCGAAAAAAGCAGCGCGCTCTTTTCCGAAAATAATTCGCCCAGCGTGCCCGCGTCCGCGGCGATCACCGCGCTATGCAAGGACACTTCTCCCGCGCTAGCTGCGGGACGCCACACCGCGCTCTCTTCGTTTGTTCCCAAAATGTAAATGTTGACTGCGCTTCCAGGCAGGAGTTCCAAGACCGTTCGCGCGGCGGTGCGCGCCCGGGAAGTTAATCCCTGGTCCGCCAGCAATCGGACCGCTACTTCGCCAATATCGACGCTCAAATCTCAGCCCTGGCCTACCAGTGAATCCCACTCGGGGTAGCACGCTAGGGACAGAACGCTGGTAAAGCCACCCTCTTCTATTGCATATTAGCTGTGCTTCTTTTAAGTTGTGCCGGACTGTAGCAGACGCATTTAGGCCTGTCAACGCACTTGGGACTGGCAACGCGCGCCACAAGCGTTCCCGCGTTTTGTCGGCAGCGGGGTAAGGGAGCAACTCTTGGAAATCGACGTTCGCACCCAGGGCAAAGTGAAGGTTATAAAGCTGCGCGGCAAATTAACCAACGGCCCGCCGCTGGACCGCCTGAACGCAACCTTTACCGACTTAGTCGCCGCCGGCGATTCCCGCTTCGTCCTGGACCTAGAAGAAGTTCCCATGATCGATTCCAGCGGTATCGGCTTACTTGTGCGCTATTACACCACATCCAAACAGAACGGCGGCTCGCTGAAGCTGCTTAATCCCTCGAAATTCACCATTCAGACGCTCAAGCTGGTGCGCATGCTGAATCTTTTTGAGGTGTTTGAAGATGCGCAACTCGCGGTGGCTTCTTTTGAGTGAGCAGCTTGGATTCAGCTACGATTGTGGCGGTGGGCATGAGCGTTCGTACGCGCAGAGTCGCGACAGACTACAGCAGGCGTTTGGCTAACAATCCCAGCGGCAGCAAACCAGCCATCACCAGGAGCAGCGAGGAAGGCTCCGGGGTCGAAACGGCCGTCATCGTCAGCGTATAGCCGACGCCATTTTCATCCTCCAGAGAGATGTTCCCTGCGTTCGGCGCGAAGCTTGGGGCCCATTCCTTGCCCTTGTACAACTTCGGCCCAAACAGCGAAAAATCGGCATTCCAGATGGCGTCGAAGGCCGCCAGTCCACCGCCGCCTGTACCACTGTAGAACGCCAGAACGTCGTTGGAGGCTTTGCCATCGATGGTCAGATTGATGGGCGTCACCAGAAAACCAAAACCGGGATCGGAGTTGCCAGGTGCGATGAAGGGATTCGTGGAAAGTTCAAATGAAGCGTCCACCGGGCCAGTCAGGGTAAAGAGGATCAAGCTGTCAGCCTTAGCGGCGCCAGCTCCCAAGAACGCAGTAAACGCGAGCACAACAGCAGCAAAAACAATGCGAGAGGGCACTTTCATAACAGTCACCTTTTCCAAGCTGGAGCAGATGTTACGGGGGTGGACCGAAATGACCAATAGCACGAAGGTTGTAGAGAACCTTAGCCAAGAAGACCTGGTAGTACTAATACCACGACGAAGATGGTGCGGAGATTGGGTGCACGTGTGCCCCATTGCAGAGCCATTAGAAACCGCGTAAGTTATTGATTATACTATTTTTATTATCAATAAGCTCGCCACAGGAAGGCAAGATGCCCAGCTGGTTTGGAACTGCCCAATGCGCTTGAAACAGTGGAACAGACATCGGGAATTCTGGCCGGTGTCGTTGGACTCGGAGCGAGCCGTGCCTCCGGCAGGGTGACCTCCGAGTTGCCTGTTAGTCGCTCTCGACCACCTGCAAATAGGTTGAATACTGCTCGTCCTCAATGGCCGTGAATGGCAGCATGGTGAGTGGTTCCTGGGCGGTGGCAACCTGCCATTTTGCGGCGCCTACGCTCGTAGCTGCCAGCAATTGCTTGCGGCTCACCTTGGGAGCTGATTTTGTGATCGCAAAGAGCACCAGGGGGCCGCGCAGCAGAGCCACCGTGTTCGGATGTTGTGTGTCGACTGCCTGCAAACGCGTTGTCATCGGCAGCTCCAGTTCGAGCCGATCTCCACTCCTCCATTCGCGCCGAACCGCTGCGAAGCTTCCCGGTACAACGTCCGCTTTTATGCGTTTTCCATTGACCGCAACCGCCGCGCCTTGCGCCCACTCCGGAATCCGGAAATTAGCGGTGAACTCCGCAGGCCGTGCTAGCGTCAATTCAAATTGCACCGTCCCGTCGAACGGATACGCGCTTTTCTGGGTTAGCGAGACCCTCGAGCCGGCGTGATTCCACCTTACCGTTGACGGAATATAGAGGTTTGCGTAGATACCTTGTCGGTCGCGGAAGTAGGTGTTGATGCGATAATCGGCCGCCACTTGCGGCAGCGTCCCCGAGCAGCAGGCCCAGCGACGACTGGAATAGACCTTGCGTCCTTCGAAGTTGTAGTCGGAATAATAGAAACACCTGCCGTCGGGCTGGATCGGTTTCGCTCCGAGCACGGTGTTGTACATCACCTGCTCCATGCTGTCGCCGTAGCGCGTGTCTCGTGTCATCCGCAACAAGTAGCGGGTGATCTTAAAGTGCGCATAGGACCCACAGGGAGTTTCAAAGCTGGCGTGACTGTTGCTGAGACTCGCCGCAACCTCTCCGTTGCTCGGCGTGCGCAAGGTTTCGTCAGGGCCCCATCCACCGGTGGCGTAACTCTGTGCGGTGAGGAAATCGAATCCGTTCCGCACGGCACGCAGGTGCTTCTCGCTGCCGATCGTCAGATACGCCTGCGCAGCGGACGACAGCGAATTGACGTGACTGTAGGCGTGTCGGCCCGCGAGATTGTCGTGTCCTTCGCTAAGTGGGTCATAGTAATAGTCGGCAAGATAATCGACGCCGAGCTTCCTGTACGGCTCACCCGCGCCGCGCCGAAAGGCGATAAACAGGTTCTCGGAAGCCGTGAAGGATTCATCGGAATCGTCGATGGCCTTGCCCGGCATGTGGGCTAGGGCAGCGGCGATACTGCGCTTCTGAATGTCAAAAGCGTCAGGATCCTGTGCGAACTCGTGAGCATCCATCAGCCCGCAGAGCAGTTTGTCGTGGCAATAGGTCGGAAAGTGATTGGTCTTGAAATACTGGCCGTCAATCACCTCCGCATACAGCCGATTCAGCCGTAATACTTTTTCGCGAATCTCCGGCCTTTGCCGGATCGCATACATGCGTGCCAGAGCGGAAACCCACTGGCCATACGTACAACTTGGAGCATACGCGCCATCAATGCCGTCGTCTTTCGGGTTATAGCCGTACCAACCTCCAAGATCTTCCCCGGGTGCCGGTTTGCCGATCATCTGGCGGAACGGCTTCAGCAGGCTGTCTTCGTTTAAAGACATGAGCAGTTCAAGGTGATGGTCGAGTTGCTTCTCATGCAACGGACTCTTCAGGTCTACGTCGCCGTACCCGAATTCATCCAGCACCGGCGCCGTGAGCACAGAGGATGCCTGCAAGCGGCGAGGCAGAGCAGCCCCTGCCAGGGAGACGGCCAGAGACTCGAGAAAAGTTCGACGCGAAACGGAACTCGTTGCCACCGGAGGCCTCCTAAGTCAACGACCTAGAAGTCTAATTCTACTCGCATGCATAGAATTAGAATGAACACTCCCTTAACAACACGTTTTCGCCGACACGCCGGAGTTAGGCGCCTGAAGGATAGAGGAGCGACTCCTTGCTGTTAGCGCGCTCCTGGTCAGCGTCCAAACCGCGCATTTTATGGGTCATTTTCGGGGCTGGAAGCCAGTAAAGCCAAAAGCGGGTTCTCTGGAGCGGGCGATGGGAATCGAACCCACGTCCGAAGCTTGGGAAGCTTCTATACTGCCATTGTACGACGCCCGCTCATGTGCGAACTTCGCCGATTATACACAACTCCG
>Ga0209040_10004269_pt1 | contig 10842 bp, 13 predicted proteins | sample BogFormECP12_OM3_FD_188240 | JGI IMG/M metagenome (GOLD analysis project Ga0209040, IMG submission 188240) | Bog forest soil microbial communities from Calvert Island, British Columbia, Canada - ECP12_OM3 (SPAdes) (version 2) | ecosystem: Environmental > Aquatic > Freshwater > Wetlands > Bog ... | reverse complement strand
GTGGATCGCGGATTTGCATTTTGTCTTGGACCCAATGTTCTTTTTTGGCTCGGTGGTCATCGCGGCGTCGCTGCTGATATTTTCGCTGAAGTCGTGGAGCGAACCGGCTCCTCGCTCTTGAGCAAAACTCGCCCTCGCGCGAGCCCGGGAGCCCCCAGGGAAATTCTTTCAAGACTTTGGGAAGGAATTCCAAGTAATGGCTAGCGCGGATTCTGATTTCCAGCAAGGCATTTCGAAGGGCGCTGATTGGCGGCGCGGTGGAAGCCTTAAGCTTAGTTACATGCCGAAAATCGCCAGCGTCGCTCCGAACAGCGGAATGGCCACGAGGCAAACTCCTAGGCTCAGCCTCAGGTATAACGTCTTCCACCATAAGATACGAGATAGCAACGCCACTCGATGTCTTATCTCTTCCAACTCAATTTCTGGCTCGTGTTTGAAGGAAAAGTGATGCGGGCTCGCCGTCCTGGACAGGAGGAAGGCGCTTTTCTCAGATCGGAAGTATCTAGGAAATATCGCTAGGATCAGGAAGAAATAGGCTATCAGAAAAGGCGCCAGGACCATCCATAACGGGATATGCGCCAAGCCCCTCTCGTGCGCGCTCAGGATCGGAACCATCAACAGCGGCAGGAAAAGCAGAGCGATATTCGCCTTGAAATCACTGGAGCGAATGGCGTCCGTGTAGATGCCGGAGAAATCTCGGAAATACTTGATTTCCCGCTGTATGCGGTCTTCATTGATCGGCTTGGCGCCATGCATGGCGACCGTAGGGGGGGCTGCCTCCGACATGCCGCAAGACTGGGAAACCGGCCCCGCCCTGTCAAGCGCCAGGGGCGTCGCGCCGCGCACGCGCTAACGCCCGAGGGTGCGTCCGGCTACGTTCGAAAGCCCATCAGCTCTCGTTGGCGTTTTGAGCCGCGCCCGAGTTCTTGCCCTTGGCCTCGACGTCCCGATCGACGAATTCGATCACCGCCATCGCGGCGTTGTCGCCCGGGCGAAATCCCGCCTTCATGATGCGCGTATAGCCGCCGTTGCGGTCCTTGTAGCGGGGCCCGAGCACGTCGATGAGCTTCTTGACGAGATCGGCGTCACGCAGGCGCGAAATGGCGATGCGGCGGGCGTGCAGATCGCCGCGCTTGCCGAGTGTCACCAGCTTCTCGACCACCGGACGAAGGTCTTTGGCCTTGGGCAGGGTGGTCATGATCTGCTCGTGCTTGATGAGCGCCTGCGCCATATTGGCGAACATCGCCTGGCGGTGCTCGGCGGTGCGATTGAAGCGCCGCTTGGCGCGTCCGTGATACATCCGGCTCTCTCCTTTGCGGGTCTCGCGGCCGCCGTGCCAAGGAACGGCCGCTTCGTTTATCTCCCTCTCCCGCGAGCGGGTTGGGGTGAGGGCAGGCCCTCATCCGGCGCTTCGCGCCACCTTCTCCCGTAAACGGGAAAAGGAAGTCAGTAGTGCTCCTCGAACCGCTTGGCGAGGTCTTCGATGTTGTCCGGCGGCCAGCCCGTCACCTCCATGCCGAGGTGGAGGCCCATCTGGGCGAGCACTTCCTTGATCTCGTTGAGCGACTTGCGGCCGAAGTTCGGCGTGCGGAGCATCTCGCCTTCGGTCTTCTGGATGAGGTCGCCGATGTAGGTGATGTTGTCGTTCTTGAGGCAGTTGGCCGAGCGCACGGAGAGCTCGAGCTCGTCGACCTTCTTGAGCAGCGCGGGATTGAAGGCAAGCTCGGGGATGGCGTGCTGGGCTTCCTCGCGGCGCGGCTCCTCGAAGTTGACGAACACGGCGAGCTGGTCCTGCAGGATGCGGGCGGCGTAGGCGACCGCGTCCTCGGGCGACATAGCGCCGTTGGTCTCGATCGTCATCGTCAGCTTGTCCTTGTCGAGGTCCTGGCCCTCGCGCGTGTTCTCCACGCGAAAGGAGACCTTTTTCACCGGCGAGAACATGCTGTCGATCGGCAGGAGCCCGATCGGCGCATCCTCGGCGCGATTACGGTCCGCGGGCACATAGCCCTTGCCGGTCGTGACCGTGAATTCGATGCGCAGGTCCGCGCCCTCGTCGAGCGTGCAGATGACAAGGCTCGGGTTGAGGATGTGGATGTCGCCAGTCGTCTGGATGTCGCCGGCGGTGACGGCGCCCGGGCCGCGGCGTTTAAGCACCAGGCGCTTGACGCCGTCGCCCTGCATCTTGACGGCGATGTCCTTGACGTTGAGCACGATGTCGACGACGTCCTCGCGCACGCCGGGGATGGACGAGAACTCGTGCAGGACGCCGTCGATGTGAATCGAGGTGATCGCCGCGCCCTGCAGCGAGGACAACAGCACTCGGCGCAGGGAGTTGCCGAGCGTCTGGCCGAAGCCGCGCTCGAGCGGCTCGGCGACGACCGTCGCCACTCGACGCGAGCCCTCGCTCAGAACGATGTCGAGCTTCTTCGGCTTGATGAGTTCTTGCCAGTTCTTCTGAATCACGGGGCTTGGCCTTCTCTTTCGGCGGATGCGCGGGCTAAGCGAGCGGCTGTCAGCGACGCTCGCGCCTGCATTTCGCGCGCCTCATGAAGCGAGGGCGCGCTTAAAATCGGTCAGACGCGGCGACGCTTGCGCGGACGGCAGCCGTTGTGCGGGATCGGCGTCACGTCGCGAATCGAGGTCACGGTTACGCCCGCCGCCTGGATCGCCCGCAACGCCGATTCGCGGCCCGAACCTGGACCGGAGACCTCGACCTCGAGCGTGCGCATGCCGTGCTCGGCGGCTTTGCGGACCGCGTCCTCCGCGGCGATCTGGGCGGCGAACGGCGTCGACTTGCGGGAGCCCTTAAATCCCATCGTGCCGGCGGAAGACCACGAGATCGTGTTGCCTTGCGCGTCGGTGATCGTGATCATCGTGTTGTTGAACGTCGAGTTCACGTGGGCGACGCCCGAAACGATATTCTTGCGTTCGCGACGGCGGACGCGGGTCGCTTCTTTTGCCATAAGTTTGTCCTTCGATCGCGCTTCGAAAACGAGCGCGTCCTTTCCTCGAATGCGTTAAGACGAAACGGCGATCACTTCTTCTTGCCGGCGATGGGTTTCGCCTTGCCCTTGCGGGTGCGGGCGTTGGTGTGGGTGCGCTGGCCACGCACCGGCAACTGCCTGCGGTGGCGCAAGCCCCGATAGGCGCCAAGGTCCATCAGGCGCTTGATGTTGATCGCCACCTCGCGCCGAAGGTCGCCTTCCACGATGTAATCGCGGTCGATCGCTTCGCGGATCTGCATCACTTCCGCGTCGGTCAACTGGGCGACCCGTCGCTCGGCCGGGATGTGCACCTTCTCGCAAATCTCTTCGGCCTTCTTCGGCCCAATCCCGTGGATATACTGCAGCGCGATGATCACGCGCTTATTGGTGGGAATATTGACGCCTGCTATGCGGGCCATTGGCTCAACGCTCCATTGTGGCGAGGCTTCGGCGAATGCCGAGAGCCTCGGGACTTATCGTCTCGACGTCCGGTGGAGACCGGCCCTTGCCGAGAACCCCAGAAAACGCAAAAAGTCCCATGCGCTCATAATGGCGCCGGGACCCAGAACGACTTCGGGATGCGGGACATGTAGAGCGTTATTGGCGCTTGTCAAGCGAAAAATGGCGCTGAGGCCTCTTTCTAACATCAATATCATGCGCCGTAAGGCTGCGGCCAGCCGAATGGGACGAGAGCGAGCCGTCAAAGAGATATGGCAGGGCGTTTTTTAGGACGGCCGACATCTCCTTATCCCTCGCATTGTCGCCCAAATCCCTCTATAGCCGCCTCGGCTGGAGCGAAATCAATGGCGAACGGCTTCCCGCTCGCCCCAAAGGAGCCCCCATGACAAGTCCTATTCTCGCGCGCTCGCGCACGGCCGCCCTTGCGTTCGCGCTCGGGCTCGGCGCAGCTTTCAGTTTCGGCGGCGCAGCCTTGGCCGATCCGAAGGTGCTGGCCAAGGTCGACGGCGCGCCGATCACCGAGAGCGATGTCGCCGACGCGATGGCCGACATCGGCCCCGGCCTGCCGCAGAAACTCGAAGGCGCGGCGCGGCAGAAGTACGTGCTCGACTATCTCATCGACCTCAGGCTCGCGGCCAAGAAGGCCGAGGCCGAGAAGCTGACGGACAGCCCGGAGTTCGCGCGCAAGATGGACTACTATCGCGACAAGCTGGCGATGGAGCAGCTGCTCGGTTCGGTCGCCAAGGCTGCGACGACCGATGAGGCGGAGCGGAAGGCCTATGACGAGGCCGCCAAGGCGGAGCCGCCGCAACAGGAGATCCATGCCCGCCATATCTTGCTGCCGACCGAGGACGAGGCAAAGGCGGCGCTCGCGCGCGTCAAAGGCGGCGAGGACTTCGCCAAGGTCGCAACCGAACTCTCCAAGGATCCGGGCGGCGAAGGCGGCGATCTCGGCTGGTTCACCAAGGACCGCATGGTGCCGGAATTCTCCGAAGCCGCCTTCAAGCTGAAGGAAGGCGAGATTTCCGATCCGGTAAAGACGCAATTCGGTTGGCACATCATCAAGGTCGAGGGCGTGCGAACCAAGACCTTCCCGCCTTTCGAGCAGGTCAAGGACCAGGCTGCGCGCTATGTCTCCCAGAAGGCGGAGAGCGAGACGATCGCTGCGCTCCACGCCGCCGCCAAGATCGAGCTGTTCGACGCCGACGGCAAGCCGCTGCCGCCGGAAGCCCAGGCGTCCGATCAGAGCAAGGAAGCCCCGGCCGGGGCCGACAAGCCGAAGACGCCCTGATCCTAAAGTTAGGTCCTCGCGAGAGCGGGCCTGCCCGCCCGCTCTCTTCCCCGTCCGGAAACGCTCATGGCCGCTCCCGCCCCGCTCTCCCCGCTGGCGCCGAAGACATATCCCGCGCTGCCCCCGATCGCCGGCGTCCGCTTCGCGACCATCGCCGCCGGCGTGCGCTATTCGGGGCGAACCGACGTCATGATGGCGGTGTTCGACGAGCCGGCGGCGGTCGCCGGCGTGTTTACCCGCTCCAAGTGCCCCTCAGCGCCGGTCGACTGGTGCCGCGCGCATCTGAAAGGCGGAAGAGCGCGAGCGCTCATCGTCAATTCCGGCAACGCCAACGCCTTCACCGGCGGTCTCGGCGCGACCGCGGTCGCTCACGTCGCCGAGGCCGCCGCCAAGGCGATCGGAGCGGCCCCGAGCGAAATCTTCATGGCTTCGACCGGCGTCATCGGCGAGCCGCTCGACGCAACGCGCATCGCGCGGGTCATCGACACGCTCGCCGCGGAGGCGCGGGACGACGCGCTCCTCGGCGCGGCCAAGGCGATCATGACCACGGACACCTATCCGAAGATCGCGACCGCCCGCGTCAAGCTCGGCGACGCCGAAGTCATCATGAATGGCGTCGCCAAGGGCGCCGGCATGATCGCGCCCGACATGGCGACCATGCTGTCGTACGTCTTCACTGACGCGCCGATCGCATCGGACGCGCTGCAGGCGATGCTGTCGAAGTCGGTCGAGCGCTCGTTCAACGCGATCACCGTCGACAGCGACACGTCGACCTCGGACACGCTGATGATCTTCGCCACCGGCGCAGCCGAGGGCGCGCCGCATATTGAGGACGCCGCCGATGCGCGCGCCTCCGCGTTCAGGCGCGCGCTCGACAAGCTCTTGCGCAATCTCGCGCAACAAGTGGTGCGCGACGGCGAAGGCGCCCGCAAGTTCATCGAGGTCAATGTCGAGGGCGCGGCGACCCGCAAGGCGGCCAAGCGCATCGCGCTCTCGATCGCCAACTCGCCGCTGGTCAAGACGGCCTGCGCCGGCGATGACGCCAATTGGGGCCGCGTGGTCATGGCGGTCGGCAAGGCGGGCGAGAAGGCCGAGCGCGACAAACTCGACATCTTCTTCGGCAAGATCCGGGTCGCCCACGCGGGCATGCGTGACGCAACCTACGACGAATCAGCGGCGTCGGCCTACATGAAACGTGATTCAATTGAAATCACGGTCGATCTCGGCTTGGGGCGCGGGCGCGCCACCGTCTGGACCTGCGACCTCACCAAGGAATATGTCGCGATCAACGGCGACTATCGCTCGTGAGGCTGCTCATAGTCGTCGCGGCCGCCCTCGTCGACGTCGACGGGCGGGTGTTGATCGCGCAAAGGCCCAAGGGCAAGCCGCTCGAGGGCCTGTGGGAGTTTCCCGGCGGCAAGATCGATGCGAGCGAGGGGCCGGAGGACGCGCTTATCCGCGAACTCGGCGAGGAGCTCGGCATCAAGGTCAGGGCGGCCTGCCTCGCCCCGCTCACCTTCGCGAGCCACGCCTACGAAGACTTCCACCTCCTGATGCCGCTCTATATCTGCCGGCGGTGGGAGGGTTTTGTGCGGCCACTCGACGGCCAGGCGCTGAAATGGGCGCGCGCGAAGGACTTGCGAGGCTACCCGATGCCGCCGGCGGACGCGCCGCTGATCCCCCATCTCGAGGACCTGTTGGGGTGAGGCCTCACGCCCGCTCGGATCTGAAATACTGTCCGGGAACTGGTGATTTCGGCCGACCTTAGTGCTAGTCATGGCGGGGGGAGGCTGCACCGTGAGCGAGACCCGCAAACTCGCAGCGATACTGGCGGCCGACGTGGTCGGCTTCAGCCGTCTCGCCAGCGCAGACGAGGACCGGACGCTCGCGCGGTTGCGGGCGTTGCGCAGCGATCTGATCGACCCGACCATCGCGGTTCACCACGGGCGCGTCGTCAAACGCACCGGCGATGGCGCGCTGGTCGAGTTCCGCAGCGTGGTCGACGCCGTGCGCCGCGCCATCGAAATCCAGAATGCAATGGTCGAGCGCAATGCGGGTGTGCCGGCCGAGCGCCGCATCGAGTTCAGGATCGGCATTCATTTGGGCGACGTAGTCGAGGAAGCTGACGGCGATCTGATGGGCGACGGCGTCAATATCGCCGCGCGATTGGAGGGGATTGCGAAGCCTGGTGCGATTTGCTTGTCCGAGGACGCCTTTCGTCAGGTGCGCGCGAGACTTGATCTGGCAGTCAGCGACCTCGGTGAGACGCAACTCAAGAACATTGCCGAGCCAGTGCGGGTCTATGCGCTCACCGTCGGGTTGCCGGCCGAAGTCAAGCCCGCGGCGCCCGTCGCCCTGCCAGACAAGCTCTCAATCGCGGTCCTGCCGTTCCAGAACATGAGCGGCGACCCGGAGCAGGAATATTTCGCCGACGGCATCTCCGAGGACATCATCACAGCTTTGTCGAAGCTGTCGCAGCTCTTCGTCATCGCCCGCAATTCCTCCTTCACCTTCTTCGCCCACGGGTACAACAGCCTCGGCGTGATTCTGCACTATGTCGGCCGGTCCGAGGAGGCGCTGCCCTGTTTCGAGCGCGCGATGGCGCTGGACCCGTTTTGCCCGGGCATGGTGCTACATTTTCACGGGCAGGCGTACTTTCAATTGCGGCGATACGAAGAGGCGGCCGCTGTCCTCAAGCGGCGGATCCTCCGCTTCCCCGAGACGGACGCCTCGCGAGTGCTGCTGGCCGCATGCTACGGCGAGATGGGGCGCCTCGACGAGGCGCGCGAGCAATGGCGCGAGGCCTTGCGCGTCAACCCCGACTTTTCGCTCGACTACCGGCGCAAGGTGCTGCCCTACAAGAACCCTGCCGATTTCGAGGCCGTCGTCGACGGCCTCAGGAAAGCCGGCGTGGTCAAGTAGCTCCGTGCTGAACGGGCCCCCTCTCGGGCTTGCGGTCGCTCGCGCGCCATATCGCAGGCGAATCGGACGAGACTGCTTCGGCGCTCGGCGCCATCCGGAGGCGGAGGCTCACAACTGCTCAGGGAGACGCCGTCCAGGTCTTGTAGTCTTCGTCCGATACGGTCGGCAGTTTCTTGATAAAAGCCACGATCGACCAGATTTGCTCATCCGACGCCCCGGCCAGGCCAAAGCTCGGCATACCGGTAAACTTGATCCCGTTCTTGATCGCCCAGAAGAGTTGGGGCGCGGTACGTTCTTTCGCCATGACCTTGAGATCGGCGGGGACCGGCTTCAACCCTTCAGACCACTTGGCCCAGTTGGCGTCCGGCGGCCCTCCGTGACAATTGACGCAGCCGATCGTGGCGTAGGCGCGAGCGCCGGCCTTCACCGTCGCGGAATCATCGAGAGAAGCCGGCGGCGTCTCCGTCGCATGCCCCGCGACCGAGGCGCCTCGGATGCTCGCCAGCGCCCACTCGACGATGGCCGGATTGTCTTCGTTTTCGGCGACGCTGTAGAAGCCGCCGAAGAAGAAGACCGCCGCGCCAACGGCCACGATGATCGCGAGGGCGCCGATGACGGCCAGAAATCGCATGGGCCTTCTCCAAGAGCTATAGGATAGGTTGAGACGGTTCGCGTTGCCGCAGCAGCCTATTGTTTCTCTGAACGCCTTGAGAAATTCAATGAATTTTCCGGTCCCGACATTAAGACACGAGTTCGGGCGCGAATGGACACTGACGCGCCGCTGATCCCGCATCCCGAGGATTTGCGGCGTGAGCTTTTAGGCGCCGAACAGCGCGACGCCTTCTGCGGTCGCCGCCCGTTCGAGGTCGCGATCGAGCGTCGCAAGCGGCAATCTCTCTCGCTTCGCAAGCTCGAGGTACGCGGCGTCGTAGACGGTAAGCTTTCGCTCCCGGGCCAGCGCCATCACGTCATCGTTCTCTGGCGTGGAAGCGAGCCGAATGGGCAGCCTCGCCAGTACACGCAGGAACGACGCCGATCGAGCTGGTGTTACCCGAGCGCGTCGCTCGTTGATGACAAGCCCATTGCGGACTTCGAAGAAGAAAAGGTTCGGAGCAATCGCGTGGGTGGACCTAAGGGCATCCATTGCCGATGCAACGCGAGAGTCAGCCGTTTCTTCGAACGCAAAAGCGACTATGACCGATGCGTCGATGACGAAGGGCATCAGTATTTGTGGCCTTCGTGTATGGTGGCTAAGACCTCGTCGAGCGGAGCCTTGCCGAACTCGCGCGCCAAGGCGCGCAATTCGCTTAACGCCTCGGCGATTTCAGCCTGGCGGATTTCCGTCTCCGGCACCACCCGTGCAATCGTTTTGCCGTGGCGCGTGATGCGGACGGTGCGACCGCGCTCCACTTGGTCCAAGAGCTCCGCCCACTTGGCCTTGGCGTCGGAGGCTTGATATTCAAGAATGTGCGCCATCGCTCCGACCAGTCAAATTGACCGGTCAAAAGATTGCACGATTCTGCGCCGCGCGCAAGTCCAGGCCCCGCTCAGCCCCGGCCCCGCACTGCAACCGCCGCTTAAGCCCTTCCGCGCATACTGCTCGTATGCCGCCGCCCGCCGACTCGCCCGAACTCGCCGCCCTGCCCGCCGCGCCCGATCTCGCGGCCGCCGCGGCCGCTTGGCTCGTTCAGCTTGCGGGCGAACGGCGATTGTCCGTGCGCACGATCGAGGCCTACGGCCGCGACGCGAGACAGTTTCTAGCGTTTCTCGGCGAGCGCTTCGGCGCGCCGCCGGGAATCGGCGATTTCACCGATTGCGCCCCGGCTGATCTGCGCGCGTTTCTCGCCCGCCGCCGGGCGGAAGGAATCGACGGCCGCTCGCTGCAACGCGCGCTCTCGGCTTTGCGGTCGCTCGCGCGCCACATCGCACGCAATGGCGGGGAGACGGCTGCGGCGCTCGGCGCAATCCGCGCCCCGAAGGCCGCCCGCCGCCTGCCCCGACCTTTGAGCGCGCCGGACGCCAAGGCCGTGACGACGACGGCCCCGCGCGAAGGCGAGGCGCGCGAACAATGGGTGCTGGCGCGCGACGCCGCCGTGTTGGCGCTTCTCTACGGCGCGGGCCTGCGCATTTCGGAGGCGCTGTCCATCCGTCGCGCTGACGCGCCGGTCGGCGACGTGGAAGCGGTCACCATTGTCGGCAAAGGCCAGAAATCGCGCTCCGCGCCGATCATCGCGCCGGTTCGTAAGGGCGTTGAGGATTACCTTTCGCTCTGCCCCTATGCGCTGAAACCCAACGGGCCGCTGTTTGTCGGCGCGAAGGGCGGCCCCTTGTCGCCGCGCATCGTGCAGCTCGCGATGGCGCGGATGCGCGGCGCGCTTGGCCTGCCCGACAGCGCGACGCCGCATGCGCTGCGCCATTCCTTCGCGACCCATCTGCTCGCGCGCGGCGGAGATCTGCGCACCATCCAGGACCTGCTCGGCCACGCCTCGCTGTCGACGACGCAAGTCTACACCGGCGTCGACAGCGCCCGGCTCCTGGCCGCGTACCGTTCCGCCCACCCGCGCGCGTGATCGCCGGCTCGCAGCCTCCCTTCCGTCATCGACCGTGAGCTGAATTCCTTCGGCTCGATTGCACGCAATCCACAAACAAACCCGCGGCTCCGGCCGGCTTTTGTGCTATGCTGCGTGGGGCCGGAGGGCGCGCCATCAGCGAGACCCGGAAGATCGCGGCGATTCTGGTCGCGGATATCGTCGGATACAGCCGGCTCGCGGGGGCGGACGAGGATCGCATCCTGGCGCGACTCAGGGCGCTGCGCAGCGATCTGATCGATCCGACCATCGCCGTGCATCATGGTCGCGTGGTCAAGCGCACCGGGGACGGCAGCCTCATCGAATTTCGCAGCGTGGTCGACGCGGTGCGCTGCGCCATCGAGATGCAGAACGGCCTCATCGAGCGCAACGCCGGCCTGCCACAGGACCGCCGCATCGAATTCCGGGTCGGCATTCATCTGGGCGACGTCGTCGAAGAAAGCGACGGCGATCTGATGGGCGATGGGGTCAACATCGCCGCGCGATTGGAAGGGATCGCCGCGCCCGGCGCGATCTGTCTTTCCGAGGACGCCTACCGCCAGGTGAGCGGCAGGCTCGATATGGCGGTCACCGATCTCGGCCCGACGCAGCTCAAGAA
>Ga0209040_10004268_pt1 | contig 10843 bp, 7 predicted proteins | sample BogFormECP12_OM3_FD_188240 | JGI IMG/M metagenome (GOLD analysis project Ga0209040, IMG submission 188240) | Bog forest soil microbial communities from Calvert Island, British Columbia, Canada - ECP12_OM3 (SPAdes) (version 2) | ecosystem: Environmental > Aquatic > Freshwater > Wetlands > Bog ... | reverse complement strand
AAGAAATCTCGCTAGGTAGAGGATCGAGAGTAAAGATCGTAAATGAATAACGTTGTACGTGTGTGTTATGATGTTATTTTGTGATTTATTGGGGCTAGGAGGCAGGCGGCCTGACCGATTTGGACTCGCGATCTTGCCTGAGTTCGTTCAGAAGGCTTCTTGTAGGATTGTAAAGAGGGGTAAGTCTGAATGCTTCCCTTTGCGATGTCACCCGTAAAATCCGCTCGCCAAAGCTCGCGAAAATATGGTGTTCTTAAGCCCATGCGCCTTTTTAGCCTGTTTGGGCTACTGCTCTTTAGTGTTGTTCTTTCTGCCTTTGAGGCGAAGGCAGAAGACGTTGTTCCCGCAGGCCCCCCGGCCGCTTTATTGGAAGCCGGGGACCTGATATGGCCCAAACAGCCCCATACCGTCATCGCCTACAATCTAAAGCCGGGAAATTCTGAACAGATAGCCGCGCGCTGGCGACAAGAGAAGGACACATATCTCAACCAGCTTCGCGCAAAGCAAGAGCTCCCCCAAAAGGAGAGGGAGCGCTATAAATTGTTGAAGAACATGACCTACAAGAGGTTTGCGAGCTACTATCTTGAGGACGTTCCACTGGGAGAGCCCACTCAATTCGGCGCCGGTTTCTCAGTAGGTCACGTCGGAATAGTCCAGATCGTAGAAGGAACCCCGTATGTAGTGGAGGCCTTGTGGGGCCCGGGCGTGCGGCGAATTAGCTATTCGGATTGGCTACAGGAACATTCAGGCGACTTGTTCTGGTTAGCCCGCCTTAAGGACGTTTCTGCTGAGAAACGCGCCTTAGTCGCGAAAAAAGCAGCCGAGCAGATCCAGAAACCGTATGCCTTTTTTAACTTTGACCTCGCGGAGGTCAGCGGGTTCTATTGCTCGAAGTTAGCCTGGTTATCCATCCTGCAAGGTGCTGGATTTGCACCTGACGACGATCCGAATCCTGAGCGACTGCTTTGGTATTCGCCCAAGCAGCTTATGAAGTCCAAGCACGTGATGTTTCTCGTGAATCCAGGGGACTACGGTTCCAAGTAATTCAGTCAGCCACGCGACGCTTAAAGGGTTTTCCTGTCGTAGATAATGAGCCTGAAGAGTCAAAGAAGGACCTCTCTGAGGGCTCTTCGCTTAACACCGCCCTCAACCGCTTTGCTATCGGTCTCTGCCCTTATTCTGCTGGCGAGCCATGCATGGGTTGGTCCGGCGTACGCCGACACCGAATGGAGGCAATCGATAAAGGCAGATAATCTGGATTCCATCGTCCACATTATCGGGAAGGGAAGAACCGACAACAACTTAGCCGAGGATTTGAATGGCACGGGGTTCATTCTGAGGTCCGACGGTTACGTTTTGACCTGTGGTCATGTTGTTCCCTCAGGTTTGAAGATCGAGGAACTAACTGCCTCTGTCGCAAGACATCCCGAAGTTTCTTATCCCGTATCGGTTGTCGACCGGGATGATCATGCGGACTTAGTGCTTTTAAAGCTCCCAGGTGACAGATCCTGGCAACGTGTTGAAGGCATAGTGAGACTGAACGCTTCTTCAATGAACGACATCGAAATCGTTGCTGAGGGCTTTGCGCTCGGGTTAGTAGGATTGAGCGCTCGGGCGGGTGTGCTTAACGTTCCCACTCCCGCGGGTTACTGGCTAACCGACGCCAGTCTCGAGCACGGTATGAGCGGGGGACCGGTTTTTAACAAATCAGGCGAGGTGGTCGCCATAGTTAAGGGAACTTACGACGAATCAAAGGCTAGCGACTTGGTGATTCCAATAGGAGAGGCCACAAAGCTGCTCGAGTCGATTGACCGCCATATTACTCAGCGTCAAGGAACATCCTCTGACGTGCCGGTACGCCGGAGACTCGTGGTGATGTTTCGTTACGAGGTCGATGGCGTTGGCGATCACCGTTTTCCGGTTGACGACCTAAGAACAAGACTTTCCGATCTGAGAGAAAGCCTCGCTACGTTGGCGGACCGACCTGCGACGATACCGGCGTTCAAACCGGTCGAAAATGATTTCTCATTTCCCGACGCCACTGAACTGGAACAGATTTGGAACAACGATAAGAATATACTTGAGATTCTTGGGGGCACGCTTTACGCCAAGTCTAACCCAACGCGGATCGGTAGCACCGTCTACCTTGGTACTTTGCGGGGTTCCTTGAATTCGCCGACTGTAAGAGTTCTGAGCGCAGAAAACGCCGAGGATTACGATAGGCCAAATACCTTGTGCGCCTTCACCTTGTATGCCCTTGCAATGGAGGCTAGGAGCGCGGGAGTGCCTTCGACCGACATCCTGTTTTACCTGGCGCAAGCTCGAGGTGCTCTGAACGACGTGATGTTGAAGAGCCAAAGCCCCGGTTCATCGGCAGAGAAAATGCTGGCCAAAGCGATCGATGCGGAATTTCAAAAGTGCAAGCGTCCATGAGCCGAGCGAGTTTGGTGCCCCTTTTATTCCTTGTCTTTCTTTTGACAGGCGCAGTGGTGAAAAGCGCGACTGCGGCAGGGGAGGTTGTTTTGCTGGTGCCTGCCTTTGGTAATCGACCTGAAGGTAGGTACGTTGCAACCCTGTTAAACCTCGAGCTTTGGCGGAACGTAACCCTAGCTGAAGACGCTAAGAGCAAAAGGGCGGGCGAACTTCCAGTTCGAGTTTTATGGGGTAGTGAGCCATTGGTAACGCCGTCGTTTGCCGAAGCGGAACACCGCGGCCGTTTAGCCGGCGCCCAGCTCGTGCTTTGGGGTAAGATCGTACAGTACGGAGATGCGCTACTCGCTCAACCCTATTTGTCGGTGCTCCCTGGCGGTGACAATGAAGCTCTAACGTGGACGGTCGGGACGGGCGATCCTAACTATGAGGTGTCGGTAGATTTTCCGGCCCTAAGATACAGGCTTCCGCCGGTAATACTCGGGCCTAGTTTGCCAGCGTATTCGAGCCCGTCCGAGGTGGATGTTTATCAGGGTCGCGGCTCAGGACCACCGACGGATCACAACTTTGGTCCCGCTCTCGGTAAGCTCGGCGACTCATATCGTGCACTCCTTAGTCAGGGTGAGTTTACACAGGTTGTTAATGCGCAGAATGAGAAGGGGTGGATCTATCTTCCAAAACTAGCGGGTGTGGATGATACCGTTGCACTCGCAGCCGGCATTGTCCAGCTGCTCAGTCGCAACTACCAGGGGGGGATTCAATCTTTGAGGCGGATTGCAGACTCCTCTCAGGCTCGAATTGAGCTGAAGGTTAACACTCTTTTGTTACAGGCTCTCGCCACGACCAAACTGGGAGGAGATCCCACGCAAATCATCCAATCTGCTGAAGACCTCAATCCGTACCTCCAGACGACCAAGAAGTTCGAGATGACGAACTTGCTGGCGAAAAGCCTTACCGGAACCAGTGATCAGAGAATAGCCGCTATCGATGCCTTGGACAGAATGACAACCAAAGACGGCTTCATGTTCGATCCGCAAGACCCTTTCTTGCAGAGGAACCGGGCGTTCCTAGCCTCTCTCGGTCGTCCTAATGTCGCAAAACCTACCATTTCGATCATTGTTAAGGACACTACCTCCTTCTTCTGGCAGATCGTGCTCGCCGGCGCCCGCAAGGCCGGTAAGGACCTGGGTGTCAATGTGCCGGAGTTGGGTGCCCGGTCCGAATCCGACGTCAACGGCCAGATCTCGATTCTTGAGAACGCTGTATCTGAAAAACCGGCGGCTATCGTTATCGCGCCGACACAATTTACCGCACTCGGCAAGCCGATCGACGAGGCTGCCAAAAAGGTCATAGTTATCGGGATTGACTCTGCGGCCGACTCGAAGGCCTTCACTTCCTTTCTACAGACCGATAATGTGCAGGCTGGGCGCGTCGCCGCCGACGCTCTCGCCACGGCTATCGCAGAGAAATATGGCAAGCCCGAGGGTGACGTAGCGCTGATTACATCGATTCCTGGCGTCGGTTCCCTGGAGCAACGCGCTAAAGGCTTCAAAGAGGAAATGGCGGCCAAATATACTCGTTTGAAGCTCGTCGCCGACAAGGTTGCCGACGGACAAGCGGCGACCGCCTTGAACATCATGACCGACCTGATCACCGCCAATCCTAACCTGCGCGGAGTGTTCGCGTCGAACCTCATTATGGCGCAGGGCGCCGGCCAGGCGATCGCCGAAAACAAAGTCGCCGACCGAATCAAACTGGTCGGCTTCGACTCAGACGACGAGCTGGCTAAGTTGTTAAAGGATGGCAACATCGTGGGGCTGATCGTGCAGGACCCGTTCCTCATGGGCTATGAGGGCGTAAAAACGGCGCTCGCCGCGTCCAAGGGTGAGAAGGTCCCCCCGATTGTCGACACGGGAGTGAACGTCATCACCAAGGAGAACATGGACAGCCCCCGCTCTCAGGAATTGTTGAACCCGAAAATCAAGTGATTTTGGCATTAGCCAAAATTCATGCGAGAAGTGCCGGAAACGGGGGACAGGTCAATGACCTGTCCTCCGTTTCTCAAACTAGTGCGTCGTTGTGGTCAGGAGCAAATTTGCCAGTGGTAAAACCTCGGGGTAGGCTGACAAGCGCCCTAATGTTGTGATGGGCAATCGCCGTTGAGATGATTTGAAATGTTGCAGCTCCCGCAAGAGTTTGTCTGCATCCCAGATTATACGTTGCCAATTTGGGTCGAGCTCCACGTCGAGAACCGCATAAATCTGACTCTCGGTCGAGAGTGGATAATTGAATTTCGTCTTAAGTTCGTTGGCGGTGTAGACATCAAAACCTAGCTTTGCGAGGCGCCATAGACCCGGCTCCACGTGCTTTCCATGCGTGTGCAAGAGCAAATGCCTAACTTCGGCGAGAAATGGTGGAACGTGCCAAGCGCCCGGCCTGTCGCCGAGACGAACAATTGCCTTACCGGTTTGTTTCGTCCATTCCAGCTGCAGTGGCGAATCGTACCACGCCACAAGGACATGGTGCTCAGCTGGTGGCACAGCGCGATCGCGTGGGAATAGTGCGTCGGTTTCGGAAAATGCGACGGCAAATCGGGTTTCAGGTATCTCGGTTCGATACGACTCAGAGACGTGATACGTGACTCGCTCTCGTGCAGTCGTCCGACAGGCCAAGTGACCGAGGACGTCGTCGATGAACTTCTCGACCGAGTTGATGCCTTGCGCACGGCCATCCTTGTCAGGCCGGACCGCGAAGGCCCCGAGGCCCGGGAGGATTTCGTGATAACCTCGAAACATCTGATCGTTCCCAGAGGCGCCGGGGTATAAAACGTACGCCCCGGCGGTGCGCCGGACTGCGTCGCGGTAGGCGTGCATTTTAAGCAAGTCTTGGTACTTCGCGCCGGAGACCTGCGCCTCTGTCGGTGCAATGTCATCGGAGAGAGTACCGCTATCCGATTCAGCGCCGAAAAGGTCCCGCGGAACCTCAACCCGATACTTCGCATCGAAGTGTATGTGCACCAGAAGCTCCTGAGCTTCGGCTTCATCCCGATCGAATCCGTCAGGCCAAATGGTCAATGTGTAATCAGGACGGACTGCGCGTGTCCAGCTTCCTGCTGCGATATGATCATTGACCGGGCCAAATCTACGATTGAAATAGAGGATGGCTAAAAGTTTACGACTTACATGTGATGGTTGAGTGGCGCCATGCTCGATTGCAGTTTCGACATCCCGCTTCAGCTTGAGTCTGGGCAGGCCTTCTGAATGATCGATTAGTATTGCGTGAAGTGGTTTAGCAAAATTGAACTTTCGGCGGAACAACTCTTCGAGTTGGAAGAATAGCCAATACTCGTATAGCGTTGCGACATTCCGTGAGCCAGCAGCGAATATGTCAAGGCCACCCTCCCAGGTCAATTGCGCGGCGGCGTGATATTGAAGCCAAATTCGAAGAATATCCCGGTAACCTGCCTTGCGTTGCAAGACTGGACTCGCCAGCGGTAAGGAATCTGGTAGTGAAATGTCGGGGAAGAAACTTCGGGATAGGTGTTGTTCCAGAAATCGCCTGAGTCGCTTGCTGTGTCGGAGCAAGACTGCCGAATCGGTACTGCTCGATTGGCGCGCACTTTTCAGATATGCTTCGACCGTTTCCAAGAAATCACGAAATCCCCGTATCACCATTACAACGAAACGATTTTCGGGCGTATCGTATTCGTCGATCCGCCTACTTACAAAAATCGATCGAGGCACGGAAGCGAAACGCAAACTAAGCGGGTGGGACTCGGGCATCGCTATTCGAATCTTCGCAGAGGCGAACTGTCTCGCGACAGCGCGGTCGGCTTTCCAAGGTTTGGTGATCAAACGCGTAACAGATTTTTCCTCGAGCCGCCGATGTGGATAGCGTAAGATTTGTTCAATCGCGACTCCAAATTCATCTGATTCTAAGAGGGATCGAAGGAACTCAAGCTGTTGCTCTATGATATTCGAGGATTTACTCCAGAGACTTTTGAGAGCGAGTTTAGTTGATGAGCGAGCGTCGAGGAGTAAGCCAGCGCTCTTTTTTTCGATGAAGCGAAGCATCCCTCGGTAATGAGTCCTATAGTCTATCTTCATCGATCGGACCTCGACGGTTGCCCAAGCGATGGTTCGATCCTCCGGATCCCCTTCTCTTATGAGCTTCAACTGCAGCGAGCCGCAAAAATCGCCAGTTTCGATGATTCCGCGTTGGGAATTCATTGCACTTCGCTGAATTCCACGCTCCGTCAAGAGCACGAGCCGATCTGGGAATGTCATCTCCTGTTCGACGCGGTATTCGTAGCGAGCCCTTTCGCGAAGCTGGACAGACGATTCACCCAGTCCCGAAGCGGTTTCGCTGTCGAGGACAATAAGGGGATGTCTTTCGAGTGATGTCCAGCTCGGATCGGCACGATCAAAAAGGGAGATCCGGATATGAGCGACTACGGGACCTCGATCGGCCGCGCATGGTATTGTGATGCAGTTCTCTGGCTTTCCGGACACTTGTCACGCCTCCGCAAAACTAACAAATTGGTCTTGCGTTAACCGCTGCCACATCCGCAGAATTTTGTCTGCGCTAAGTGGATACGTCGGTTCGCTGACGGCAAGACGCACTCTATGCGGACTATACGAAGATTCGTCTTCGGCTTGTCCTGCCGTTAGGCACTGTTCCCGAAAATGCGCCAGGCCACTTTCCCGCGGCATAACGCATGCCCAAAACAGCGCCCAAAGAAGACCTTCAAGCCTTGCGCGCGATCCATGGAGTTTCGGGAGCAATTTTTGCACTATCACGGCGTCAAATGCGCCTATAAACCAATCGTCAGTGCCTTCACTATACCCACCCAGCACACGATAGGCGCCCATGAAACGGGCAGCTTCATGGACGACCCGGAACCCGAACTCCGCGCGATGGCTCTCAAAAATATCAAAAAATAACTTCGTCTCTTGCTCGAACCGCTCTTGAACTATCCTTGGCAAGCGGACGCTTTGATTCCGCGCAGCATTGACGAACGTCTCTGCATATCGTTGTCCTCTGCCGACAAGTTTACCTAAATCCGGAACTTGGTCATTTTCCAGGACGTTCCCGATGTCATCTGCCGTGACGCGAAATTCAATAACGCCAGCACGGTCCAGGACCTTCGGCGAGAACATATAGGTTGTTTCATCAATGTTCACCGTACCGATCACAAACAAATTGTCCGGAATCGAAATTTCGTGCGGGATCGTTCGACCAGAACCATGGCGTTCAGCTCCGGTGTAGAGCGGAATCGGTTCTGCCGATTCAATAGCTGAAAGGAAATCGGCGAAATATCTCTCGACGTGGGAAAGATTCATTTCGTCGAGGATTAAAAAGCAAGGTTCAGTCGGTTTCTCCCGTGCGTAAAGAATTAGCTCAAGAGCGGGCTGAACGAGATAGTTTGCTGGGTTTAAGCCGTCCGGATAGCCAACGACATTTTCATTGCTGGTCCAATCCGCGCCGACTGGGATTAGCCGCACTGAAGGAGAGCCAGGTCGCGAGAGGTATTGCGCAAACGCCTGGGCGAGCTTTGTCTTCCCTGAACCGGATAGCCCCGTAAGGATCAGAAATCGTTTCGCCAAAAGAGAGGCTGCAAATCGATGAAACACATGCGAGTCGAGCACTAGACTCGCTTCGGCGGCCGTCTCGTTGAAGTGCTCCAACAACTCTTTCAATGGTATTGGCATTGATGATCCGTCGAAGGGTAGCGCCTTACCGGTCTGAGTTTGGTACGCAACCTTAATAACGTCGAGTAGTTCTGGTGGAACCTCCGTCAAATATGCGCCTTGGTTGAGCTCCAAACTTTCGTTGTAAAAAACGCGCTTACGTTGCTGCAAGAGTTGCCTGAGCACCGTCTCATACCGTGGATCTTTTAAAAGCCACTCACGCTGAAAGGTTGGGTCGAGTGGGGTGAAATTACGTAGGCTAACGCGATATCCCGGGCGATCTGCCCAGGGAGTGTTCGCGAGACCGATGAAACTTGAGTCAGCCTGCGACTCTACTGTCGAATAACCGCTGATTTCTCGATTATCAACAAAATGAAAGATGATGTCACCGGGCTTCGGTTCGGTCATCAACTCATAGATTCGAGCGCCCCTCTGATCCGATTGCGGCGACCACAAAACCTTGCCTAACGCGTTCGGACCCGTCTCTCGATCTGGCCGCCCTCTAACGAGAGTCTTTTCAAGAAAAAATCGCGGGCTTGCTCTAGTCTCGCTGGTCGTTGGTAACATCGCTATAAGCTGCTGTTGAAGTTCACGCCGAAAATTCGAATCTCGCAAAAGACTCCAGAAGGGTTCGCGGATTATCGCATGGTCGATCCTTCCTACAGAGCTCCGAGCACGGTCGTCCGGGGGGCGACTCAGGTCGCGAATTGAGACCATCCAGAACAGATCTGTCGCGAGCCGGTAGAAGGGCATAGCCGCCTTTTCAGCTTCCCTCGGAATTCCTCTCGTTCTCGACTCCGCTGCAAAACGTTCACTCACCGAATCATACGTAATCAGATTCTCGATAAGCCCACCTGCTTCGATGGCCGTAAGAACAGAGAGCAATAGCAGTGGTTTATACTCGGGGACCGATCGATCCCAATTGGAAACGAGTTCCAAGAATGCTTCGCGACCCGCTATTTCGTCTACGATCGCAACCAATGCCTGCCGCAAAGGGCTGTAACAGATGTCGGTAAGCGAAGCGACGAGTGCAACCAACGCTGATTGATCATTCAAATCTCCGTCGAGCGGAACTCCATCTTTACTCTCCAGGATCCTAGAGCGTAGCTCTCCAATTTTTTCGAAAGTGAAGTCGAATTGTTCGGAAGGCCTTGGGGTTAATCGTGCCAACGACACGCTCGCCGCACTTTCTCGAACAATAGCGAAACGCTCCTCCTTTCTCGGGCATTTTAGGAGAACGCGATTCTCCCGAAGGAACAGAAGCCACTCTCGGAGTCGTTCATCCATGTGAAGATATGTTAGGGAATCGTGTTCTGGGGAAAGAGCGAGGCGCAAATCGGGGCTCGGTCAATATCATCCGCTGTCTGAGGCGACGTGCAAGAGGGCGCGACTGATGACGCTCTTTATCGAGCGATTGTGGCGAACGCACAGTTGATCTTTCGTGGCACCTTGCTGCCACCAGGAACTGCGGCCGCAACTAGCCGCGCCTGCCGCTCTCGCACCGTTATTCATGCATGGAATACAGAGTGATCGAATGGCGGAAGCCATTACCGACGCGCTCAGGTACATGTACCTGGATGCAAGCTGATAGGTCACGAGGGTTCAGGAGTTTATCGCCTTGGAACATACCGCGAAAAACCTCCTGATCATCGCTGCAAAGAATCCAAAACCCGTCGACCGCGACCTGCTTTTCCGTAATGCCGCAGCGTTCCAAGAACAGTTCGGCATCACGCGCCAGCGGCTGGGCGATCTCCTGCGTTACCAAAAATTGGGGATATTTTGGCGACAGACTTGGAGATTGCGGTTTGTTGCCGGAATGCTCGCATAACCGTTGTCGAGCAGGGGTTCGACTCCCCTCGCCTCCAAGTGATTGAAAATGAAGAACTTACATAAGCAAAGACGCGAAGATGATAACAGAAGTGATAACACGTCCAGCATTTCCCGGCGATATCCGCTAGCGTTTTCAAGCAAAGTCACCGGATCTTCTTCCCATCGCTCTTGCCTTGTTCCGAAGCGGCCCGAGGAAAGCAACGTGACGCTGAATTCCGCTAGGTGACGCTCACGTTTGCTTGCACTTTGCATGGGAAACTCGTTTTTTTGACACACCTCTTATACGCTGCCAGGTGCAACTGTCCTCGCGCAGTCGCCGGTAGGGACAATCGGCAAATCCAGCTACGGCGGGATCGGAATATGACACCGGCGGGCGATTTCTTCCTCTGAGGTTGTTCGGCGATAGCGGCCACACATACGGATAGCATCTCAGAATTTGGTCCGAGGTATTGACCAGCGCCCTCCTAAGCAACCATCCGACATGCGGGTGCTTCGTAGTATTTTTGCGAGACAAACTCTTCGACGACTTCGAGTTTTTCGACCAGGCCGCTCGCGCGAGCCTTCTCGTCGCTCTGCACCCTTCGGGCCTCTGTAAGCTGTTCGAGAAGCTTCTTGTTTGCGAGCGCGGCACAGTCGAACGAACATTGCTGGTGTCAATCGTGAGATTTGGAGCGGTGACGCCGCCACGATAAATTTTGGTGTGTTCGAGTTTAGCCATATAGATGTGGTGTGGAGGCCCAAGAGTGACGGTTTCGGGGACTGTTTGGGAGACAACGAAGGAATGAATTCGGTCGAAAAGATGGTGAAAAAAGTCTGGTGACCATTCAGTTAGGCTGTGGGGCCGAGAGAGCGCGCCAAAGGGTTTTTCTGCCGCCTTTGAAAGACTCCGCCAC
>Ga0209040_10004267_pt1 | contig 10850 bp, 9 predicted proteins | sample BogFormECP12_OM3_FD_188240 | JGI IMG/M metagenome (GOLD analysis project Ga0209040, IMG submission 188240) | Bog forest soil microbial communities from Calvert Island, British Columbia, Canada - ECP12_OM3 (SPAdes) (version 2) | ecosystem: Environmental > Aquatic > Freshwater > Wetlands > Bog ... | reverse complement strand
CGATTGGCACCAAGCGCATCAGTGCGCGCAAAAGCAGCCGGACGCGGCGGGCGCCTGGGCGCACGCCTATCTGCACCGCGTCGAGGGCGATCTCAGAAACGCCGGCGGCTGGTACCGCCGCGCCGGCAAGACCCCGTCCGAGGCGCCGTTGAAGGAGGAATGGGAGACGATCGCCCGCGCGCTATTGGGTTAATCCTCCGTAAAGGATGCTGCGGCACGTTGCCGGCGGCGCCGCGCAGCCGGCGAACAAATTGGTATCGGCTATCAGGGGCAAAACATGACTACTGTTGCAGGCCACCTCGGCCGGGCCGCCGGCATCCTGTTGTGGATCAGCGCGCTGTCGCCGCAGGTCGCGATGGCGATCGAACCAGAAAAGCACGCCGACATCCAAGCCCTCATGCAGGAGACGGGCATGCTGGCGAATATGAACCGCATGGTCGAACTCCTCATGCCGCAAGTGATTAATGGTCTCAAAAAATTAAACCCTAATATTCCGCAGGCGGTATGGGATGATTTCACTCGCCTGGGCTCCGAAGAATTCAAGAAGTCGTTGGTCGAACTTGAAGAACCGGTAATCACGATTTATGACAAAAATTTCACCGACGACGAAATAAAACAGCTGATCGCGTTCTACAAGACGCCGCTCGGGCAGAAGGTGGTGACCCAAATGCCAGTGGTGATGCAACAAAGCACCCAGCTGGGCCAAGCCTGGGGGCAGCAAGTGGGGCCGCGGGTAGCGGAGCGCATCCGCGCCGCGGCGAAGCAAAAAGGCTACGAACTCTGACGGGCGGGTTCGGTCATCCCGACTTCAGCGACTTCCAGTCGACGCCTTTCTCGAACGCGGCGGCGGCGCGGTAGATCGTCTCCTCGTCATAGGCTTTGGCGGTCAGCATCATGCCGACCGGCAGGCCGTCAACGATGCCGCAGGGCAGGCTCATCGAGGGATGGTGCGTGCAGTCGAATTGCGCGGTATTGGCCAGCATCTCGAACCCCCGCTGCAATATCTGCGCGACCGGCGCCTTGGCTTCCGGCAATGGCGTCGCGACGATCGGCAATGTCGGCATCAGCAGTAGGTCATAGCGCGCCAGCACCTCGTCATAGGCACGCTGCAGCCGACGCACCAGGTTCTGCGCCTTTGCGTAATAATGGCCGCGGTAGCGCGTCACCATGTAATGGCCGAGCAGCATCGTGTTTTTGAGGGTATCCGACAGCTCGTCCGCCCGGCTTCGCCAGGCGCTGTGGAAATCCAGCATCGAGGTGACGTAGAGCCCCTGCCAATTGAAGCCGAAGCCGTTCCCCAGCATCATCTGCATCGTGGCGCCCTCGGCGGCAATCGCGAGCCAGATCGCCGAACCGTCGCGGTGCATCGGGATCGAGACGGTGTCGACCGTGGCGCCCAATCCGTTGAACCGCGTTGCCGCTTCGCGGACGATCGCATCGACCTGCGGCAGCGATTGTGAATGCCCGAAGCCCTCGTCGACAACCGCGATCTTCAGGCCGCCAGCGCCTCTGCCCAATGCTTCGCGATAGGGCTTTGGGACGGCGCCGTATTGCCGCGGGTCGAGGCCGTCCGGCCCGGCTAATACCTCGAGCAACAGCGCATTGTCTTCGACCGTCGCGGTCATCGGGCCGGTGTGGTCCAATGTCAGCTCGATCGGCATGATGCCGGTATAGGGCACGAGCCCGTGCGTCGGCTTCATGCCGTATATCCCGCAGAACGAGGCAGGAATGCGGATCGAGCCGCCCTGATCGCCGCCGAGCGCCATCGGCACCTCGCCCAGAGCGACGACGGCGGCGCTGCCGGAAGACGAGCCGCCGGCCGAGTAACCCATGCGGTGCGGGTTGTGCACCGGACCGGTGGCGCTGGTATGGCTGCCGCCCGAGAAGCAGAAATATTCGCACACTGTCTTGCCGACGATCGTGCCGCCGGCGTCGAGGATGCGGGTCGCGACGGTCGCGTCGACATCCGGCACATAGCCTTCCATTGTGGAGGCGCCGTTCATCATCGGCACGCCGGCGAGGCATATGTTGTCCTTGAGGGCGACCGTCTTGCCCTTGAGCTTGCCGGTGGCGGCACCCGCGATTTCGGTCTTGACGTACCAGGCGCCGTGCCGGTTTTCCTCGGGAGCAGGCCGGCGGCCGGGCAGGCGCGGGTAAGTAACCGGCGGCAGCTCGTCGGGCATTCGGTCGAGCCGGTTGTAGGCCTCGAAGGCCGCGAGCAGGCTTTCGTGATGCGCGGCGAGATCGGCCTCGGGGAGGGTCAAGCCGAGCTCCGCCGCGACCTCGCCCAGCTGCTCCGGGGTCGGGACCTTGACAGTATTGAGCGACATTGTCGGTCTCCGATGCGAGGAGGAGCTTTAGCTGGCCGTTCCTTGCCGGTACCGTCGCCCTGCCAGATAGCGCGCGCCCTCGGCCTCGCTCCGTTCGGTATGCCGGCATCCGGCCGTCATGGCGAATGTGTCGCCGGTGCGATAGATGCGCTCGTCGCCTTCGCTCGTGACCGTCATTTGGCCTTCGAGGATCATCAGTCGCGCGTCGAATTCATGGGAATGCTCGAGGTTTGTGGCGTTCGCATCCATCCGGCGATCGACAATCTCGCGATACCCTTGCGCGTGACACTCGGTCTCGAATTCCGCCCTGTTCATCGGCATTTTCCTCAGAAGCGTTATCCATCCGTACAATCGTAGCATGCGCCGGAGCGAGCCGGAGGATAAACTCGCCGTGACCCGACATTGGGAGGCCTCTAGTGGCTGGTGTGCTCGACGGCATTCGCGTCCTCGATTTCGGGCGCTACATCGCGGGTCCGTTCTGTGCCGCGCTGCTCGGCGACCTCGGCGCCGAGGTGATCCGCATCGAGCGGACCGGCGGCGGCGAGGATCGCGGAATGATCCCTGTCGGCGCCGGGCCCGCCACAGAACCGTTTACCGGCGGCGGCGCAATGTTTCTGGCGATGAACCGCAACAAGCTCGGGATGACATTGGACCCGGCCGCGCCCAAGGGGCGAGAGATCGTGCGGAAACTCGCCGCCACCGCCGATGTGGTCGTTGCCAATCTTCCGCCGCGGGTCCTGCGGTCATTGGCGCTCGACCTCGACAGCCTGCGCCGGACCAAGCCCGACATCATCTTGACGACGGTGACCGGGTTCGGCTCCGGCGGGCCGATGAGCCATAAGCACGGGTTCGACGGCATCGGCCAGACGATGAGCGGTGCAGTCTATCTTTCCGGCACGCCGGAGCAGCCGATCGCGCTCAAGGTGCCGTGGGTCGATTTCGGCACCGCCTGTCTATCGGCCTTCGGCACCTTGGCGGCGCTGATCGAGCGCGGCAAGACCGGGCGCGGCCAAAAGGTCGAGGGAGCGCTGCTGCGGACCGCGATCGCCTTCACCAACGCCACCCTGATCGAGCAGGCGTTGACCGGTGTGAACCGCACCGCGATCGTCAATCGCGGCTTCAACTCGGCGCCGGCCGATATTTTCCGGACCAAGGACGGTTGGATCGTCGCGACGGTAATCGGCGCGCCGATGTTTCGCCGCTGGGCCAGGATGATCGGCGAAGAGCATTGGCTGAGCGATCCCAGGTTCCAGGACGACCAGTCGCGCGCCGACCACGGCGAGATCATCTCGGCCCGCATGTCCGAGTGGTGCGCATCGCGGAGTTGTGCCGAGGCGCTCGCCGCGCTCGAAGAAGCCAGCATCGTGGCAGGCCAGGTCTATTCGCCGCAGCAGGCGCTCGATGATCCACATATCCGGGCCGCCGGCCTCCTCGACGAGGTGCCATTCCCTGGGGTCGACAGCGCCGTGCCGCTGGCGCCGACGCCGATCGAGCTGTCGGAGACCCCCGGCACCTACCGCCGCCGGGCGCCGCTGGTCGGCGAGCACACCGACGAAATCCTCCGCAGCCTCGGCTACGACGCCACCGTGATCGCCGAGCTGCGCGAAGAGCGGGTGATTTAGCGCAGGTCTCGATCGGATCGAACCGCCCCCGTCGGATTGTCACGCGCCAATCTGGACGAAATCTGCTTTAGAGCACGAGCTGCGTCTGGGTGACGAGAGCGACGAGGCGGCCCTCTGGGGTCGAGATGCGGGTCTGCCAGATCATTGTCCGCCTGCCGCGGTGGATCGGCGTCGTCTCTCCGATTACCCGCGTTCCGACCGGCGCCGGCGCGACAAAATTGGTCTTGCTCTCGACTGTCGTCGTCCCGGCCCCCTGCGGCAAATTGACGATCGTGCCCATGGCGCCCAGCGTGTCGGCGAACGCCATGATCGCGCCGCCATGAAGCACCGCCGGAATGGTGCAGAGGTCCTGTCGAACAGTCATCTCGGCGACAATTCTTTCCGGCAAGGCGCTGACGAACTGGATGCCCAACAGCTCGGCAAAAGGCAGCTTTGTCTCATTGACCCGGTCGAGCAGATCCAATGGCTCCTCCTCCCCGAGGTGCGGCTTTTCCGCACGCAGAGAAGCATCAGACGCGGTTTTCTGGCAAGATCGCCGCAAGATCGATAGCGCGACGCGGAGCCGCTCGCCCGCCGTGAGCGTCACGGTTATGCCACGATTGTCCGCTTAAGGGTCTGCCTCGTCGGACCCGATCCCTGGAGGACATGGTGCATGCGGAAATTGGTGGTCATCGCGCTGGTGTCCACGCTGTTTATCACGGGCGGCGTTTTTGCTCAGCAAAAGGCCGGCAAGGACGGCGTTTATGAAGAACTCAACTTCTTCGACGAGGCGTTCGAGCGGATCCGCCAGGATTCGGTCGATTCGGTTGCCGACACAAAGCTGATCGGTGCGGCGATCTCCGGGATGTTGACCGGCCTCGATCCGCGCTCCTCCTTTCTCGACGAGGCCGCATTCAAGGCATCGCAAACTCAGGCGAACGATGACTTTGCCAGCGTCGGAATGGTGGTGACGATCGAGAACGGACAGCTGAAGGTGATCTCGCCGCAGGACGGCTCGCCGGCCGCGCAAGCCGGCGTCAAACCCGGAGATGTGATCTTTTCGATCGACAAGGAGCCGACTTACGATCTGACCCTGCACGAGGCGGAGCAGAAGTTGCGGGGCCCCGCAGGCAGCGAGGTTGAGCTGACGTTGCGCCGCGGCAATGGCGGGCCGATCGACCTCAAGATGAAGCGCGACCCGTTCAAACTGCAGACCGTGACGGGCCGCGTCGAAGGCGGCAATATCGGATATCTGCGCGTCGCCGGGTTCGACGGCGCGACCCAGACGGCGATCGCCGGCGCGGTGCAGGATTTGCGGCAGCGCACCGGGAACAAATTGATCGGCTTTATTCTCGATCTGCGGAACAACCCCGGCGGCAGCTTCGATGGAGCGGTCGCCACCGCCGACGCGCTGATCGACAAGGGCGATATCGTCGTCGTCAAAGGCCGCAAACCGGCCGCCACGAAGCGCATCAGCGCCACTCCGGGCGATCTCGCAAAGGGTCTGCCGATCGTCGCGCTGATAAATGGCGGGACCGCACGGGAGGCCGAGCTCGTTGTGGGCGCCTTGCAGGACAATCGGCGGGCAATGACGCTCGGCACCAAGAGTTTCGGCGAGAGCGCGATCGAAAGCCTGATCCCGCTGGGCAACGGCGGGGCGATCCGTTTGACGACGGCGCGTTTCACCACCCCGAACGGCCGTGAGATTCAGGGCAAAGGTCTCGAACCCGACCTCGGCGTGAGCCCGCTCAAGCTCGCAAAGCTAGGACACGGCGAAGGCCGCCACGAAGCGGATTTGCCGGGAGCGCTCAAAAATCCCGATCAGGCCGCCACACCGCCGGCCGACGCTCCTCCCGGCGCGACCGCGACACCGGCGCCGGAAGAGGCGCCCTCCGTCGCCACCGGCGATATGGGCTCGACGAGCGATGAACAACTGACCCAGGCGATCGATGTGCTGCGCGGGCTCTCTCTGATCGGACGCCGCGCGGCGGGCTAATTCGTGGCGGCAGGTCGCCGCCCCGGCTCCGTTAACTTTAGTTGCAATCCCGCCATATTGGTGCCGCATCCCCTGCGGCATCATGTCCGGATACTTCAAAAATTGGCGCTCCCAAAGCGTATCCCGTCGCCTCCGGCGACGATCTGCACAGTGCAATTCCAGGAGGCTAGAATGACCGAGGCGAAATCGAATGCAATCCCCGCGGGCTCGGCTTTTGTTAAGCAGGCCGAGTTGTGGATGAACGCACAAGGTGATGTCCTCACGGGTGTGGAAACGATGCTCAACGGATGGGCACAGCGTCAACGCCAAGTCTTCGAGGCATCCTCCCGATCCATGCAGAGGATGTGTGAAGCTCGCAACATGTTCGATCTGCTGCAGGTGCAGCATGAATGGCTTTCGGAATGCCTCAATTGGACCGCTTCCGAAATCCGGGCGGTGGGCAACGACATTCCCGCGATTACCCGGATGGCGGTGGAGCGGTTTGGCGAGGGCGGCAACGGGCTGCAGCTGCAACGCGGCAATCGACCAGCGGAGGTTGCGCCCAGCACTTCAATGCAGCGGGCTGCCGCGGAGTAGCTTGCGTTGCCGGGGGTCCCCAAGGCTATGCGACCCAGCCGCATCCCGAGGCGCTGAAGGCCGCCGCCGCCGGCACTGGCCAGCGACTACGCCGCCCGCGTTCGATAGCATTTCGTCGGGTCATTGCGGGGCGCGGGTTCCGTCCGTGAGCCCCGCGTGGCGGATTTCGAGCGCGAAGCGCACCATTATGCAGGAAAACCGCGGGCAGGTTGAGCTTGGCGCGAGGGCCGGATCGGGGTTTCTTGGGAGAGGCCTTTTTGGCTCTCGCCGTCGCCAGCCGCTCAACCCAGAATCATCTGAGCCAACTCCTGCGACGCCGGCGGGGCGCCGGGGAGGACTGCTTCGAGCTGGCGGTCGGTGAGACGCATGTGGCGCTCGAGGATCGCCGCCAACACGGTGCGAAAGTCGGTGGTGACGGCGAGATCGCGCCGCTGGTAGAGCTGCACCGGGGAGAGACCGGGCCAATCGCCGTAAACCCGCCCGCCATTGATGGCGCCGCCCAATACCCAGATGACATTGCCGTGGCCGTGGTCGGTGCCCAGGTTGCCGTTTTCCCGAAAGGTGCGGCCAAATTCGGATAAGACGACGATGACGGTATCATGCCAGGCCTCGCCCGCTCCGCGGGCAAGGGCGGCGAGACCCTCGCCGAGCGAGCGCAGATGATCGGCCAGCTGCCCCTTGTGGTTGCCCTGGTTGATGTGAGTATCCCAACCCCCAAGCCCGATTGCCGCAACCCTGATGCCCGGCTGGCGGCGGATCAGCGACGCGAGCCGGGTTGCCTGTCCGGGGAAGCCGGTTGGCGGCGGCGCGCCGTTATCAGCGATCTGCCGCTCTTTGTTCAATGCGCCGATCAATTGTGCGCGTGCCGTCCGCCCTTCGCGATAGGATTTGGCGAGCGCGTCATTGCCGGAATAGAGCCGATCGAACGCGCTGCCGATTTCGGGCTGGTCGATCGGCAGCGGCTGGGCGCCGTTGGGGCCGAGCGGCAGGGTGGCGACGGGTGCCTTGCCCGCGAGAATGCGCGGGACGGTCGGGCCGATGCTGATCGCGTCGGTCGCACCGCGCGGGCCGGGCAACCCCAGCAGCAGGCGGTTCATCCACCCATCGCGGGTGGTGCCCTGCCCCGGGGTGCCGTTTTCGATATAGAGCTGCGCGTCGAAATGCGATCGCGTCGGGTCGGGGGAACCCGCGGCGTGGACAAACGCGAGCCTGCGCTCGGTCCATAGCGGCATCAGGCTCGCAAGAGCTGGGTGCAGCCCGAAATGTCCGTCGAGCGCCAGTGCCCCGTCCGCCTTGCCCGGCGGTGCGATCGCAATCGATTGGCGCTCCCGGTAATAGGCTTCGTCGGCGTAAGGGATCACGATACTGAGTCCGTCGACCGCGCCACGCAGCAGAACCACGATCAGCCGCCCCGGGCCCTCCCCCTCATTGGAGGTCGCCGCCCAAGCAGCCGGTCCAAGACAGAAGGGCGCTGCCGCAGCCCCTTTGACAAAATCGCGCCGGCGCACGACCACCGCCTACCGACGCATAAAGTCGGGACTGCCGAGGATCAGGGCGGCGCGCAGCCCTTTCGGCGAGTCTTTGACGGCAGAGCGGGTGGCATCGCTCAGGGTCGAGCCGAAAATCGCTTCGAGACGCGCAGCATCGACTGGTTGCGCCGCTCCGGTCACAGCTAGGTTGGCTCGGGCCAATGTGGTCGCAAAGCCGATGCGCCGGGTCGTCGCGTCGGGGCCGAGCCAAGCGTCTTCGGTGTTCTTGTACCCGTCCGGCGTCAGGCAGCCAAAGAGGGGCATCCCAAGCTGGTCCATGGCGCCGAGCAACGGGCGGACATTGGGTACGGATACACCCGCGGCCCGCACTGCCGAGATCACGAACTGGTATGGCGTCTTGTACTTCGCGCCCCTGCTGTCCCAGAACTCGTTGCTGGCGAAGAGCGTCCTCAAGATTTCTCTAATATTGCCATCGGTCTCGAGAAACCGTGCCGCGAGCCGCTCGACCAAGCCGGAGGGCGGCTCGTCGGCAACGAAGTATTGCGCGAGCTCGAACGCGATGTGACGGGCGGTCGCCGGGCTGTGCGCCAGGATGTCAAGCGCCTCCTCACCCTCCGCCTTGCCGCGCGATTGCAGCGGATGGCCGAGGAACACCTTGGGGGTGTAATCGTGACGCGCGCCTTCGAAGACCGCGGCATGTTCGGGGAACACTCGAGCATCCGGCGAATTGACGCCCCACCCGGTTAAGACCCGGGCCAGGGTGACGACATCCTCTTGGGTGTACCCGCCATCGGCGCCGAGGGTGTGCAGCTCCATGACCTCGCGTGCGAAGTTCTCGTTCAGTCCTTTCTGTCTGCCGCGGGCCGCAGGGCTCCCGGGGGCGGTGCTCAGCGCGTTGTCGAGATAGACCAGCATCGCCGGGTGCTTTGTGGCGGCGAACAGCAGGTCACGAAAATGGCCAAGCACGAACGGACGGATCGCCTGCTCTTCGTAATTGCCGATCCACACATCATCCAGCCCCTTGCCGGAGAACACGTTGAAATGATTGAACCAGAAATCGACCATGACCTCGCGCAGCTGGCGCCGGCTCAGCACGGCTCTGAGGATGCGCGCCTCGCCGGCGTCCCGCAGGATGATCCGCACCCGCTCGCGCTGAGCCTTTTCCAGTTCAGGATTGGGCTTGAAGCCACGCAAGCTGCGCAAGGGCCCGTAAAGCCGGCGCAGCTGCACCGGGTCGAGCTTTAGAGTGTCGAGTTGGGCGACGCGCCACCTCAGCTCGATCGGTTCCGAGATCGAATCGGGGTCGAGCTCCTCGGCAATATAGCGCTCGATCCCGATCGTCTTGACTTGTCGAGCCTCTTCGAGGGTCGGACCGAAGGCGAGCCGGTTCAGCAGATGGACAACGAGGCGATCCGGAATCGGCTCGGCGCCGGTCGCCAGTACCGCTGGCAATGCGATCAGCAGCCCCGCGGCGACTGCGAAGCCGCCAAATCGCCTCACGACGAACTGGTGAAAGTCCGAACGCCCCCGCGCCCTTCTACTCATATTGGGCCCGCCCCATCCCCGTTTGCAGGCGGCCTCAGGATAGTCAAACTCGGGCTCGGCGCAAGCCGGCCGTCCTTTCCCTCCCTGGCCCGTTTGCATTTATGGCGGCAAGCGGACTGTTGCCCTGTCCCGACCAGTCGTCGGCATCGGCGATGCGGGAGGACGAGAGGCCCGCGGCAGGCGCACATAATTGAGCAGGCGCGAGACGCTCACGATAGCGGCAAGCGCCGAAAAGAGGGCCGCTAGCAGGATCGCGACGGTCGGGCTGGTGCCGCCGGCGGGTCCGGCGTAGCCAAAGACCAGCGCCACCAAGGCGGCACCGATGGTTTGCCCGAGCAGCCTGGCGGTCGCCTGTACGGCGCCTGCCCCGCCGCTGCGTTCGCGCGGCGCGCTGCTGACGATCGCCCGGTTGTTCGGCGCTTGGAAGAACCCGAAGCCGCATCCGCACACGATGATTCGCCAAATGATGCTGGCGTCGCCGGGCTGCGCCGGCAGCAGTGCCAGCAGAATAAAGCCGACGGTCAAAACGCCGAGTCCGATGCCGCCGAGGATTCCGGCAGGATAACGGTCCGACAGCCGGCCGGCGATCGGCGCGATCATCGCCACCGTCACCGGCCACGGGGTCAACAAGAGCCCGGTTTCGACCTGCGAGCGGCCGATCACGTCCTGGAAGTAGAAGGGCAGGGCGACAAACATGATCCCTTGCGCGACAAACGCGCAAACCGATGTCGTGACCGAGAGGGCAAAGATCGGCCGCCGGAACAGATCGACCGGCAGTAGCGGCATCGTCAGAGAATTCTGCCGGCGCACGAGGGCGTAGCCGACTACGAGGGCGCCGGCCAGCTCGCTCATCACCAAAAGGGCGGGGTGGTGGTGACCGATGCCGTTGATCCCGCTGATCAGGAAGGCGAAGGCAACGGCGCTCAAAATTGCGCTCGCCAGGTCGAAATGATGGTCGGAGGGCGGCGTAGTCGGCAACAGGCGCAGCGACATCAAGAGCGCAACGAGGCCGATCGGCACATTGATCGCAAAGAGCCACGGCCACGAGGCGACCGCGAGGATCGCTGCGGCGACGCTCGGACCCGCGGCCGACGATATCGAGACGACGACCGAAACCATCGCAATGCCGCGGCCCAATTGCCGCCGCGGGTAGGTGAAGCGGACCAGAGCCGTATTGACGCTCATCAGGCCGGCGGCGCCAAGCCCCTGCAGCGCGCGGCCCAGGGTCAGCATGAGCAGCGAGTGCGAGAGCGCGCTGACGAGCGCCGCGCCGGTGAACACCGCGAGACCGAGCATGTAGATGCGGCGGTAC
>Ga0209040_10004264_pt1 | contig 10857 bp, 9 predicted proteins | sample BogFormECP12_OM3_FD_188240 | JGI IMG/M metagenome (GOLD analysis project Ga0209040, IMG submission 188240) | Bog forest soil microbial communities from Calvert Island, British Columbia, Canada - ECP12_OM3 (SPAdes) (version 2) | ecosystem: Environmental > Aquatic > Freshwater > Wetlands > Bog ... | reverse complement strand
AGAGATGCGGAATGCCCTCGTACATGCCCAACTCCACGCGCTTGGGGTCGACCAGAATGAGCCGAACCTGGGCCGGAGTCGCCTTGTAGAGCACCGACATAATCATGGCGTTGATCGCGACCGATTTGCCGCTGCCTGTCGAGCCCGCGATGAGCACGTGAGGCATGGTCGTGAGGTCTGCCGTCACGATGCGCCCGTTGATGTCCTTGCCCATCGCCAGTGTGAGCTTGCTTTTCGCGTTGCGGAAATTCTCCGCCTCAATCACGTCGCGCAGCCAGATCGTCTCGCGGTCGTGGTTTGGCACCTGAATGCCGACTGTGCTCTTTCCCGCCATACGCTCGATCAGAATGCTCTCTGCCCGCATCGCGAGGCACAGGTCTTCGGCGAGCCCGGTTACGCGGCTGTACTTTACGCCGGCCTCGGGCCGGAATTCGAAGGTCGTGACCACGGGACCTGGGTTGATCTGCACAACCTGGCCGAGCACGTCGAATTCCGCGCACTTCTCCACCAGCACCTGGGCTTCGATGCGCAGCGCGTCCTCGCGAATGACCTGCGTGTCTTCGCTGCGATGCAGCAGGGTGCTCGGCGGCAGCTTGAATCCGCTTACTGATTTTGGAGCCACAGTCACGGTGCGCGCTTCGGCATCGGCACGCTCGCGAACGGCGATGTTCTGGTGGTCGAACGCGGGTTCCTGCCGAGGTCGCGCTGGCGGTATCTCGCGCCGGGCGACTAATTGCGGCTTCAATGTTGGCGGAGGTGGCTCAACAATGGGTTCGGGCTCGGGGTCGGAAACGGTCGCGCGCGGCATCTGCGCCCATACGGTTTGTTGCGCCGGAGCTTCTTGCTGCGCCGGAGCTTCGGAGAACATCTCGGCGAATCCCCGCTGACGGTGGCCGGGGGAGTCGTCGTCTTCCTCTATTTCCGGAACGTGTGCACCATTTCTGCGCACGTTTTTCTCCATTTTTGACGCGGCTTTGCGAGCCTTGGCCAGTTCTTTTGCGCGGATCTTCTCCATCCGTGCCTCTGCCTTCAATCCCTTCGCTCTGGCGCGAGCTGCGCGCCAGTTCACCCAGCGATCGCGCCACGCTAAGAGGAAGGCGAAGCGCATGGCGAGCCATTCTCGTGCAGTGTTGAAACTGAAAGTAGTGGAGAGGTAGAGGGCAATAGCTACCATGCTGACGGCGATCACGCATGCGCCGGGAAAATTGAGCCACTGCACCAGCGCATCGGAGGAGAGCCGGCCGGTGAGTCCTTCGATGGGCAGGCCGTACATGAAGTGGAGATGTCCGGGCACGAGGCCAGCCAGCGCGGGGCCGAAGATCAGGCACAGGGCGATGCCAATGAGTTTTGCCCCCGGCGAACCGGCAGGACGGGAACGCAGCCAGGTCCATCCCAGCGCGCCAGCCAGCAAGGGCAGGCAGAACGCGGTCAAGCCCTCGAGTTGCAGGAGCAGATCGCTGATCCATGCTCCGACCAGGCCGGTCCAGTTGTGCGCGGGGCGGCCGCCGTTTGCATATCCGCCCACGGTGTTGAGCGAGGGGTCAGTGGAGCGATAGGAGAGGAGCGCGAGAAGCAGGAGGATCGCGGCGACCAGCATCAGCAGCCCGATTAGCTCATTCAGGCGGCGATTGCGGGTCGGCGTAGTGACCAGTTTCAGGGGTTTCATCAGGGCGCAATGCAGTGCGCGCCGTCAAAGACGGCTGACACAGTCAAGAATCCCAGAGCAACTTTATTATCCCAGAAGAGGGGCGAAAGTTTGGAGAAAATCCTACGGGGGAATCGACCTCGCAACGGTCGACTATCCAACCGCCAGCTTTGCCCCGAAAATGAGCAGCGCACCACCCAGCAGAATGCGGTAGACGGCAAATGGCACAAATCCATGTTTGCGCACCCATTGGAGGAACCACTCCACGACGCCCAGGGCCACGATGAACGAGACTACAAGGCCGATCAGAAGCACGATCCAGTTGTGACCGGTCATCACCAATGGGGTGATCGCTTCTTGCGCAGCCTCTGCTGCGTGATGGCCCGGATGCAGCGTCTTCATCAGTTCGTAGCCGGTTCCTGCAACCATGACCGGAATCGAGACGAGGAAACTGAACTCCAGCGCCGCAGGGCGCGACATGCCGGCGACTTGCCCCGCGGTGATGGTCGACATGGACCGCGAAGTGCCCGGAAAGACCGCCGAAAGGATCTGGCAAAGCCCGATCCAGATGGCCTGTCCGAGTGACATCTGCTCGACATCAGTCGTGGTCGGCTCCCAACGGCTGTTCCATGCATCGACCACCCACATGACCACGCCGCCAATCAGCAGCGCGAGCGCCATTACCCGCAGGCTCTCAAGATGCTTGCCGATGGTCTTGATCAGCAGCAGGGAGGGGATCGCCGTAACCACAAAGGCGACCGTGGTTAGCGAAAGAGGATGTGTCCAGATGGTACGGTCTCCCTCCTCGCCTTCCGGGAAAGTGCGGAAGAATTCGATAATCCGGGCAGCGAAGACCAGCAGCAGCGCCAGAATCGCCCCGAGCTGAATCACGACGGTGTACATCTTCCAATACGGATCGGTGAGGTTGATGTGCAGCAGCGCTTCGCTGATGCGCAGGTGCGCCGTTGAACTTACCGGCAAGAACTCCGTCAACCCTTCGACAATGCCAAGCAGAACAGAAACAATGTAGTCGTTCAAAAGGCCTCCGGCCTCACTGTTGCCCGAATTGCAGAGATATTTCCGAAAGGCGCAAAGCGAACGCCTGAACGGCCGTCCTATTCCCGGTCGCTGCCGTAGATCGCAATATCCTGCTGCACCTTGTATATCAGACTGGCGGCGCGGGCTGCGTAGTCCGATTGCGGATACTTCGCCTGCAACTGTCCTGCAATCTCGGTGGCGTGGCCACGAGCTTCTTGCGCGCGATGGCCGTCATTGTCGGCGGTCCACATATCTCCTGCCGCGGCCATGCGCCATGCCGCCTTGTACAGGGCTTCTGCGCCGCGGGGCGAGTCCGGATGCTCCTCGACATACCTCACGTACATCTGCGCCTCTTTCTCCGGACATTTCTCTGACCCCTGCCAATCGCCGCACAGTTTGTTGTCGATCCTGACGTACGCGGCGAAGTCGGCCCATTTAGTGTGAGGAAAATACTTCTCGATCTTCTTCATTTCGTCTTCGTCCATCTGCTCGCGAAGATAATTCTCCTTCTCGTGAGCAGACGGCAGGGCCGCGGCGTCGGCCTTCTGCAACTGCCAGCGAATGTCTGCCGCCCGCCACATCGACTCGCCGATCAACGGCGATTGCGGAAACATCTCCACTACCCGCCGGTACAGAAGCCGTGCCTCCAGGGCAGCGCCTGGGGGAGGATGTGACTCTGAAGCTGCGTCCTCCGCACTGATTGCTTCGCCAAAGAGGATCGCATCGCCATGCGGCGTATTCGTGTCAATAATCCCTTTGTCGAGCATCCAGCCCGAAATGGGGATCACTTCCTGGCCCTGCTCCAGGACAGGCTCATCGGCCTTGCGCGACTCCGGCGCGTCGATATTGGCAAAGACCCGCAGCCAGTGTCCGCTGCGCTCGGCGATGACCATCTCACGGCCCGGCGTTACGATCGCTACCTGATCCGCGCCTTCGTCCGGTTGTACGTAAAGGTTTGCCCGGCGCACCAAAGTCGCTTTTGTTCCGTTCTTCGGCGCCTGTTCCTGAGGCATCTTCTTCTGGCCCGCCAGGCCGGTCGCGGCACAAAGAAGCAATACAAAGCAGAGAGGAATTCGGTTTCGCATCACGATGGTAAGACGGTCTTTCGGCATCAAACGTCTCGCTGTAGCATACGCCACGACCGATCACGATTCGGCCAGAATTGCTCGCAGCATCTCCGGCTCGACGTTGCCGCCGCTCATCACCACGACCGCCTTGCGATAAGGCAGCAGCTCGACCTGATGAAAGAGCATAGCCGCCGTCGTTACCGCGCCGCTCGGTTCGGGACTGAGCCGAGCCGTGTGAACTAAGGTCCCCATCGCCTGGCGAATTTCGTCTTCGGAGACGGTGAGAATGTCATCCACAAATGCCCGCACATGCAGGAAATTCAGCTCGCCAAGGCTCTGAGTGCGCAGCCCATCGGCAATGGTGCGCGTGGTCATCTCCGCCGGCCAGCTCACCAGCTTGCCGCCACGAAAGCTCTCCTGCGCATCGGCCGCCAGCTCCGGTTCAATGCCAATCACGCGGACTTCCGGCCTTTGATGTTTGATTGCCGCCGCGACGCCACTGATCAACCCGCCTCCGCTCACCGGAGAAAGCACCAGATCAACTAGTGGCAGGTCTTCGAGAATCTCCAGCCCGCAGGTACCCTGGCCGGCGATGATCGCCGGATCATCGTAGGGTGGAATCATCACGTAACCGAACTCGGCCTGAAGCTCCTCGGCCTTCTCCTTCCGTTCCGAACTTGACGGCCCGACAGTCACAATCTCCGCGCCCAGAGCGGCGGTGGCTTGCCGTTTCACTTCGGGAGCATTCGACGGCATCACGATGACGGCCTTCGCTCCCACCACTCGCGCCGCGTAGGCCACACCCTGCGCATGATTGCCGCTGGAGTACGTAATCACACCCCGACTGCGTTCGGCACGAGACAGCTGAGCGATCTTGTTATAGGCCCCTCGCAGCTTGAAGCTGCCAATCGGCTGCAAGCCCTCGGCCTTTACGTAGACCTCGCCTGCCGCGCCGGGAATCGGCAAATAGACGAGCGGCGTATGCACGGCCACGCCGCGAATGCGCTCCTGCGCGTCGCGAAATGCGTCGAGGGTTAGGAGTTCCGTGTTACTCATGTCTCAGTTCATGTCTCAGGGCAAGTATTTCGGGGGGATGGTTTCTTCGGGTGTCTCTGCTTGCCACAGAATTTCGACAAGCTTCCATTGCGAGCCATCGAATACGGCTTGCATGCTGTTAATGCCATGCACCGTTGCCTTTCCATCCGGCGTTTCGCGAATTTCGTAGGTGCTCCACAGATGCGCGATGTGGCCGTACTGCTCGACAGAGTACTTGACCTGGCGCTCGTAGAAGACATCGCTGCTGCGTTTCGCGACCCGTGTGATCCAGTCATCGACGGTGAGGACGTGGGGCGCCCAGTGGCCGTCTTGTCCCTTGGAGACGGGAATAAGACGTGCATCCGGCGTAAAAATCTGCCGCATGCATGTCCGATCCTTATTACCCGGTCCGCTCACCGCGTCGTCGACGGCCTTGATCAGATCAGGGAGCGTCGCCGTGGAGGGACACGTCGGAGCGATTTGCGCGTTTGTGGACGTCGCGACTGCGGCGACCAGAGCTGCCGCAGTCAGTAAGAGCTTGCGCATGAATGCCTCCAAAAGTGGTTGCTAAATTTCCAGAATGACCGGCATGATCAGCGGCCTGCGGCTGGTGTTCTTCTGGATATACCGCTTTAGATCGATGCGGATTTTCTCTTTGATCACGCCGTAATCGGCCTTCTCCTCCGCGCTGGAGTTTTCAAGCGTGTGCGTTATCACCTGCCGGCCCGCCTCCAGCAGCTCGGTGTCCGCGCCGACAAATCCGCGCGTCACCAGCTCCGGCTGGCGCTCGACCTTACCGCTCAGCTTGTTGATGGTCAGGATCGCCAGGACAATTCCGTCCTCGGAGAGATGCCGCCGGTCGCGAATCACCAGGTCTTCCACCACGTCCACCGTGGAGCCCGAATCGATGCACACCCGTCCCGCCGTCACCCTGCCCGCTTTCTGGGCGTTGTTGCGGTCCAGTTCCAGCACGTCGCCGTCCTCGATAATCAGCGCCAATTCCACCACGCCCGTCCCATCCGCCAGATCAACATGCTTCTTCAGGTGCCGGTAGTCGCCATGGATGGGAATAAAGAACTTCGGCTTGAGCAGATTGATCAGCAGCCTCTGCTCTTCCTGGCTGGCGTGGCCGCTCACGTGGATGAGTCCCGATGCGCCATCGTCGAAAATAACGTTGGCATCGCGGCGGCAAAGGTGATCGATCACCCGGTAGATGCTCTTCTCGTTGCCCGGAATCACGCGTGAGCTCAACACCACCGTATCGCCGGGGAGAACACGCGCATGCTTGTGGTTGTCCACTGCGGCACGACTCAGCGCGCTCATCGGCTCGCCCTGCGTTCCGCTGATCAGGATCATCACGTCTTCGGGATCATGTTCGTTGATCTGTCCGGGATGAATCACCAGCCCAGGCGGCAGGTCCAGATAGCCCAGGTCCTGCGCGATCTCCGACGACTCCATCATCGACCGGCCCACGATCGCTACTTTGCGTGCGTGCGTGTGCGCAAGGTCCAGAGCAATCCGGATGCGGTAAATGGACGACGAAAAACAGCTGAAGAAGAGCTTCTTCTTCGTACGGGAGAAAATCTCATCCAGACGCGGTTTTACAGCCCATTCGCTTGGCGTATAGCCGGGGCGATCGACATTGGTTGAGTCCTGCAGCAGCGCAAGCACGCCGCGCTTGCCGTATTCGGCAAAGGTGTGCAGGTCGAAAGCCTTGCCATCCGGCGGCGACAGGTCGATTTTGAAGTCGCCCGTGTGGACAATCACGCCCACTGGCGTGTCGATGGCCAGTGCCACGCAGTCCACCAGGCTGTGCGTCACCCGGATCGGCTCAATCGTAAACGGTCCAAGCGAGAACTTCGCGCCCGGAGCAATTTCGATCAGCTCCGTCTGGTCGAGCAGCTTATGTTCTTCGAGCTTGCCCTCGACGTAGGCCAGCGTGAACTCGGTACCATACACCGGCACGTTCAGCTCTGAGAGAATCCACGGCAATCCGCCGATGTGGTCCTCATGTCCGTGCGTCAGAATGATGCCGCGCACGCATTGCTTGTTCTCGATGAGGTAGGTGATATCCGGAACGACGATGTCCACGCCGAGCAACTCCGATTCGGGGAACATCAGTCCTGCGTCGATGACGATGATGTCGTCCTGCCAGCGGACGGCGAGGCAGTTCATGCCAAATTCGCCCAGTCCGCCCAGGGGTATGATCTTTAACTTAGCTTCTGCCATGGAAACTTCGATGGTAACAGGTACGGCGCAACATCCCCAGGCCGGAGGGTTTCCGCTTTACCGCAGGAGCTCTTCCAGAGCCAGGCTCAGCTCCGTCTTCTCGTCCCGATACTTCACAATCACCGGCGTATACACGCTCAGCCCCCACTCCTGCCCTTTGCCTTTATTGACGGCGCGCGCCCCCGGAACCACAACCGAGCCCTCGGGAATGATGAGCGGCTTTTCACCGTCAGCGCGGAGTACCTCGCCGCGGACCACGTCATAGACCGGAGTGCCTCGGGTCAGTATTGTTCCCGCCGCCAGCACGGCGCGTTGGCGGACGACCGTGCCCTCGTAGACGCCGCAATTTCCTCCGACGAGGACATCGTCTTCGAGGATCACCGGGCTGGCATTCACCGGCTCGAGTACGCCTCCGACCTGTGAGGCCGCACTCAGATGCACCCGCTTGCCCACCTGCGCGCAACTGCCCACCAGAGCGTGCGAATCGATCATCGTGCCTTCGTCCACGTACGCGCCCGCGTTCACATACATGGGCGGCATGCACACGACGCCCTTCGCCAGATAAGCCCCGGCGCGTACCGAAGACCCTCCCGGAACCACGCGGACGCCGTCTTCCGCAGTAAGCCGACGCGCCGGATAGGTATGCTTATCCACAAACGACAGCCCATCGCCCGACGCGGCCAAGTGTCCTAGCCGAAAGCCCAGCAGAATGCCTTGCTTCACCCATGCATTGACGCGCCATCCTGTGGGCGATTCCGCATCCGGCTCAGCCGCGCGAACCTCGCCCCGCTCAAGGGCGTCGAGGAACTCCTGAAAGGCGGCCATCGCCGACGGATCGCCGATTGCGGAAGAGCCCGCGGCAAAGTGCCGCTCGATTCGGTACTTGAGGTCTTCGTCAGTCACAAGCCGAGTCTATCAATCCGGAACACGTTCGCGGCGAATCATTCGGCCCTGTGGGCAGCGCCCTAAAACATCCTCAGATCGCCCTCAGGCTGAGGCCCGTGCACCAGCAATCCCAGCTCGCCTGCCAGCCGCTCTAGCCGCGCGCGCGTTCCAGAGGACACCGGCAGAAGTGGCAACCGATAGTTCTCACCGATCTTGCCCATCATGGCGAGCACGGCCTTCACCGGTCCCGGGCTAGTCTCCCAGAAATTCGCCAGCATCAACCGGTAGTATTTGCGATTCAGCCGTCGAGCTGTGGGCCAGTCATTCTCCAGCGCCCCGCGCACCATCTGCGCCATCTCGCCCGGAATCTCATTCGACGTCACCGACACCAACCCTGCACCGCCCACGCCCAGCACGCCCAGCGCCATGTTGTCGTCGCCGGCGTATACCCGAAAATCACGCGGTGACCGCGTGATCAGCTCGGTGATTTGCGCCAGGTTGCTGCTTGACTCTTTCACGCCGCAGATGTTCTTCGCTGTCTCTGCCAACCGAAGCACTGTCGCCGGTTCCAGGTTCACGCCGGTGCGTGCAGGGATGTTGTAGAGCACCACGGGCAGGTCGACCGCCCGACCTACAGCCTTGAAATGCTCGAACTGGCCTTCCTGGGTTGGCTTGTTGTAGTAGGGGCTGGCGGAAAGAATCGCCGTCACCCCCGGCACGCGCGATGCGATCTTCGCGCGCTCCACGGCCTGTCTGGTCGCATTGTGTGTGCAGCCGGCCCAGACCGGAACCCGTCCCGCGGCTGCCTCGGTTACGATGCGCAGCACCTGGAGCCATTCGTCGTCGGTCAGCGTCGGTGTTTCCGCCGTTGTCCCGCAGGCTACCAGCCAGTCAATTCCGCTTTCAATCTGCCATTGCGCCAGTGCATAGAGAGCTTGCTCATCCAGACTCCCATCCTGCCGGAAAGGAGTTACCAAAGCGGTTCCACAACCCGTCGAGACTTCCATCACGCATCGAGTCTACAGGGGGTTTGCAGCAGCGGCCAAGGCCCAGAGCGTCGGGATTCTTTAAGCGACGATAAAATGACGGTAGACCAGCCTTAAGGAAGACGGCAACCATCCATGATTTCGGTGCTCATTCTCACGAAGAACGAAGAATCCGACCTGCCCGCCTGTCTGGACTCGGTTTCGTGGTCCGATGACATCTTTGTCTTCGATTCGTTCAGCACGGACCGTACCGCCGAAATAGCACGCAGCTACGGCGTAAATTTTGTGCAGCGGAAATTCGATGGCTACTCTGCCCAGAGGAACGCAGCTCTCGACGAATTGCCCTTCCGCCACGACTGGATCTTCCTCCTGGATGCCGACGAGCGTCCAACGCCCGAGCTGGCCGGTGAAATGCAGCAGGTTGTGACGGCGGCTCCTCCCGGCGTGGACGGCTTTCGCATGCGAAGACGCGACTTTCTCAATGGATCCTGGCTCAAGCACGCCCAGATTTCACCGCATTACATTCGCCTCGTACGCAGGGGGAAAGCGCGTTACACTCGGGAGATCAACGAGGTTCTTGAGGTACAAGGCCAGATCGGGGATCTCAACGCGCCGTTGGACCATTTCCCGTTTTCCAAGGGAATCGCTCATTGGGTGAGCAAGCACAACAGCTACTCAACCATGGAGGCGCAGCTTATCTCTGGCGGCCTCTCGGGTAGCGAGCCCTCCTGGAAGACAGCGTTTTTTGCGGAGGATTTTCACGTGCGGCGCGTTGCCCAGAAGGCCATCTTCTATCGCATGCCCGCGCGCCCACTGTTGAAGTGGATTTATATGATGTTTGTCCGCCGCGCCATTCTCGACGGTTGGGCGGGGATCACGTATTCCAATCTCCAGGCTATCTATGAATACTTCATTGTTCTCAAGACACAGGAACTCATGCGAAATTCACCTGAACACCGACCCCCTAACCAAGGTCGCTCGCGATTTCGCTGAACTCCCATATCCCGGTCTTGCCGGCGATCCATTCAGCGGCTCGGACGGCGCCCTCGGCAAATCCCCGGCGCGAGAAGGCCTCGTGCTTCAGCTCGATCCGGTCGTTCTCGGAACGCGCCTCGATCACATGAATACCGGAGGCGTCGCCCTCGCGCCTGGAGGTGATTTCAACCTTCAACGCCGGATTTGCCGCCTCCAGAGCGTGTTTTATCGACAGAGCCGTACCCGAGGGCGCATCTTTCTTGTCCGCGTGATGCGTTTCCGCAATGCTGAAGGTGTAATGCGGGACAGCGAGAGCCAGTTCTCGCGCCGTGCGCAGCAAGGCCTGCACGCCCACGGAAAAATTTGTTCCGTAGAGCAGCCCCGCTCCCTTGCGCGCCGCTAAAGCACGCATGTCATTCAGGTGGTTATACCATCCGGTCGTGCCCACCACCACGTGCGTTCCATTGGCCAGGGATGCCCGCAGATTGTGGAGGACTGCCTCGGGCGTTGTGAAGTCGATTACCGCATCGAAGGTCGCCAGGAACGGAGCCGTCAGCGCAGAGGCGTTGCGATTTTCCTCTTCGCCTACCACGCGCACTCCGTGGCCGCGCGCATGCGCCACCTCGGCCACCAGTCCGCCGGTCTTGCCGCGCCCCAGAACCAGAAACAGCATCGCGATTACCTCACGCTTTCCTTCAGCTCTTCCACATCGAAGATCTCCGGATCGGGATCGCCGAAGAACTCGTTGTGCAGCGACCGTATCGCCTCCTCAGCATCATCCTCTTCGATCATGAAGCTCATATTGATTTCCGACGCGCCCTGCGAAATCATGCGTACATTCACGTGCCGGATCGCCTGGAATACGCGCGCGGCAATCCCATTCTGTCCGCGGATATTCTCACCCACCATGCAGATCAGCGCTTTGCGGCCTTCGTATTTCACGTCGGCCAACTGGCTGAGGTCGGCGGCAATCTCCGGCAGCTTGTCATTTGAGTCG
>Ga0209040_10004263_pt1 | contig 10857 bp, 6 predicted proteins | sample BogFormECP12_OM3_FD_188240 | JGI IMG/M metagenome (GOLD analysis project Ga0209040, IMG submission 188240) | Bog forest soil microbial communities from Calvert Island, British Columbia, Canada - ECP12_OM3 (SPAdes) (version 2) | ecosystem: Environmental > Aquatic > Freshwater > Wetlands > Bog ... | reverse complement strand
CTGGCGGAGGTTTTGGCACCGTTCGATGCGGCGCAGATGAAGAGCTTTCCGGTCAGCACAAGGATTAACGCGGTGGCGAACGACGATCCAGATTGCGTTTTGCCTTGGCAGAGTCCTCCGCCAACTCAAAGTGCCCTTTTCGGGTAGCACAGCGGCTTTATCATTCACGGGCTTGCTTCACCATCTCGACAAACACTTCTCTGGTTTGTGACGGGTCGATCACTTCCCGCAAAAATGCGACGCGAGTTCCCTTCACGCCGTCCTTGGTTTTCAGGCGCAGGTGGAAACCTAGACGATCGACCGAGGTCAGCTCCGCCTCCTGTGCCTCAATGCCAGCAAACCGTTTTGCGAGCAGGATGAGCGCATCCTTATGGTCGGCATTCATGTGCTGCATGATGTCGCTCTTGTGTTCAACCAGCGGATCGGATTGCGCCTGGGAGTAGTCCGAGGCCGCCACCCATCCCATCACCCCAAAGCCGCCCACGTAATACACGTCCAGTACATCCAATCGGTAAAAGAAGAAATCGTCAAAATCGACCCAGTACTTGCTGTCTGGGTAGCCCGTCAGATAGACCGTACGGGCGGTCGCCCGATCTGGCTCCGGTATTTTGATGACACTCCCTATCAGGGTGACCCTGGCCGCACCGAGCGCGTCGCCGCCGGCCCCAGGCTCTGTCACAAACAGACTGGCGCGGGGGTCCGCTTGCAGATTCTGCGTATGCATGGCCATCGTGCTGACAAGAAAAATGGGACGGCCCTGACTATCCAGCGCGTATGGCATCAACGATCCGAAAGGGAAACCGGGCTGTTTCCGCGATAGAGTCGAGAGACTGCCGATGCGACAAGAGTGCATCAACGTGCGTGCTCTCTCGGCGAACGAAGGCTCGGGAACCGCAGACTGACTACTCGTCGCGCCACTCGCGTGTTTTCCAAAGGACGAGGAAGACATTGTCGAGCCCTCTCTTGGTATGCAATAGATTACGTGACGGTGTCTTTCGCCTTTTGCTTCGCGGCCCAACGCGCCTTCATGAGTGCTGACAAGTTCTTCTTCGCGGTTGCGCTCATCGGACGGCGAATGGCGGTCTTCTTAGGCGTGGTCTTGGGTTGCTTCGGCGCTGACTTTCCCTTCCATTTTGCCCATCGCTGCTTCATAGCCTCGGAAATGCGCTTGCGGGCTGCAGGACTCATCGCGTGTCGTCTCTGCCTTAGGGGTGATGCAGCTTGTGACTTCGGGGGGCGCCCGCGTCGAGGTGCGGTTGGGCCGGCGAGTCCTTCGAGTGCGGAGATGGCTTGGTCGACGCGAACGCGTTCCGACCCAAGTTCTGCCAATATGTTTTCTAGATTCACAAGAGTTCTTTCAGTAGGAGCGGTCGTTGGTCAGTGTAGCAGCAGTGCATAGCTGTTCCATCTGCCTCGGCTGTGCAGTCCCATCCTGAGAGACGAAATGCTGCAGCATGATGAGAATGCCCTGATCGGCAAGGGCAAAGGCCCGCCGGCAGGTCGAATTTCGGTTGTCTTGGGATCGGCTGAAGGGATAGGGTAAAATGCAGCCTTGAAATCGCATGTCCCGGTCCCGATCAAGCGCATGTCCGGCTGCGAGGACATTGCGCTGCCCGCGTACGAATCCACCGGTGCTGCCGGGATGGATGTCAGAGCGGCAGTCAAATCGACACTTCGGATCGAACCCGGCCGGAGGGCCTTGATTCCCTGCGGTTTTGCGATTGCAGTTCCGCGTGGATATGAGGCACAGCTCAGACCTCGATCAGGCCTGGCTACGAAGTTCGGCCTTACCTTGGTGAACTCACCAGGAACGGTCGATTCGGATTATCGTGGCGAAGTTGGGGTCGTCATGATCAACCTGGGAACAGAGGTTTTCGAAGTTACTCGAGGATTGAGAATAGCGCAGATGGTCATCGCGCCGGTCAGTAAAGTTGAATGGAATGAAGTCCAAGAACTCCAACCGACTACACGTAAGAGCGGAGGCTTCGGCCACACCGGGACATGATCGCCCTGGTGAGCAGATGAGGTCCGACGGTGGGAATCTACTTCAAACTCTAGTCCGTCGATATCAACGGCGACAACGGCCTGTCAGCATCAACTTTCGCCGAATGTTGCCTGCGTTGAATTCAGCTGATCGATTTAATCACCTAATTCATCCGTATCCGGCAAAACTGCTGGTCCATATCCCATATTTCTTCTTGGCGAACGATCTATTGTCCAAGCCTGGCGATATCGTGCTTGACCCTTTCTGTGGTTCGGGAACCGTGCTCGTAGAAGCGCAGTTGGCGAACAGACGAGCCTATGGCGCGGACGCGAACCCGCTGGCTCGGCTCATCGCACGAGTCAAGACCACGCCATTGGATGCGGCAGCAACCAAGCGAACGCTCAACGACATTCTCAGGCGAATACCTAAAGAACCGTCTGGAGAGCGTCCCGACGTGGTCAACCTTGAGCACTGGTTCTATCCGAGTACGGCGAGACAGCTGCAGTGCCTTCAAGAAGCAATCATGAGAGTCAGGACGCCTGCGGTCCGAGATTTCCTGATTGTCTGTTTCTCAGTATGCGTCAGAAAAGTGAGCTTGGCTGATCCCAGGCTGTCAGTGCCCGTGCGACTGAGGCTCGGGCAGTACCCCAAGGACCATCCATTCCAGGCAAAATCTGATGCGCATTTACGACGATTGAGGCGCGTGCGGGTGGCCGAGATCTTTAGTCGCATCGCCCGGGCAAATATCGCGCGTATGGAAAAACTGCAGGCAGGCGCACCCGGCACCCCTTCGGCAGAAATCATATGTTCTGATGCGCGTGAACTCATATACGAATACTCGCTGAACGGGAATCGTAACAAGCCACTGGCGGATGAATCTGTTCAACTCATCATTACATCCCCGCCCACTGCTGTCCGGTTAAAAGTCGAAGAGAATCAGTTGGTTGGCGTTTTTGGCGAAATTGGAGTCTGCGTCGACGGTCTGAAGGGCGCATGAAATGGGCGTTTTCTCGAAAAGTGTGAGGCTGAGAACCTGTAGAATCTGGTAGAGGCTGGCCTCCAAGCCAAGCCGTTTGCGCACGATCGCCACCAGCACGTACACCGATACCGCAATCCAGATTTGCGTCTTCACCGCGTTCTCGCTGGTGCCGTAAAAGGCCTTAATGCGCAAATGCTGTTTGATCCACTTGAAAAACAGCTCCACCTGCCAGCGCTGTTTGTAGATTTGGGCGATGGTCAGCGCCGGAAGCGTGAAATTATTGGTCAGAAACTTCAGCCGCTTGTCGGATTCGGCATCGAAGTAGCTCACCTGCCGCAGCGGGTCCGGATATACGGAAGCTGATTCGAACGAGGACAGAACCACGGTCTGATCTGAGCGCACGCCCGTGGTCTTGTCCACCGGATGCGAGTAGCGCCGCTGCAGCAGAACGTTCGACTTCGTGCGCACCACAAAAAACGCCGCGCTGAGCGTCAGCACGAAAAGTCGCTCAAAATCGATGTAGCCACGATCCATCACGTAGAACGCGCCCGCTTCGGGCACAATCTGATCCAGCACGTTCACGTCGTGCACCTTGCCGTCCGTGATGTGAACGAATGCCGGAATATTGCCACGCAGGTCCAGTAGCGTGTGCATCTTGACCGCCGCCTTGCGCCGCCGGAATCGGGCCCAGGGAAACAGCGCCAGGCACAGATCGATGGTCGTTGAATCCAGCGCATAGAGGCTCTGGTCCAGATCGACGCCCATTGCATCGCCAGCATACAGCCGGCGCGCGGTCGCAATCAGTGTCTGTGCGAAGTCGGCGTAGATGCGCCAGTCGCGCGATTCGTTGGCATCGGCAAGCGTCGAGCGCGCCACGCTGGTGCGGAAGCCCATGTGGTACAGCTTGCCACCTACCGCGCCCAGGCAAGTCTCGATGTCTCGTAGACTCTCGCGATAGGTGAACTGGGCGAAGGCCATCGCCAGATATTGATCCCAACAGGAAAAGTTCTTCGCGTAACGGTCTCCACGGTATCGGGCGACGCATTTTTGAAATTCCTTGTGGGGCAGATGCTCGATCAGTTGGGCAAACACGGTGCGGCCGGAGTTCATGCCTCATTCTTGCCGCTCCCGTTCGCTGTGTCTAAACTCCGTTTGCGGGCGCTTTCAAACCACATTTCCTTTTTGAAGTTCGTCGCACGTTGGGAGTGGATCACCGCCCTCAAAGATGCAGTCGAGATTCCCGTGATTGGCCACGGCGACATTCGCTCGCCCGAGGACGCCGCCGCCATGATCGCCGAGACCAAATGCGACGCCGTCATGATCAGCCGTACCGCCGCTTCGAATCCCTGGATCTTCCGCCAGATCGAGCAGTACACCCGCACCGGCCGCTACGACACGCCGTCCGACGCCGACCGTTACGCGATGATCCGCACTTACTTCACCATGTTGCACGACGAGCAGGTGCAAGGCGCAGCCGGCAAGATGAAACAGTTCGCCGCCTGGTTCACCCACGGCGTCGCTCACGGAGCGAACCTGCGCAAAGCAGTCTACGAGTCCCACAATGAGGTAGATATCCTCGCCGCCGTCGACCGCTTCTTCGAAGCCCTGCTCAGCGACTAGCTGACGAGCGCCGCGGCACCCGTTCCGCCAGAATCCGCGCCGTCGCTCGAACCCACCCCGCCGTTTTGTCATGACCAGTGAATCCAGGGTGAAGGAGAGACACAACAATCGATTCAGAAACTATCCCGGCGACTACGAATTCCAGCGTCGCCCGAATAGGTTACTTCTTCCTTCCAGCCACCTCAGTGGTCTTGACAACCTTGAGTTTTAACGTTACATTCACACACTAATCGCAGCGTGACTATGTTTGGGCGACCAAAGATCAGATCACGCGAGATCGTATCCAGGTGATCGGTGAAGTTCGGCACCTGATCCGGCTCATCCCTCATCGGTCGCTTCCCTGTAGTCGATCTACTCGCCTAATTCAACTGGCAACAAGCTTATAGCGGCTCCTTTTTCCGCTGCGGCTTTCAGCCTGTGCGTCATTCGTCATTCCCGCACAGACTGAACATGAATCGTTACGGACTTTTGTCCGTCCGGAGCCCGCTCCCCACGGTCATTGATCGGTATAGGAGCGGAGTGGTCGAGGTTCGCAAAAGCCTTAGGGATCGCGGTCGCTGACGCCCAAGACCGTCCGACACTGTTGGACGACTCAGTGGTAGATTGTTTCGCGGAGCGGCAGGAGTAAAGAACGCCTTTCCCCTGAGCCCACTGAAGTCAGCGCCGCTCTCGCCGTCCTTGGCTCTCTGCGGCGCCATGTCGCTACGCTTCTCTTTGTGAGCTAAGGCGCCGGATTCCCAACCTGCTGAATGGAGGAGTCACTCATGCCGCGCCTACGTCTTACTGCCCTTTCCCTGTTAGCTCTTGCTGTCGGAATCTCACTTAGCTCTCGGCTGGTCTTCGCTCAGATCATTGGCGCGGACCCCGCCGCCTGTAGGGGTGCTTCCTCCGTTTGCACCCAGCACATGAGCACATATTCTTTCGTTAGCCTCACTGAGGGAAATGTCGCCGAAACCTTTTCTACAGCCCGAGTCATGAGCACCTTCGGTCCGACTCTGATGTTCGATCTTATCTACAACTCCTACAACGCCGACGGGACTCGCGCTTCTCTCGACACGGGGATAGGATTTGGGTGCACGCACACTTACAACGATTTCTTGTTTACGCAAGGCAATGACGTATTCCGCTGGGGAAGGGATGGCCGCGTAATCAAGTTCACGTTCTCGAACGGCACCTATCAGGCTGCGCCCGGTTACTTCGAGACGCTCGTGCAGAACAACGATGGGTCATTCACTATCACCACCAAGCATCAAACCAAATTCCACTACCAGGTAGTTCCAGGCCCGCACTTTCACAGTACTCACGCTCCCTTCAACGGGTCTGTGTTTCGGCTGACCAGCATCGCTGACCGCAACAATAACATCACCACACTCACCTACTCCGGTGGCAATCTCACAACCGTAACAGACACCTTCGGCCGTAGCTTGACCCTCACCTACAACGGCAGCAATCATCTGACTGGCGTCACCGATCCGGTGGGGCGTGTCACGTCCTTCGGTTACGACAACACGGGAACGCTACTCACCACGATCACCGACGCACTTGGTAAGATGACCGTGTATACCTACAACAACTTCAACCAGCTTACGGCAAAGACCGACCGCGACGGCCGACAGTTCACAATTGCTTACAAATTCAACCTGCCCTTTTCAGAGGTCGATGCCAAGGGTGCGACAGTCTATTCGCTCTCCAACACTTCCAACTGGGCCACCGATCCGAACCAGCTAAATCAAAACTATCTGCGCGTCTACATTCCGTCCACTACGTCAAGGAAGGATGGTGGCGGTAACACCTGGCAGTATGCCTACGACAGCAACGGTTTCCCGCTTACGATCACTGCTCCCGATGGCACTACCACTACCTACACCTACGACCCCAACGCGCTGGAAGTCGCTTCAAAGACCGACGCCAACGGCCATACCACCCTCGATCAGTACGATTCCGAGGGAAATCTCGTCCAGCTAACTGACGCTAACGGGAACATCACAAAATTTGCCTACGAGCCTGTCTTTAATCAGATGACCAGCATGACCGACCCCAACGGTCGCACGACGAGCTACACCTACGATTCACATGGCAACCGCCTGAGTGAGACCGATCCTCTGGGGCACACAGCACAGTTTACCTATGACGCTAACGGCAACGTGCTAACGGCTACCGACAAGCGCGGCAATACTACGACCTATTTGTACGATTCAGGCGGCAACAGAATTCAGGCGACCGACGCCCTCGCCGAGGTGACGAAATATACTTACGATGGCGTGGGTAACCGCACCTCGACGACCGACCCCAATGGCCACATCACAAGCGATCAATATGACTCCCTCAACCGCCTCACACTGGAAACTGACGCACTCAACGGTACAAAGCAAACTGTGCACGACGGGGAAGGTGACAAGATCAAAGTGGTCGACCAGGATGGGAATGCAACCGGTTATTCCTACGATCTGAGACGTCGCATGATTTCTACTACCGATGCCTTGAACAAGCAGACCACATACACCCACGACGGCAACAATAACCTTGCCTTGATGACCGACCGAAATGGTCACAAGACGACATATACCTACGACGTACAGAACCGTCTCGTCAGCACCACCGACGCATTAGGTGACGTTGTCTCCAGCACCTACGATGGAGCAGGAAATAGGGTCTCCGACACCGATGCCAACGGCCACACAAGTACGTATCTTTACGACGCCCTGAACCGCAAGACCCAGAAATCGGATGCGCTGAATGAAATCACCAAGTGGGGCTATGATCTTAATAATTTGCCTGGGTGCCCCCAGTGCACCGGTCCGACACTTGGTTCCAACAAGATCACGAAGCAGACAGACTGCAACGGAAAGGTGATTTATTGGGCGTTCGACGGACTTGACCACTTAGCGGTTGAACTCCACAAACAGGGAGCAACAGACTACGTGATTACTCCGAACGATGCGGTCACCCGCTATGCATACGACGAGAACTCTAATCAGGTTTCGATGACAGACCCCGTTGGGAATGCGACTACGTACTCATATGATGCGGTGAACCGCCAGGATCAGATGGTGAATGCAGCGGGCGACACGTGGCTCACCGCCTTCGACAGCAAAGGCAATGTGAAGACCGTCACCGAGCCTGACCTGAATGTCAACACCGACAGATATGACGCCCTCGATCGACTGATTCAGATCGATGACGAGGTAGGGCGGGTTGCGAACTTCACCTACGACTCTGCTGGCCATCAGCTTACTAACAAGGACGGTAATGGCAACGGTACCAGCTCCATCTACGACGCGGACTACCGAGTTATCTCCGTGGCCGACGCACTCGGTCAAAAGACCCGATATACGTTCGACGCCGAAGGCAACCTGCTTACTACGACCGACCGCCTGGGGAGCGTTACCACCAACGCTTACGACAACATCAACCGCCGTACCAGCACCACTGGCGCTCTCGGCAACGTTACTGTGTACGCATACGACGCAGTCGACAACTTGATCCGCACCACCGACGCCAATGGCAACGCCACCACCGACACCTTTGACGCGGTGAATCGGTTGGTCAAAGAGACCTATGCCGATGGCACCATGCTCAGCTACACCTATGACTGCACCGGGCATGTGAAGACGCGCACCGACCAGAACGGTCAGGTCACCAGCTACGCCTACAACGACCTATACCAACTGCTGCAGCGCACCTATCCGGTGAGCCCGCCCGACAACTTCAAATATGATTTTCTCGGTCGCATGCTGACCGCCGAGAAGGGCGGGTGGGTCGACACCTTCACATGGGACGGGCGCGACTTTTTGACCCAGACCACGCAAAGCGACCAGACGGTCTATTATGGTTACGATGTCCCGCACCGGATACGCGTAGTAACCTTCGCTGGTCGCAACATTCGGGAATTCAGGGACCCCCGAGAGCGCCTCAGTATCGTCGAAGACGACAGTAATGTAATCGCGGAATATCAGTATAGCTTAGGGAATCTGGTTCTCTCTCGCGCCTATGGCAACGGAGTAACGGCAACCCCCACCTACAACGCCAACAACTGGGTTACCAGTCTCGCAAACAGCTCCGGTGATACTCGCGTCGCCAGCTTCCTGGACAAATACAGCAATGTGGGCACCAAGCTCTCTGAACAGAAGCTCCCCGACTCCAGCCCTGCTCGCTCCGAGGTGTACGGGTACAACAGCATTTACCAGATGATTGACTACAAGGCAGCTATCCCAGCGAGCTCCAACAAGTTGCCGAATAACAAAGAGAGCACCGAGACGAAGTTCAAACTTGACCGGTTGGGCAACTTCGAAGTGAAGACGACCGATGGTGTGTCGGAGCGCCGCACCCACAATAACGTGAACGAGATCACCACGATCAATGATGCGCCGCTTCGCTATGACCGCAACGGCAATCTGACCGACGATCTCAAGTACCAATACACCTATGATGAAAAAAACAATCTCACCGAGGTGAGAACCAAGTCACTCCCTCACACCGTCCTCGCGCAGTTCCTATACAACGCGGAGGGCCTACGCGTTGAGAAGATCGGCAGCCCGTCGACCACCCGCTACTTCTATGACAGGCGGCGCCTCATCGAGGAACAGGACGTCCTGGGCCGCACCAAGGCGACTTATGTCTATGGCACCCGCATCGATGAACTGCTGACTAGGGATACCGGGGAGTTCTTTAGTAGGTACTTTTACACGCAGAACGCGCTCGGTTCGGTGGTGGCAGTCACGGGCGAAGGCGCCGAGGTGTTAGAGCGCTACACCTACGGCCCCTACGGCAAACCAGACGTAACCGATGGCAACGGCGTACCGGTGCCACCTAATTCATCGGGAACGCCGCACAGCGCCATCGGCAATGAGTGGATGTTCACCGGCCGCCAGCTTGACGAAGAGACCGGACTCTTCTTCTATCGAACCCGTTACCTCGACAACGACAAGGGGAGATTCACGAGTCGCGACAAGATTGGCATGTGGGGAGATCCCGGCAACCTGGGGAGTGGCTATGCGTATGTCGGCAACAATCCAACGCGGTGGACCGACCCCTACGGCACACTGCCATTTTGGTCTTGCGGTTACAATTGTGGCTGCTGGTATGGGTCGGCGATTCTATGGTGCGGAGCCGGCGTTGTAAGGATTCTCGCGGAAGATTTCGGTTTGTTCGAGGGTTATCTCAGCGATAATTGTACCGAAGCCTGGAATGGTCTATGCAGGCCTGGCAACCATTGTTTCGATAATCTAGTTGTTGAACCGGTTGGCCCGGTTGGTCCGGTTGTTGGCCCTGGGAACATCGGCCCATCGCTATGGTCTCTGGCTCTCCCCTTAGCTTCCACGGCATGGGCGGGAAATAGCGACCCGTTGCGATGCCAGTGGACGCCGATGGTACCAGGATGCCCGCTGCACATCTGCACAGAAATTCCGGAGGCACCTCAGTGCGTGGGCATGCTTAATCTAAACGTCGCTAATTTCAACGTCGCTCCATCTCCTGAACCGAATCCTGAACCGAACTATTGCTTGCGTCACCCTGAGAGCCCCGGATGTTTAGACTTCCCGTCGGGCCCCGAACCATTGCCATATTTTCTGATGCGGTCGTTTGGCGGCCTTCGTACCGGTGGCTCAGGCCCCGTTTTCACCGGCGGGCCGGCTCCGGCGCTGATGAAAATGGGTGGTTCGTCCTCCTACTACGATCCCTGTGGCCCTTGGGGTAGCCCTGTGACGTGTGCGCACAGCCGCATCCCTGAGATGGAAGGCGCACTTTGGTAAGCCCCGAAGGGAGTGCAAGCCTAGCAGCCGGGTGCATCAAGTGGTTGCCCATGCTGTCCAGTACGTCGATGGCCGGGTGCACACCAATGATCTTGAGAACTTCTGGAGTTTGCTAAAACGTGGCATTAGCGGTACTTATGTGAGCGTCGAGCCATTCCACCTGTTCCGATACCCAGACGAGCAGACCTTTCGTTATAACAACCGCGTGATTTCATAACAACGACGGCTCCTAACGAGCGCCGAGTAAGCTTGAGTTTGCAAAAGACCAAGACTCGGACGAAAGGAGCCGCCATGAAGATTATAGGTTGTGATTTCCATCCGAGTTTCCAACAAATTGCCATGGTCGACACCGAAACCGGCGAGTACACAGAACGTACGTTGACGCCGGAGGAGGCGCGGCAGTTTTACGCTGGGCTGCCAGGGCCGGCCTCGGTGATCACTTCAAAAGCGGCCAACAGTTATCAGTTCAAAACCGGCCAACGGAAGTGGCCGTCCAGGACTGAGATTGTTCTACCCTGCCGCCT
>Ga0209040_10004262_pt1 | contig 10863 bp, 9 predicted proteins | sample BogFormECP12_OM3_FD_188240 | JGI IMG/M metagenome (GOLD analysis project Ga0209040, IMG submission 188240) | Bog forest soil microbial communities from Calvert Island, British Columbia, Canada - ECP12_OM3 (SPAdes) (version 2) | ecosystem: Environmental > Aquatic > Freshwater > Wetlands > Bog ... | reverse complement strand
ATCAATTACACCGCAAAGCGCGCGTGCCAGGTTTGGCCCTCGCGCTTCCGAAGCGAGGCGGCCTGCTTTGCAATACTCGGATCGTTTGCCGGCGATCCGGATTTTCGCGCCAAGCTGATCGACAACGTCTACGGCGGGCGCAATGGCAACCGGCCCGGGACCCATGACGGTTCCGCTTACATCGGCCGCGGCCTTAGTCAGGTCACCGGCCGGGGGAATTATGAAGCACTTGGCGCGAAGGTCGGCCTCGATTTGGTCAACGAACCCGATCTCGTCAACGCTCCCGCGAATGCCCTCGAATGCGGGGTTGCGGATTTCATCATCTGCCGCTGCTTGCCCTTCGCCCAAGCTGACGATGTGAGCGGCGTGACCTGGCATCTCAATGGTGGATTTACGGGCCTGGACGAGCGAAAACTGTGGTTGGCCCGTTGGAAAACCGCGCTCGGAAGCCAAGCTCCCGCGTTGCACGGCACGACCTGGCTGCAGGTCTCGCTCAACAAGCTCGGCGCCGACCCCCCTCTGGTATCTGACGGGTCCTACGGCCCGATGACGGCCGCTGCGGTGAAGGATTTCCAGCAGTCGCACGGCCTCGACGCCGATGGAAAAGTCGGCCCTGAAACCGTCGCCGCGATCGACGCCGCGCTCCTAGCGTTATAGCCTTTTCAACAGGCGGTGTCGCGTCGACTCGGCCGCGCCTTCCAAACCTCGGTCGTCTCACCCTGCGGAAATCCTCCAACCCGAAGGATCGATGACAGAGGTAACGAATACGGGGCCAACCAGGTGCAGCTTGGCAGTCACAGCGGCGGGAATGCCATCAACACCGCCGGCCCCGCCCTCCCGCAATGCCTCACCATCCGATTTCTCAGTTCACTACGTGCGCGCAGCAGCCGTGATTTCGCTGCCGCGACCGAGATCCCCAGGCGATCCGCCACGTCGCCGATTTGGAGCCGCTGGACGTCGCGTAGCAAAAACACATTCCGCAGCAGCGGCGGAATGCGACGGATTTCCTTGTCCAGCGCCGCCGCCACTTCCATTTGGCCGAGCTCCTGCTCCGGCCCCTTGCGGGTGTCGCGCAACTCCCAGGTTCCGCCGTCCTCGCCGATCTGAAAATCGTCGATGTAGAAGAACTTTTCGCGCCGCGCCCGGCGCAGCCGCATCAGGCATTGGTTGACTACGATCCGGTTGAGCCAAGTCGAGAATTTGGAATCGCTTTGAAACTGCCGGATATGGCGAAACGCCTTCCACATGGCGTTTTGCACCTCGTCCTCGGCGTCCTGCCTCTCCCGAACAACAGAAAACGCGAGCTTTAAACAGGCTGGACGATAGCGGCGAAACAACTCCGCAAAGGCACTGTCATCGCCCTGTTGCGACAACGTCACGAGAGTATCATCGGTAAGATTTTGCATCTGGAACTTCATGGCATACGTCTTATCAGACAAGAATCGCTAGCGTATGAGCCTCCGCCACCAGTCACCGTTAACTCCCAGTCTTCTTTCCCTGGTCCATAGAAACGACTAGGTTCAAGCAAACACCAGCTTCTTATGTACGAGACTAAACCAGCAGCTTCGCAAATGAAATCATTCCTTGAAACTCGTTTCAGCACGACAAAACATTCGCGCCAAGAATTCATTCAGGATAAAATTGATTCTGGTATGGCTGAAAGCAGCGACGCGACAATCCGCCGGGTCCTATCGCTCTACGATCTGGGCAAGAAGCTCCGCCAACTGCGCATGCGCAAGAAAATTTCGCTCACCAATCTGGGCACGCATACCGGATTATCTCCCTCCATGCTCAGCCAGTTAGAGAACGGCAAGCTGATCCCCACCCTGCCCACGCTGGCTCGTATCGCCATGGTTTTCGATGTTGGCATGGAGCACTTTTTTGGGAACAAGAAGCGCCGGGGATTGTTCTCGGTCGTGCGTTCGGAGGAAAGAATCAAGTTCCCGGAACGGGCAGGAACGCCCAAACCCGCCTTTTTCTTTGAATGCCTGGCGTTCTCCACCCAGGAAAAAAGCGTCCAGGCATATCTGGCCGAGTTCCCAATGCGCGGCGCAGGCGAAGTATCCGAGCACTTTCATGAGGGCGCTGAACTGATTCATGTAATCGAAGGTAGTCTGGCCGTCTTCTACGACCAGGAAGAACACGTTTTGAACCAGGGCGACAGCGTGTACTTCGATTCCTCTGAGCCGCATTGGTACCGCGGGCTGTCTCAAATGCCCGCCAAGGCCATCGTCGTCACCACGCCAGCGCCGGGCGTAAGATGAGAACGTGCGCTGGTGCGTTCTTTTCCTGGCATCCACAGGGCTCTTTCTGCGGGCCGAAGAGCGCTGGCTTTCCGCAAAATCGGCGCCGTTTGAAGTGATGAGCAACGCGGGCGACCGCGCCATACGCGACAAGCTGGCGTATCTGGAACAGTTTCAGGAAGCCTTCGCCGTCATCGTCGGCAAGAAAGACTTGCATCTCCTCTGGCCACTGCGCGTCGTGGTCATGAAGGGCGCGCAAGAAAGCCAGATAGCCCTCGGCCGGGACTCCTACATCATTTCCGCTCCCGAAAGTGGCGTTTTTTCCACAGCGTTCCGCAAACAACTGGCCCGCATGCTGCTCGAAGCCAACACCAACCGCATGCCGGAGTCCGTGGAGAATGGCCTGATCGCGCTGTTTTCCACCCTCGACGTAGAAGGAACGCACATCACCCTGGGCTTGGCTGTTCCCCCACCCGAGCGGAATCGCGATTGGGCCCGCATGCACCTGCTGACCGTCAAACCGGATTATGCCGGCCGCACGCGCGTATTCATCAACAACCTGGAACAGGGCGGGGATTTCGAATTGGCTTACCGCAACGCCTATCAGAAGACCCAAGCCGAGATCGAAAAGCAGATCGACGCTTACATGCAATCCAGCAATTTCGGCGCCACGCTGGTGTCTGCTAAACCGCTCAATGCCAATCGCGACATCCGGCCGGCGGAGGTGGAAGGCGACGGTGGCAAAGTCGCGCTGGCCGACCTCTTGCTAGCTGCCGATTCTCCCGACGCCGGCTCCGCTTACGAAAAGCTCAAGGGACTGGGCGCGGACGAAGGCAAGGCGCTGGTTGCCCTAAAGAATGACAAAGAGCCGGAAGCCAAGGAATTGCTCGATGGCGTGGTAGAAGGCGACAGCAAGAGCGCACGGGCATGGCTGGAGTTTGGCCTGCTGCAAGCCGGACCGGCCAAAGCCAAGATTTGCTTCGAGACGGCCGCGAGGTTGAATCCTTTTTGGGGCGAACCCTACAGACAGCTTGCTCTTCTTGAGGACGATCTCAATGTGCAAATCAAGCTCTTGAAAAAAGCTACCGCCGTAGAGCCGCGCAACATCGGCTATTGGCAAACTCTCGCCAAAGTGGACGTTGCCGCCAACAACTACGTCGAGGCGCAGAAAGCCTGGGCCGGGGCCGAGCGCGCTGGCGCCAGCCCGGATGAGCGCTTGCGCATGCAGGAACTGCGGCTCAAAGCCGAGGGACAGCGCGCCGACTTTGCCGAGTCGGAAAAGAAGCGGATCGCGAAAGAGGAAGCGGACGACTTGTCGCGCGTAAAGGCCGAAAGCGAAGCGGCCATTCACGCGGCTGAAGCCGCTGCGAACAAACAGCTCAATCCGGAGGGCAAGCCTGTACCGAAGCCCACGGAGTGGTGGAACGGCGATGGCATCGCTTCTAAATTAGAGGGAAGCGTAAAGCGCCTCGACTGTCTGGGGACCAGTGCCCGGCTGGCCGTCGAGGCGTCTGACGGTAAGCTGGTGGAGCTTCTCGTCACCGATCCGGCGCAGTTGATGAAAACGTTGAGCTGCGGTGTCCAGAAAACCGGACGGCCCGTCTTGGTCCAATACACCGCGCGCGCCGACGCCAAGTTTCACACGGCCGGCGACGTAACCGCGATCGAATTTCATTGAGAGAACAGCCTACTGATCCTGTGGGGCCGACTGCTCCTGTGGGGCCGACCCCCAGGTCGGCGGGCGACCCCCCGGTCGCCCCGAGAGAACGCCTTAAAAAGCTGGTATTCCGCTTGCTCGGCAAGGATCCGGAAGCGGTAGTGGTGTGCTTCGCCACCGGCAACCCGGAACTGTCCGAGAAGATGTCGGCCGAAATCCGCGACCTGTTACCAGACCGCCAGCACATCGTCATTCGTCCGGACGAACTGAAACCCGCGTCAATCTTTGGCCTGTTCCTGCAGGTGCGCCGGCGGCTTGGCAGAAAACGCATCGGCCTCGCGCCAGTGCTGTTCGATGGCGACCCCAGCTATCGCGCCTTGCGCCTTGCGGCCTGGCTCAAAGCGCCCACGCGCATTCTGGCCTACAACCGGCGCTTGGAACGTCACCATCTGCGCCTGCGAACCATGGTCGCCAGCTGGCTGTTTGTGAGCGGCGTACCGCTTGACCGCATATTTCTCCGGCCCACTTGGCTGGTTCCCTGGAAGAAAGATCGCTCTGAATATCCTGCCAGGGTCGAGCAGTTTGCCGGCCGTCCCATGACGGGTAAGCCCGCAGTGGCAGTGGTAACGCCCTATTTCCCCTATCCGCTCTCGCACGGCGGCGCCGTTCGCATCTTCAATTTGCTGCGGCAAATGGCCACGGAATTCGATATCTTCCTGTTTGCCTTTCGCGCTGGCGAATCTGAAGCGGATCTGGCGCCCGTGCTGGAACTCTGCACCCAAGTGATTCTCGCGAAAAAGCCCCGTTACCGCGAGCCCCGCTGGTCCACGCTCTTGCCGCCGGAGGTCTGCGAGTTTCGCTCGGAAGCCTTGTCCCAATCGCTGAAGGAAATAAGCCGTCAATACAACATCCGCGCGGTCCAAATAGAGTTCACCGCGTTGGCGCCCTATTGCGGGCACGTGCTGGTAGAGCACGATGTCACTTTTGCTCTGTACCAGCAGGTCTGGGAGCGAACCCGTACACTGTCCGCCTGGTGGGATTATTGGCGCTGGCGGCGCTTCGAGACGCGCTGGGTGAGGAAGTATCCGGCGATAGCCGTCATGTCGGAGCAGGACCGGAAACTGCTGAATGCTCCCAACGCCCACGTTATCCCCAACGGCGTGGATCTCGACCGCTTCTCGCCGGAACCCGAGCCTGCCGGTAGCGGCGGCCAGCGTGGAAACGACCGGTTGCTGTTCATCGGGTCGTTCCGCCATTTCCCTAATGTCGTCGCGTTTCGCTTTTTCTTCGCGGAGGTTTGGCCCAAGGTCACTCCGGTGAGCAACGCCGCCAGCCTCACCGTGGTAGCCGGAGCGGAACCGCTGCTCTATTGGCGCGAATTCACCGGCGAAAACGACCTACCTCGCGGCGACACCCTGCAAATCCTTGGCTACACCGCCGACGTGCGTCCGTTATACAACGAGGCCAATATCGTCGTCGTTCCAACGCTGGAATCGGCGGGGACTAATCTCAAGGTACTCGAGGCTCTGGCCATGCAGCGAGCCGTCGTGTCGACCGCCACTGGATGTCAAGGACTGGGACTAACGCATGGCGAGAACGTCTGGATTGCCGACACGGCCGCAGACTTTGCTGCGGGGATCGCGCGCCTTCTCGAAGACATGCCGCTTCGTCTCAAGATCGCCGCCGCCGGTCGCGACTACGTGCGGCGATTTGACTGGAAGGAGATAGGCGTCGCGCAAAATAGGATGCTTCGCAACCTCTTGCCGGCGGTAGAGGTCGCTCTACGTCCCCTGAAAAAGGCCGATCTAACCAGCGTTCTGGAGATCGAGCGAGCGAGCTTCGCGTCGCCGCAATGGTACGCCGATGATTTTACGCGCTTCGACAGCACGGTTGCACTAGTCAGTGATCCGCTGATCGGCGAGGTGGTCGCCGGTTTCCTGGTTTCCCGGCAACTGGTACCAGGAGAACGCGAGATTTTGAATGTGGCCGTACACCCGGCTTACTTGCGCCGTGGCGTAGCCAAAAAGCTGATTCGCGCCGAGCTCGCCCGCTGGCCGGGTGCGCATTTTCTTGAGGTTCGGGAGTCCAACTCTACTGCCCGCCAGTTGTACCAGACACTCGGGTTTGAGCAGGTTGGTACCCGGCCCGAGTATTATGACAATCCGCCTGAAACGGGGATTGTCATGAGGATTTTTTCATGATATTGTCACGTACAGGAGGTGTCCCCAAATGGAGACGCACTCCTGCACGATGTAAACGAGTTGCCAATTCGCCCACCGAGCCTCTTCAACCGGATCTGACTCGGCGTGAGCCCACAAAGGAGAAACAAAAAACCTGATGGATAACACGCAAGACGAGCTGAAAGCGCACCTGATGCAGACGGACCAAGAATTCCGTCGTCTGGTCGAACAACACACCCAGTATGCCCGCCAATTGGACGCGATCGAGTCCAAGCCACACGTTACGCCTGAGGACGAGATCGAGGAGCATCGCATTAAGAAGTTAAAACTTCATCTGAAAGACCAGATGAACGAGATTCTCGGACGTCACCGGACGCAAAGCGTCGCCTGACGCGTCTCGTGCGCAAGAGTTGAATTCGCAAATGGGCCCCGGCAGCGAGAGCTGACCGGGGCTGTTTGATTCATGAGGCGTTGGCTACGCGACGCGAAGCTCCGCGAGGAAGCGCATGAGGCGCTCGACCGAATAGCCCCGGAACTGGCCGGCCAACATCGCTGAGATCTTGGCCTGATCGATGCCCATGAGCCGTGCCGCCGCCGCTTGGGTCAGCTTTCGTTGCCTGACAATCCGGTCGATCCTGACTACCAGTTCCGCTTTGATCAAGTGTTCCCCGGCATCAGCCAGGCCGAGGTCAGCGAATACATTGCCCGAACTGGGTTCTTGCTCAAGAGCTTTTCTTTTCGGCATTCTTTACCTCATAGCGTAACTGTTGGAGCCGCCGCATCAAATCCATGGCGGACTTCGGTGAAGCGATTCCAGCCTTGGTGTGGCAGCGCCATCAGGAGTCGTAGTTATAAAAATCCGCCCACCGCTTGTCCTCAGGCGAAGCCGCGGGGTCTTTGAGAATCCTCTGAATCTCGGCTTGTAGGCGATCCATATCGTCCGGTGTTTTGCGAAGGGATGCGAGCTGAATCTGAGCTTCGCGTCCAACTCGCCAGCATCCCTCCGCGAACGCTTGGTCAGTTGTCTTGCTTCCGAGTATCGGAATCACGATGTCCCGATATACGGGGTGCCAGGAGGCAGCAGTCCCCAAAGTCGATACAGCCCAGAGGCGGACTTCCGGGCTGGGGTCTTGGGCGGCATCCGCGCAGGCCCGTACTGTCCGGGCGCATAGGTGCCGGCCTAACCTCTCTGCAGCCCAGCCTCGAACGTGCTCGGGAGCTGCCGTATTATTGAGCACGTCGATCAGCGCGCGTCGTGCTCGCCGGCTGTCGAAAAAAGCGATTTGATCAACAACGCAAAACTGTTGATCTGGGGTACCGGTTTTCAGAACGGCGGACAAATAATTGAATTCAGGGCGGGCGAGATGCCCCCGCGCGTGGTTCATTGATATAAGTACCTGACGAAGCTTACCGAGTTCTGCGTCGCCGGAGTCAATCAATTCGCGAAGCAAGGGAACGAAGGCCGAGGTGTTCCCGCCTACATCGTGAAGGATGCGAGCCGCGAGCAGGCGGAACTGCAGGTCGCAGTTCTTGTCGTCCACAAGCTCGTAAAGTCCGCGATACCGGGAAGCAACCTTGGCCCAGCCAGGGGTCGCATGTTCCGCTAGCCGGGCTGCTTTCCGGAGTCTCCGATGATTTCTTGCGCGCATCCTTATTTTGGGGTGACCTCACCAAGGGCCGACGACCAGACCGCCGCAGGCCCCGACTACATGCGGAGGCCCCCATTCACATCCAGCACATGCCCCGTAATGTACCCGGCCTCTTCGCTCGCCAGAAAACGCACCGCCGCGGCGACATCAACCGCCCGCCCCATGCGCTTCAGCGGAATGCCAGCCAGCAGCTTCTCTTTCAGCTCCGCCGTCAACCCATGCGTCATATCCGTCTCGATGAACCCCGGCGCGACGGCGTTTACCGTGATATTGCGGCTCGCCATCTCCTGCGCTATCGCCTTGGTCAAGCCGATCAGGCCCGCTTTCGATGCCACATAGTTGGCTTGGCCCGGATTTCCCGTCTCGCCCACGACCGACGAAATATTGATGATGCGCCCCCAGCGCTCGCGCATCATTCCTTGCAGCACCTGCTGAATGGCCAGAAAAGCCCCGGTTAGGTTCGTGGCCAGCACCACGTCCCAATCTTCTTTCTTCATGCGCAGCGCAAGATTGTCCTTGGTGATGCCGCCGTTGTTCACCAGGATGAGAATCGGGCCGAATTCTTTAGCCACGCGGCCGATGGCTTCTTTGATGGACTCGGCGCTGGTCAAATCCATCGCTACCGGGAACGCCTCCCGTCCGGCCGCGCGAATCTCGCCGGCCAGCGATTCCAACTGTTCCAAATTGCGCGCCGCGAGTGCCACACGCGCCCCGGCTTCGGATAACGCGAGAGCGCAGGCGCGGCCAATTCCGCGGCTGGCGCCGGTGATCAATGCAGTTCTGTTGTTCATGAAAACAGTACTCAGTCTACAATCAAAGTTCCATGGCCTACAGCGATCTGCGCGATTTCATCCGGGCGCTTGACAAGAACTATGAGCTGAAACGGATTGGCTTTGAGGTAGATCCGCATCTCGAGATCACCGAGTTCGCCGATCGCAGTGTAAAGGGCGGCGGGCCCGCGCTGCTGTTTGAAAAGCCCAAGGAGAGCGACATTCCAGTCTTGATCAACGCCTTCGCCAGCATGCGCCGCATGGAGCTGGCCTTGGAGGTGAATTCGGTGGAAGAAGTCGCGGCGCGCATCTCGGAATACCTGCAAATGCGCATGCCCGAGGGCCTGATCGGCAAGATCAAGATGCTGCCGAAGCTGGCGGAGGTCGGTGCATTTTTCCCCAAGATCGTCAAGGATGGCGACTGCAAGGAAGTGGTTCACACCGATAATTTTTCGCTGGAAGAGCTGCCCGTGCTGCATTGTTGGCCCGCCGACGGCGGTCCGTTCATTACGCTGCCCATGGTGTTCTCGAAGAATCCGGACACCGGCAAGCGCAACTGCGGCATGTATCGCATGCAGATATACGACGAACGAACCACCGGCATGCACTGGCAGACGCACAAGCAAGGCGCGGAGCACTACCGGCGTCTCAAGAAAGAGGGCAAGCAGGCGCGCATGGATGTCTCGGTGGCCATCGGTTCCGATCCGGCCACCATGTATTCGGCGATTTTGCCGCTGCCGCCGGACCTCGATGAAATGATGATCGCCGGCTTCCTGCGCGGCAAGCCGGTCGAGATGGTGAAGAGCGAGACCAACGATATTGAGGTCCCGGCCAATGCCGAAATCGTGCTGGAAGGCTATGTGGAGTTGGGTGAGCAGCGGCGCGAAGGTCCGTTTGGCGATCATACCGGCTACTATTCGCTCGAAGACGACTATCCGGTTTTTCACGTCACCTGCATGACGCGGCGCAAGCATCCGATCTACGCAACGACTATTGTGGGGCCGCCGCCCATGGAGGATTTCTACATGGGCAAGGCCATTGAGCGCATATTTCTGCCGTTGATGCGGATGCAACTGCCCGAGGTCCGCGACATCTGCATGCCGGCAGAAGGAATCTTCCACAATATGATTCTGGTGTCTATCCGGAAGTCCTATCCGCTGCACGCCCGCAAAGTGATGCATGCGATTTGGGGACTGGGACAAGCCATGTTCAGCAAGTGCATCGTGGTGGTGGATGAAGACGTGGACGTGCAGAACGTGAGCGAGACCGCTTGGAGAGCGCTCAACAATATCGATCCGCAGCGGGATATCGATTTCGTGATGGGACCAATTGATTCGCTAGACCATGCGAGCCGATTGCCCAATTTCGGTTCGAAAATGGGCGTCGATGCCACGCGCAAGTGGAAAGAAGAAGGCTTCGTGCGGCCCTGGCCGGAAGTGATTCGCATGAGCACCGATGTCAAGCAGCGGGTGGATCAACTCTGGAAAAAGGCGGGGCTGAAGTAGTGCGATTTCTGATTCTGTTGCTGGCGATGCCGGTTCTTGGCCAGCAGATCATCCTGCGAACCGGCACGATCCTTGACGGCAAGGGTGGCGTTCTTCGCAGCCAGGACATTGTGATTGAAGGCTCCCGCATTGTCGCGGTTCGGCCGGCGCAAGGCCAGGCCACTTACGATCTGCACGCGTTGACCGTGATGCCCGGCTGGATCGATACGCACGTCCATCTGGATTGGCATTTCGACAAAGACAACAAACTGGCTGACCGCAGTAAAGACAAACCTGACGAACTGGCGCTCTACACGGCCGAAAACGCCTGGCTGACGCTACGCGCCGGTTTCACCACCGTGCAGAGCGTCGGTGCGCCCATGGATGCGGCGGTGCGCGACCGCATCAACCACGGCGCATTACCCGGGCCGCGCATTCTCACTTCATACCGGCAGATCACCGACGCCAGCGGCGATCCGGCGGCGCTGCGCGAATTGGTCCGCAGAACCAAGGCCGATGGCGCCGATCTGATCAAGCTGTTCGCCACCAAAGGACTGGGATCGGGCGGCGCGCAAAGCATGAGCGATGAACAAATCCAGGCGGTGTGCGGTGAGGCCAGGTTGCAGGGCCTGCGAACGCTGGTGCATGCGATCGCTTCCAGCGGCGCGAAGGCCGCTGTTTTGGCGGGCTGCACGTCCATCGAACATGGTGATCTGGTGGACGACGAGACGATGAAGTTGATCGCGGAAAGAGGCGTCTACCTCGATCCCAATTTTCTGGTGCTTTACAACTACCTGGAGCACAAGAGCAGCTTTGGTTTTCCGGAATCGTCCTTCAAAGCGCTGGCGGACGCCATTCCGATTACCGCGCAAGAGATTCA
>Ga0209040_10004260_pt1 | contig 10864 bp, 8 predicted proteins | sample BogFormECP12_OM3_FD_188240 | JGI IMG/M metagenome (GOLD analysis project Ga0209040, IMG submission 188240) | Bog forest soil microbial communities from Calvert Island, British Columbia, Canada - ECP12_OM3 (SPAdes) (version 2) | ecosystem: Environmental > Aquatic > Freshwater > Wetlands > Bog ... | reverse complement strand
ACAAGGTGAATCCGCCGACAGTTCTGGCGGCGCATTCGGCGCTGCCGCTTTGCCAACACCCGCTCAATTCAAACGCTGGAGTTTCGCCGTACAAGCATGTCGGCGGGAGCGATTAAGGGGTGCCTCATGACAGGGCTGGTGTTGGCGTCGGCCCCAGCACCTTTTCCATCGAAAGCCCAAGTGCAAGCAAGGAGCGATCACTGCCTCGTAAGGCATCGAATTCGAGCCCAACCGGCAGACCATTCGAGGTCAACCCTGCAGGTAGTACTAAGCTGGCCATGCTCGCGCAGCTGCCAAGAGCCGTATTGCGACCCATAGCGACCAGCAGCGAGACTTTCTGCCCGCGAATGTCGACCTCATCGTCTTCGCCAATCCGCGGTGGCGGGACCATGATCGGCGGAAATGCCATGGCGATGAGCCTGTGCTGTTCGAAGTACCGACGGATCTCCTCGCGAATTTGTTGTCGTTGAGTCAGCGCCGATTCGTAGGCATCTTGCGTAGGTCGATTGGGAGGCAGCGCATACGCCTGGAACGAGCCTCGCATGCTTTCGCTGGCTTGCTGCAGCAGTTGGTCGAACGTGACCCCTGTGCCTTGCGCTTCCAGAAAGGCGGCGATGGCGGGCATCGTCTCATACGCCACGATCGTAGACGCGGTCTCCATTGCCGCTTTGGCGGCGTCCGGAAGTTCCGCCTCGACCAACCTCACGCCGGCGGCGCGGAGCTTCTGAAATGCTTCGGTCGTGATTCGCTCGACCTCGGGGTCGAGATCAATCAACAACGACTTCGGGGCAATGCCGATGCGGACGCCCTTCAATCGGGTCGCTAGCAAAGACGCGCGATCGCCGGTTACCACCGCATCGAACAGCGCCAGGTCCGCGACGGAGCGCGCCAGAGGGCCGACCTGATCAAACTTGGCATCCGTGAGCGGCATGATCCCGTCGTCCGGATAGCGGCCGAAGCTTGGACGCAATCCGGCCAGCCCGCACATCGATGCCGGGACACGAATGGATCCCCACGTGTCCTCCGCTACGGCCAGCGGCGCCATCCGAGCAGACACCGCGACGGCGGACCCGCCGCTGCTGCCGCCCGGCACGTGGCTAGGCTCATAAGGATTGTGAACGGCTCCGAAAATCCTGTTATTGCTTGTCCAGCCATACGACAACTCATGAAGATTCGTCTTCCCCATGAGAATGGCGCCGTGGGCCAGCAGCAACTTGAGTACGCGTGCATCTTCCCTCGGCCTGAAGTCGCGTAAAGCCTCCGTCCCATTTGATGTCGGCAGCGCCTTTGAGTTGACACTGTCCTTCACCGGAATGGGCAAACCATGCAGAGCGCCGAGGACGGCGCCGGAGGCGCGAGCTTTATCGGCAGCCCTGGCGGCTTCCAGCACCATCTCAGTGTCAAGCGTGCGAAAAGCGTTCAGGCCTTCAAGGTGCTGCGCTTGCCCAAGCAGTGCACGCGCGTAGTCTTCTGCCTTGAGCTCTCCGTCTCTGATGGCCGAAAGTGCAGCGAGTGCCGAGAGGTCGGTCAGAATCCGTCGCTTGTTCGCACTGGCAGGTCGACTTGTATTGGCCTCGGCCACAGCCCCTCCAGCAAGCATTGCGGCACCTACGAGAAACTCGCGGCGATCGATGCTCTTCATGCGAAACCCCTCGGATTACCGCGTTGGCGGATTTGACAGGCTTAGTCTATCTGGAGCCCGACAATGCGCAATGACGACCGAGACTGTGTGAAAACGCCGATAATTTTGGTAGCGTAGAGCCTCCCTCTTCATAGTAGCGAGAGCGGCCAATGAAGCGATTTATCGAAGGCGAAGATCGTTCTCAAAGCACCTTGTTCCCCGAGCATCTCGAGGACTACATCGCTGAGGATAACCCGGTACGGGTAATTGACGTGTTCGTCGATGAGCTGGATCTGCCGGGGCTCGGTTTTGACGGCGCAAAGCCGGAGGCGACCGCAAGACCGGCCTATCATCCGGCTTCGCTGCTAAAAATCTACATCTACGGCTACCTGAACCGGATTCAGTCTAGCCGGCGCCTCGAGCGCGAGACCCAACGCAATGTCGAGCTGATTTGGCTCACCGGACGGTTGACGCCGGACTTCAAGACGATCGCCGATTTTCGCAAAGACAACGGCAAGGCGATTCGCAGCGTGTGTCGCGAGTTCATCGTGATGTGCCGGGAACTGAAGTTGTTCTCGGAAGCGATCGTGGCGATCGATGGCAGCAAATTCAAAGCGGTCAACAATCGGGATAAGAACTTCACCGACCGCAAGCTCAAGGCGCGGATGCAGCAATTGGATGAGAGCATCGCGCGGTACATGACGGAACTGGACCGGGCGGATCGGGAACCCGCGCTCGTAACTGGAGCGCGAGTTGAGCACATTAAGCAGAAGGTCGAGACGGTCAAGAAGCAAATGCGCGAGCTCAAGCAGATCGGCAAGCAAATGGCGAAGGCCCCGGACGGCCAGGTCTCCTTGACCGACCCCGACGCCAGTTCGATGGCGACGAGCGGCCGCGGCACCGGCATAGTGGGCTACAACGTGCAAACGGCGGTGGATACGAAGCATCACATGATCGTCGCGCATGAGGTGACAAACGACGGACACGATCGCGACCAGCTCTCATCGATGGCTCACCAAGCCCGAGACGCAATCGGTAAGGATGCCTTGACGGTGTTCGCCGACCGCGGTTACTACAAAAGCGAGGAGATCCTTGATTGCGAGCAAGCGGGAATCAAAACGTTGATCCCGAAGCCGCAGACATCCGGCAACAAGGCGGCAGGGCTATTCGACAAAGCCGATTTTCGCTATATCCCATCGAAGATTGAATACCGATGTCCGGCCGGACAGAGGGCGATATGGCGCTTTAATTCCGTCGAGCGTGGCATGGTGCTTCATAAATATTGGTCATCGGCTTGCCCGCGTTGCCCGATCCGATCGCAATGCACGACCAGCGATTATCGGCGCATCGTACGCTGGGAACACGAGGACATACTCGATGCGATGCAAAGGCGGTTAAACCGAACACCGCGGGCGTCGCGAATACGGCGCCAGACCGCAGAGCATCCCTTCGGCACGCTCAAGGCTTGGATGGGAGCGACGCATTTCCTCACCAAGACATTGCCACGAGTGAGTACCGAGATGAGTCTGCACGTCCTCGCATACAACATGAAACGAGCGATGCAGATCCTGGGAATCGCTCCGCTCATGGCGGCAATCAGGGCATGAATGCTTTTTTTTGACTCCCCAACGTCTCTAATCCGGGTTGTTCTAGAATATCCATCAACAACACTGTCGTCGCGGCCGCGCGTTCCTCACGTTTTGACACGACCTCGACCCAATGCGGACGGCCGCGAGTGACTTCTTCTGGGTGTCTCGGCTACTCAGCGTTTCGATTGCGGTGTTGAGGCGGGCTACAGAGCCTTCTGCAGGGCCGCGGAACGAAACCATAACCAGGCGGCTGGGCCAACGTTGTAGACAAAGACTCCGACGAAGTACAGCACATCAGTCGGCGTGTTGGCTTGCCGCCGCAATCCTCGCAATAGTGGCTCATGGCCAAGTAGAACATGGCAGGCCACTGGAGCAGCCACAAGACCAAGAAGATGACCGGCGGCCATTTTGAGACTGGCGACTTTCCTGCCGCGGCCGCATAGATCTTCCAGATGTAATAGCACGGGGGCAGAAATGCCGCCGCCGTCATCAATAGGACAAATGTCGGATCGTCTGCAATGCCGTGCGGCGCGTAATCATTGCTGGCAGCCATGCTGAGATTAAACCAGCTTTCCGCGTCTTTCGCCGGAAGACAACGGGTTATCGCTCTGCATCACTCTTCGTCAATTTAGGGAATGGGAAGGTCATCGGCGTGAATCTGACCGACGTCTGGGGCGAGATTCGAGCGCCCGCGAACTGCAGCTTCCAGGTAGGCGTATCAGCTTGAAGTGTGCCTGCCCTTGGCCGGTCAGCGATCAACTCGCCGCTCCAGACCCGCCATTCAGCGAGACGAATCCAGGACCGTCGGCATCCGGCAAGTCACTACCCCTTATAGGTCCATCGCGAACGTCCGTACATGGACGGTAGAGTCGAGATGTGGCGCGGTGGTCGTAGGTGCAGGTTGTCTGTTGCCGCCCCTTTCGTCTGGCGGTGTCCAAGTACCGTTGCCATAACTCCGTTTCCACATCCCGCTCATCGAACCGGACTTGCAGATCGCCCGCATCCGGCTCTCGGACAGAACATCACGCCGTCACCCATGACGGGCCGCGGCCAAGCTGTGTTAGACGGACGAGCCCAAAATGCCCGTACAGGTGCGAGAGTGGATAAGCCCCGCCCCGTTTGCGCCTGAGCTTGTGCTTGTGTCGCAGCCACCGACGTAACCGCACAGCCGTGTACTGATCGAGCGCGCGATAAGCGCTGCGGGTCGTACCTACTCTGAAGTAGTTCGCCCAGCCGCGCAGCGCGCGATTCAACTGCTCCACCATCTGTGTGGTCTCTTGCCACGTTGCGGAGATCGCCGTCATCGCATGGATCTTCTCGACCATGCGCCGGATGCTTTTCTTCGACGGCCGCACGCCGATATAGACTTGCCCCGTCGTCCGTTTGTACATCCGCCCGAACGTGTAACCCAAAAAGTCGAACTCTCCTTCCGGGACCTTGCAGATTCGTGTCTTCTCCTCATTGACCGTCAGCTTCAGTCTGGCCATGATCTCGCGCAGGCGTTGAAGGGCCTCTTCGGCTTTGCCCCGCCGGCACAGGATCACCAGATCATCTCCATAGGTCACGATGCGCGAGCGGAGGCGTCGCTCCAACCCACGCCGCTTCCATTCCAGCACAAACCGGCGCATATACAAATTCGCCAGCAGTGGTGAGATGGGAGGCTCATTGCCAGTAGCCTTCCCTGATAGATCCAGCCGATCGGCGCTGGACTGAAGTGGGATCTCCCAGGTCCCGTGCATGAAGCTTCGATGCGTGCTCGGGGTCTCAGATCGCGCGGGACCGAGCGATGACTCGCGTTTAACGCCATCACCCATGTTGCCTTCCGTACCCATCAAGACGTCGGCATCCCGAAACTGTCCGTTACGCGACTCAATACCCGGCCCACATCTTCCCCTGTCAACGCTTCACGTCGGCACTTGCGTGCCGCCGCGCATGACTCGGGGCCAGACTGGTTCGCTACACCTTATCTGCAAGAGACTTTCACTCCTAGCTTCGATGCCAGTTAGCATGGCGCACAATGGGATGGACGCCCCCACCCTAAACGGCATCAGCGTGCCAAAGTGGATGTGTCAAGCAACCACTTAACTGGATAGGGGCGCCCACATGAAGATTACAACGGTCGGCATTGATCTGGCGAAAGACGTGCTTCAGGTTCACGGGATTGATGAACGAGGTAAGGCGGTGCTGCGCAAGCAGTTGCGGCGCGCACAAGTGTCGGTATTCTTTGGGAATCTGCCGCCGTGCGTGATTGGCATCGAGGCTTGCGCGAGTGCGCACCACTGGGCGCGTACGCTGCAGCGCTTTGGTCATACGGTGCGGCTAATGGCGCCGCAGTTTGTGAAGCCGTATGTGAAGACGAATAAAAATGATGTCGCCGTTGCTGAAGCGATCTGCGAGGCGGTGGGTCGAACGAATATGCGGTTTGTGCCGATTAAGAACATCGAACAGCAGGCAATCTTGTCGGTGCATCGCGTGCGCCAGGGTTTTGTGAAGGCCCGTACCGCGCAGGCCAATCAGATCCGCGGGTTGCTCGGAGAATTTGGGCTTGTCATACCCCAAGGCATCTACAACGTGGCCAAGCGAGTGCCCGAGATCCTCGAGGATGCCAGCAATGAACTCCCCGTGTCGTTTCGACACCTGATCAGTCGATTGACCGAGCATCTGAAGGAGCTGGATCGGCAGGTCAAGGAGTTCGAGCAGGAGATCATCGCTTGGCACCGCAGCAGCGAGCTCAGCCGCAAGCTCGAAAAGATCCCTGGGATCGGCCCTCTGGCTGCGAGCGCGCTGGTCGCATAGATCGCGGATGCTCGCAGCTTCAAGAATGGTCGCCGGGTCTCCGCGTGGCTGGGCCTGGTTCCACGCCAAAGCTCCAGCGGCGGCAAACCGACGCTGCTAGGGATGAGCAAACGCGGCGATGCTTACTTACGCACGCTGCTGATCCACGGGGCGCGCTCAGCGATCCTCGCGGCAAAGAACAAGGTCGACAACACCCAGGGGTGGTTGACCGACCTGCTCAAGCGCCGGCATCCGAATATCGCTGCGGTGGCGCTGGCGAACAAGAACGTGCGCACCGTGTGGGCGATACTCGCCCATGGGCGCGAATTTAAGCCCGGCTATGTGCCGACGCGTGTGGCCGCATAGTCGGCTGAGTTACTGATAACAACGGCAGCACAGGAGAACACACCACCGATTGCTCAGGCGATCACGCAGTGATGGCAAAACAGGTAAGACCGTGGTTGGCAAAACCCAGAATGACCGCAGCACTTCGAGTGCGACAGAGCGACGGGGAGCCAATCAGCCAAACCCATCAGGGACAGCGGCGCAAGCCACAGCAAAAGTCCGAATGTACGGTTGCAATCTGATCCTGTCAGCCCTCATGAACTGAAAGCTTGGCAAAGTGGGGGCGTCCATGTATGGTCATTCGGCGCGGTGGATGGCGTCAACGTGCAAGTGCCGGGAAGCCGCTCGTGATCAGGGCGTGGATGCCGTTCCAGGCAATCTGCACGCCGATGCAGAGCATGATGAAGGCGGTAAGTCGTAGGACGACACTGGTTCCGGTGGGGCCCAGTTTGGTAACTAGTCGATCGGCGTAGCGGTAGCAGAGATACACCAATATGCACACGAGCAGCATACCGACTGCGTGCGCCATGGTCGTCACGAGCAGTGGGCGGAGCCCTTGTGGCGGATTGGCACCCAGCGTTAAGGCGATCGATAGCGAACCGGGACCCACGGTGAGCGGCATCGTGATCGGGTAGAACGCCGATTGGTTGGGATCGGGGCGGGTCGCCGGCAGCTCGGGGGAATGGTCGAGCGAGTGCGCAGTGTCGGGGCTGTTCAGCAAAGACCAGCCCAGCATGGAAACGACGGCGCCGCCCGCGACTTGCACCGCGGGAATCGAAACACCGAAAAAATCGAGCACATAAGCGCCGATCAAGGTCGAGCCGATCAGTAGGACAAAGCTGTTGATCGCGACCTTCCAGGCGAGGCGCCCGCGCTGCGCAGAGCTGAGGTTGGTGGTCATGCTCAAGAAGATCGGTGCGCCGCCGAGCGGATCGACGATCGGTAGCATCGCGCCCAGGGCCAATAGCACGATTGAACCGAAATGCAGGAGATCGTTCAGCAGCGATTGGGGATACATGCGGGTAGCAGATTCAAGTCTAGGTCTCCCGAGAGTTGTGAATTGCGGCTCCATGGTCGACCGATGATCGAACGGGATATGTCGCTCGGAAGTCCGTGGTCTTTCGGGTCATCAGATGACCCCGATGAAGCGGTGACCCGTGGCTTCAACGTTGTTAGGCATCATTGTGCCCTTGGCGCCGGAGTACAACATGGGTGGCCTTCTCCGACGCAACGAACTGAACGCATTCGTATCCCAGAGCGCGCACGTCAATCCCCTCGAACAGTCGCTCTCCCCCGCCCAGCAGGACCGGCGAGATAGCGACGTGCAGCTCATCGATGAGGCCCGTGCGAAGATATTGCTGGACAGTGTTAGGTCCGCCGCCGATGCGCACATCCATTCCGTTGGCTGCGTCGCGCGCCCGGTCAAGCGCCACGTGAATACCGCCCGTGACGAAGTGGAATGTCGTTCCGCCTTCCATCCGGATGGGCGGGCGCGCGTGATGAGTCAAGATGAAAGTTGGAACGTGATAAGGTGGGTTGTCCCCCCACCAGCCTTTCCAGTTCATGTCGGGCCAGGAACCGCGAATCGGTCCGAACATGTTTCTTCCGAGAATCCAGGCGCCAACATTCTTGAAGCCCCGCGCAGCAAAATCGTCATCGATCCCCGTTGTGCCACCGTCGGCGCCAAATAGGGTCCGTTGGAACGTGCGTGTCGGGACTAACCACTGGTGCAATTCTGTCCCGCCCACGCCGAGCGGATTCCTGATGTCCTGATTCGGACCAGCTCCGTATCCGTCAAGCGAGATGGTAAAGCCCTCAACTCGGACGCGTGTCATTTTCATGCCTTCCTTTCGATTGACGCCGACCCTCTGCTAACGATCGCGAACGGCGGTTTCCGGATAGCCTACTGCGCCGCTCCACCCCTAAACAGTGTCGGCAACTGACACTGGGAAATCCCAGTATCTCCGGCTTCACGGCAACCCGTAAAGATTCGCCGGCGAGTCCTGATGCGTCCGATGTCGGTCCTGATTTGCGATGGAAAATGTGCAATGCGCTTCCCTGAATCATTCGATCGCGTCCACTACATGCAGGTCTATAACGGCATCGGAGGGATGGAGACTACCTGTTAGCGTGACCGGCTGACAGGGTCAGTGCGACGCGAGTTGGTCCATGAACCGACGCCGATCGCGTGCCCCGTCGTGCTCGGCGCGCGAGTGCACGTCGATCACCATGACCTGGCCGCTCGCATAGGTCGGCCAGGTGGGCAAGCCAGCGCCATTGGGATTGCCGGTCTTAATGAAGTTGGCGAAAAAGCCCTGCATCGTCTGCGAGACCTGTTCGTCATCCGGCGTCCACGAATAGACGTTATTGCCGGCGAGGTTGCCGAGGGCATATTCGATCTCACCGGAATGCACGGCGCTGTCGGCCGCGGGTGTCTTACCGTCGCGGGTGGCCGGCCGCGGCTTCTCGTAGCGATAGTAGTAGGTGGTCAATGGCGAGGTACGGGCCACTTCATCCACCCACTTCCAGGTTCCCTGCCCGATGAACCGATCGCTGAGCAGCGCTTCGGCGGCGTGCCGGGCACTGGCGTCGTCAGTGGCCGGATATTGCGCCAGGACGGCATCGGCCTGGCTACCGTACCACTCCTGCACCTCGTGGCGATAAGCATCGAGCGTTGGGGTCTTGCCCTGGAAGAATGCCGCGGCAGTGAGTTCCGGATTGTTGGATCCGGCCAGCAGCGGCACGTGCGCTTCCTCGCCCGCAGCGTAGATGGCTGCGGGCCCCTTGGGAAATACGTAGCCATCGAGCGTCGGGTTCAAGTCGGCATCGGGCCGGGCGGAGAGCGCGAGCAGCTCATCCGCCGAGAGCGCGCGCAGCTCGGCAATCGACGGGTGTCCCACCGCCGCGGCGAACTTCTGCCCTGCGACCTCTGCCTCAGCGAGGCTGATCCAGTTGCTGAAGCCCAGCACTGCGCCGCTCTCGCCGATAGCCCCGGCGATCAGCCCGCGGGAGAGCGGCGAGGCCATGAGTGTGCTCACGGAGAATGAGCCAGCAGATTCGCCTCCAATCGTGACGTGCCTAGGATCGCCGCCGAACGAGCCGATATTGCGCGCCACCCACTGCAGCGCGGCGATCTGATCGAGGTACCCGTAGTAACCGGAGGTGCTGTGCGGCGACTCGGCCGTGAGCTCCGGGTGCGCGAACTGCCCGAAAATATTGAGGCGATAGTTCACGGTGACCGTGACGATGCCCTGGGCGGCGAGGCTTGCGCCGTCGTAGCGCAATTCCGAACCATCGCCCGCCACGGCCCCGCCACCGTAGAAATATACCAGCACCGGCAGCCGCCCGGCGTGCCGCGCCGGTGTCCACACGTTCAGAAACAGGCAGTCTTCGCTGGTACCGCCGGCGCGGAATACCATGTCGGAAAAGAGAGGGCTCTGCATGCATTTATTTCCGAAGTGATCGGCCGCGCGCACGCCAGACCAGCGCGCCGCGGGCTGGGGTGTTTTCCAGCGCAGCTGCCCGACCGGCGGTGCGGCATAGGGAATGCCCTGGTAGGCGTACACGCCATAATTGACCGGCACTCCACTCAGGCGACCTGACTCGATGCGCACTACAGGACCCGGCTCTTGAGCCAGTACGATGGCAACAGCCAGGGTTGCAAGAACACAGGTCCCCACCAGCTTCGCGATCCCTCGACGCATAAAAAAGTCCTTCGTAGAAAGATGTATTGCCCGTGGGAATCGACTTGAGCCGCCCCAGCTGGTTACCCTGAAGCCGACGGTCACGACGGCTCGAATCGGGTCAAAGCGGACCTATTGGAGGGCGTCAATCTTGCTCGCCGCCATTCGTGGGAAGATTCAGGCATCTGCTTTGACCGTGCACCCGCCTAGTCTACCGCGCGCCGTGAAGGTCAGCTAAGTGGCGGCCGTTTCAGAGCTACCAGCGGCGGGTCTCGGCCGATCAGCGCTAATTCGCGGTCAAATACTCACCAGACGTCGGCATCCGGTAAATGTCGACCCGATGCGGCCGGATGCGGCCGCTCATCGTTGTCAACATAGTATCGCGCCCGGTCCCAGCCCTTCGCGAAAAACGGGCGTATATCCGAGATTGCGAATTCAAATAAATGATCGTACACCGTGAATTGCCGGAAGACGCGCCGTTTCTGGATTACCGAGAGGCCCCTAAGAATTGCCTCTATTGCAGACCTTAAACCGGTGGCTTTGCCCACACGTCATATGGTTGGTGGGTTTGCTCGGCAATGCCGGATCGGCGGCGTCATTAGGCCCTCGATTGCGCTTCTCGACGCGATTGCGCCCTAGCCGCTCGGCGGACCTTTGAGTTCGATCGTATTGCCGGAAGGATCTCGAAAATAAATTGAGAGGCTGTTGCCGCGCGCGCCGTTGTGAAGCCCCTCCTCGATGATGTGCACACCGTGAGCGGCCAAATGGCGTCGCAGCTCTTGCGGATCGTACTCGGCCACCGCGATGCAGACATGGTCCAGGTTGCGCCCACCGGCGACTTCGGGACGCGC
>Ga0209040_10004259_pt1 | contig 10865 bp, 8 predicted proteins | sample BogFormECP12_OM3_FD_188240 | JGI IMG/M metagenome (GOLD analysis project Ga0209040, IMG submission 188240) | Bog forest soil microbial communities from Calvert Island, British Columbia, Canada - ECP12_OM3 (SPAdes) (version 2) | ecosystem: Environmental > Aquatic > Freshwater > Wetlands > Bog ... | reverse complement strand
ATCATGCTCGGCGCGCTTTCGCTGAAGTGGAAGTGGCGCGACCGCCGAGAAGCGGCCGGCAAGTCGGTCGACCGTCCCAACCTCGTGTTCGGCGGAGACGTGCACGTCGTATGGGAGAAGTTCTGCCGCTACTTCGATGTCGAGCCGCGGATCGTGCCGCTGGCGCCGGACAAGTACACGATCGGGCCCGAGGACATCGAGGCTCACGTCGACGAGAACACGATCGGCGTTGCAGCGGTGCTCGGCACGACGTTCACGGGGCACGCCGACGACATCCGCGGGATCAACGACCATCTCGTCGAGCTCAAGAACGACAGCGGTCTCGACGTGCCCCTGCACGTGGACGCTGCCAGCGGCGGCTTCGTGTGGCCGTTCCTCTATCCCCACTCCGAGTGGGACTTCCGCCTCCAGCAGGTTCGCTCGATCAACGTCTCGGGCCACAAGTTCGGCCTCGTCTATCCGGGAATCGGATGGCTGGTGTTCAGAGAGAAGGCCGACCTGCCCGAGGACCTCGTGTTCTACGAGAACTATCTCGGCAAGCGCGATGCGACGTTCACGCTGAACTTCTCGACGGGCGATGCGATGATGCTGGCGCAGTACTACAACTTCGCGCGCCTCGGCCACGACGGCTATCGCTACGTGATGGAGACGATGAAGTACAACGCGCGCACGCTCGCAAAGGAGATCGCTGCCTGCGACTTCGAACTGGTCGGAGGCGAGCAGGACGAGCAGCTCCCGCTCGTCGCCTTCAAACTCGAGGGAGAACACGAATACGACGAGTTCGACGTGGCGGCGCAGCTGGCCGCCGAGCGTGGCTGGATGGTGCCCGCGTATACGCTGCCGCCGAACGCCGAGCACGTCAAGATCATGCGCGTGCTCGTCAAGGAGACATTCGGCCACACGCTGACGACGACGCTCGGTACGGACATCGCCCAGGCGTGCGCGACGCTTGGTGCCAAGGGGCGCCTGCACGAGTCCGACCGCAAACGCGTCAGGACGAATCCGGGCTACTGAACGCCGAGCGCGGCCAGACGAGCATCCAGCGCGACGATCCGCTTCGTGTCCTCGTAGCAGTCTTCCCGGCATAGGGCGTTCTACTGGCAGGACCGATTCGGCGGTTATCGGACTTCACTGCGCGGCCGCGTCCGATTCCCGCCAGATACGGCTCGGACGATATGCCATTGTGCTCGCATGCTGTTCGATTCAGACCGCTTCTGGAGGGCCGTCGAGGCAAAGGACCCGCGCTTTGACGGCTGGGTGTTCTGCGCGGTCAAGACGACGGGGATCTACTGTCGCCCCAGCTGCCCGGCACGGACGCCAAAACGCGAGAACGTTCGCTTCTTTGCGACGGCCGCCGCGGCGCAGACGGCCGGGTTCCGGGCGTGCAAGCGCTGCCGCCCGGACGCCACCCCGGGCTCGCCGGAGTGGGACCGCCGCGCGGACCTGCTCGGTCGCGCGATGCGGCTGATCGCCGACGGAGTCGTCGACCGGGAGGGCGTCGTCGGGCTCGCTCGCCGCCTCGGCTACAGCGAGCGCCACGTCTACCGCGAGCTCGTCGCCGGCGTCGGCGCCGGGCCGCTCGCGCTCGCCCGCGCCCAGCGGGCCCAGACCGCGCGGATATTGCTCGAGACGACGGCCGTCCCGATCATCGAGCTGGCGTTCGCCGCGGGCTTTCAGAGCGTGCGCCAGTTCAACGCCACGATCCAGGAGATCTTCGCTACCACGCCGCGCGACCTGCGTGCTCGCGCCAGGCGTCACGGCCGCGCCGAGGACAGCGGCGCGATCACGCTGCGGCTCCCCTACCGGGCTCCCCTGGATGCCGACGGCCTGCTGGCCTTCCTCGCGCTTCGTTCCGTGCCCACGGTCGAGGAGGCGCTCGACGGCGCCTACCGGCGCAGCCTGCGCCTGCCCAACGGCGGCGGCGTGGTCGAGCTGCGCCCGCTCGACGGCCATGTGCAGGCTCGCTACTGGCTCGAGGACCTGCGCGACCTCGCGGCTGCCATGCAACGCTCGCGCTCGCTGCTCGATCTCGACTCCGACCCGCAGGCCGTGATCCAGGCGCTCGGGAGCGACCCGCTGATGGGGCCGCTCCTGCACGCAGCTCCGGGCCGCCGCGTGCCCGGTCACGTCGACGGCCACGAGCTCGCCGTGCGAGCCGTTCTCGGTCAGCAGGTCTCGCTACCGGGCGCAGCCACCCTGGCGGCGCGTCTGGTGGGCGAGTACGGGGAGGCCCTGCGGCGGCCCGTGGGAGCGGTGACGCACGTGTTTCCCTCTGCCGCAGCGCTCGCCGGGGCGGACCCCGAACGCCTGGCGATGCCCGGCTCTCGCCGGCGCGCGCTGCACGGCCTGGCGGCGGCTCTCGCCGGCGGCGCGCTCACGCTCGATGGCGGCTCCGATCGCGAGGAAGCGCGGGCACGCCTGCTCGCGCTGCCGGGGATCGGGGCGTGGACCGCGGACTACATCGCGATGCGCGCGCTGCGCGATCCCGATGCCTTCCCGGCCAGCGACCTCGGCGTTCGCCACGCGCTCGAGCAGCTCGGACACGACGGCCGGCCGGCCGCCGCCGAGCGGCTCGCCGAGCGCTGGCGCCCGTATCGCGCCTACGCCGTGCAGCACCTATGGGCGCAGCTCGCCACATCCCGGCCAGCCAAGCGCGACACGACGCAGGCGGGCGAGCGCAGCCGGCTCGCCGCCTGAGGAGGAGACCGACGATGCTCACCAGGAACACCAGCCTGCTGTACACCACGATCGCCAGCCCGATCGGCGAGCTGCTGCTGCTCGGCGACGGTCGGGCGCTGCACGGCCTCTACATGCAGGGTGGGCGCAAGCCGAGCGCGATCGCACCGTCCTGGCGGCCTGCCCGTGACGCCTTCGGCGAGGAGATAGAGCAGCTGCATGAGTACTTTGCGGCTGGGCGCACGAGCTTTGAGGTGCCGCTGGCGATGCGCGGCACGCCGTTTCAGCTGCGTGTGTGGCGCGCCCTGCAGGAGATCGGTTATGGCGAGACGATCAGCTACGGGGAGCTCGCTCGGCGCATCGGGCAACCATCGGCCGCCCGCGCGGTCGGCATGGCCAACGGCTGCAACCCGATCGGGATCATCGTGCCCTGCCACCGCGTGATCGGCGCGAACGGAACGTTGACCGGATACGGCGGCGGGATCGAGCGCAAGCGGCTGCTGCTCGACCTCGAGGCGGGGGCACGTGAGCCCCAGCTCGCGCTGGCCGGAGTTCAGTAGTCGCTACGGAGGCCGATACGCATCTTGCACCGATGTCAGGCGGACGTCCGCGAGCATAGGTTGAGGCTGCCATGAGTGCAGCAAGTCCGGACGGCAGCTACGTCACGCCCCGCTTTGCGCAGGCCCGGGTGGCCGATGCGATGCGCCACGGGATCCTCAGCTGCAACGCCGGGGCGTCCGTGCGCGAGGCCGCGCGGACCATGTCCTTGCACCACGTGCACACGATCCTGGTCATCGATCCGGCCGACGATTCGCCGATCGGCGTTCTCTCCGACCGGGCGCTGCTCGACGCCCTGCTCGACGGCGGGGCGGCCGATCGCGCGCTCGCCGAGGTCGTCGATCGCAAGATCGAGGCGATCTCGAGTGACGAGCACCTTTCCGTCGCGGCAGAGCTGATGCGCGACCGCGGCACGGCGCACCTGGTCGTGCGCGATCCACACAGCGGTCGGCCCAACGGCATGCTCTCGACGCTCGACCTCGCGGGCATCCTCGCGTGGGGCGAGGCATGACGAGCGCGCGGCGGCGGCGCCGCCGCGGCTACATCCAGGCCGAGCGAGGCCACGTCGACGCCTGGCGAGGCCGCGTCGACGCTGGGCGAGGCTACATCCGTCCCTCGCCTGCGCCGTCGGATGGCCCAAGCGCGGCGTAGCAGGCATGGTGATAGTGCTCGCCCCGTCCGCGAGCCAGTCGGGGCTCCGCCGCGTATGAGCTCGTCAGCGCGGTGCCATCCTCGCGGACGACCACAACCGCCTCATACACGCCGATCACGTCGCCGCAACGCTCGCATCTCGATATCTCCTCCACAGGCCTTCTCCGGCCTAGCTTGCCGGCCGGCGGAGCTACTCGCACACCGTAGAAGGCCACACGCAGCTCGGGGCGAGCTACCCGTATGCGCATGCAAAGCCAACAAGACCTGCGCCTGAACAGCCCCCGGATGGCCGCCTGCGAGGGCGCCCTCGTCGTGTTCGGCCCCTCGCTGATGCTGACGGTCACGATCGAGCAGGACCCGGCCGGCGAGCCTGAGCTTCACATCCACGCAGGTGGGCAGGGACTCTGGGTGGCGCGCATGGCGGCGAGCCTCGGCGCCGACATGACGCTGTGCAGCGCGCTCGGCGGCGTGAGGCTGTTGAAGATCAGCGAGGAGGCGCTCGCGCACGAGGGTCTCGCGCGGGCAGGAGAGGGCGCCCTGTCCCACGCCATCGCCGAGCTCCACCGGCGGGGCGCGGAGAACGTGATCATCTCGCGAGCGGAGGCGGGCGCGGTGGCGCTCATCGACGACGCGCTGCTGCAGATCGTTGGTCCGCGCCTGACGCCGGCTGACCACCACGGAGCGGGCGACTCGACGACGGCCGCCGCGGCCGTTGGCATCGCCGAACGGCTCGTCGATCATGTGGAGATCCTTCCACTCTGCAACGGGTCACGCCGTGGCTGACAAGCGCTGGACTGGTGCGCTGACCGCGCTCGAGAACCCGCCGCCGCTCGCGGTCGGCGCCGTCGGCTTCACGGACCGACATGACGCGGGGCGTCGCCTCGCTGCCCTGCTGGCGCGCTTTGGCGACGCACGGCCGGTGGTCGTGGGGATTCCGCGCGGCGGCGTCCCGGTTGCAGCCGAGGTCGCACGCGCGCTCGGCGCACCGCTCGATGTCGCGCTCGTTCGCAAGATCGGCGCGCCGCAGAACCGCGAGTACGGGATCGGCGCACTCGCCGAGGAGGGCGTGCTCGTGCTCAACGAGAGGGTCGTGCGCGCCCTCGGGCTGTCCGGCGGAGAGCTGCGGACGCTGGTGGCACGCGCCGAGCAGGAACTCGAGGAAAGTCGCGTTCGCTACCGCGGCGCCCGCCCGCCGGTCGAGCTCGCAGACCGGACGGCGATCCTGATCGATGACGGCCTCGCGACCGGCAGCTCGGCGCGGGCCGCCGTGCGCTCGCTGCGCAGGCGCGGCGCCGCCCGCGTGATCCTGGCCGTGCCCGTCGCCGCTCCTGCCGCGGCAGACTCCCTGAGCGATGAGGCCGACGAGGTGGTCTGCCTGAGGACGCCCGCCGACCTCTGGGCAGTCGGCCAGTGGTATCAGGACTTTCGTCCCACCGAGGATGACGAGGTCACCGCGCTTCTCGACGAGGGCGCAGCCACCGCAGGGCCGGCGCCCGCGGGCGCGGGTCCGCATCTGCATCGGCTCAGCATGCCCGTCCAGCCCGAGGTGTCGCTCGGCGGCGAGCTGACGGTGCCGCCGGGGGCCCGGGGCGTCGTCCTGTTCGCCCATGGCAGCGGCTCGGGTCGCCTCAGCCCGCGCAACCGGGCCGTGGCGGGGGCGTTGTGCGACGCGGGCCTCGCAACGCTGTTGTTCGACCTGCTCACCCGGCCCGAGGCGGCCGAGCCGGGCAATGTGTTCGACATCTCCCTGCTCGCCTCCCGGCTCGCCGCTGCAAGCACATGGCTGCGGGCCCGCAAAGACGTCGGCTCGCTTCCGCTCGGCTACTTCGGCGCCAGCACCGGCGCCGCGGCCGCGCTGGACGCCGCCGCCGAGCTGGGCGGGGATGTCGGCGCCGTTGTCTCACGCGGCGGGCGAGTGGACCTCGCGCACGATCTGGGCGCCGTGCGCGCACCGACTTTGCTGATCGTCGGCGGCGCCGACCGGCAGGTGCTCGAGCTCAATCGCGAGGCCCAGCGTCGACTCTCGTGCCCGAGCGAGCTCGCCATCGTTCCCGGCGCCACCCATTTGTTCGCCGAGCCCGGTGCGATCGAGCAGGTCAGCCGGCTTGCTGCGGGCTGGTTCGAGACGCACCTGCGATCCGTCTGAGGGCGACGCCAGAGAGCGAGGGCCGCAGCCGGCGTTGCAGCCAGCGCGGCGGCAATGCCCGCCCGCGGGTGCGCCGACCGTGCCCGGCGGCGCAGATGCGTAGCATTGGCGAGGACCAGCAGCGAGCAGATGCCCGAGCAGCCGCCAACCAATTCCGACTCCGCCGGCCCCAGCCGGCGTGACCCGCATCCACCGATGGAGCGCGACAAGCGCGGCTGGCACGTCGCGCCGGCGCCCGACGGACGCGGCATGCCCGAACAGGCGCCGAGCGGGCCGCCGGCGCACCGCCGGCCGGGGTTTCTGTGGTTCGTGCTGATCCTGATCACGCTCAACTGGGTATCCGTGCTGCTGTTCCAGCCCTCGTCATCCGGCGAACCGCGGGTGACCGTGTCGTTCAACCCGTTCTTCCTGCAGACCGTGAAGTCCGGTGAGGTCAAGTCGATCTCGACCAAGGGGGACACGGTGCAGGGCACCTTCACGACCAAGCTGCGCTATCCCGCAAGCGACGAGAAGGCCACGCCGACGAAGCAGTTCGCGACCGAGATCCCCACGTTCTGGAACGGCTCGGAGTTGTCGGCCCTGCTCAAGGAAAAGGGCGTGGAAGTCAACGCCAAACCCACCACCACGAGCCAGTCGCTGCTGGCCGAGCTGCTGCTCGGGTTCGGCCCCACCCTGCTGATCGTCGGGTTGTTCATCCTGATCGCGCGCCGCGCCGCCAAGTCCGGCGGGGCGATGGGCGCGCTTGGCAACTTCGGTCGTTCGCAGGCCCGACGCGTCGATCCCGAAAAGATCCGCGTCACCTTCGACGACGTCGCCGGAATCGACGAGGCCAAGGCCGAGCTGATGGAGATCGTGGAATTCCTGCGCAATCCGGAGCGCTATGGCCGGCTCGGCGGGCGCATGCCCCATGGCGTGCTGCTTTCGGGCGCGCCGGGCACGGGCAAGACGCTGCTCGCGCGAGCCGTGGCCGGCGAGGCGCACGCGGCCTTCTTCTCGATCTCCGCATCGGAGTTCATCGAGGCGATCGTCGGCGTCGGCGCCTCCCGCGTGCGCGACCTCTTCACCAAGGCCAAGGAAGCCGCTCCGGCGATCATCTTCATCGACGAGCTCGACGCGATCGGCCGCTCGCGTCAGGGCTCGGTATCTGTGACCGGCGCAAACGACGAGCGTGAGCAGACGCTCGACCAGATCCTCACGGAGCTCGACGGCTTCGAGCCGGCCGAGGCGGTCGTCGTGCTGGCCGCCACCAACCGCCCCGATGTGCTCGATCCGGCCCTGTTGAGGCCGGGCCGCTTCGACCGGCGCGTGGCTGTGCAGGCCCCCGACCGCGCAGGACGCAAGAAGATCCTCGAAGTGCACACGAGAACGATTCCGCTGGCCGACGACGTCGACCTCGGTGCGCTGGCGGCCAGCACCCCGGGGATGGTGGGGGCCGACCTTGCCAACCTCGCCAACGAGGCCGCACTGCTGGCGGCGCGCAGGGGCCACGAGAAGGTCGAGATGGCCGACCTGACCGACTCCCTCGAGAAGATCCTGCTCGGCTCTCCGCGCGGCATTCTGCTGTCTCCCGCCGATCGCGAGCGGACCGCCTATCACGAGTCCGGCCACGCGCTGGTGGGCATGCTCACACCGGGGGCGGACCCGGTGCGCAAGGTCTCGATCATCCCTCGCGGGATGGCGCTTGGCGTGACCCTCTCGACGCCGGATTCCGACCGCGTGTCCTACTCGCGCGAGGACCTGGAGGCGAAGATCCGCGTGGCCCTCGGGGGGCGGGTGGCGGAGGAGGTCGTCTACGGGACGATCACCTCGGGCGCCGAGTCCGACATCCAACAGCTGACGGCGATCGCGCGTCAGATGGTCGGGCGCTGGGGGATGAGCGAGGCGATCGGCCCGATCACGGTGCTTCCCGCCGACGGGCAGGGCCCGTTCCTGCCCGGCGCGAGCGAAACCTCGCAGGCCACGCAACGCCTCGTGGACGAGGAGGTGCAGCGCCTCGTGGGCGGCGCCCATGAGGAGGTCACGCGCCTGCTGCTCGACCACCGCGACCAGCTCGAGAACCTCGCCCAGACGCTGCTGAAGTCAGAGACCTTGGACGCGCCCGAGGCCTACGCCGCGGCCGGGGTGCCCGCGCACCTGGAAGAGCCGAGCGTCGTCTCCTGAGGCGAGCAAGGCCGCCCCGTCGGGGCTCCGTGTCTCGGTACTCCTCCACATCGACGCCGCGGCGTGGCCCCGATGGCCCTCCCGCGCGCCGCGCCTAGCTTGGTGGCGAACGCGCCTCGGAGCGCAGGCCGTGCCCGGAACGCGCCTCGGAGCGCAGGTCGTGCCCGGGAACGCGCCCGCGGAGCGCAGATCATGCCCGCCAACTCGACCACAGCCCCCCAGCCCAAGGCGCGCCGGTGATCGCCTCCGCCGGCGTGTGGGCTCTCGATGCCGAGAGCTCACGGCTCGAGTTCGCCATCAAGCACCTGATGTTTTCGACCCTCAGAGGTCGCTTCGGCGCATTCGAGGGAACGCTCGAGGTGGGCGCCGACGGCACGGCCAGCGCGGTCGGCAGCGTGCAGGCAGCCTCGATCGACACGAACGACCCCGTGCGCGACGGGCACCTGCGGAGCTCGGCCGACTTCTTCGACGTCGAGAGCTATCCGCGGATCGACTTCAGATCGACAGGGATCGAGGGAGGCAGCGGCGGGTCGGTTCGCATCCGCGGCGAGCTGACGATGCGCGGCATCACGCGCGTGGTGGTGCTGGATGGGCAGCGTGAGGACGTCGAGTCGGGAACCGGCTCACGAATACGGCTCACGTTGCGGGGGGAGCTCAACCGCAGGGAGTTCGGCCTCGTCTGGAATCAGGCCCTCGACTCGGGAGGCGCGCTGATCGGCAACACGGTCAAGATCACGGCCGAGATCTCGGCCGTGAACACGGGCGCTACATCCGGCGCCGGGCGTCTCTCACCCGGCAAGACGCTCGACGCCACTCCGCTGCGCCGGAATGCTCGCTCGCACGGTCGCGCCGCGGCCCGGGGCTGAGTCGATCGACAGCTGCCCGCCGAGCAGCTGCACGCGCTCGCTCATGCCCAGCAGCCCAAGCCCCTCCGTGTCGGCGTGCGGGTCGAATCCGTCGCCGTCGTCACGAACGCTGAGGTGGACGCCGGCGGCGTCCTGGCCGACCTCGACGACGGCACGCTTGGCGTGGCCGTGCTTGAACGCGTTGGTCAGCGCCTCCTGCACTATCCGGTAGACCGCGGTATCGAGTTCGGCGACGTGGGGACTTGCCTCGCGGCCCTGCTCGTAGTCCAGCTCCACGCTCACGTCGACCTCGACCCCGTGGCGGCTGGTGCGCTCGGCGAGACCTTCGAGCGCCGCCGCCACTCCGAGCTCGTCTAGCGCCGCCGGACGTAGGTCGGTGATCAGCGCGCGCAGGTTGGCGATCGCTTCCTCCAGGTGCTCGACCGCGTGCCCGACCGCCTGCTCGAGCGCTGCGGGTTGGTCCGAGCGCGACGCGGTCGAGAGCCCGATCCGCAACGCGCTCAAGCTCTGCAGCGTGTCATCGTGGAGCTCGCGCGCCCACCGCTGGCGCTCTCCCTCGGCGGCTGCCAGGCGCTGGCGCTGGCGCTCGGAGGCGATCGACTGGGCCGTTGCCACCGCGGTCGCGGCGCTCACGGCGAAGGACTCGAGCAGCCGCTGGTCCTCCCCTGAGAACGCGGGCCCGTCCCGCAGCCGGTCGATCGCCAGCAGCACTCCGTGCGTGCCGCCGCGGAAGACCAGGGGGACGGCCAGGCCACCCTCGGCGTGAACGCCCAGGCGCCCGAGGCCGTGCTCCTCGAATCGCGCGCGGTTCAGGTCGTCCTCAAGGCGCTGCGTGCGGCCTGTTCGCATCGCGTGGCTGGCGAGCGTGTCCTCGATCGCGACGACACGGCCGATCACGTCATCCGTCAGCTCACCGGCCCCGGCGGCGATGACGAGCTCGTTTCGCTGTCTGAGCTCGATCAGCAGCGCGCGCGCCGAGACCAGCGCGCGCCCGCGCTTGGCCACGAGCTCGAGCACGACGTCGAGGTCGGTCTCGCCTGCCACGGCCCGCGCGATCTGGGTCGTCGCCTCGAGCGCCGCGACGGTCCGCTCAAGCTCGTCGCGACGTTCGCTCGCGCCGGTGTAGCGACGCGCGTTCGCCACGGCGACGCCTGCGAATTCCGCGAGCACGCTGACCGCCTGCTCGTCCGTATCCGTGAACTCCTCGCCACCGGCCTTCTCCGTCAGGTACAGGTTCCCGTAGGGTTGCCCCGCGACGAGCACCGGGACCCCCAGGAAGGTATGCATCGGAGGGTGTCCGGCCGGAAATCCGTAGGACCGCGGGTGCGCTCCGACTTCATCCAGGCGCAGCGGCATGGGGTCGGTGATCAGCACGCCGAGCACGCCCCGGCCGCTCGGCAGCGCCCCGATCTTGGCGTGCGAGGCCTCGTCGATGCCTCTCGTGAGAAAACGCCCGAGTGCGGTCTTCGAGTCGTTGAGGACGCCGAGCGCGGCGTAGCGGGCTTCGGTCAGCTCCTGCGCCGACTCGAGCACTCGGTCGAGCACGACGTCGAGATCGAGCTCGCCGAGCACGCTTCGGGCGACCTCGAGGATTCCGCGTGTCGCCGAGTCCACCTCGTCAGTGCCTTTCATGCAGCTGCTTTCGTTTGATCCCGGCCGTGGCCCTCATCGCCCCGAGTTCCTCGGTTCGCTTCTGCGCCCCATTGAACTACTTTTCGTGTGCGGTCGTGGCGTCTGTACGGAATCGTGCCGGATACTCTCGGGGCGGCGAAATCGTGCCGGATGCTCCCCGGACAGGCGCTCAGCGC
>Ga0209040_10004258_pt1 | contig 10869 bp, 9 predicted proteins | sample BogFormECP12_OM3_FD_188240 | JGI IMG/M metagenome (GOLD analysis project Ga0209040, IMG submission 188240) | Bog forest soil microbial communities from Calvert Island, British Columbia, Canada - ECP12_OM3 (SPAdes) (version 2) | ecosystem: Environmental > Aquatic > Freshwater > Wetlands > Bog ... | reverse complement strand
TCATCGCCGGGCTGGAAGCGCCCACGGCGGGCTCCATCCGTATCGGCGGCCGCGAGATGAACCGGATCGTCACCAAGAATCGCGACGTGGCGATGGTCTTCCAGAGCTATGCCCTCTACCCGCATCTGACCGTGGCCAAGAACATCGAGTTCCCGCTGCGCCAGCGGGGCATCTCCAAGGAGGAGCGGCAGCGCATGGTCACTCAGGTCGCCGCCACACTGGGGATCGGCCCGTACCTCGCCCGCAAGCCCGCCCAGCTCTCGGGTGGCCAGCGCCAGCGGGTGGCCCTAGCCCGGGCCATCGTCCGGAACCCGCAGGTCTTCTTGATGGACGAGCCGCTCTCCAACCTCGACGCCGCACTGCGGGTTCAGACCCGGGCGGACATCGTCTCGTTGCAGGACCGGCTCGGCACCACCACGCTCTACGTGACCCACGATCAGGTGGAGGCCATGACCATGGGCGACCGCATCGCGGTCCTCGACCGCGGCGTCCTCCAGCAGGTCGCGCCGCCCCAGGAGCTCTACCGCTGCCCGGCCAACGTCTTCGTGGCCGGGTTCCTCGGCAGCCCCGGCATGAACCTCCTGCCGGGCGTGCTCACCGAAGGGCCCGGGAGTCTGGTCGTCGCCGTCTCCGGAGGCACGGTGGCCCTGCCCGACGGCGTGAAGGTCGTCGGGGGCCCGGGTACCGAGGTGACCTTCGGGGTGCGACCCGAGGGGATGGCGGTGGACCCCCAGGGACCGTTGACGGCAACGGTCACCATCGTCGAGCTCCTCGGCGCCGAGGCCCATGTCATCTGCCGTCTCGACGACGGCACCCGGTTCGTCATCCGACAGGAGTCGACCACGGTCCGGCCGGCCATCGGCGAGGTCATCCGGGTGGCGGTCGACCCGGGAACCGGGCACCTCTTCGCCGGGGCTGGCGGAAACCGGCTGGAGCCCACCACGTGAGCACCGCGGTTGCCACGCTCGAGGGCCCGGGCGGCCCCGCTCTCCCTCCTGGTCCGAGCCGGCGGCGGCGGCGGGTCAAGGAGGCGGCGCTGGCCTACCTGCTGGTACTGCCGGCGATGGCCGCGTTCGGGGTCTTCGTCTTCTACCCCTTTGTCAACAACTTCCGCCTGGCGCTCTACCAGTCGCCACCGGTCCCCGGCCTGCCCTCCCACTACGTTGGCCTGCACCAGGTCGGACAGGTTCTCTTCTCCAACGGCTACGGGTTCCCCGGGAGCCTGCTCACCACCATCGCCTTCGTGGTGATGGTGGTGCCGTTGAGCATCTTCTTCGGCCTGGCCCTGGCCGTCGCTGCCCACCGCCGCCTGCGCGGGATCGGCGTCTACCGGACGATCTTCTCGTCGACCGTCGTGAGCTCGGTGGCGGTGGCCGCCCTGGTGTTCGGGACCCTCATGAACCCGGTGGTCGGCTTCCTCCCCTGGCTCGGGATCAACCCCCATCCCCCACTGCTCGAGAGCCCGACCTGGGCCCTCCCCTCCATCGCGGTGATGACCATCTGGCAGTTCCTGGGCCTGTCCTTCATCATCATGTCGGCCGGGCTGCAGTCGCTCCCCGACGAGGTCCTGGAGGCAGCCCGAATCGACGGCGCCTCGTCGTGGACCCGGTTCTGGCGGGTCACGGTGCCGATGCTCTCCCCTACCATCTTCTTCGCCGTGGTCGTCGGCACGATCTATGCCTTCCAATCCTTCGGGCAGATCGACATCCTGATTGGCTACGCCAACAATCCGGCCCGCCTGCACGTCAACGTGCTCGTCTACAACATCATCAACACCTTGACCCAGGAGAACAACACCGGGGTGGCCGCCATCATGTCGATCGCGCTGTTCCTCGTCACCCTCTTGTTGACCCTGCTCCAGCTGCGCTTCCTGGAACGGCGGGTGCACTATGCCCGTTGACGTGGCGGTCGGAACCGCCCGGGGACCCGAGCCCGGCCCCGACGCATCGCGCACCAAGGCCCGCCGCAATCGCCGGCTCCACCTGGTCGGCGCCTACACGGTCCTCACCGTCGCCGCGGTCGTCATCGTCCTGCCCCTCTACATCACCGTGGTCAACTCCCTGCTCGAAGAGGGTCAGATCGCCCAGCAGCCACCGCCTTTCTTCCCCATCCACCCGCAGTGGCACAACTACTCGACGGCCTGGAACCAGGGGCACCTCGGTTTCTACCTGCGCAATTCCCTCATCATGACCGCAGCCATCGTGGCGGCCCAACTGGTGACGTCCATCCTCGCCGGTTACGCGTTCGCTTTCCTGCGGTTCCCGTTCCGCAACACGCTCTTCGTGGTCTGCCTGGCCACACTCATGATTCCCTTTGAGGTCACGTTCATCACGAACCTGAGCACCATCACGTCCCTCGGGTGGTTCAACACCTACGCGGGGCTCGCCGTCCCGTTCCTCGCCACCGGCTTCGGCATCTTCCTGCTGCGCCAGGCCTTCCTCCAGATCCCCAAGGACCTCCAGGAGGCCTCCATGCTCGACGGTTACGGGCACTGGCGCTTTATGACCCGGGTCGCCGTCCCGATGGCCCGACCCTCCATTGCGGCCCTCGGGGTGTTCGCGTTCCTCGCCGCCTGGAACCAGTACCTCTGGCCCCTGGTGTCGACCGGGGGGACGACCCCGCTCGACACGGTGCAGATCGGACTGAAGCAACTGGTTGGCCAGCAGGCCGACCAGATCAACGTCGCCCTGGCCGGGGCGGTGATCGCGTTCGTGCCCCTGGTGGTCATCCTGGTGATCTTCCAGAAGCAGCTGGTGCGGAGCCTCACCGCCGGCGCCGTGAAGTGAGCTCCCGCCCAACCGGGCCGAAAAAGGACCATTGCCGCTGCTCTGGAATCGAGCCGAGATGCTAGAAGGAGTGCCATGCGCAGACCCCGGTTGAGAGGGACGGCCGCCGCGGCGGTCGCGATCTCGTCCCTCACGGCGGTCTCGGCCCTGGGGCTCGCCCCGACCACGCCCCTCCCGCCAGCCGGGGCGGCCAGCCTCGGCGCCTGTCCCCTCAAGGCCCTCAGCCGGGCCAAGGGCCCGGTCGACATCACGTTCTGGGAGTCCATGACCCGGGCCAACGCGACGACCCTGCAGGAGATCACCAACGCGTTCAACTCCTCGCAGTCCAAGGTCCACGTGACCCTGGTGGCCCAGGCCGGTTACGACGACACCTGGCAGAAGTACACCGCCGGGCTGAGCAACGGCCAACTCCCCGACATCGTCCTGCTCGAAGACCAGCGGACCCAAGTGGCCGTCGACACGAAGTCCTTCCTGCCGGTGCAGTCCTGCATCAACGCCTCGGGGTACTCGACGTCGGACTTCCTGTCCCGGGCCCTCGCCTACTGGAAGATCAACAGGACGCAAGAGGCGATGCCGTTCGCCGTCTCCAATCCGATCTTCTACTACAACAAGCTGGCGTTCCAGAAGGCCGGACTGAACCCGAACGACCCTCCGAGCACGCTGGCCGAGATGATCACCGATGCCCAGAAGCTGAAGGCCTTCGGGAGCGGGATGGGCCTGAAGCTCGACCCGTGGCACCTCGAGACGTGGCTGGCGACCGCGAACCAGCTCTTCGTGAACAACAAGAACGGCAGAGCCGCCCGCACCACGAAGGCCACCTTCGACACGGCGACCGGGCTGCAGATCTTCACCGATCTCGACCAGCTGGTGAAGAGCGGTGACGCCACGACGAACCCGGCCAGCGGCGCGAGCGAGTTCGACAACCTGCTCGGGATCGGCAGCGGCAAGTACGGGATGACCATCGACAGCTCGGCCGACCTGGGGACGATCAGCCAGGTGCTCTCGAGCGGGCAGTACCCGAACGTCCAGCTGGGCATCGGGGCGTTCCCGGTGCTGAACTCGAGCATCCCTGGCGGCATCGAACCGGGCGGCTCGGGCGTCTTCATCCCCAACCGGGTCCCCGCCGTCGACCAGGCCGCGGCATGGCAGTACATGCAGTGGATCGACAACACCCAGAGCCAGGCCACTTGGGCGGCCGGGACCGGGTACATCCCGATCCGCAAGTCCTCCACCGAGACGGCGACCGTCCAGCACCTCTGGACGGTGTCCCCCGGCTACAAGACCGCCTTCAACCAGCTGAACAACGGCGCCAACGACGCTGCCACCTCGGGCTCGGTCATCGGGCCCTACTCCGACGTCCGCGCCGATATCCTCAATGCCGAGCAGTCGATGTTCGTCGGGAACCTCACCCCCAAGGCGGCCCTGGCCCAGGCCGAGAGCGCGGTCGACGCCACCGTCGCCTCGTACAACCAGCGGCTCGGCGCCTCCTGATCGGCCGCTCCCCGGTGGTGACCGCCGGAGTGCCTCAGGCGCCGGGGCCCGGCTCGGCGTGCGATGAGACGGCGCTCCGACGGGCCGCCTCGACGCCTGCAGCCGCTGCGGTCCGGGCCGCCTCGAGGAGCTCGGCCGCCCCGAGCTCGACACCCTTGGCGAACTGATCGAGGTCCGGACAGGCGGCCCGGTCGGCCAGCACACCGAGGGTGAGCGCGCCACCGTAGGACAGGGCCGCGACACCGAGGCTCAGGTTGCCGGCGATCGGCACGAAGGCGACGGCCTCGGTCATCTCGGCCCCGAGAACGTAGAGGGGGGTCGGTGGCCCGGGCACGTTCGTCACCACGAGGTTCGTCACCTGCTGGTACCGGACAAGCCCCGAGAACCCGGCCAGTGCGGTCTGGGGAAGCGGCTCGAGCAGGTCGAGGGCGGTCTTGGCGACCAGCTGCTGGTGGTGCACCTTGTCCCGGCCGACGTCGTCGGCCACCGCCCGGAGCCGGGCCACCGGGTCGGCCACCCCGAGCGGGGCACAGACGAAGAGGGCGGAGACCTGGTTGCCGAGCTCGTGCCGTTCGGTGTGGTGCTCCAGCCCGACCGGCGCGAGGAGGTGGACCTCCCGGCCGGCGACGGACTCGCCCCGGCTGGTCAGCAGTGTCTCGACCCCGTTGGCCACGACGGTCAGCAGGACATCGTTCACCGTCACCCCGAACTGGCGGCGGACGGTCCGCAGGTCCGTGATCGAGAGCCGCACCACCGCCAGTCGCCGCCCCCCTGCGACCGGTGCGTTGATGGAGAGCCGTGGCGCCACCAGTCGCGGGGTGGCCACGGTGCGCAACGCGTCGGCGATCGCCGTCGCCCGGCGGATGTGCCGGACCGGGTGCCGCAGACAGTCCATGCCGAACAGGGCACCGCGCAGCGGGATCGCGCCCAGACGGCCGAGGTCGCGGGCCATGGCGAGGGGGACCGGGGGCGGCGGGACCGGTTCCCAGGCCCGAGCAGGCACCGGTGCCGGCGGATGTTCGTCGATGTCGAAGATGACCGTCACCAGCTCCACCCCGGAGAGTCCGTCGGCCATCGCGTGGTGGAGCTTCGTGACCAGGGCCACCCGCCCGTCGACCAGGCCGTCGACCATCCAGACCTCCCACAGCGGGCGGCCGACGTCGAGGGGCGTGGCCAGCAGCTCCTCGCACCGGGCCAGCAGGTCGTCTTCCGAGCCAGGGGCCCGCACCCGGGTCGAGCGGACGTGATCGGCGATGTCGAATCCGGGGTCGTCCACCCAGGTGGGTGGTGCTTCGTGCAGGACGGAGGTGACCACCCGCCGGCGCAGTTTGGGGACGAGGTGGAGGCGGCTCTCGATCTGGGCCCGCAGGTCGTCGAGGCGCAGTCGACCCTCGTCGTCCCGCAGGGCGTCCCCGTCGAAGTAACCGATGGAGCCCATGTGCATCGGCTGGGCCGGCGACTCGACATGCAAGAAGGCGGCGTCGAGCGGTCGGAGCGGCTCGCCGGTCACGGCTCGGCCTCGCTTGCGCCCCGGGGCCGGCCCCCGACCAGCGCCAACACCTCGTCGAAGCCCTGCTGGAGGCAGCCGGCCAGCACCGCCGAGTCGGGTACCGCGGCGGGATCGACGTTCACCCCGATGCAGGCCCGACCGCCCATGGTGACCAGGGCCACGTTGACGGCCGCGCCCGATGGAGGGGCGAAGGCGTAGAACTCCTCCACCAGCGCGCCGGCCAGGTAGGTGTCCGTCGGGAGCCCCGGCACGTTGGTGGCCACGAAGTCCGAGCCTTTGAGCATCATGGCGAAGGCGGTTGTCGCCAGAGCCGGAGGGAGGCGGTTCAGGACGCCCGCCATCACGTCGGTCAGCTCGAGGCCGGGGTCGCGTTTCCAGACACCGGCCAGCTCGTGGACCAACGCGATGCGGGCGGCCGGGTCTGGCTGGTCGGCGGGCAGGACGAAGCGGGCCGGGACGAACCGGTTGCTCTGGATCGGGTCCGAGGGGCGGCGGATGCTCACCGGCATCATGATGCGAAGGTCACCCGCCACGTGGCCGTGGAGGTGGTGGTAGTGGCGCAGGCCCCCGAGGATGCCGGCGACGAATGCGTCGTTCACCGTCCCGCCCGCTGCCTCCCCGGCCTGGTGGAGGGCACCGACCGGGAGGTCGATCACCTCGAAGCGGCGGGCAAAGCTCCGCCCCCGCAGGAGTGAGGACAACGGCTCGGGGGTCGGGGCCAGCAGGCGGAGCATGGATTCCCCGGTGCTCCGGAGGCCGGCCAGTGTCTCGATGGGGTGGAGGACCCCCCCGACCGTCATCTCAGCGGCGCGCCACGAGAGGCGGCCCATCCGACCCACTGGGCCGGCGACGAAGCCCAAGGGGTTGGCGCCGGGGTGGTCTCCGGGATCCGGGACCGGCTCGGGGGCCGCCGTGCGCACGGCGTCGGCCGGTCCCGGGTCACGCTGGAGGTCCAGCATGCGCGCCACGACGGCCAGGCCGCCGACCCCGTCGATCACGGCGTGGTGCAGCTTGATGGCCATGGCGGCCCGTCCCCCCTCCAGGCCCTCGATCAGGGTCGCCTCCCACAGCGGGAGCTCGGGATCGAAGCCGGTGGTCGCCATCACCTGCGCCATGTCGAGCGCGGTCCGCAGGGTGCCCGGGGCCGGGGCCACCAGGCGCCGCAGGTGAAGCTCCAGCTCGAAATGGGCGTCCTCCCTCCAGACCAGCCTCCCCCACCCCATGCCCTGGGGCACCACCTTCGAACGGAGCCGGGGCACCTCGCGGGTGAGAAGGTCCACCCGCTTCACCAGGACCTCGAAATCCGGGGACCGGTCCAACAGGGCCACCACGGTGATCGTGTTGCGCAGGACCGGATCGCGGTTGATCGTCCAGAGCAGCGCATCGGCATCGCTCAGCCGCTCTTCGAACATCCTCTGGCCCTCCATCGGCCAAGCCCTCCCCATGCATCGTCGCGCCGTGCGGGGCGAGTCGGCAGTGCCGAAGGTCCCCGACAGCCGAATTCCGGCCTGGGCACCGGCAGGGAGTTGCCGCCCGGCCCGGCGGCGGTTTGGGGTAGCGTTCCTGGTCGCGGCCCGATTCCTGGGGGCCCGACGACACTCGCGGGAGTCACGCAATGGCAGCTGGTCCCAGTCCTCTGCGCCGCGTCCGGCGCGTCGCGCTCGGTGCGGCCCTCGCCTGCATGGCGACCGCCCCCGTGGTCGCCCTGGCCGGCCCGGACCCGGCCGGCGCGCTGGCCCCGCCCGGACCGAACTCGGTGGTGGCCTTCGGGGCGGCCGCCTACGCCTCCACCGCCCTGCCCGGGCCCACCGTCGGCATCGCCGCCGACCCGAGCGGCGGCGGCTACTGGGTGACGACGGCCGGCGGCCAGGTAACGGCGGAGGGCAACGCCGGGTCGTTTGGCTCGTTGAGCGCGAATTTGAACGCACCCATCCTCGGGATCGCCGGCACCGCCGACGGCGGCGGTTACTGGCTGGTCGGGGCCGACGGGGGGATCTTCTCATTCGGCGACGCCCAGTTCTACGGGTCCACCGGTGCCATCGCGCTGAACCAGCCGGTGGTGGGAATGGCCGCCACGCCGGGCGGGGGCGGCTACTGGCTGGTGGCCAGGGACGGCGGCATCTTCTCCTTCGGCGCCGCCCGCTTCTTCGGCTCCACCGGGGGTATGGCCCTCAACCAGCCCATCGTGGGGATGGCGGCGACCCCCGACGGCGGCGGGTACTGGCTGGTGGCCAGTGACGGCGGGATCTTCTCGTTCGGCGACGCCAACTTCGACGGCTCCACCGGGGCGATGAGCCTGGTCCAGCCCATCGTGGGGATGGCGGCGACCCCCGACGGCGGCGGGTACTACTTGGTTGCCGCGGACGGGGGGCTGTTCACCTTCGGCGACGCCGTCTTCGCCGGCTCGGGTACCGGCGGCTCGCTCACCGCCCCGGCGGTCGGCATCGCGGCCAGTCCGGGCGGGTACTGGATCGCCTACGGCCAGACGGCCAACTGGAACACCCCGCTCGGCCAGGAGGAGCTGCTGGCCGAGCTCGGCTACCTACCGCTGAGCTGGTCGCCCCAGGGCTTCGCCTGGCGCTGGCCCCCGCCGTCCCAACTGGCCGCCCTGTGGAACCCCGGGCAGTACAACATGATCCTGGAGGGCGCGATCTGGAACTTCGAGGCGGTGGACGGCCTCGGGACCGACGGGCAGATCTCCCCGTCGGAGACCGGGGCCCTCCTGGTGGCGGCCAACAACCCGTCGAGCAGCCAGAACCCGAACGGCTACACGTACTCGCTGGCCCAGGAGAACTCGGGAACCTCAGCCCCCGAGACCCTCACGGTGTGGCACAACGGCGCGGTGGTCCAGACGACCAACGTCAACACGGGCATCTCGTCCTCCCCGACGTCGATCGGGACGTTCCCCGTCTACATCCGCTACCGCAACCAGATCATGACGGGCACGGACCCGAGCGGCGCACACTACGCCGACCCGGTGCAGTACGTCTCGTACTTCACCGGCGGCGACGCCCTGCACTATATGCCCCGGGCCAGCTACGGCTACCCCCAGAGTCTCGGCTGCGTCGAGGAGCCGCTCGGTCCGGCGGCCAACATCTGGCAGTACACCTACCTGGGCAGCCTGGTCACCGTCACCCCATAAACGGCACCGCATCGCCACCGTGGACCCAGAGGACGCCCCGAAGGACGCTCGGTGAGCGACACGTCGCAGGGCCCGGGATGGTGGCAGGCGTCGGACCGGCGCTGGTACCCGCCCGAGCTCCATCCCTCGGCCCAGGCCGCCGCCTCCGGCACCGCCGCGGGCATGGTGGCCCTCGCGCCGGAGGGGACGGTCCCCCAGGCGCCCGTTGAGCAGCCGCTCCCCTCGTTTTGGGACGACGAACCGGGCACGGCGGCCAACCACCGCCCCGGCTTCGGACCACCGGCCACCGGGTTCACCCCCACCGCCTACGGGACCGGGGTCCTCACGGCTGCGCCCCCCCGCCGCCGCCGCTCGAAGGCCCCCTGGGTCGGCGTGGTGGCATTGGCCGCGGTCGCGGCGCTGCTGGTGATGCTCTTCGTCTCCCAGGGCGGCGGCCCCGACCCCCACCGCTCCCCCACCGCGGTGGTCGAGGACTACCTGGCCAAGATGTACGGCGGGAACCCGTCGGCGGCCGGGTCCGACGTGGTGCCCGGACAGAGCACCGATATCAACAGCCCAGGGCCCGAACGGCTCACCTTCGTGGTGACCGGCGTCCGCCGGTCACCGTCCACGGCCGCTGTTTCGCTGCGGGTGTGCTTCAACCTCGGGTCCGGGGGTTGCACGGCCGCGGCGACCGACGCGCGTGTCGGGACCATCAAGGCGCTCAGGATCCACCGCTCGTGGTTCGTCGACGAGAACTCCTTCCCCGACTGCGCTACCGCCGGCGTGGTCCTTGTCTGTTCGGAGTGACGAACGGGGAACGCGCCTGGGGGGGCGGACGAGCCTCGGGCATGTCGGATCGATCGAGCCCGCCGGCGGTCGTCGCTGGCGAGGCGGCGCCGGCCGGGCACATCAGATCACCGCGACGAGGAGGACCGGCACCGGGCTCCGGTCGAGGATCTCGTGCGCCACCCGGCCCCGCCCGGGATCGACGGTGTGGGGCCATCCGACGGCGACGATCTCGGGCTGCAAGGATTCGACGGCGGCGAGCACCTCGGCAGCCGGATCGCCGATACGCAGCTCCAGCCGGACCTGTGGGGCGCCCAGGACGTGGCGGGCGAAGAACTCCTTCGCGTAGGCCTCGGTCTCGTGTTGGACCTGGTCAGTGAAGCTGGGGATCTCCTCGTCGACGTGGACCACCACGATCTCGAGTCCGGCGTCGGTCGAGAGCTCGATGGTCCGCTTGAGGGCTCGGGCCTTGGCCGGGCTGCCCTCCATGGCCACGAGGACCCTGCCCAGTCGCTGCGGAGGTCGGGCGTCGGGTGGAACGACGACCACCGGCTTGTCGGTCCGCCCGGCGAGGGTCAGCGCCAGGTGCCCGGTCGGTCGGGGTCGGCCGAGGCGGTCTCGGGCCCCGATCACGAGTGCCACGACATCGTCGTCTGCTACCACGCTCGCAATCTGCTCAGCCGGATCACCGGCGAGCATCCGCAGCGCAGCACCTGCGACCTCCGCCGAGGCGCGGGCCGTCTCGTGGCCGTCCTCGACGACGTGGAGTACCTCCAGGGCGGCGCCGTAGGCGGAAGCGACCGCCCCGGCCATGGTCACCACGGGTCGCGCCGCGGCCGAGTCATCGATAGCGGCGACGACCCTCGTCATGAGATGACCTCCCACTGGGATCCGCGGCGCCGGAACTCGAGTTTTCCCGGTCCGGTGGCAAAGGGTGTTCCTCCGACGACGACGGAGGTGCGTCGATCGGCCCAGATGGAGAGGTGCCCCCGCTCCTTGCGGAGGCGGACCCTGCTCCCACGGAAGCGCACGCGCAATTCGATGGCCGACCACGAGGGGGGCAGGACCGGGTCGACGTGCAGCATGCCGGCACGCGGACGGAGGCCGGCGAACTACCTGATCTCGGCCGCCACCGACAGATGCAACGCGAAGATCCGCAACGCCCTGATGGA
>Ga0209040_10004257_pt1 | contig 10871 bp, 10 predicted proteins | sample BogFormECP12_OM3_FD_188240 | JGI IMG/M metagenome (GOLD analysis project Ga0209040, IMG submission 188240) | Bog forest soil microbial communities from Calvert Island, British Columbia, Canada - ECP12_OM3 (SPAdes) (version 2) | ecosystem: Environmental > Aquatic > Freshwater > Wetlands > Bog ... | reverse complement strand
GAGGCCGAGCGCGAGCGGCGGGCGAAGATCATCAACGCCGAGGGCGAGTTCCAGGCGGCCGCCAAGCTCGCCGACGCGGCCGATGTGATCGCGCGCAATCCCGTGACGATCCAGCTGCGCTATCTGCAAACGCTGCTCGAGATCGGCAGCGAGCAGAACTCGACCATCGTCTTCCCGCTACCGATCGACCTGGTGGGGCCGCTGATGCAGGCGCTCACACCGGCCGGCACAGCCGCCACCCCGCCGACGCCCGTCCCGGACCCGCTCGCCGTCGCCCGCAGCGTCGCCGGGGCCCATTGAGGCTGCACGCCGATCCCGGCGAGCGGGGGCCCGCCGCACCTGCCGGCTCTCGCCTCCTGCAGGCGCTCGGCGACGCCGCCACCTATGGCGAGCAGGGCCCCGTCGAGGTGCGCGAGACGCACGCCTCATGGGTGTTCCTGACGGGCGAGCGCGCCTACAAGGTCAAGAAGGCGCTCGCATTCGGGTTCCTCGACTACAGCACGCTCGCGCTCCGCCACGCGGCCTGCCGTGAGGAGGTGCGCGTGAACCGGGCGCTCGCACCCGGGCTGTACGTGGGGGTCCGCGCGATCGTGCCGGCCGCGGCCGGCTTCGGGCTGGCGCCCGAGCGCGCCGCGGGCGCAGTGGAGTACGCGGTCGAGATGCGCCGCTTCCGCGAGCGCGACACGCTCGCCGGTCTGATCGCGGCGGGCGCCCTGACGAGCGAGCACGTGCGTGCAGTCGCACGCCGTCTGGCGGCCTTCCACAAGGCAGCACCGGCCGTGGCGGGCGGCGACGTGCCCGCCGTCCTGCGGATGTGGCGCGAGAACGTCGCCGAGCTCGCCGAGCTCGGCACGAGGTTGCGCCCGAGGGCGGAGCTGGCGGAGGGCTTCGCCGAGGCATTCCTGCAGGCCCACGGGCGCGAGGTCGAACGGCGCCGGCGCGCGGGGCTCGTCCGCGACGGACACGGCGACCTGCGCTGCGAGCACGTGCTCGCGGTGCCCCGCGTCAGGGTCGTCGATCGCATCGAGTTCGACCCCGGCCTGCGCCGCACCGACGTGGCCTGCGATCTGGCCTTTCTCGCGATGGACCTCGAGGCCTGCGGACAGCGCTGGGCCGCCGCCGAGCTCCTCTGCGCCTACGCGCGGGACGGCCTGGACCCCGGCAGCACGCAGCTGCAGTCCTTCTACGGCGCCCACCGCGCCCTCGTGCGCGCCAAGGTGGCCCTGATCGCCGCCGCGGAGCAGCCCGCCCGCCGGCGCGCGCCGCACCTCGCGGAGGCGCGCTCGCTGCTCAGCCTCGGCGAGCGCCTGTGCTGGCGGGCCCGCGCACCGCTCGCCATCGTGATCTGCGGGCCGGCGGCGAGCGGCAAGTCCACGCTGGCGGCCGGGCTCTCCCGCGAGAGCGGCTTTCCGGTCGTGTCCTCCGACGCGGTGCGCAAGTCGGCCGCCGGCCTCGCGCCCACCGAGCGGGCTGCGCCGGAGCACTACAGCGCATCGTTCACGCGCCAGACATATGAGCGCCTCGGCCGCGCTGCGCAGCTGGCGCTCGAGCGCGAGCCCGGGGTGATCGTGGATGCGACCTGCCGATCCAGGGACAGCCGCGGGCTTCTGCTGCGCAGCCTCGAGCGCCGCGGCCTGACGCGCCTGGTCGTCTTCTGCGAGCTCCCCCTCGAGGTGGCGCTGGCGCGTGCCGCGCGCCGCGTGCGCCGGGTCGGGCACGTCTCCGACGCCACCCCCGAGATCGTCGCCGGGCACTACCGCACGTTCGAGCCGTTGGAGGAGCAGGCGGCAGGGAGCGTGCTCGTGCTGGACACCGGGCAGGACCTCGACGCGCAGCTCGCCGCCGTCACGCGCGCCGTCGACCGGGTCCTCGCCGGCCGCGACAGCGGCCGCACGCGCGGGCGCCGGGTTACTACGCAGCCAGGTTGGGGTGGTTCCCCGATGTGACTTGAGCGGGCGGTGGGGTAGCTTCGTGGCACCGATCCATTTTGCGAGAGAAGGAGGGCAAGTCATGCCTGGATCGATCACTCGCTGGGAACCGTTCGTGGAGTTCGCCGATCTGCGCAGTCGCCTCGATCGCGTGTTCGGGGAGCTGACCAGCAGCGATCGCGAGTGGACGCCCGCAATCGATGTCGAGCGCGACAACGGCAACCTCGTGCTGCGCGCCGACGTCCCGGGCATCAAACCGAACGAGGTCAAGATCGAGGTGGAGGACGACATCCTCACCGTCTCCGGCGAGCATGAGGAGCGCAAGGAGGAGAAGGGCAAGGAATTCCTGCGCCGCGAGCGCCGCTACGGCTCGTTCGCACGCTCGATGGCGCTGCCGGCCGGAGTGGACGCGAAAAAGATCAAGGCGAAGACGCGCGACGGCGTCGTCGAAGTCACGATTCCGTTGCCCAAGGAGACCAAGAAGGAGACGGTCAAGATAACGCCGACGGCGGCCTGAGCAGGGCGCACAGCAGATGGGGCCGGCCGCGCGGCATACTGTGGCGGGTCGGCCCCCGCCGGTGGCATGTCACCGCCGGGAGACCCGACAGCGATGGGAGGCAGATGGGAGGCAGCTTGTCCACACCATTGGTCCTGCAGTTCAGCGCCAGCCACTCGATCCTCGGCGGGCGCAGACGAGAGCCGTGCGTGATCGTCGGCTACGATGGCTCGCCCGCGGCGCGCGGGGCGGCCGCCTGGGCCGCGCGACGCGTGGCCCCGCACGGGCGCGTCGTGCTGGTTCATGCCGACCGGCCGGGCGGGCATTGGCTTCCGGTCAGCATCCTGGGGACGGCCGCCGAGCGCGAGTCGCACCGTCGCGCGCTGCTCGAGGAGCTGCTCGTGGATGCCGATGAGGTGCTGCGCGAGGTTTCGATCGACGCCGAGGTACTCGACGAGGAGCCCGCCAAAGCGCTGCTCGACGCGGCCCGCCGCCACGCTGCCCAGGAGATCGTGATCGGCTCGCACCGCCGCTCCGCGCCGGAGCGCTTCTGCGGCGATGTGGCCGCCGAGCTGGCGCGCACGACGACCGTGCCCGTGTTGATCGTGCCGCTCGCCCGCGAGCCCAGCGAACTCTCCGGCGAGCCGCTCGAGCCCCTGCCGGCCCGCGGCGCGGGCTCCGGTCAGAGCGCCGTGGGGTAGGTCTCCGGGGGCTCCCCCAGCTCCCACGTGGCGCCGCGCTCGAGCGGCTCCACCGCGCGCGTGAGGTCGATGTGCACGAGCGCATCGAACTGCTGGGATGCGGAGGCCGCGAACCAGTGGCTGGCGCGTTCGCTCTCGGGCCGGTAGATGACGCCGATCGCGCGCTGCAGGCGCGGCTCACGCAGCGCGCGCCCGCTGCGGCTGGCGCCGAGCGGACACAGCAGGAAGGCGGGGATGGCGCTGGCGTGCAGCAGGGCCTCGTAGCTGTCGGGGAGCGCTGGGCGCACGCGCTTGCGCTCGGCCTCCCCGCCCCACTCCGAGGCCGCGGTGACCGTGCCGGCGTACGTCGTGAACCCGACGAGCAGCGCGTCGCTGGCGTGGCGCTCGCGCATCAGCTGCCCGAGGTTGAGCTCGCCGCGCTGGGCCATCTCGGTCGAGCGGGCGTCGCCGACATGGGAGTTGTGCTCCCACACAACGATCCTGGCCTGCTCCCCGTGGCGGGCGAGATGGACCTGCAGCTGCTCGAGCGTGTCGGCCATGTGACGATCGCGCAGGTTCCATGAGGACGCGGGGCCGCTGAACATCGTGCGGTAGTACTCCTCGGCATCTGCGACCACGGCCGCGTTCTGCTCGGCCAGGAAGTAGCGATCCTCGGCCGGGAGCCCGTCCGTGCGCAGGTAGTCGCCGGCGCTGCGGCGGAGCTCGACGAGCTGCTCGAGCACCCGTCGGCGGCACGGCTCGCTGACACCCAGCAGCACCGCCTGCCCGTAGCCCGCGCTGTCGGCGGCGAACGGGTGCAGACACTCATAGCGTTCCCGCGCCCGCGCCGCCGCGGGCGGATCGACCTCGTCGAGGTAGGCGACGACCGCCTCCATCGACGCGTTCAGGCTGTAGAGGTCGAGGCCGTAGAAGCCGACGGGCCCTCGCCCGCCGGCGTGGGCCTCGTTGTAGGAGCGCAGCCACCCGACGAAGTCGAGCACGTCCGCGTTGCGCCACATCCAGGTCGGAAATCGGCGAAAGCCGCGCAGCGCCTCCTCGGCGTCGGCATCGGCGTTCGCGCCCTGCACGTAGCCGCTCACGCGGGCGGCGTCGGGCCAGTCGCCCTCGACGGCGACGGCCGCGAACCCCAGCTCCTCGATCAGGCGCTTGGTGATGCGCGCGCGCTCACGATAGAACTCGTGCGTCCCGTGACTGGCCTCGCCGATCAGCACGAGGCGCGCGTCCCCGATGGCCTCCAGCAGCGCGTCGTAGTCGCCCGCGTCGCCCCGCAGCGGGCGCGCATCGGCGCGGATCGCGTCGAGCACCGCGCTCTCCCCGAGGGGCAGCGCAAGCGGCGCGGGCACCGCTCACCCGACCCCGGCGAGCGCGGTGTTGGGTGCCCCGTCGAGGTATCGCCCGAACCAGCCGATCGCGATCTCGGCGACCTGCTCGAGCGCGCCGGGCTCTTCGAAGAGATGTCCAGCACCGTCGACCACGACGAGCTCGTGCGGGCAGCGCAGCGACGCCGCGGCCCGGCGGTTGAGCTCCAGCACCTCGCCGTCGAGGGAGCCGACGATCAGCATCGTGGGCGAGACGACCGCGCCGAGGCGCTCCCCGGCGAGGTCGGGGCGCCCGCCGCGCGAGACGACCGCGGAGACCGTCGCGCCGAGCGCTGCCGCCGCCCGCAGAGCCGCCGCTGCACCCGTGGAGGCACCGAAGTAGCCGATCGGCAGGGATTGAAGGCGGGCCTGGGAGAGCGCCCAGCGCGTCAGGGCCTCGAGGCGCCCTGCGAGCAGGTCGATGTCGAACACGAGCTCGCGCCGCGCAGCCTCGCGCTCCTCCAGCAGGTCAACCAGCAGCGTCGCCAGGCCTGCCTGCTGCAAGGACTGCGCGACCGCGCGGTTGCGCGGGCTGAGACGGCTGCTGCCGCTGCCGTGCGCGAACAGCACGAGTCCGCGCGCGGAGGCGGGTACGGTCAGCGTGCCCGCCAAGCGGACGTCGCCGACCTCGATCGTGAGGGCCTCGGCGGGCGCCTCGCCGCCGTCGGGCACCGCGGCCCGGGGCGGAGGGGCAGTCGCAGGCGGCGAGGAGGCGGGCCCGGTCGCGTCGGCCGCCTGCGCGAGCAGGGCCACGACCTCCTCGTCGGAGACGGGCGCGAAGTCGCGGTACCACATGCCCACCCCCCGCAGCTGCTGGGGAACGGTGAGGCAGACCACACGGTCGGCCTCCTCGGCGAGCATCGACACCGCTGAAGAAGATCCCACGGGAACGGCCACGACGACACTGCGCGCGCCGCGCTTGCGCAGCGCCCTCACGGCGGCCAGGTCGGTGAGGCCCGTGGCGAGCCCATCGTCGACTATCACGGCGGTGCGCCCGCTCACGGGTATGGGCGAGCGCCCATCGCGGTAGCGCTCGACCCGGCGACGCAGCTCGTCGCACTCGCGCTCGACGGTGGCGTCGAGCATCGCCTGCGTCATGCCGAGCATCTCCGCGGATCTCCGGTCGAAGACGCCGGTTCCGTCCTCGGCGACGGCGCCCACGCCGAGCTCCGGGTTGCCGGGGGCGCCGAGCTTGCGCACGGCGAGGATCTCCAGCGGCGCCCCGAGCGCGCGAGCGACCTCGAAGCCCACCGGCACGCCGCCCCGTGGCAGCGCGAAGACGACCGGCTGCTGCTCGGCCACCCATCCGAGCTCCGCTGCCAGGCGACGCCCGGCGTCACGACGGTCGCGAAACTGCACGCTCAGATGATCGCTGCCTCGCAGCCCACCCGCGTCCGTGGGCTACACGGGCACGCGCGCGGCCAACTACTGAGCAGCGCAGCCCCGCGGGCCACCTGGGTGACTCCGCGTGGCTCAGTCCGTCCGGCTCGCGGCGTCAGCCGCGGGTTGGGCTACCCGTGAGCGCGGGCATGACCGCTCTCAGCCCCAGGGCTCGTATCGCCCGCGCGGGACAGAGGACGACCTCGAGCGTGCTGCAGTCCTCGAGCTCGAGGAACAGCTCCCCGTTGACGTTGTCGGCGAGCGTGTGCTCCACACGGAAGAGAGTCCCTCCGTCGGTCAGATATGCCCCGGCGCGCGGAGCCCACGTCGTCTCCCCGCGCGGCTCCGCGTCGCCATCCCGGGGCTCGCCCGCGGCCCCACCCGCGCGCCGCGCTCTTCCCCTGCGCCGATCGAGAATGCTCATGCCGGCAAGCTAACCTCCCCGACCGCTCCCGACGTCGGGGCTAACCCCCATTGTCGGTGCGGTGTTGCACGGAGCCGCGCGCAGCGATCAGACGCGCTCGGTGCTCGAGGCCCCGGCGTCGGCGCGGGCGTCGGCCTCCTCGGCGAGGTGCTCCTCGCCGCGGGGCAGCACGAGCAGCGAGCAGCGAGCGTGGCGCTCAAGGTAGTCCGATGTGCTGCCGAGCACCATGCGCAGCACCGGTCCGTAGCTGCGCGAGCCCACCACCAGCAGGTCCACTTCGTCACCGAAGCTGGCGAGCTCCTCGCCGGTGAGCCCGTAGACCGCGCGGCCTTCGACGCCGGTCAGTTCGCTGAGCCCGGCGGTCGCTTCCTGCAGCAGCATGTCCACGCCCTCGCCGGCGAGCGGCGGTACGACGCCGACGAACGCGTAGGTGGGTATCACGACGACTTCGAGTGCTTTGAGCGTGGCCCCCGTGGAGGCGGCGAGCTCGCGCGCCGTCGCGAGCGCCGCCTTGCTCTCCGGCGACCCGTTGTAGCCGATGCCGATCCTGGCGAGCGCGGCGGGGTGCTCGGCATATCCGCGGGCGGCGATCGCGACCGCGCAACGAGCGCCGTTGAGCGCCGAGCGCGTGTCGTCGCCGAGCATCGCGCGACCGAACGCGCTGTGCCGGCACGAGCCGACGACCAGCAGATCGGCTCTCTGATCCTCGACCTGTTCGTGCAGGCCGCGGCCGGGACTCAAGGCGACGGCGCTGACGAGCTCCGCGCTGAGGCCCGCGGCGTCGCGCTCCTGCACGAGCAGCCTGTCGGCAGCTTCCCTTTCTTCGCTCACGACACCCGGGCTGACAGCGTGGGTGGGGCGCAGCTGGCCGCTGTAGACGTTGACCAGGGTCAGCGTGCCGTCGGGATCGACCAAGCGCCTCGCGAGCGCGATCGCGTCGCGCGCATTGTCGCTGCCGTCCACTCCCACCAGCACGCTCTTGAACATCTCGTCTCCTCTGGTCGCCTGCACTCGATGCTAGAGCGGCGCGCGAGCGGGCGGCCTCCGGGGTGCCCACCCGCACGTTTGCGGGCTTCTACGCAGAAGGACGCGGGCGGCGGGAGGGGCCCGCACCCGCGTCAGGTGCCGGACAGGGCCTTCAGTGGCGTCATTCGCGTCACCCGCCACGCGGGATAGATGCCACCGAGCACGCCGATCGCCACGCCGACGAGCAGGCCGCGTCCGAGCGCCCAGGCGGTCACCGACGGCGCGACGTATGAGCTCACGCCGAGCGCTCTCACGAGCAGGTTGCCGCCGATCACCCCGAGCAGCAGCCCCACGGCCGCCCCGAGGACGCTGACGGCCACGCCTTCCCCGAGGATCAGCGACGCCACGCGCAGGGGCGACCAACCCACGGCGGTGAGCAGGCCGAGCTCGGCCCGGCGTTCCATGATCGACATCGCCATCGTGTTCGCGACGCTGATCGCGCCGACGATCAGCGCGATCACGACGATCACGAGGATCGACTTTGAGATGAGCGTGCCGTTTGCTCCGGCACGCAGCGCCTGTTCAGGGTCTGTGATCACCTGCGTGCCGGGGAAGGCCGCTTCGATCCCCTTCGCGGCGGTGCTCGCGCGCACACCGGAGCTGAGTTCGACCACGATGTCGGTCACCAGCCCCGGGTGCCCGGTCAGCTGCTGGGCGGTGGCGAGCGGGAGAACCGCGCCGGAGTCCTCGAAGAAGATGCCCGAGTGATAGATCCCGGCGATCTGGAAGGGATGGCCGTCGACTGCGAGCGTCCCGCCCGGGAGCAGGTGCAGCTGCGCGGCGAGGCGTTCGCCGACGAGCAGTTCTGCTGCGCCCGTGGCCGGCCGCCGGCCGGCCACGACCACGAGGCCGTGCGTGAAGAAGCCCCCCGGCTGCGCGCCGAAGACGATCGCCGACGGCGCCGGCTTGACTGCTTCGACGACCAGCATCAGGGGTGTCGCGCGCGCCACTTCCGGGCGCGCGGCCATGCGGCTGACGATCGATTCGGGCAAGAGCGACGCGGTCGGATCGGAGACCTCGGCCTGGAAGACCCCCAGTCCCGAGCCGCCGAGGTGGACGAGCCCCGCTGCAGTCTGTCGGAGCCCCTGGGTGAACGACAGGAGCGCGACGATCATGGCGACGCCGACCGCGATGCCCAGGGCGGTAAAGATGGTGCGGGCCGATTGGCGCACCAGATTGGTCCTGATGATCGTGAGCATCGCTCGTGGGAGCTACTAGTGTTGGAAGAGAGGCTTCGCCGTGGGGTCGATCTTGCCGTCGATGAGCGAGATGGTGCGATCGGCGCGCTCGCCGACGGAGTGGTCGTAGCTGACGACCATGAGAGTCATGCCGAGCCGCTCGCGCAAGCGGAAGAGCAGGTCGAGCACCCGCTCGGAGGTCACCGAGTCGAGCGCTCCGGTGGGCTCGTCGGCGAGCAGCAGGCGCGGCTCGTTGGCGAGCGCGCGCGCCACGGCGACCCGCTGGCGCTCTCCGCCCGACAGCTGCGACGGGCGATGCTCGGCGCGGTCGGCGAGTCCGACCTCCTCGAGCAGCGACAGGGCCCTGCGGCGGCGCTCGGCTCGATGCACGCGCGCACCGAGGAGGGGCACTTCGACGTTCTGGCGCGCAGAGAGCGACTCGAGCAGGAGGTGGCGCTGGAAGACGAAGCCGATGAGCTTGCGCCTGGTCTCGGCCGAGTGCGGGCGCTCCCAGATGGCGACGCCGTCGATCAAGACGCGCCCGGCGTCCGGTTGCTCGAGCCCCCCGATCAGGGCCAGGAGCGTGCTCTTGCCCGAGCCCGAGCGACCGCTGATGGCGACGGCTTCGCCGGGCTCCACGCGCAGCGATGCCTCGCGCAGGGCGCTGACGTGGTCGAAGGTCTTGCGGACCTTCTCAACGCTCACCTGCGCGCCCGCCGGGGCGCTCACGTGATGACCTGCACCGCGTAGTCGAGGTCGAGCGTCGTCGCACCCGAGACGATCACCGCGCGCAAGGTCAACGGGTAGCCCACCGCGGACGCCGGCCACTCGAAGGTGTCCGCGAAATGCCCCGTGAAGACGTAGTGCGAGCGGCGCGCCACGATTTGGCCGTTGAACAGGTACTGGTAGCTGACGCTCGCCCGCACGGGGCTGCCGCCGCGCGTGACCGTGAAGCGGACCGGCCAGGGTACGTTGACCGTGGGGTGGTGCGAGCCCGCGTGCATCGTCGCCGTCACGCCCCCCGAGGAGGCGCTGAGCGTCGCCGGCGCGCTCATCGAGGGCGTCGCGCCCGCGCTCGCGGCGGGGGTCGTGGGAGTCGCCGCCGCAGTGCTCGTGGTGCTGGTCGTCTTGGCCGCGGACCCGCTCGAGCCGCCGCAGCCGGCCAGGATCAACAGAACGACGCTCAGCGACGCAAGTCGGCGAGCGGTCGCCCGAGCTCCCTGCTCCGGCGCGGCGCACGCGTGACGCAGCGCCGGCGGCGATGCCTCACGCGCGCCCTCCAGCCCGCTGCTGCACCACTCACCGCTCCGCCTGCACGGTTGGATCATCGCCTGCTCTCTGTAGTTGGGCTCTGCCGCCCCGAGGTTATCGTGCGTCGCGGCCCCTCTTGCTTCGTTGCGCGCCGGTGGGGATTCGCGCAGACGCGCCGATCCGGCGCGTCGAGCTGCCGCGAGCCCGCGGCGAGGAGCCGAGTTGAGCCCCCTGGGCAGCACGACCGCGCCCTCCAACTAGAAGACCCCCGCAATTGCGGGGGTCTTCCTTAGCAGGTCGATAAGCCGGAGACTTCTCATGGATGGAGCCACAGAGCTCGGGGGCCTGCCCGAAAGCGGAGGCCCCGATGCAGAACGCCCTGTCTGACTTCATCATTTTCTGCCGTGTGGAGCGGCGTTTGGCCGATCTGACATGCAAGGCGTATGAGCGCGATGTGCGCGCCTGCATCGAGTTTCTGCGAGGTCAGGGGATCAGCGCCCTGGTTGAGGTTCGCACCACCGACCTGCGCCGCTTCCTTGCCGACGAGGCGACGCACCGTCCCGCACCGTCGAGCCAGGCAAGGACCGTGGCGGCCGTGAAGTGCTTCTTTCGCTTCTGTGTCGAGAGCGAGCACCTGGACCGTGACCCGGCGCACGTGCTGCGCACGCCCAAGAAGCGTGAAGCGCTGCCGGACGTGCTCGACCGCAAGGAGCTGTCGCGGCTGCTTGACGTTCCCGCCCGTGAGGGTGTCTGGACGCGGGTCCATGCTGGCAAGGTGCAGCGCGACCGCCTGCTGCTCGCACTTTTCGCCTACGGCGGGCTGCGCCGGTCAGAGCTGCTCGGTCTGGACTGGGATGACGTGGACCTCGAGCGCCGACTGATCCGTGTGCGCAACGCCAAGGGCGGACGTCAACGGGTCGTGCCGATCCACCCGGGCCTCGTGCCGCTGTTCGTGGAGTACGCCGCAACGCGCGACGCGGACGGGGACCCCGCGCTGTTCGTCGGTGTCCAGGGCAAACGCCTCTCCCCCACGATCATGGCCCTGACGTTCCGTCGCTACACCGACGCCGCCGGTGTCTCGCGGCGCAAGCACGTCACCCCGCACACACTGCGCCATGTGTTCGCCACG
>Ga0209040_10004256_pt1 | contig 10871 bp, 11 predicted proteins | sample BogFormECP12_OM3_FD_188240 | JGI IMG/M metagenome (GOLD analysis project Ga0209040, IMG submission 188240) | Bog forest soil microbial communities from Calvert Island, British Columbia, Canada - ECP12_OM3 (SPAdes) (version 2) | ecosystem: Environmental > Aquatic > Freshwater > Wetlands > Bog ... | reverse complement strand
CCGTTCGGTGCCTGAGGTGCTCGATGAGCTCGCCCGACGGCACGGCGTGCACGAAGTCGCGCCGGTGTCGCGGCGCGTCGCCGACGCCGACGAGGCCGCCGACCTGATGCGGCGGCTGCGGGCAGCCCCGCCGGATCGCCTGGCCGGGTTCGCCGCTTCTATTTCCGGGATCAGCGAGATCACCGACCCGCTGATCTTCACCGGCGGCGACCCCGACACCGCGGTCAGGGTGGTGGTGCGTCCCTCGGGGACCGAGCCAAAGCTGAAGTGCTACTTGGAGGTTCGCTGCACAGTGGCCGGCGACCTGAGGGCCACCCGGCGGCGGGCCGGCGCGCTGCTCGACCAACTGGTCACCAGCGTGCGGGACTGGTGAGCTAGCGCGGCCCGAACTGACGGTCGCCCGCGTCACCGAGACCGGGCACGATGTAGGCCATCTCGTTAAGCCCGTCATCGACCGCCACGGTGAAAAGCCGCGCGTTTGGCGCCGCTTTGTCAAGCGCCGCAATCCCTTCCGGCGCGGCCACCACGCAGAGCACGGTGATGTCGGTGGCGCCGCGGCGCTGCAGCAGACCGACGGTGTGCGTCATCGAGCCGCCCGTGGCCAGCATGGGGTCCAGAACCATCACCGGCAGGGCGGTCAGGTCGTCGGGCAGCGACTCCAGATACGGCACTGGCTGGTGCGTTTCCTCGTTGCGGGCCACGCCGACGAACCCGACGCGGGACTCCGGTATTGCGGCATGGGCCTCGTACACCATGCCCAGGCCGGCGCGCAGCACGGGAACCAGCAGCGGCGGCTTGGCCAGCCGCCACCCGACCGTCTCGGCGATCGGTGTGCGGATCGAGACCGGCTGGCATGCGGCGTCACGGGTGGCTTCATAGACGAGCATCAGTGTCAGCTCGCGCAACGCGGCCCGGAAGACGGCGTTGTCGGTGCGTTCGTCGCGCATCACGGTCAGCCGGGCGAGAGCCAACGGGTGGTCAACGAGGTGCACGTCCACGGGTTTTGACCCTATATAACAATCCGGCCTCTTTTTTCCAGGCTCCTTTGACACGCTTGCGTGCGTCCCATTGGTGGCCCAATCCCGCCCATATACTCCCCCGGTGCGAGCCCTGCGGCTGTTCTGCGCGGTGGCGCTGGTGATATCCGCGTTGGCCCCTCGCGTGAGCCTCGCGGCGGCCGCATTGCCGACGCTGGCGCACGTGGTGATCGTGGTCGAGGAGAACCGCTCTCAGGCCAACATCATCGGCAACCAGTCGGCTCCCTTCATCAACGCGCTGGCCGCCAACGGCGCGATGATGGCCCAGTCGTTCGCCGAAACGCATCCCAGCGAACCGAACTACCTGGCGCTATTCGCCGGTGACACATTCGGAGTGACCAAGGACGTGTGCCCGGTCAACGGCGGCGCCCAGCCCAACCTGGGTTCTGAATTGCTCACCGCCGGATACACATTCGTGGGTTACGCCGAAGGTCTGCCGTCGGTCGGCTCAGCCGTCTGCAGCGCGGGCAAGTACGCCCGTAAGCACGTGCCCTGGGCCAACTTCACCAATATTCCGCCCACGAACTCGGTGCCGTTTTCCGCATTTCCAATGGGAAGCTACGCGAGCCTGCCGACCGTGTCGTTCGTCATTCCCAATAACGACGACAACATGCACGACGGCTCGATCGCCGCGGGCGACGCCTGGCTGAAGCGCCAGCTGTCCGGGTACGCCAACTGGGCGGTGGCCAACAACAGCCTGCTGATCGTGACCTGGGACGAGGACGACAACACCAGCCGCAATCAAATCCCGACGGTGTTCTACGGCGCCCACGTGCAGCGAGGCAGCTACAACGAGCAGATCACCCACTACAACGTGCTTTCCACGCTGGAGCAGATGTACGGGCTACCCAAGACGGGCAACGCTGCGGCCGCTCCCGCGATCACCGCCATTTGGGGCGGGTAACCGCTACCGGGCCGGGTATCTTCGCCCGCCGTCGCTATTCTGTGCCGCATGGCTGCTGACCTCCTGCCCATCCGCCTGAGCCTGTCCGCTGGTGACCGCTACACCGTGTGGGCACCCCGCTGGCGCGATGCCGGCGACGAGTGGGAGGCGTTTCTGGGTAAGGACGACGACCTCTACGCCTTTGAGACCGTGGCTGACCTGGTCGCATTCGTGCGTACCGATTCCGACAACGATCTGGTCGACCACCCGGCGTGGAAGGACCTGACCTCGGCCCACGCGCGCAAGTTCGATCCCGCCGAGGACAAGCGGTTCGACCTGGTCGCCGTGGAGGAGTTGGTGGCCGAAAAGCCGACCCAGGAGTCGGTGAACGCGCTGGCAGCCGCGCTGGCGATCGTGTCGTCCGTCGGATCGGTGTGCGAACTGGCGCCAGTGTCGAAGTTCTTCAACGGCAATCCCGACCTGGGCACGGTGTCCGGCGGAATCGACCTCTTCTCCGGCAAGGCCGGCCACAAACGCTGGAATTCGATCGCCGAGATCATCGGGCGAAGCTGGGACGACGTGCTCAGCGCGGTCGAGAAGATCATCAGCACCCCCGAGGTCGACGAGGACGCGTCGGCCAAGGCTGCCGAGGAACTGGACGAGGAGCCCGAAGAGCCCGAGGAGGAGGCTGACGAGCCGAAGGAGGATTCCGGCGGCGAGGACGACGAAGCTGCTGACGAGCTCGAGGATGAGGCGGCCGAAGAAGTGGACTCCGAAGAGGAAGAAGACGCGGGAGACTCCGCAGAAGACGTAGACCAAGAAGACGAAGACCAAGAAGACGAAGACTTAGACGAAGAAGAGAAAGGCGAGGCCCGCGCGGAGGGCGACACAGTCGTGCTGGGCAGTGAAGAGGACTTCTGGCTACAGGTAGGTATCGACCCGATCCGGATCATGACGGACTCCGGCACGTTCTACACGCTTCGCTGCTACTTGGATGACAGCCCGATCTTCCTGGGCCGCAACGGTCGGATCAGCGTCTTCAGCTCCGAACGGGCCCTGGCCCGCTACCTTGCCGACGAGCATGACCATGACTTGGCCGATCTGAGCACCTACGACGACATCCGTACCGCCGCCACCGACGGCTCACTGGCGGTCGACATCAGCGACGACAACATCTACGTGCTGAGCGGGTTGGGCGACGATTTTGCTGATGGGCCGGACGCCGTGGATCGTGATCAGCTCGACCTGGCCGTCGAGCTGCTCCGCGATATCGGCGAGTACTCGGAGGAGAGCACGGTAGACAAGGCGCTCGAGACGGGCCGGCCGCTGGGCAAGCTGGTGGGTTACGTGCTGGATCCCGACTCGGTCAGCAAGCCGTCAGCCCCGTATTCCGCAGCGGTACGCGAGTGGGAGCAATTGGAACGGTTCATCGATTCGCGGCTAAGGCGCGAATAGCGCGTTTGACGGACCACCAAGACTCCTCTTTACTGGCGGCAACATCCGCCGGCCTTCAAAGGGGCTGCCAAACGGGAAGGTGAGCCGAGTGTCGCTTCCCGGAATCGGCCCATTACCGCTGTACGGGTTCCAACGCCCAGGCATGTTGCTGTTTTTTCTGGTCCCACTGGCTCTGCTGGCTCTCTACGTCGTCGTCCAAGTTCGACGCCGACAACGGTTGCACCGCTTCACCGAGGCGCAGGTGCCGCAGTCATTGTGGCGGCACCTTCCCATCGTTGTATCGCTGCTCTCCCTGGCCCTGCTCACCATTGCACTGGCCACGCCCACCCATGACATGCGCATACCGCGCAACCGCGCCGTCGTCATGCTGGTGATCGACATGTCGCAGTCGATGCGGGCAACCGACGTCGATCCCAACCGGCTCAAGGCTGCCGAGCAGGCGGCCGGTCAGTTCGCCAGTCACCTGACGCCGGGCATCAATCTCGGACTTGTCGGTTTCGCGGGAACGCCGTACCTGTTAGTGCCCCCGACCCCGCAGCATCAGGCGACCCTAGAGGCGCTGAAGAATCTCCAATTCGCCGACGGCACCGCGACAGGTGAGGCCATCTTCACCGCCCTGCATGCGATCGAAGCCGCGGCGGTAGCCGGTGGTGATACTCCGCCGCCCGCGCGCATCGTTCTTCTTTCCGACGGCGGGGCAAACAAGCCGAGGGATCCCAACGATCCGCACGATGGTGCCTACACCGCAGCGCGCCTGGCCAAGGACCACGGGGTGCCCATCTCGACGATCGCGTTCGGGACGCAGAATGGCGACGTCGTCCTGGACGGACAGCGCGTGGCTGTCCCCGTTTCGGCGGACCAGATGAAGACCATCGCCCGGCTGTCTGGCGGGCAGTCTTATACCGCCAGCAACATCAGCGAACTCAACAAGAGCTATAGCGCCATCGAGAACGAGATCGGGTATCGAATTGTGCCTGGCCCCGGAAGTGCCGGGTGGCTGCGCCTCGGTGTCATCACCGCGCTCATCGCGGCGGGGTTGGCATTGCTGATCAATAGGCGACTTCCAGCGTGATCGATCGAGGATTCACGCGGGGAGCCTGCGGTTGAGGAGCAGACCGGCCAGGACGGCGCCGGCCATCACGACCGCGCCGAGCAGCATCCAGGCGCCGCTGGCGTCGCCACGCACGGTTTCATAGCCGATCTGCCGCTGCAGGGTTGAATAGACGTCCTTGAGCGATTCCAGGCTGTCGGCGTGGAATGCCTGACCGTCGGTGATCTCGCAGATTTTCTGCAGGGTTTGATCGTCGACCGGAACCGGAATGCTGGCGCCGTTGTAGACAACGGTGCCGTACGGCGTCCCGAAGGAGATCGTCGATATCTGCACTCCCTCGGATTTGGCGGCCCGGGCCGCGGTGAAAGCTCCCTGCGGCGCGTTGGGGTCCAGCGGTACGTTCTCGGCGCCGTCCGACTCGAGCACCATCCGCGCCGGTGGCGGACCTTCGCCGCCTCCCATCACGGCGCCCACCGTGGCGATTGCCTGCAAGGCCGTGAAGATGCCTTCCCCGGTCGCGGTTTTCGGAGCCGGCTGCAGGCCGTCGATCGCTGATTTGACGGCGCCGCGGTTCGTCGTCGGAGCCACCAACAATGTGGCGTTGGCGGCAAATGCCACCAGTCCGAGGTTGATAGCCGGCGTGAGCTCGTCGGCGAATTGCTTACCTGCCTCCTGCGCAGCGGCCAGCCGGCTCGGTGCGACGTCGGTGGAAGCCATGGACTCCGAGATATCGATGACCAGCATCACGACCGCACGATTGAGCGGAATCCGGATATTCGACGTCGGCCCGGCCATTGCCGTCGTCAGCAGCACTAACGACGTGACGAGCAGAATCGTCGGTACGTGTCGCCACCGACCGGAGCGACTTGGTGCGACGCGCTCTAGTACCTCCATGTTGGCGAACCGCAACACCCGCCGACGGCGGGCGAATTGTATTGCTACGTAGATTCCCACCACTAACAGCACAATCAGCAGAAACAAAAAGAACCAGCCGTGCTGGAAACCAGCGAGCGACACCGCGCCCAGCAGCGGCAGCTTCACGTCAAACCTCCCAAACCCTTGCCGACCGGCCGCTGTCCAGTACAGACCGGAGATGCTCGACCGTCAAACGCGCGCTGACCGATCATATGGCAGTACCGCGCGGATCCCCCCAACGTGCACACTGGTGATCGTGGCCCCGCACGTGAGGCGTGGATGCGCAATGTTCCAGGTTTCGTCGCGGCGTAGTCAGCGCGATTTTGCTGGGCCGTTCCCGGCGTATGCGAGGTGAGATGTCGTGGATTTTCTAGCGTTCCCCCCCGAGGTCATCTCCGCGGTCATCCACTCCGGGCCTGGAGCGGGCTCAATGATCGAGGCTTCCGGTGCGTGGCAGCGCCTTGGCACCGAGTTGCAGAACACTGCAACCACCTATGCCTCAGCGTTGTCTGCACTGACCGAGGCCTGGAGCGGTCCGTCCTCGCTGGCGATGGTCCAGGCCGTCGAACCATACCTAACCTGGTTGCGCACCACCGCCCAGCAGACCCACCAGATAGCCGCCTCGGCACAGGCTGCCGCGACGGCGTTTGACTCCGTTCGCGCGGCGGTAGTTCTTCCTGCACAGGTCAGCGCCAACAGGACGCAGCTGGCACAATTGCTGGCCACCAACCTGCTCGGGCGCAACCTTGGTGCTATCGCCGCAACCGAGGCGCAATACCAGGAGATGTGGGCGAACAATTCGGCGGCGATGGGTCGCTATCAGAAGGCCTCGGCGCAATCAGCCACGCTGCCTCAGCTCTCGTCGCCGCCTCAGATTGCCAATCCGGCGGGGGTGGCCGCTCAAGCCAGTGTGACGTCCGCCGCTGACCCTGCCGCATCTTCGACGGCCTCGACATTGGGGACGACATTGGCATCGCTGCTCACAGACCCCCAAGCCGGCTGGTTTGGACTGGCGAACACCTATGCGAACCAATTCATATCGTCCGGCTTTCCCATCAACCTGCTGAGCTACCTGGCGCAGTCCAGTGCGGCCCAGTCGCTTCAGACGGTTGGTGGCGACATTGGTCAGGGTCTGTCGGAGGGTCAGTCGGCCCTGGGAGCGGGGCCCGAAGCGTTGGGCGCGTTGGGCGCAGCTGGACTCTCCGCAGAACCCACGGCGGCGATAGGTATCGGAGTGTCGATGGGCAAGCTGACCGTGCCACCCGCTGTGGTGGGGCTGTTGCCCGCTTCGCAAGCGCCGGTCCAACTCGCGTCGGCGGCAACGCCGCTTACGGCGGAAGACTCCGAGTTTCCCATGCTGCCGCCGCTGATGCCGCCGCCGATCTCGGCAGGCAGCGGTTGGCGCAAGAGGAAGCAGCAAAACCACGAGGAGAACGAGGATCGTGAGTACGAGGAGTACGAGGATCCTGCAGACGGGTTAGAGGCGCCACCCGACTCACCAGGCAGCGGTTGGCGCAAGAGGGGAAACTACGACGACATTGAGATTGGGGCGGAGCTTCAGGGGACGGTGATGCACAAACCGCCGTCCGCGGGATGAGAAGCCCCCGGACGGCGTGGTCTCCCTAACCGGTTCGCGAATCCCAAAATTGCCTCGTCCTCGATCTCGAACATGGGCGGGCCGACCTGCATGGCATGCAATGCTGCTTCTGGACGACGCCGGGGGCCGGAAGAACAGAGGGATGCCATGGCCAGGACCAGTGCAACAGCTCGGGTCCCAACTCTCTCCGTCGATCTCTACAGCGAAGAGACGCTGCTCAAGCCGATCGAGACCTACCGTCGCATCCGCGAAGCCGGAGCCGCCGTCTGGTTGCCAAAGCACCGGCTCTGGGTCATGGGTCGCTATGCCGATGTCCGCCAGGCGCTAAGCGACGACGACACCTACCGCAGCGGCAACGGCGTCGCCACCAATCCACTTGCGAATGTGCTCACATCGGGCACCACCCTCGCCAGCGACGGGGACGCCCACGTCAAACGGCGCCGTCTGCTGTGGCAATCCCTTTCGTCCAAGACGCTGTCCACCGTTGCTCCGGTTCTGCATGGCGAGGCGTCCGCGCTCACCGTCAAACTGTGTCAGCGCGACGAGTTCGACGGGGTTTCCGAATTCGCCGCGCATCTTCCGATCCGGGTGGTCGCCGATCTGGTCGGTGTCGCCATCGACCACGACCGAATGCGGAAATACGGCCGCGCCGGGTTCGACGTATTGGGCCCGCCCAACCGGCGAACCGTGCGGGGAATGCCGGCCGGATTGAGTTTTTGGCACTACGCGCGCTCCCTCCGCCCGGGCGACGTAAAGCCCGGCGGATGGGCGGAATCGATCCTCGCGGCCGGCCGCGACGGCACATTGAGCCCGGCGGAAGCCAAGGCCATGGTGCTCGACTTCATCGGTCCGAGCCTGGACACCACGATCCTGGCGTCCGCGCAGCTCCTGTGGAGCCTCGGCACCAACCCCGACGTGTGGGGGGAACTGCGGAATAATCCCGATCTCGTGCCGGCGGCAGCGGTCGAAGCCGTCCGCCTCGGCTCACCGGTGCGTGGTTTCGCGCGAATGGTCAAGCAGGACACCGAGATCGACGGTGTGGTCCTGCGCAGTGGCCAGCGTGTGGTGTTGCTCTACGCGTCGGCCAATATGGACGAAACCCAGTTCGAACAACCCGAGGTCTTCTCGTTGCGCCGCAAGGGAGCCAACCTCGGATGGGGCTTCGGCGCCCACGCCTGCGTCGGCATGCACCTGGCCAAGATGGAGATGCACGCGTTGATGCGCGCGATGATCCCCGAAGTCGCCCACATCGGTGTTGCCAATCCGGTCCGGCTGTTGAACAACACGCTGCAGGGTTTCGCATCGCTGCGCGCGACATTTCGTCGCTAACTAACCAGATGCGGGGCGAGGGCGATCTGGTTCCGGTTTCGGTGACGGCAGGCGCGAATGTGCCGCGGCACACCGGCTAACGTCACGGACTGTGTACGAGGTGATGCATTCGGGCGCGTGGCTGCCGGTCTCCGCGTGGGGTGATAGCGGGGCCTGGAAACGGCTCATCGATTGGATCATCAAAAGCTGCCAGAATAGCGGCGGTCGGCTGATCATCACCCCGTCGCTGGCCGACCGGTTGAACAGTCCCGACGGGCTCCGGCGGGTGGCGAAGGGCGCGGCCCGCGTGGATGCAGGCGGGTATGGTCCCGGTGGTTTTTGGGAGGCCGGTGATGGCCCGATCGTCGTTGTTTGGCCCGAGGAGCGCACAGTCCAGAACTGTGTGCGGACAGTGGCTGGGCTGCCCCAGCAGTCGATCATCTTGCTCGAGCAAGCTGTCCCGGACGCTCGGAGCTTTCGGGGATGGGCAAGCGCCGTCGGGGCATTTAACGCCGAAACAGGCGAGCACGAGCACTCCCAACCCGGTCTAGACGAGCAACTCGACGCGATTTTCACGAGCCATGAAAACGAGCTCGCTGTTCCTCCCACTTCGCGCCCGTACCCAACTGCCGCAGCCATACTGCGGGAAAAGCTGCAAGCGGTGTCTGCAGGCGGCTTCGACGAGGACTTCGTCGTCAGCTACGCGATCGCGCTGGGGTATCGGGGCGATCTGGGAAGGCTCCGTCGGCACTATTCGGTAGCTCGGCAGAACTGAGCGTAGCCGCGATGCGTGACACGCGGGCGTGACCAGGCCTGAGCACCTGACTTTTCGAAATGCCAGGCGATTTCACGGGATTACGTCTACTGTTTTCGGCGGGCCGGATGATAGCCGGGCCCGGAAGTTGACCACATCGTTCCTCGCTAGGGGGCCATGGAAATGGCAGTGGGTGTTGGCATCATCTGGCCGGCCCGGCGACGTTGTTTCAGCGCTGTCGGCGCGTCACGAAAGGTTGCGATAGTTGGTGCCGCCGTCCTGGCGGTCGCAGCTTTGGTTGCCGTCCCTGACGCGAACGCCGATCCGCCCCCGGGATGCTTCCAAGGGTCCGGACCGCAGCCGACTCCGGGCTGCGGTATGCGTGCGTTCGTGGCAGATATCGCCGCGGCCGGCCTCAGGGACGCCAGGGGTAACACGGTGGCGGCGGATCAGGGCCTGGATATGTGTGCCCTGATGGACCGAGGCCTCAGTCCACAGGAGATGGCGAACCAGTTCTTGGGGGACAATCCGGCGCTGGGTCCAGACGGGGCGACGCAGGTCGTCCGGATCGCCATCAACGACCTGTGCCCGTGGCACCGCTGAAAACGAGCCTGCCGGTGTCCGGCTGAGTAGTCGTCTTGAATTTTTGCGTAGCCAGGCGCCGTCATTCGGCCTGTCTTTCGGAAGGACGACGCGTAGCCCCGTTTCCGACGGTCCGACCTCGTCGGATCCCACGACCTACTCGGCGTGTTGGGGTTTACACATGTCCGTCTCCGGACCCGGCAGCCCTATCAGGAACCAATTACTGACTCCTTCGTTCACATCGCGCCGGGGTCCCCGCAACATTGCAAGAGCGAGCCCAAAGGACGCTGCCGTGGCTGTGACGCCCACGCACGCCTCGACGACTCCGTTCATCCTTACCGCCTCACGAGTGGTTAATAAGGTTCAGTTGATGTACAAGAGGTTGGAACGGCGGGCTTTCGGGATTCTCAAGAAATCCTTGAAAACGAGTCGATCGAGCGCGCATCTTCGCGACGGCACCGTGATCTGGGATCTTCCGGACGGGATTGTCGGGTTGATGCCACGACTGGTTTCCCCCTCACACAAGAAGACGCGAACCATGACCACCAGCTAACTGAGCTGGCCATACATCGCTTGTTCGTCCCGCGACATCCCAGGTGTATGGATGCTTTTACCAGACTAGAAGTCCGGTATATCTTCAACTCCGATCTTTTAGTATGCAAACTGTTCGTTCGAGCGTATCATCGGTATGATGGCACTTAGGCGTTGCCCCTGGCCACGCGGGAGTGAACGGACCGGGCTCCCGCGTGGCCCTCAAAAGGTAAGGAGGGCATATGACCGCATGCCAAGGATTGCGGCGGGGACGTTACATCGGCCCCGTCTGGATCGGCATCCACGGCGTCCCGCGCGAGCACGAGCACCGGATCATCATCGGCGTCAACGGCGTCCGACACCTAACCGTGGATCAGGCCCGCAGGCTAAGTGAGGAAGTACTCGCATTGGCTGACCAACTGCAGGCCCGGTCAGGCCCCGCGAGCCCCTTTTGAGAACCCACGACAGGCCGGGATAACGAGCGAATGACGACAGTGACGTGCGCGGGCGGCCCGGGGCTGACTGTGATCGCCACGACGCCAGATCGCTCCTTCACCAGCGACAACACCGCCGGCGGTGCACCCGAGATCATCGCAGCTGTTGCGGCGGCAGCCTCCGGGCACGCACCGCCCTATGGCACCGACAGTTGGACTTTGAGCGCACGACGCCGCTTCAGCGAGATCTTTGATTGCGACGTCGATCTGCTCCCCGTTTCCACCGGCTCGGCGGCGAACGCATTGAGCTTGGCCGCGCTGACC
>Ga0209040_10004255_pt1 | contig 10871 bp, 11 predicted proteins | sample BogFormECP12_OM3_FD_188240 | JGI IMG/M metagenome (GOLD analysis project Ga0209040, IMG submission 188240) | Bog forest soil microbial communities from Calvert Island, British Columbia, Canada - ECP12_OM3 (SPAdes) (version 2) | ecosystem: Environmental > Aquatic > Freshwater > Wetlands > Bog ... | reverse complement strand
GGAGTGAGCCTCCGCTTACTCAGGGCGAGGTGAGTTCTTCAGCTAGGACTACGGAAAGCGAACCAAGGCACTCCGCCGACAGCTAGCTGCAATGCTCGCCTCGGACGGCGCTGTCCGATGGCTTGACCCATCAGCCGTGCCTCAACGGCCCGAGGAGTTCGACCTCGCTAGGGCGCCAGCTCTTGTCGAAGAACAGTTGCAGCGGGCCGTCGAGGGCAGCCCCCTGACACGTGACCATTCGGTCACGTACACTTCCCGGCGTGGACCCCATCTTCAGGGCGCTCGCCGATCCGACTCGCCGAAGCCTGCTCGACGAACTCTTCGAGCACGACGGGCAGACGCTGAGCGAGCTCGAGGCTCGGCTGCCGATGACCCGTTTCGGGGTGATGAAGCACTTGAAGGTGCTCGAAGAGGCGAGTTTGGTCGTCAGCAAACGACGCGGCCGGGAGAAGCTGCACTTCCTGAACCCGGTCCCAATTCGCCTGGTGTACGAGCGCTGGGTCAGCAAGTACGCAGAGCCGTGGGTCGAGACCCTTAGCGAGCTAAAGCAAGTAATCGAGAAGGAGGAGAAGATGGAAAAGGTCTACGAGATCTACATCAAGACAACGCCTGACTGCCTATGGGAGGCGATCACGAACCCCGACATGCGCCAGAAGTACAACTTCGGCCTCGTCATGAAGTCCGACTGGACGGTCGGCTCCCGCGTCGAGGCGACCCACCCGCGGGCACCGGGTGTGCTGGGTGACGGCGAGATCCTCGAGGTCGACCCCCCCAAACGGCTCGTCCAGAGCTTCAAAGCGCTCTGGAGCGAGGCCGTCAAGGACGAAGGCACCTCGCGCGTGACCTGGGAGATCGAACAGGTCCAGGACTCCTGCAAGCTCACACTCACCCACGACCAGCTCCGCGAGGGCGCCAACTCGGAACTCTACGGCGGATGGCCGATGATCCTCTCCGGCCTAAAGACACTCCTTGAGACCGGCGAGACCCTAACGACGCCCGGGTCGCTGATGTACGCGAACCAGCAAACCAAGCTAACGAAAGGAACCAACGAAATGATCACTGCTACGAAAACCAAAGGCGAGCACGGCACGCCTCAGGCGCGTCACGTCACTGCGATCCACACCGTCGCGGTGCCGGTCTCAGACCAGCAGCAGGCACTCGCCTTCTACGTCGAGATCCTCGGACTGGAGAAGCGCCGCGACACGCCGTTCGGCCCGTCCCGCTGGATTGAGGTAGCCCCACGGGGCGCAAGCACATCGATCGCCCTGACTGCCCTCCCAGACGACACTGGGTCCGGCGTCGACACCGGGATCCGGTTGACGACAAGCGATGCCGAGGCCGACCACGCCGCGCTACGAGCCTGCGGTGTGGATGTTGACCGGGAGATCATGCGCATGGGCGACCACGTGCCGCCGATGTTCACGTTCCGCGACCCGGACGGCAACCGACTCGTCATGGTGCAGCAGCGATGAGCACCTGACGGCGAAGCGGAGGACTCTTGGGGGCGAAGCTTGGTCGACACGAAGAGGTCGAGGTGCCGTTAGGGCGTTTGGCGGACAGCTATGGTCGCGAGCACCCTGGCGACCGTCTTGGCGCCGGCCTCGAGCACGCAGCTCCCGTGGATCAGGGACCGGCCTACTCGGTCGATGCTGGGGATCGCCTCCAACCATTCACCCTCGCTGACGCTTTCCAGAAATGCGATGTGGAGGTCGGCTGTCGCCACCCTTGCGTTCGGCGGCACCTGCTCGAGAGCAGCACGAGTCAAGGCGATGTCGGCCACCGTCATCATCAATCCGCCGTGCGCTTGGCCGCTCCTGTTGCCGTGTTCTGAGCGGACCCGGAGGGCGATCGTCGGCGCCGAGTCACGCCGGCCGGCGTAAAGCTGACCCACGAGCCCTCCGAAGGGGCTCGGCGAGAACGGCTCATAGCCGTCCGGCACGGACATCGTCGAGATGCTACGGGGCCGGGGTCGTTGAGCCCTCCCCGGTACGGTGACGTCGGATCGTTGGACACGAGCTCCGTCCGGCCGAGCTGACTGCTCGCACCGCCAGGTAAGCAGCAATCACCAGCAGTCTCAGGCGGCGCACTCCGGGCGTGGAGGCTGACCTGCACGCAGCGGTGAGGGGCCAAGCCTCAAGCTGGCAGCTACTGCTGGCCAAGACCGGCGAGCCGTAGCGCCTTCGCGCGGTCAAAGAAACAATACGTACCAACGACCTTCTCGCCGGCGAACTTCCAGACGATGTAGACCCGCGCCTCGGTGGCCACCCCGCCGCGGGCTCCCTTCCCGTGCTGTCGTGCGACCACCAAGACGTGATCGTCGTCGAGCTGGATGAACTCCTCGGCCTCGATCCGAAACTCGCTCCAGGTGGCGAGGAACTCACCGAATCGCTCGGCCATCTGCCGCCGGCCGTGACACACCACGTCGCCACCCGGCGGCTCCTCCCACATCGACACCACGTCGGGTGCAAGCAGGGCGCCGCTGGCGCGGAAGTCGCCCGCTCGACAGCCCGTTCCAACGCCGGATCGTTGCTGGGGGCCGGCCCGCTGAAGACCCTGCCGCGTCGCGGCGAAGCGACTAATTGTCGTGAATTGGCCGGAGCTGCGGATCCCGCGCTAGGGCGCCTGATTTAGGCATGGAGCCCGGCGGCTTGGAGGGCCTCCGAGCGATCTCGGTATACGCAAGTCGATGTCAAGCGACCGTCGTGGAGGGTCACCAGGTGCGCGTCTGGCAGCTCGATCGGCACTCCGCTCGCGCTGCCCTCGGCCACGACGCGCACGAACACCACCACCTGGTCGCCCGCGTCGATGAAGCGCTCGGGCTCAAAACGCCATTCGGCCCAGGCGTCCCGCAGCATCGCGACCAGTTGCGCGAGTCCTTCTCTTCCCCTGAAGACAGGTTCGCCCTCCGGGTAGCCGCCGGGAAGCCGAAGCTCGTACTCCTCGTCGAGGTAGTCATGAAACGCCCGATCGATGGTCGCCGAGTCGTCGTTCGGGTCAGTCCCGCCCAGACTGGGGAGAAACGCAAACCAGCGACGGACAAGCTCGATGTTCGGCGACATCATTCCGCCAAGTATCCCGAAGCAGCGCTGACTAGGCGATCATGGGCCCCGTACTGGCCCTGCAAGCCCTGGGCGTGGTCGACCATTTTGATCAATTTCCCTGAGCTCCGGATACCGCGCTTCGCGATCTCGGCGATCGGGTGCTTGTGCTGGGCAGGATGAAGGGACGCGGCAAGCGCAGCGGCGCCCCGATCGATCAGCCGTTCGCGACCGTCCTCGACTTTCGCGACGACAGGGTCTCGCGTTTCCGGGGGTATCACGATCGCGCCGAAGGACTGCGGGTGGCAGGACTGTCCGAGTAGCGCGCGCGGGCTCGGCAGACACTGCCAGCCCTGGGCGTAGCAGGGGTTCAGCTCAGCCCGGCGCGACACTCCGCCACCTCCCAGAGACAAGCTGCCCCCTCCAGCCTCCTGGCGTGGCCATTGGCCTGCTCGAGCACTTGCTGGGCGCGGTCGAGGTCCTCAGGTCGCCCGCGGCCTCTTTAGCCCCGCGCGCACGCGCCGCCGTGAGCGAAGGCTGCCGCGAGTGGATACACCCGGAACCCGCCCGCGCGAAGTGGCGTGATCCCGAGCGGGCCCAGCAGCCGCAGCCAAGAGCCGGCCCTTCCGTCGCGCAGCAGGATCACGCTGCTGCCCGTCATGCGCAAGAATCCGCACAGGCGGGGCGTGAGGCTCCCACTGAACGAGTTCCCCTCGAGGGCGTGGATCAGGTGAATCGCCGGCCGGTATTCGGCCGGCAGCGAAACCGACACGTAGCCCCCCGCGAGGCGAAAGTGAAAGCTGGCCTGCACCTGCCAGAACATCGAGTCGCCGCTGACCCCGAACGGAAGTGCCAACACGGTCGCGCCGGCGCGCACATAGCGCACAAGCTGCGGGCTTCGCATCAGGGCCGGGGCGTCCACCCGCGTAGCCCACGGCACCCCGAGCGGATTGGGCGCAAGCGAAGCCGCCATGACCGCGAACAATGCCCAGCGCAGCGGACGGCCCGAGGGCCACCCGGCGGCCAGCCACCAGGCTGTGGCGACCGCTACCGCCAGCCACACGTACACGACGAAGCGCCCGGGGGTGGCAAAGCGCAGCAGAGGCAGGTGCCCGACGACCGCCCACGGCAGGCCCAGAGCCGTGCGGTGGCCCCTCTCGATCAGGTGGCTGCCGAAGCTCGCCACGAGCGTGATCACCACGAACGCCGCGAGCGCGGCCCCGGCGGTCCTGCGGCGGAAGCTCCACGCGGCCGCGGCGAGCAGGACCAGGGCCGGCACGCCCAGATAGGCCGTCTGCTCGGTGAGGTTCCCCTGCAGCGCTGCCGCGCGGGAGCTGAGGCCGGGGATCCCGGCGAGCCAGGTCACCCGCGTGGGTGTCAGCAGGTTGGCCACGTCGATACCCGAGCCGGCGCCCGAGATACCCTGCACCGGATCGGGATAGCGGAACGCGTGGTAGAGGAAGGGTCCCCCCAGGACAGCCGCGAGCGCCATCGCTGCAAGCGCCTCCCCAGCGGTCCTGAGGACCGCCCGCCTCCTGCACGGGCCGGCCGCCAGCGCCGCGAGCAGGAAAGCGAGCGTCCCGAACATGACCATCGAGGCGAGCACTTCTGTGGAGGTCCACAGCTGCGCCACCAGCACCACCGCCAGGCCGCTGATGAAGGCCCAGCGCGGGATCGTCCCGGCGACGCGCCTGACCGCCAGCAGCGCCGCGAGCGGCACCAGCGCGACAAGCGCGAGGTTGAGATGGTTGACCATCTCAACCGTCTCATATGTGCTGAATCCGAACAGCAGGCCACCCGCGATCGCCGGCCACGGCCCTCCGGCGACGAGCGCCCGGCACAGCAGGTAGGCGGTCCACGCGGCCGTCGCCGGGGCTGCAATCGCGAGCAGGTTGAAGCTCGCGACCGGGCCCGCGAGCAGGGTCACGGGCGCCATCACGAGGCTCGGTCCTTGGATGCTCGCGGCCCACGCCAGGTTGTAGCCGTGCGGCGCGAATATCGCCCCGCTCGACAAGGGGTTCTCGAGGTGGGTGAGCGCCCGCGCGCCCCAGTCGAGAAACCAGACATATGCGCTCTGGTCACGACCGTAGTAGGCGCTCTGGGGGCCGAAGCCGACGACCGCGCCCTGCAGGTGCGTGAGCGCGCCATGGCCGAAGACAGCCGCCGAGAGGCACAGGTAGCCAGCTAGGGCAAGAAGCCGCTCGCGGCGCTGGCTGAGGCTCATGTGGCGCTCCCCGTCCGCCCTGGCTGCTCGCACGCGCGGCACTCTAGTGGCCACCGGGCCGAACAGCCGCGCACGATCGGGCCAGCATGCCAGGCCTGGTCACTGCCTGGGGGCCGCGTCGAATCGACGCGGAACGGTCGCGAGTCGGCCAGTCTGTTCTGGGCTGCTTGTATTCCTGCTGTTCCTACCTGTAAACCGCGACCTCCGCAGAAGCCGCGTCTTGACTCGCTGGGCCCACACCGCCTCGCACCAGACGCCGCGTCAAGCGCATGAACCCGCCCAGCACCCAAACAGCGGCGTCTCAGCCGCCGGACAGGTTGCGTGGCGGAGCCTGACTAACAGGAGGAGGGTCGTCGTGCAGCAGTTGCCAGACAGTGACAAGGCGAAAGCCGCGGGCGCGCAGGCGGCGGATTATGCGCGGCCGGGCGGCTGACGAGCCGCAGGACCTCGGCTTTCACGTCGCGCTCCAAGCGACCGCGGTCAGCGTGGACGTCCGAGCCCCCGCCGCGGAGGCGCTTAGCGGCGGCCAGCCCTCGCCGAGAACACGCTGCAATGTCCCCGTCTGTGGACAGGTTCTAATCGCCGGCGGGCCCGCCGGCGGCGCGGGCTTCGCCGGCGCGCAGCAGGCGCTCGCGCAGCTCGGCCTGCTCCTCGGGGCTTGGATCCCAGCGGGCGACGTCGGGCAGCTCCTCGAGTGAGCGCAGGCCGAACAGCTTCAGGAACTGCACGGTGGTGCGATAGAGCACGGCGCCGAATTGGGAGTGGCCGGCCTCCTCGATCAGGTCGCGATCGAGCAGCGTGGCGGTGGCCGAGTCAGCGCTGACCCCGCGGATGCGGGTGATCTCCGGGCGCGATATCGGCTGCAGGTAGGCGACGATCGCGAGCGTCTCGGCCTGGGCGGGAGTGAGCGTGGAGACGCGCGGGCGGCTGAGCAGTCGCCGGGCCGCGTCCTCGGCGGCCGGGTCGCTCGCCAGCGTCCAGCCGCCGCCGAGCTCCCGCAACGTGATGCCCCGGCGTCCGGGTGCGTACTGCTCGGCGAGCACCGCCAGGGCGGCGAGCACAGCGCCCTCGCCGGCCTGGGTGGCGTCGGCGAGCTCGGCGGTGGTGAGCGGATCGGCGGACAGGAACAGCAGCGCCTCGACGGTGCGCGCGAGCGACGGGGACTCGGCGCCCTGCCCGGCAGCCTCGGCCGGGGGGCGGAGCCGATCGATCAGCTCCTCGCCGTCGCTCACCCGAGCGACCCTCCGGCCCGCCTGGCCGTTACCGCGTGCGGGGCCGCGCCGACCTCGTGCGACAGCGCCCTGACGGCGATCTCGCCGAAGCACTCCGGCTGCTCCCAGTTGGCCTCGCCCCGTTTGTAGAGTTCGAGCAATGCGAACAGGGTCACCGCGACGGTCATCCGATCGGCGCCCTGGACCGCCTCCTCGAAGCTGAAGCTCCCGCGCCGCAGCAGCGCGCGCAGGTGCGCGAGGCGCTCGGCGACGGTCACCCGGGGCACGAGGATGTGGCGCACGTCGATCTCCGGCGCCGTCAGCAGCAGCCGGCCGATCGCCTGGCCGAGCAGCTGGGGGTCCTGAGAGCCGTCGGCCGGCGCCAGGATCGTCCGCCGCAGGCTCACCGGCGGCGGAGCGCTTCGGAAGCGCACGCCGTGCTCGCGGGCGAGCAGCTCCCGCAGGTGCGACGAGGCGGCGCGGAAGCGGCGCGCGTCGAGCATGCGCGCGAGCAGCTCCTCGGCGGCCTGCTCGGGCTCGATGTCGAGCATGTCCTCCTCCTCGGTGCTGAGCATCAGTCGCGACTTCAGCTCGAGCAGGGCGGCGATCAGGACGATGAACTCGGTGGCGGTCTCCAGATCCAGCTCGCCGCGCTGCTCGAGGTGGTCGAGGTAGGCGAGCACGACGTCGGCGAGCGCCAGCTCGAGCAGGTCGACCTCCTCGCGCAGGACGAGCGTCAGGAGCAGGTCGAACGGACCGCTGAACACGTCGAGGTCAAGCTCGAGCGTGGTCAGGCTCATGTGCTCGTGACGGCGTGGCTCGGCGGCACGCGGCTCATTCTCTCACCGTATCGGCCGACGCCGACGGGCCGTCGGCCACGCGACTGTCGACCGTCACTTTGCCCCCCTCGAGATGCTGGCGGAAGCGCCGACGCCCATCCGCTCGCGGACGTCGGCGAGCGTCTGGGAGGCGATCGCGTGCGCGCGCCGTGCGCCGTCCTGCAAGACGGCCTCCAACGCGCTCTCATCGTCGCGCAGCTCGTGATAGCGCTCGCGCACCGGCGCGAGATAGCCGGTCACGGCATCGGCGACGGCCTGCTTGAACTCGCCGTAGCGCGCCTGGCCGAACCCCTCCACGACCGACGCGGGCTGGGCGCCGCGCACGGCGGCGAGGATTTCGATCAGGTTGCTGATCCCGGGCTTTTCAGGGTCGATGCGCACCTCGCTGCCCGAGTCGGTGACCGCGCTCTTCAGCTTCCTCTCGATCGTCTTGGGCTCGTCCAGCACGTAGACCGTGCCCTGCTCGCTGGCGCCGGTGGTCGACATCTTGCGGGTCGGGTCCTGCAGGTCCATGATCCGGGCGCCCACCTCGGGGATGCGGTGCTCGGGCACGACCAGCACCTCCTCGCCGCCGCCGAAGCGCGCGTTGAAGCGCCGGGCCACGTCGCGCATCAGCTCCAGGTGCTCGCGCTGGTCCTCGCCCACCGGCACCTCTTCGGCGCGATAGGCGAGCACATCGGCGGCCTGCAGGACGGGATACAGCAGCAGGCCGGCCGAGACCAACTCGCGCTGGGCGACGGACTTGTCACGGAACTGGTGCATCCGCTGCAGGCGTCCGAGCTCGGTGACGCTGCTCAGTAGCCAGGTCAGCTCAGTGTGCTCGGGCACGTCGCTCTGGCGAAAGAGGATGCTGCGCTGCGGGTCAAGGCCGGCGGCGAGCAGGATTGCGGTGGTGTCCAGCAGGCGCGCGCGCAGCTCGGCGGGGTCGTAGGCGACGGTGATGGCATGCAGGTCCACGATGCAGAAGATGCCCTCGCCGCGCTCCTGGCTCGCGACGTACTGGGAGATAGCGCCGATGTAGTTGCCCAGGTGCTTGCGGCCGGTGGGCTGTATGCCGGAGAAGATCCGCATTACGAGATCTGGCGCAGGGCGGCTAGCGCCGGCGCAGAGAGCTGTCGGAGAGCCAGGGCGGGTCCCACCCGGTGTCAGTCGGGTTGACGTTGACGCCGGGGGGGACGATCTCGTCGATCCTGTCGAGCAGCTCCGCGCCCAGCGAGGATTCCAGCGCGGGCAGCTGGCTCTCGAGCTGGTCCATCGTGCGCGGGCCGATGATCGCGGCGGTGACCGCCGGATGGTTGACCACGAACGCCAGCGCCATCTCGATCAGCGACATCCCCGCCTCGTCGGCCAGCCTGCCCAGAGCATCCGCCGCCTCCAGCTTGGCCTGGTTGCCCGGGATCGACATGTCGTAGCGCGAAGGAAGCATCTGCGCGCGCCGGCTCTCGGCAGGTGAGTCCCCGCCCTTGCGGTAGCGGCCCGACAGCCAGCCGCCGGCGAGCGGACTCCACGGGATCACGCCGATCCCGTAGCTACGGCAGACGGGCAGCACGTCGGCCTCGATCCGGCGGATGAGCATCGAATAGGGAGGCTGCTCGCAGACAAAGCGCTCGCGCCCGCGCCGCTCTGCCGTCCACTGCGCCTCCACGATCTGGTAGGCCGGGAAGGTCGAGCTGCCGATGTAGCGGACCTTCCCGGAGCGCACGAGGTCGCTGAGCGCGCTGAGCGTCTCGTCGATGTCGGTGTCGGGCTCGGGGCGGTGGATCTGATACAGGTCGATCCAGTCGGTGCCCAGCCGGCGCAGGCTGTTCTCGACCTCCTGGATGATCCAGCGGCGCGAGTTGCCGAATTGATTGGGATCGTCCCCCATCGTGCCGTGGACCTTGGTCGCGAGCACGACGGAGTCGCGGCGGCCCTTGAGCGCCTTGCCGACGATCTCCTCGGACTCTCCCCGCGAGTAGACATCGGCAGTGTCGATGAAGTTGATGCCCGCATCGAGCGCCCGATGGATGATCCGCACCGAGTCCTCGTGGTCGCTGTTCCCCCACGCCCCGAACATCATCGCCCCGAGGCAGAGCGGGCTGACCGTGACCCCAGTGCTGCCGAGCTTGCGCTGCTCGATCGCCACCGTCAACGACCCCCCGCCCGCCATGGGCGTGCAGGGCAAGCTGGGCAAGGACGCAGGGAGCGTGGCGTGCTGCTCACGCGAGCCACCGAGGACGCAGATCCGGCGCCGCCCTGCACGCTCATGGGAGGGCCTGGCGGATGATCGGGCGCTTCGCCGCGGCGACCTCGTCCAGACGACGCACCGGCGTCGTGTAGGGCGCGTTCTGAGCGATCGCGGGGTCCTCCGCGGCCTCCTTGAGGATCGCCGCGATGGCGTCGGCGAAGGCGTCGAGCGTCTCCTTGGTCTCGGTCTCGGTGGGCTCGACCATCAGCGCCTCCTCGACCAGCAGCGGGAAGTACACGGTCGGCGGGTGAAAGCCGTGGTCGAGCAGCCGCTTGGCGAGGTCGAGGGTCTTGATCTGCAGAGCGCGCTTCATCGGCCCGCCGGAGAGCACGAACTCGTGCATGCAAAGCTTGCCGTAGGCGAGCGGCAGATGCTCGGCGACGCCCTGCTCCTGCAGGCGGGCGAGCAGGTAGTTGGCGTTGAGCACGGCCGTCTCGGAGGCGTCGCGCAGGCCGTCGGCTCCGAGCGAGCGGATGTAGGCGTAGGCCCGTACGAGGCAGCCGTAGTTACCCTGGAAACCGCGCACGCGTCCGATCGACTTCGATCCCGCCGGCCCGCTTCCGTAGTCGAGCACGAAGGCGCCCTGCTCGTCGCGGAGCACCAGCGGGAGCGGCAGGAACGGGGCGACACGCGCGGAGACGGCGATCGGCCCCGACCCCGGGCCGCCGCCGCCGTGGGGTTGGGTGAACGACTTGTGCAGGTTGAAGTGGACGATGTCAAACCCCATGTCGCCGGGCCGTGACAGCCCCATGACCGCGTTGAGATTCGCGCCGTCGTAGTACAACGTCGCGCCCGCGCCGTGCACGATCGCGGCGATCTCTTGGATGTTGGGATCGAACAGCCCGAGCGTGTTGGGGTTCGTCAGCATCAGGCAGGCCACGTCGGGATCGGCCTTCGCCCGCAGGTCGTCGAGGTCCACGCCCCCGGCGCGGTCGGTGGCGAGCTTGACGACCTCCATCCCCGCCATCGTCACGGTCGCGGGGTTCGTCCCGTGTGCGGTGTCGGGCGTCAGAACCCTGCGTCGCGTCTCGCCGCGATCCTCGTGGTAGGCACGCGTGAGCAACACGCCGGCGAGCTCACCGTGGGAGCCCGCCGACGGTTGCAGCGATACGTGCGGCAGGCCGGATATCTCGGCCAGCGCACGCTGCAGTCTCCACATCAGCTCGAGCGCCCCCTGCGCGCCTGCGCAGTGCTGCAGAGGATGCAGCCGTGCATGCCCCGGCAGCGCGGCGACGCGCTCGTGCATGCGCGGATTGTGCTTCATCGTGCACGAGCCGAGCGGGTAGAAGCCGGAGTCGAGGTCGAAGTTGCGCTTGGACAGGCCCACGTAGT
>Ga0209040_10004254_pt1 | contig 10872 bp, 4 predicted proteins | sample BogFormECP12_OM3_FD_188240 | JGI IMG/M metagenome (GOLD analysis project Ga0209040, IMG submission 188240) | Bog forest soil microbial communities from Calvert Island, British Columbia, Canada - ECP12_OM3 (SPAdes) (version 2) | ecosystem: Environmental > Aquatic > Freshwater > Wetlands > Bog ... | reverse complement strand
AGATCACGCCCATGCCATAGTAGCCTTCTGGATCGCTGACTCCGGCTGCCTTCGACACATCGGAGAAAGTCCCGTCGCCGTTGTTGTGGAAGAGCGAGTCGCCCGCCCCGCGCAGGCCGCGCGGGCCGCACTGCACGGAGATACCGCGGTACTTGCAGTTCGGCGCGCTGCCAAATCCGGGCAGGTCGTTCAGGCGGAAGTCAACGTAGTTGGTAACGATCAGATCGACGAGGCCGTCACCGTCATAGTCTCCGAACGATGCGCCAGTAGACCACCGCCCATCGGCCACGCCAGCCTTGGCGGTAACGTCGGTGAAGGTTCCGTCGCCGTTGTTGTGATACAGGGTGTTTCCACCCAGGCAGGTGACGTAGAGGTCGGGCCAGCCATCATTGTCATAGTCGCCGACGGCGCCCCCCATGGCGAAGCACGGCTTGGTCAGGCCAGACTTGGTAGTGACGTCGGTAAAGGTTCCGTCGTGGTTGTTGTGGTAGAGAACGCCTAGGCTCGGTTCGCCCTTGATGGCCATTTCGACGGTGGGGGCGTTGGTAAAGTAGATGTCCTGCCATCCATCGCGGTCATAGTCGAAGAGGATGACGCCGCCGCTCATCGACTCCACGATGTATTTCTTCGATGGATCGGCAGTATGCGTGAAGTTGATCCCTGTCTTCGCAGTCACATCCTCCAGCTGCGGGATAGGTCGGCCAGTGCACTTCGTAGATTTGGCCCCGGGTGGTGGAGGCACAGGTGGGGGGTGGCCCTCCTGCGCCTGAAGCAAGCTGGCACAAAGAAGCACGATGATGAGTGACTGAGTTGATTTTTTCAAGGCTAGCGAATCGAATGTGCGCATCATGGATTCTGCGTCGGCGATTGCGCTATATGCGGTCGCGACTTAGCTTTCAGCTCCTGGTAAACAGCAAGTTCACGATCTGCATCGGCGGTGCGGGCTTGTTTCCGGTAAGCGGACTGTAACTGGTAGTGGACGTATTCCTTCTCAGGGCTGAGGCGCGCTGCTGCTTCGAGATGAGGGACAGCTTCCTGCAATTGCCCTCGATCGAGCAGAATTTTGCCCAGCTCATATTGAGCATTCGCATAATCCGGATGAGCTGCGATGACCTGCTCGAAGAGCTTTACCGCGTTGTCGGTTTTGGCTTCCTGCAGATCGACGAAGCCCAAGTGGTAAGTAGCGTCAGGATCGCCTGGACGGATCATCAGCTCCGACTGTAGTTCACTTCGCGCATCCGCCCAATGCTCCCAGCGTATGTAGGCCAGGCCTGCATAGTAATGTGCCTTGGGCAGCGAGGGGTCAGCCTGCGAGGCGCGATGCAGCGTAGCCACGGCACGGCCGTAGTCGCCAATTTCGGTCCAAAGCTGGCCAACCAGAAGCAGCGCATCGTTCGAAAGATTGCCGCTTTCATACACGCTCAAAATGTCAGAGGCCTCTTTCATACTGCCAAGCCTGGCGAGAGACGCGGCCCAGGCATAGCCTACAGTTCCGTCTTGCATGCCCGCGATTCCAAGCGGGCCGAAGGTCTTCGCGGCGTCCGCGTATTTCTCCGATGCGAAGTAAGCCATGCCCAGCATGGCGCGAATGGGAAGCTGACCAGGCTGTTCTTCGAGCGCGCTGGAGAGACCACGGATCGCCTCAAGATAATTGCCGGCCTTGAAAGCGCATTGTCCCATGTTTCGAGACAGGTCTGAGACTCGAGGATTCCAGTGCTCGGCCTCCTGGTAGTGCGTAAGCGCTACCGCGTAGTTGTGCTGAATTGCCTCGGAGGTCGCCAGATCGCTGAAGCCCTGGCCGAGAATGAGCCGCAAATCCTCTTCCTCAGTCTTGGCGATAGTACGCTGGCTCTCGGATAAGTTAGCGCTCGCCATCACCGACGGATCGACGCGCGCAAAGGAATCCACGTTGCCCTGGCCAACAGGCGCCGCTTGGTTCTCTTGCCGCTTGTCGAGCGGAACCATGGCGGCCATTCCGCCTGCGCCTTGGGCGAGCACAATTGAAGTAGTAGCCTGCTGGCTTTGCTGCATTACCTTGTTTTGCAGGTCGCGAGCCTTCGCAACATAGACGTCACTTTCCTGCTCGCGTCCCGACTTGGCCAGGATGCGGCCCATATCGACGTAGGCCCTGCGGATTTCATAGTTCGAGCGTGCCTCATCCTGGCCGGTGAGCTCGATGGCTTTGCGCAGCATCGGCTCGGCAGTCTTGTCATCGCCCTGCGCGAAAGCATTCAGGCCCATGTAGAGCCAGGGCTCTGGCCACGTTGGGTTGATCTCCGCCGCCCCTTTCAGATACCTATCTGCCACAGCATATTGGCGTTCGCTAGATGCCAGGAAACCGCTCATGTAATTCGCGAGAAAGTCCTTCGGGTAATAGTGAAGCTCTTGGATGAATTCAGACTGCGCCTCCGGAGTGGGTTTCCATTCATTCAATGCTAGACGCGCGAGGCCGAGAAAGTAATGCGCGTGCGGAGTGGTTGGGTCGATCTGGATGGCGCGTTCAAATTCTTTGATGGCCTCCGGCATCTGCCCCGCATCGCGATAGGCCCTGCCGAAGAGAACATGCAGGGATCCGCTGTCCCCCGCCATCTCCTTCATCTGTTCGAAGACAGCCGCAGCCTGTTGCCTGCCCGGGGCGTTATTTGTCGATAACCAGCAGATGGCAAGCGAGTAGAGGGTTTCGATTGAAGGCTGAATCCGGGCCGCGTGAGACAACGCATCCGCTGCTTTCGTGTACTCTCCCTTGGCTGTGAAAGCCCTCCCGAGCAAGAGATAGGTCTGCGCGTTATTGGGGTCGGCTGCCAACGCCCTTTGCGCATAGAGTATGGCGTCGTCAGACCGCTCAGCCAGCAGGCTGCTCGTCGCGAGTTCAGCATAGGTTCCTGGAACATCTTCGAAGTTCAGCGATGCACGATAGAGTTCCGCTGACTGGGCATAGGCCGATTCGAGAAGCCGCAACCGCCCCATGGAGCGAAGCGCGGAGGCAATCAAGAGCTTGCTGGCCAAAGCAGTGGCGACAGGATCACCCGAATTCCGCGCGGCGTCCGCCGCAAGGATTCGTTTCCTGAGCTCCGTTTGAGCGGGATCTTCTGGTGATTTTGCAGTGCGATGCTGTGCCGGAGAATGCTGCACTGAAGACTGGGCAACCGCTTTGGGGAGGATCACAATCGCCCAGGCAAGCGCGCAGCAAGCAACAGTGGCTTTAGCACAGAAACACAGGGTCCGCATGCTCGAAAAGAGGTCCTTCAATTGTACGGACTGGTGTTTCACAGCTAAGGGTAGCACTCGACTATTTACAAAGAGTAAGCGGCGGGGCTTCAGTCATCAAGCCCCGCCGCTTAGGTTAAGAGGTGAAAATCAGCACTTCTAGAACGAAATTCTCATGGAGTACTGAATTTGACGTGCCGGACTCCCCGGATTCACCCCACTGGCCTGGCCAAAGCCGTTAGGATTGGCGTTGGTGGGAGTGCCGGGGGCAAGGGTAATGATGTTGTTTGTCGGACTGCAGGGTGCCCCTGTGATCTGGGAGTTGCCGTTTTTGTCAAGAACGGGAGCAGTCGCTCCGCCGCAATACACGGGGCTCGACGGCGCGTAGCCTGCAGTTTCCAGGTTGCCGCTGTTGAAGTTGGGGTGGTTAAAGATGTCGAAAAAGTCCAGGGCGAACTTGATCCGCACCTTTTCCTTGATCATCCAGTTCTTTGCGATTTGGGCATCCATGTTCGTATTCGGTGCGCCATAGCAGGAGCCGCGTCTGGCCAGGTTCGCGGGGAAGCTTCCGATCGGATAACCAATCAAGGAGAAGTGCGCCGGACTGAAGATCTGATCTCCGTTCCGTCCCTGGTTACAGTTGATTTGCGAAATGGCCAGCGGCCGTTGGTTGCCGGTGTAGCCAGTTCCTACCAGCGCGTTTAAGTTGCTGGAGTATCCTGCAACGCAATTGCTGTCCTGGAAGTAGGTGCATCCACCGCTGAGGCCGGCGGTGAAGACGCTCGCTGAGCTGCCCTCGGCAAGGGTAACGATGCTGTTGAACTGCCAGCTTCCCAGGGTCTGCTGAATGTATTTGTTGTACTTCTCCAGCTTCGGCAGGTACAACACTTCATTCGCTACGAAGATATTCGGACGGTTAATGTCCGTGTTGCCCTTGTCCAGCGAGGGGTTGGATTGATCGGTGACCGCTTGTTGATTGTAGCTGCCGGACGAATTGTCCAATTGGACGTCGCCGATGGAGTGGGACCAGGTGTAGGCCGCCTGGAAGGTCGACGGGCCATACTGCGAGCGGAACAGCGCCTGCAGCGAGTTATATTTGGCCTGACCGCCGCGGGCAAAGCCGCCGATGAAGCCAAAGTTGCCGGCGGGGCGCAGCAGGTTTTGAGCGCTTCCGCTGAGAAACGCACCATCCAGATAGCCCGAAGGCGGGATGCCGTTGGGTTGCCACATCGACGTCAGGTGGATTCCCTCATTGCCCACGTAGCCGATCTGCAAGGTGGTGTTGCGGGCCACTTCCTGCTCGACCGACACATTCCATTGCCAGGCATTCGGAAGGTAACCATTCGTAGTCTTGGACGCGTTTGGCGAAACCGCAGGACTTGCCAGCGGGGGAGCTGAATCGATGGAGCGATTGGTGGTTGCATTGATGACGAAGGGTGCATTGCGGGCCAGCCCTTCGGCAAGACCGACCGGCTCACGCTCGAAGAACTGACCGCCGCCGGCGCGAATTGCCGTTTTGCCATCACCGAACACATCCCAGGCGATACCCACTCTAGGAGCAATGCTGTGATTGTTCTGCTGCACCAGGGCTGAATTTGGACCGGGTGTGCCGTTGGAGAGAGGCAAAGCTACGCCCAGTCCTGCGAGCAGCTTGACAGCATTGGCGCAGGGCGATGTGCCCGGCACGGTCAGAATGCCATTGCAGGCATCGGAGGGATTTGCTGCTCCCTGGGATGCGCTATAGGCCGAAAAACTCCAATTGGCCCATTGGTTGGGGAAATTGCCGCCTGAGTTGTAGGCCGGACTGGTATTCCCCCCATTGGTGCCACCGTAAGGTTCGCGGAGCAGCGACCAGCGTAAACCTAAATCAAGAGTGACGTTGCGTCTGATCTTCCAGGTATCACCGAAGTATGGCTCGAAATCGCGCCAGTGAACATCGGCGATGCCGTCAATGCTGTTCTCGGTGATTCCCTGGAACGTCTGGGCCTGGGCGCCCGTCCCCGGAATAAGGATGTTGGCCAGCTGGTTGTTCGTCTGGTATCTGGGGGTATTACCTCCTGGCATGTTGGGCCTGTCGGCTCCGTTTCCGTTGCTTTCCACCTTCTCATTGAAGCCCATCTGAATGCCGGTCTTGAAGAGGTGGTTCCCCCAAACTTTGGAGAGATTGTCCTGGATTGCGTAAAGATCCTCGTGGTTGCCGTACGGCGCGATATTCCACATCGAAGAATACGTTTGGTACGACCCGTAGGGATTCAGACCGCCCCATCCTCCGAACCACTCATCCTTTTGCTTGAGCGAAGCCGGCCATACTGCAGGATATGCCGACTGCAACGCCGGCACTGTGGCTGCTTCCGTACCCGCAAGCGTGGTTATGATGCGGTTTTGCCCGAAGCCAAACTCGACATCATTCACCAGGGTGCTGGAAATGGTTGAGGTCAGCTTGCCCAACACGCTCTTGGAAGGCTGGCTCCAGCTTGACTGGATGGTTGGATACGCAGACTCGCCCCAGAAGGGGCCTGGATTGTTCGGCGCTGGATTGTTCCACGAATCCTGCGTCCAGCGGAAGGTGGCGCGGTTGGACCTGTTGAGCTGGTAGTCTGCCCGGACGTTCCACTCGCTCCAGTCCAGCTTGTTCTTGACTGGTGCTGCCCAGTTGAATCCCTGACTGTTTACCGTCGCGCTGGTGGGGGCCGGATAGAACTTGGCGATCAACAGTCCGCCGGCATCTGGACTGGCAATCTGATGGGGATTCCCGGGTGCCTGTGCGAATGACGGGATTGTAGGGATGCTCGCGCCGCATTGATCGGATGTTGCAGTTCCATAGCCGCTGAAATCGCCGCCGCTTTCCGCCGTCGTCGGAACGCAGTTGGAGTAGCCGGCGCCTTGAATCTCTTTGTTCCACTCCTGGTTCCACCATAAGAATAGCTTGTCTTTTACGACCGGCCCGCTGATGTTGTAACCGTAGTCGCTGCGGTTCTCCTGCGCCTTGCCGGTGCCGTAGTGGTTCGAAAACCAGTCGTTGGCGTCCAGAGCGGTGTTGCGGCCGGAATAGAAGACGCCGCCGTGAAACTGATTTGTGCCCGACTTGGTCGTGATGCTGATGATGGCGCCGGAAGCTTGACCGTATTCCGGCCCATAGGAGTTCCGGATCATCTTGAATTCGGCGATGGTATCGACCGAGGGATATACGAGGATGGTCCGGCCGGAGCCGACGTCGTTGTTATTTACGCCATCGACCAGGAACATGTTGTAGTTGTAAGGGTTTCCGTTCACGGAAAAATTGACGCCACCGTCCAACCCCTTGCCCACGAAGTTAGCCCCTTGGGCCGCACTGACACCTGGGGACAATTGCGTCAGCCCGACGAAGTTCTCGCCGTTGAGCGGCAGCTCCCTAACCTGCGAACCGGAAATGACTTCACCTACGGAAGCTGAAGTGGTCTGGACCTGAACGGCGGTCGCCGAGACGGTCACCTTCTCAGTCATCTGACCCATCTGAAGGATCGCCTTCACTTCGGTGAACGTTGAAGTGTGAACCTGGACACCGGTTTCGACATATTCCTTGAACAGGGTGCCTTGACTGACGTGCACTTCATAGGTTCCGACCGGCAGCTGGGCCACCGAAAAGTTGCCCTGGGCGTCGGACTTCGTCGTCACTTTGGCTGCGGTGCCGGTGTTGATTACCGTTATAGTCGCGCCGGGAACCGCCGCCCCTGACGGGTCGGTCACCGTTCCGGTGATCGTGCCGGAGTAACTTTGGGCGTGCAGGCTGAACGGAATCGCCAGCAGCACAGCTAGAAGTACGTAGGACAGCATGCGAAACGCAGACCCCTTCTCGCAAACTCCCCCGCCTCCTGTAAATCGTTTGCACATAAACTGCCTCCTTGAAAAAGTTCATGGTCGCGCGATCCGAACGTCGGAATTTAACTATTCCGTGATTCGAACCCTGATAACGTTAACAGCTTGAACTGAAACGTTTGATTACTCCTGCCAATATACGGCTGTCAACAAAAATAATGGCAACCGTCCAGAGCGACGATAGTTGCTGCTTCTCCAGCAAGATACGTTCACCCTGTCCTTAGCTTTTGTTCCCGATTTATGTTGTTGCCTCTTCTGAACAAAGACCTGATTAATACAGCGCGAATTCTATATCGAAAGTTGTAAACCTGTATAGTCTTCTTATTAAGCAAATTGCTGGCGAATTTGATGCCTCCATTCTTCGTTCAAAACAAAAGACTTAGCTCTCCCTAAAGAGCATATTTCCACATCCCGGCCTGCCAGATGTGCCCGGAAAGTTGATCTGGTGAATATCACGGGCTAATGTAGGGCCTGATAATCTCACAGGGTCGCGTCGGATTTTTAGAGTGTGCATGATTGTCGCCGGTAACCGGCTCCGCCTTTTTCGGCAGGGGCTTTTCCTTTTTTTTGTCGTAACCGCGGCTGTGCCTTGGCTGCGATCCCAACTCTCGTCCGAAGATCACCTCGCCGAGCCCGGCTTCTGGCCAACTCAAGGCGGGACGGCCCGCAGCGATTTTGTGGGCCCGGCTGTATGTGAGCCTTGCCACTCAGCCAAAGCTGCCTCGCAACCGAGGACGCCTATGGCACGTACTGTTTCGCGCGCGGCAGACGCTGAGGCCCTGCACACCCATCCCAACCTAACTTTCACTGTCGGCATATATCGGTATCTCATCAAAAGCGACGGGCAGCACAGTCTTTACTCCGTCTCCAACGGAAGTGAGACGCTCTCCTCGCCACTGTTGTGGGCGTTCGGCACGCCGCGTGTGGGTCAGTCCTATCTCTTCAAAAGAGACGACGGACACTTCTACGAAGCCCGCGTTACATATTTCGAAAGCTTGAAAAATCTCGGCTTTACGCCCTCCCGCGATCTGGCGTCACCCAAGAACGTGGAAGAAGCCATGGATCGTCAGGTTGGATCCGCCGAGATTAGCCGCTGCTTCGGCTGCCACACGACAGCCTCTAACATCGGCGGCAAATTCGACGAAGAGCATCTGATCCTTGGCGTCACTTGCGAGGCCTGCCATGGACCAGGCGCGAAACACGTAGCCGCCATGAAGACCCTTATGAACGGAAATTTAAACGCGCGCCAGGGAGACATCTTTAACTCTGCGTATCTGAGCCCTGCGGACTCCGTCGATTTTTGCGGAGCCTGCCACGGCACCTGGTGGGACGTGAAGCTTTCGGGTGTAAAAGGAGTCTCGACCGCCCGATCCGCGCCTTACCGGCTGGTCACCAGCAAATGCTGGGGTAAGAAAGGCGACACGCGAATTACATGTATCGCCTGTCATGATCCTCACGAGCAACTGCAAACGGAGTCCGCCGCCTACGATCACGCCTGCCTGAAATGTCACGTGACTACGCCGGGCCAGAAACCAACCGCTGAGCGTCCGGGCGCCGCCTGTCCTGTGGCCGCAAGGAACTGCACCTCTTGCCACATGCAGAAGGTGTACGTGCCAGAGATGCACGACAAGTTCACCGACCATCGGATTCGCATCGAGCGCGAGGGCGAGCCCTTCCCGGATTAGCGCATTCAAGCGCAAGACTACTTCCACTTCCCCGTTCCTTCGACGATGGTGATGTATCGGTCAACTGGAAGACCGGTGAAGCGCTCGACCGCGCCGCTGGGTTCCGGCCAGCGAACTTCAAGCCAATCCACCTTTGAACGCTCCCCGAGGCCGAGCACCATGCGCGGGTCGTGCGAAGACAGGAAGCTACCGCCTCCAACTTTCATGCGAGTGCGATTCAGAGCTTCGGCCTGATACGTAACCCGCGCCCCAATCGCGTCGGGATTCGACTTGCGGCCAGTGAGTTTCAGTCCCAGCCAGTGATTGGACTTGGCGGCATTGTTCCTGAGCAGAACGGGCGCACCATCATTGACGCTGATCAGCACATCTACCGCGCCATCATTATTGAAGTCCCCGATTGCCAAACCGCGCGCCGCAAAGTTTTTCAGGAATACAGGTCCGCTCTGCTGGCTTACATCCTTGAATGACCGCCCGTCGTTGTGAAAAAGCAGAAGCGGCTCGCGATATGTGACTTTGTTTGATATTTGATCGACTAAATCATCCGGAAACCCATTCGACAGGATCAAATCGACGTTGCCATCGTTGTCGTAGTCGAAAAACTTGAGTCCCCAACCGCTCATCCAGCGAGTCGCCATGCCGATGCCCTGCTGCACCGCTACATCGTCGAAGGTTCCGTCGTGGTTGTTTTGGTAGAGAGAAAAAATCTCCTCATCGATGTTCGCGACAAACAAATCCATCCAGCCGTCGTTGTTGAAGTCGGCCGAGTCCACCCCCATGCCCGAACGCGCTCTGCCCTCGCCGCTGTAAGCCACGCCAGCCGCGAAACCGTCTTCTGCGAAGCGTCCGCCGCCGCGGTTCATGAAGAGAAAGTTCGCAACGGTGTCGTTGGAGACGAACAGATCCATCCGGCCGTCGTTGTTCAGGTCGGTCGCGACCACACCCCAGGCCTTACCCAGGTGCTCGGCGATCCCGGATTCCTTACTTACGTCGGTAAAGGTGCCGTCGCCGTTGTTGTGGAACAACCAACTGGGACGCGGCTTGAAGATGCGCGGGATGCAGTAGTGATGGACCCCGTCCTTGTCGATGCCGCAGCCCAGAGCCGCGTCGAACTCGGCGAACTGGCAGACGAAGAGGTCGAGACGGCCGTCGTTGTCGTAATCGAACCACACGGCGCTCGAACTCCAGCCGGCGCAGGCGACGCCGGCCCGTTCGGTCACATCTGTGAATGTGCCATCGCCATTGTTGCGATAAAGAATGTTGCGGCCGAATTGCGTGACATAGAGGTCGGGGAATCCGTCGCCGTTGTAATCACCGACGGCGATGCCCATGCCGTATCCGCCGCCTGCCACTCCAGCCTTTTCCGTTACGTCGGTGAAGGTGCCGTCGCGATTGTTCCGGTAGAGCGCATTGCGGAGCGGGCGAGGCGGCGTATAAAAATCCGCCTTGCCGCTGTTGACCAGATAGATGTCCATCCAGCCGTCGTTGTCGTAGTCGAGGAAGGCACACCCGGCGCCGCTCGTTTCCGGCAGGTGCTTTTCGGGGGACTTGCCGGCGGTGTGAACCCACGAGATGCCGCTGCTGGCCGGAGAAATCTCCTCGAAGGCGGGTTGCGCCGCCGGGGCACCGGCCGCAAATAGCGGAAGCCCGTTCAGGGGAAGCATCGCCGGCAGCAAGCCCTGCAAGAAACGTCTCCGGGATAAAGGAGGGAGCACAATCCTGCGGGTTGACTGCCGGGCCATCTTCCAAACGATATCAAACCGGTAACCGTACTGGTGCTGCAGCCCCCCTCCCCTACCCCCCTCCCCCCTTACCTACCCAAATCTGCGCTATTAATAGATTCTAAAGAGGTTAAGGTATAGGGTGTCTTCCAATTAATTCATAACATGGTACTTACACGCACTTAATAGATGGCAAAGGACTTAGCTGAGGGTTTTCAACTTCCAGAAAATGCAAAAGGCCAGATGCCCATAGCAGCCAGCCTTTGAATGTCCTGTTTCTATTATAGCGAGTTGAGGACATAAATCGGCCAATTTTCTGTGTTGGGTTTTGGTCTTTGTGAGCTTGCCCCCGGAAAACGTCTCTCATAGCGAGCTGATGTAATCGCGAGGAGGAGACAGTAATGGAG
>Ga0209040_10004253_pt1 | contig 10872 bp, 11 predicted proteins | sample BogFormECP12_OM3_FD_188240 | JGI IMG/M metagenome (GOLD analysis project Ga0209040, IMG submission 188240) | Bog forest soil microbial communities from Calvert Island, British Columbia, Canada - ECP12_OM3 (SPAdes) (version 2) | ecosystem: Environmental > Aquatic > Freshwater > Wetlands > Bog ... | reverse complement strand
CAACCGGCGCCAAGGGCGCGCTCGTCCACAACACGACTGCTGCGCGTTTATCGTCGGGCCGCGACAAACCCAGCCGCTCTGTGAGAAATGCGGGCTAGGATGGTACGACGAGACTGTCGCCGCCTTGGGTCCCGATTGCCGGGTCGTGCTGATCGGAAACACGGAGCAGGAGCTTGAGAGGTTCGCAGCCCTGCTCCCAAAGAAGGAAGCAATCTGCAGCGATTCGAAGCTTAATGGAGGGCAGAAATGATGACTTGGCAAAATTTGATTCTACTCGCACCCGTCCTCGCGTTAGGGGGATGCAGCGTTCCGGAAAACCAGCCGTTAATATTTGCCCAGGGACACATACTCGGCATATCCGCAATGACGACAGGCAGTCAACCGACGCCAGAGCTAACGCTCGGTTATCGAGACTTGGATGTTGCGATAGTTCCGGTCATCGCCAACGGACGACTTTTGCAATCTGACGCCGTAGACAAAAATGGGAATCACTTCCCGGATGCGTATTCAGTACTCGGGCAATTCAATGTGAACACTGCCACGGGCAGCGTCGTCCTTGGGACGTTTTTCTCCACTGGAGGGGCATCGCGCAATTTGGCGACAGGCTTTGCAAATCAGCTGAAAGGTACGCCGGCGAAACAAACGCAAAATGCGCCCGCGGCTACATCGCCTTGAGGTGCATCAACGTAGCGTCATGGTAGTTATTTTGAATTACGATAGTCTTTCCCTCTTCTAAACAAACCTATACCAGGCTTAGCTTAAAGTGAAAGCCTATTGGGCCATGTTCAATAAGTTAGATGGAGGGCACTAAAATGCCAGGCATGCGCTACACCCCCGACGACGCGAGCAATGACCAAGGGTACCCGCCTTACCCGGACTATCCGCCTTACCAAGACTATCCGGGTTACCCAGACTACCCCGACTATCCCGACTATGGGCAGACCTTGGGTTACGCGACGAGCGCGCGCCCCAGCGGGACCTTCACACAGAGAGTCAGCCCAACCAAGCCAGGGCTGCCACCTGTTCAACCGAGCAGCTCGCCGGCAAAAGCTATTCTCGGCGTCGACAGTCTCGTCCCGAGCGACGCCGCCCTTCTCGCCAATTCTCAATCCGGCGCCTATCTCGGCCGCGCCCCGCAGTTCTGGGGTCGGTATTTCTACGCGCCCGGCCAAACCAACACGGCCGGCCATCGGGATAGCCACTATTCGGCGGCCGAGAACGCGATGCTGAGGTCGCGCGGGATAAGAGTGCTGCCGATTGCGCGTCAAACATCGCACGTGAATCACCCGAACCGAGCTCAACAAGACGCGACCCGCAACGTGCAGGCTATTTTCGAGATCTTCTCCACTCAATATTTGTCCGGCGCGGATCCCAATGTTCTTGTCTTTTTGGATGTTGAGCAAGATAATCCGATGACTGCCGACTATTATGCCACTTGGTCGGAAACGCTCATCACGGAGGCGACTCGCCAGTCGCAGGGGAGGGTCAAATTTCATCCCGCTGTCTATGGCAGCCGCGGCGATGACCAAACGTGGTCGGAATTGAAGCAGGCAATGGACAACGGAGCCGTCTGTGACGGGATCTGGATCGCGCGATACTTTCAATCGCAGACTCCTCGGCCTTGGAACGATAGTCTGGTGAACCCTAAAGTTTCGCTCGATTGCCCGGTATTGGCATGGCAATACTGGGCGAGCCCAGACAACGCTCCTGAGGATCTGAATTTCGATGCGAATCTGGCCAGTCCCGCACATTTCGACATTCTGATTGATCGGCTGATCATGCCGCCAGCCGCGTAAAGATCCATCGCCACTGGGTTCAAATTCCGATTGGTAAGCATAGTTTAGGAGGGCAAGATGGCAGATTCTTCAACGGTTGTGGCGAGCGTGACTCAATCGATAGATAACAATCCAGTACTGGGTACAATTGTTTTGTGTGGCCTGATGGGTTTGGTTGGACAAGGAATAAGAGCCGCGGTTGGTATCAAGAGTTCCTCAACGCTCCAGGCGCAAGGGGCAACGAAGGATACCCCCTTCGAAGCGGCGTACTTCTCGCTGAGCCTCATGATCGGCTTTATAGCTGGCATACTGGGTGGACTGGCAATCAATGCTGGGAATTTTGCAAGCATAGACCTTAGCAAGCCAACGATGTTGTTAGGCCTCATGGCGGCGGGTTACGCGGGGACGGACTTCATTGAAAACGCATTTACCAATTTGTTGCCGAGAATTGGCTTTACCCCAGGAGCGCCTCAGACTGTAGGCAAGCCGGATGGCTCCGCCGACACCAAACCAGCCGAACAACCCACGTCGAAGAAATCAACAGAGCCAGACTCGATGACGACCTCGGATGCATCAACCGCGGCGGGCCAAGAAGCGGAGCCTTACGTCGGCATAACGACCAGTACTTCCGATTTATCGGACATGCGCACTCAGATGAGCGCCATGTCCAGCCAAGTAAACCAACTTCATAGCGCGTTGCTGCTTAAGCCCGCGGCTGCTCCGAGTATTCCCGGGAGCACGTACCCCGTCTGGGCCCTCAAACGGGATACGAGCCTCGCTCATGCCAAGTATTGGCAGCACATCGTCGAGGGAGCGCAGACCCATCAATTGCCAGTCTCGGTAATTCTGGCGATCGGATCGAAGGAGTCTCAGTGGGGCCGAGCGCTCCGTCCTCAGGGCCCCGCAGGGACAGGCGACTTTGCTCCTCGCAATCCCGCGAAATGGGGCCACGCCATGCCGACAGACGGGTTAGGTTGGGGGCGCGGCCTCATGCAAATCGATTGGTATTCGAACGACTTCGCAAAAACAGGCAATTGGCGCGATGCCCGTGCCAATATTCTCTATGGCTGTGAACTTCTTGCGGAAAAGATCAAGAAGTTCACTGATACAGGGCACGACAGCGATACTGCGCTTCGATGCGGTGTGTCGGCATACAATGGCATGTCGGGCACGCATTCGCCATACGCCAATGACGTAATCGCAAGAGCTGGCTGGATTCGCTCGGAGGGATTGGATGCTTCGAACAGCTCTGGAGCGGTCGCGGCGTAAATATTACGAAGGGAATTAATTGGGTCATCGAGGATGCCGATCGATATCTGAGACCAAGACAGTCGTCCTTGGGCATTCCGGGACGACCCCGGCCCTCCTCTAAGATAGGCCACGTCCTTCGAGGGCTCCGCATAGGGGTCACCGGGTGCCTTGGCGACATTCGCCATGTACCGTCTGTGGCCAGACGGTACGCACAGTCCGTGGCCTTCTGGAACCGAGGTTCCATGACAGCTGGCAAGAAATGCGCTGGCTCTAAAGCCGAAACAGCCGCTCCGCGTTTGAGTGCGCGATTCTCTCTCTGTCGGCAGGGCTGACCGGCAGTTTATCGAGAAAGGCGCGGCCTTCGGCCATCTCCCGGTAGGGGTGATCGGTCGAGAACATGATGCGCTCGACGCCGACCTCGAGCAGGAGGTCAATGAAGGTCGGCAAGAAATTGAACCCGGAAAACGTGTAGTGGACGTTTTCCCGAAGGTAAGCGCTCACCGGCTTTTTGAGCTTCGTCATCGACTGGGGCATCGCATCGACGCGCTGGATCATGAACGGCAGCGTCTCGCCCATATGCCCGATGACGATTTGCAGATCGGGGTGAGCATCGAACACGCCGCCGAGAACCATGCGCAGGACGTGCAGCGCCGTCTCGATATGCCACCCCCATCCCGCGATCGCCATCATCTCGCTGACGATCGGCGGCAGCCCGCCGTACCAGGCGTCGACCACGGGCTGAGGCGAACGGGTCGGATGGATGTAGATCGGAAATCGCAGCGCTTCCGCCCGCGCCAGAACTGGCCAGAAAAACCGATCATCGAGATAGCGGCCCCGATGATGGCCGTTGATCATGACGCCCTTGAAGCCGCCCTCCCCCGCCACGCGATCGAGTTCCGCGACCGCGGCCGCGGGATCGCCGACCGGCAGCGCCGCGAGACCGAAGAATCGGGTCGGATGACGCCGGACGGCTTCAGCGAGAGCGTCATTCGTGTCGCGCGCGATCCGCTTCGCATCCTCGACGTCGAGTTGCTCGACCCCCGGCGACGTCAACGACAGCGCCTGGACATCGACCCCCGCGGCGTCCATCGCCGCCACGCGCGCCTCGCCGATGTCGAGCAACTGCTCGATGAGTTTTGCCGGCATGTGCTCTTCGAGCGTCCGGGCCGGTCCGCGGAGAAATCCCGGCGTTGCGAAATGCTCCTCGAGAGCGATCGTCCGCATTGCGTAGGCTCCGTCGACAAAGGCTCGGCGAAGGAACGCGCGGAGCCTGTCGATTGTTCGAGCGAGTTGAGTTCCTACTTCTTCTGGCTCTTCACGTAGGCGATGTATCCCTCGACGTCCTTGGCGGGCTCGGCGTAGGCGTCGCCGAGCGCCTTGGCGACGTTTTCCATGTAGGCCTTCGTCCAGTCGGGGAAGGCGTAGTCGATCGCCTTCAAGAACTCGAGGCTGCACGCAAGCCTAATGTCGGCGATCGAGACGTGATCGCCGCCGACGAATTTCGTCCCGTGCAGGAAGAACGTGTGGAACGCCTCGAGCGTCTCTCCGAGCGCTGCGAGCGCCGCCTTCTGCGCCTTGTCCTTGGCCGCCTGGTCCGCGTCGCTCGCGCCGACCTCGCCCGCGTAGAGCGGGAAGCCGAGCGCGCCGTAAGTCGCGCGCGCGAGATAGGAATAGATGGTGCCGACGATGTAGAACATCGCGCTGTCGATCATCGCGCGCTTCTCCGGCTCGCTCGGATAGAACTGCTCGAGATCATGCTTGTTGCAGAGGTACTGCATGATCGCGCAACTCTCCCACATCACTCCCTTCGGCAGGCCGGGCGCCTCCATCATCGGCGTGAGATGGGCGGGATTCCGGCCCATGAACTCGGGCGATCGGGTCTTGCCGTAGACGTCGTCCTCGCTGAAGTCGAGCTTCGCGGCGCGGACGAAGACGCGCGCCGTCATGTTGTTCACGCTCGGCTTGATGACATGCAGTTTGATATGGGACATTGTTTCCTCCGGGTTCGACTACTTGGTTTCGGCCAGCGCCGGCGCCTCGCGCCGGTACGGGTCCTTCGGCGAACGGTCCTCCGACAGGCTCTTGGTCGACCGCGCGACAAGCCGCTCGATCGCGTCGGCGATATGCACTTCCATGATCGCGCGGTCGCCGCGCGCGACGCGAAGGTTGTGCGCCTCGAACAATACGTCCGCGCGCGTCAAGCCGACCGGCGCCTCGAACTTCCAGCACGAGAGCTCGATCAAGAGGCCGAGCGGGTCCTGGAAATAGATCGCGTCGAACATCATGCGGTCGCGCACGCCGGTGTTCGGAATCCCGCGCGCCTCCAGCCGTTCCACCGCCTGCATGAAGACGGCGCGCGAGACGTTGAAGGCGATGTGATGCACGCAGCCCGTGTCGGTCGGCGTGCGTCGCTGGGTTGGCTTTCTGTCCTCGCGGCTAAAGACGGTGATGAGCCGCCCGTCGCCCGGATCGAAATAGATGTGGCTCTCGGCTGCGTTGTCGAGATTGGGCTGTTCGAACACGAAGGGCATGCCGAGCACGCCCTCCCAGAAATCGATCGACGTCTGCCGGTCGGCGCCGACGAGCGTCACGTGATGCAATCCCTGGGTCTGAAGCTTCTGCATGAGAACGACCTCCTTCAGGCCTTTTCGACGAGTGTGGATTTGTATTCGCTGCGCGGCAAGCTCCCGGCGGCGACAAGCTCAATCGCCGCCGTTACCAAGAGCTTGGCCCGGAGACGCATCCTGATCCGCTCGGCAAGATCCCCGGCGTCTGCGCCGGGCGCGAGCTCGACGCGGACGGGAAGCGGCGGCTCCTGCCGCACGCCCTTTTCCTTCGGACGGATCATGATCACTCCCGTCACTGCCGGCGTGAATTCGTTTACGACCTCCCGCACCGCCGAGGGGAAGACATTGACGTTGCGCACGATCAGCATATCGTCGGTGCGGCCGATGCAGCGAACGCGCGGCGACGTCCGGCCGCAGGCGCAGCGCCCAATGCTCACGCGCACATGATCGCGGGTGCGGAAGCGCAAGAGCGGCGCGGAGCGGTTGACGAGATGGGTCAGCACGAGTTCGCCCTCGGCGCCGTCCTCGACCCGCTTCGCCGCGCCGGTCTCGGGGTCGATGATCTCGAAGTGGACGAACCCGCGCCCGGAAAAATGCATGCCGGCTTGTTGGTCGCACTCGCCCCAAAGCGAGACGGAAATGTCGCCGATGCCCATGGCCTCCGTGACGCTCGCGCCCCAGGCGGCTTCGAGCTTGGCCCGCATCGCGTCCTCGCCGCCGCCGGGCTCGCCAGCGACCAGGACCCGCTTCACGCTCGACGTCACGAGGTTTAGGCCGCGCTCGCGCGCCCGTTCGGCGAGGTGGAGCGCATGGGATGGCGTCATCGCCGCGACCGTCGGTTTGAGCAGGTCGATTGCGGTGAGGAGGCGCTCGGTGTTGGTCAGGCCAACCGGTATGTGACAGAGGCCGAGGCGTTCGAAGCCGTCGAGGGTTACACCGGCGACGAACGGCCCCGCATTGTAGGTCGAGACGATGCGCTCGCCGCGCTCAACGCCCGAGGCGGCGTAAGAGCGCGCGCAGGTGCGCACCCAGACTTCGAGGTCGGCGGCGCTGAGCGGAATATAGCTGGGCGTCCCGGTCGTGCCGCTCGTCGAATAGATGCGCACGATGTCCGCTGGAGCGGCGGTGAGATGCGTCCCGATCGGCTCCTCGCGCGTACGCGAGGCGCGCAGCTCGTCCTTCTCGGTGAACGGCAGCGCCTCGATGGCGCCGAACTCCCCGACAGCGCCGTGCGTTGCGAAGCCGGCGCGCTCGAGCTTCCCGCGGTAGAACCGCGAATGTTCGAAGAGATACTGGATCTGCTTCAAGTAGAGCGGCGCGTCGGCGCGCGCCTGGCTTTCCCACGGCGCGCTCTCGATCTCCGGATCGACCATCGGCATCAGGCGCGCTCCGCCTCGGCCACGTGCGCGATCGCCTCCTCCCCCTTGGAGGCGAGATAGAAGCCAATCGGCGTTTCGGATTCCTCCATAAGATGGGCGATGAGGCCGGCGGTGCGCGCGAGAATCGGGACGGCGCGGATGAGGCCCGGCGGCACGTCGGCGTCGCGCAGGGTCGCGGCGATGGCCATGGAGACGTTCATCGGCAGCGCCTTGCCCCAGGCTTCGGCGGCGGCCTCAGCGAGCGCCGTCGCCGCCTCGACCGACCGCCCCGCGACGCCAAGTTCGCGCGCGCGCGCCGTCATGCGCTCGGCGCGCGGATCGACCGGCTTGTGCAGCGGATGTCCATAGCCCGGCAGAGGCCGCCGCGCCTCGCGATGTTCGCGCGCGACCGCAAGCGCCGCCTCCTTGAGCGAGCCGCTGATGGACACGCGCGCCAGCACGTCGTCGATGAGCTGGCGACACCGGTCGGCGGCGCCGAGAATGACCGTCCCGCAGCCGAGCACGCCCGCGGCGACCGCCCCTTGCAGCGCTGCGGGATCGGCGGCGTAAGTCATGCGCGCGGCCTGCACGGAGGGCGTAAGGCCATGCTCGGCGATGGCGATGAGCGCGAGATCGAGGAAGAAGCGCTGGGTCTCGTTCGCCGCACGCCCCGTTGCGAGGAGAAAGAAGAATTCGGTGAAACTTAAGCGACCCATGAGGTCGTTGGCGAGATCTCGCCCGCGCACCGTCACACGGTCGCTGAAAGCCGCCGCGATCGCCGTTTTCGCCTCACCCGGCTTGCCGATCAGCATGCGTTCCTCCGGCTCCGGCTTCTCAAGGCCGGCGGCCCGCCTTACATTGTAGGACAATATCAGAGAGGAAACCCGAGTCAAATTTGATGGCCGTTCGAGCGGACAGGACGCGCAAGCGCCGCAGCATGAGCAAGGCGAAAAAGCGGGAGTCCGCGAAGTCTGCTGCTCACGGCGCGACCGTCGGCTTCATCGTCGAGAGTTTGCGCGGAGACATACTGGGTGGACGGCTTGGCCCAGGCGAGCGGCTCGTCGAGTGCGACCTCACCGCGCGGTTTGCGGTGAGCCGCGGGCCCGTGCGAGAGGCGCTGCGCCGACTCGCCGCCGAGGGTCTCATCGAGCACTGGCCCAATCGCGGCGCGCTCGTGCGCAGGCTTTCGGCGCGCGCGATCCGCGAGCTTTTCCAGATTCGCATCGAGATGGAGGCGCTCGCCGCACGGCTTGCGGCCGAGTCGAGCGACGACTCGGCGCGCGCGGCGTTTTCGCGCGCGATTGCGCCGATTTTCGATGACCGCGAACGGGAGCCCTGCGCCTACCTTAAGGAGAACTCGGCCTTCCATGACGCGGTCATGGCGCTTGGCGGCAATCTGCAGTTGCGAGAGCTTGCGGCGCGTCTGCGCCTGCCTTTGATCATGGCTCAGGTTGGCGACGCGCTGACGCGGGAGGCGCTCGTTCAATCGGTGGCCGAACATCGCGCCGTCGCCAAAGCAATTCTCGCCCGCGACTCCCCCGCCGCGGCAGTGGCTATGCGCGGTCACCTTGAACGCGCCGCCGCGTTCGCGCTTGCTCGTCTCGACAGCAAAGGACTTGAGACGCAATAGGGCAGCGAAGGCGGAACGTCTGTCCAGTTCAATCGGCGCGGCGACAAGCGTTTTGCTTGTTCCCTCCCAAGAAGAGGAGCGAACACAAGGAAGGAGGTGATGATGACTGATCAACCTCTCGCAAGAGGCGAAATCGTCGCCCGCGCGCCCGACTTCCGTGTTTTCGCGTCCGATCGCCAGCTCCCCAACGCACGCTTTGGCGGCGCGTCTGGCTGCTGGTCCTCTATCTTTTTGGGCCGCATCGACGTGCATGGCGGCTATTTTGACGGCGCCGTCGCCAACCGATTGATCTACCGTCTAGCTTGCCTGGGGTTCCAGAGGGCGGCGAAAGCCTACGGCAACGAGAAGCAATTGTTGAGCGAGTGCGCCGCTGCGCAAATTCGCGTTCTGCTCTCCAGGCGGCTGGAGCCCCGGCGTCAGAGATCGCGCGAATGTATGAGCGTCTCGCTGAAGTAACCGAGGAGGCCGAGCTGGCGCCGTCCTCGCCTGGCGGATGGTTGCGCTGGTCACAGATCGGCGCGAGAAACTCTACTTACCGTCGATGTCAGTCGTCTAAGCGCGCCGACCGCTGCGGCAACAAATCGACGAGCCTGTCGTCGAGCACGCCCTGCTCGGCGATGCGCTCGCCCGGCAGGCCGACCGGCACGCCATGCGACTTCCGGCGGCTCGTCGATCGGCGGGTTGAAAGGATCGAAGGCGATGGAGTTGTCGACCTTGCCCAGGATATCGATCTCGGCTGCGAGCCAGAACTCGTCGCTACGGCCGTCGGGCCGGCCGGCGTCCTCCCAAAGCTGATAGGCGCGCCTGCGGATCGTCTCCTCGAGACCGTTCAATTTCTCCTCCCCAAGCCCAAGTTCAAGTTGTCGGCTCTCAAGCCGCATGAGCCTCGATTGAAACCGGCAGGCGCCGCGCGCCCCAAGACCCGGGCTTGTCCGAGAAGACGCCCGCCATCCTCGTCCCGCAATTCTTGCAGCAGCCGGCGGCGTCTAGATTGTACGCGGTAATCGTATAGCGCGAGCGGCCGATGCAGCGCGCGCCGCACGCGGCGCAGAGCGTCGCCTCACGCGCCGGATCGAAAACGTTGCCGACATAGACATGCTTAAGGCCGTTCTTGATCGCGATGGCGCGCGCCTTCTGCAGCGTCGCAAGCGGGGTCGCCGGGGTGTCCATCATGCGGTAGTCGGGATGGAAGGCGGTGAAATGCAGCGGCACGTCGGGCTTCAGCTCGCTTCCAACCCACGCGCTCAGCGCCTCGATTTCTTCGTCGCTGTCGTTCTCGCCAGGGATGAGCAGCGTCGTGATCTCGGTCCACACGCTCGTTTCGTGAACGAGATATTTGAGCGTGTCGAGCACCGGCTGAAGCGAACCCGCGCAGCGCTTCTCGTAGAAGCGCTCGGTGAACGCCTTCAGATCGACGTTCGCGGCGTCCATCCCGGCAAAGAAGCGCTTGCGCGGCTGCTCGCAGATGAAGCCCGCGGTGACCGCGACGTTCTTGACGCCGCGCGCGCGGCACGCCGCTGCGGCGTCGAGCGCGTATTCCATGAAGATGACGGGATCGTTATAGGTGTAAGCAACGCTGCCGCAGCCCAAGCGCGCGGCCGCCCGCGCGATCGTCTCGGGCATGGCGCGGGAGCTTAAACGCGCGACCTCGCGGCTCTTGGATATGTCCCAGTTCTGGCAGAACGAGCAGGCGAGATTGCAGCCGGCCGTGCCGAAGGACAGCACGGAGGAGCCGGGCAGGAAATGGTTGAGCGGCTTCTTCTCGATCGGATCGACGCAGAAGCCGGTCGACCGCCCGTAGCCGGTGAGCTCCATGCCCGCGCCATCCTCGCGCGCCCGCCTCACGAAGCAGAGGCCGCGCTGACCGGGCCGCATACGACAGAAGCGCGGGCAGAGGCGACACTCGATGCGCCCGTCATCGAGCTTCGTCCAGTAGTCCACGTTGACGGTTTCGCCGGCGTCCATGACGTCCATGGCCTAAAGTTTCCGCTCCGCTCAGCCTCACGACTTTCCGCTACTATCTCGGGCGGATCGAGGCCGATTGCAATGCCGCGGACTGGCGCAACAAGTCATATCTCTTATGTTTTCATTGATAAAGCTCGCGACTTTGACGCAAGTCAATGTCGCGAGCGGGGGGACGCCCTCTCATGCGTCCGCGAAGGCGAATGATTGGAGCCGGCATGGCAAGCCAAGTCCATCCCGCGCAGGTTGCGGGCATTTTCTACCCAGCCGAGCCTGACCCGCTGCGCGATCTCATCAAGAAGATGCGCGCGAGCGCGCGGGCAGACGGC
>Ga0209040_10004252_pt1 | contig 10873 bp, 8 predicted proteins | sample BogFormECP12_OM3_FD_188240 | JGI IMG/M metagenome (GOLD analysis project Ga0209040, IMG submission 188240) | Bog forest soil microbial communities from Calvert Island, British Columbia, Canada - ECP12_OM3 (SPAdes) (version 2) | ecosystem: Environmental > Aquatic > Freshwater > Wetlands > Bog ... | reverse complement strand
CTCCATCCAGTCCCTGAGCCTGGAAAGCGGGTCATCGAGGCGGTCGCCGGAGACGGCGTAGGCCAGGATCGGCAGCGCGACCGACGACCCGGCGACCAGGACGAACCACAACAGCGCCAGCCAGGTTCGGACGGTGCCGAGTCCCTCGGTCCCGATCGCCAAACCCGCTGCGACACAGATGAACAACACCTTCGGATTGGCGACGGCAAGCACGGCCGCGGTGGCACCTGCCCTGGCGGGCGTGGTGTCGCTGATCTTGCGCATCCACGCCGGTGAATGCGCCGACTTGTGCCGATTGAGCCACCGCAAGACGCCGAAGACGATCAGCGCCGCGCCCACCAGGATGCGGACCCAGGACGCCCACTTAGGGGGATTGTGAAATCCGCCGATCAGGCCGGAGACTTCAGCGAAGATGGCCGTGAGCACGGCGATGGCCAGCAGCCATCCGACCAGGTACATCAGCCCGGCGCGCCGGGCGTGCGGCGAGTGCAGTACGAGGATGGCGGGAATGATCGACAGCGGCGACAGCGAAATCACCAGCCCGAGCGGTATGAGCTCGATCAGGACGGAACCCCAACTGCCCGACATTGCACAGAACGTAACAGCGGCGCGCCGGCGACGCCGAGTTTGAATCTGGTGACGCAATGCCCGGCGTGTCGCGTCGCTGAGCGCAGCGTCGCGGGGTCAAAAGGCTCTAGCTACCGCGAGGAAAATTGGATAAAGTTGAGCGGAACAGACTCAACCTTTGCCGCGTTGGAAAAGGCAACAAGCACTTTCACCTAGAGAATCGGAGGTGTCGTGGACTCGTTCAACCCGACCACGAAGACCCAGGCGGCGCTGACCTCGGCGTTGCAGGCGGCCAGCGCCGAGGGCAATCCCGAAATCCGGCCCGCCCACCTGCTGATGGCGCTGCTGACACAGAACGACGGCATTGCCGCGCCGCTGCTCGAGGCCGTCGGCGTCGACCCGGCCACGATCCGGACCGAGGATCAACGCCTGCTCGACCGGCTGCCGCAGACCACCGGCGCCAGTTCGCAGCCCCAGTTGTCGCGCGAATCGCTGGCCGCGCTCACCGCCGCCCAGCAGCTGGCCACCGAGATGGACGACGAGTACGTCTCGACCGAGCACCTCATGGTCGGCCTGGCCACCGGCGACTCCGAAGTCGCCAAGCTGCTCACCGGCCACGGCGCGTCACCGCAGGCGCTGCGCGACGCGTTCGTCAAGGTGCGTGGCAGCGCACGCGTCACCAGCGCCGATCCGGAGAGCACCTATCAAGCGCTGGAGAAATACTCCACCGACCTCACCGCCGCCGCGCGCGAAGGCAAGCTCGACCCAGTCATCGGGCGTGACAACGAGATTCGCCGCGTCATCCAGGTGCTGTCCCGTCGCACCAAGAACAACCCGGTGCTGATCGGTGAGCCCGGCGTCGGCAAGACCGCGATCGTCGAGGGCCTCGCCCAGCGCATCGTCGACGGTGACGTGCCCGAAAGCCTGCGCGACAAGACCATCGTCGCGCTGGACCTGGGTTCGATGGTCGCAGGCTCGAAGTATCGCGGCGAGTTCGAGGAGCGGCTGAAGGCCGTCTTAGACGACATCAAGAACTCAGCAGGCCAGATCATCACATTCATCGACGAGCTGCACACGATCGTCGGCGCCGGTGCGACCGGCGAGGGCGCGATGGACGCCGGCAACATGATCAAGCCGATGCTGGCCCGCGGCGAGCTGCGGCTGGTCGGCGCGACCACGCTCGACGAATACCGCAAGCACATCGAAAAGGACGCCGCGCTGGAGCGGCGGTTCCAGCAGGTGTTCGTCGGTGAGCCGTCGGTGGAAGACACCGTCGGCATCCTGCGCGGCCTGAAGGAGCGCTACGAGGTGCACCACGGCGTGCGGATCACCGACTCGGCGCTGGTCGCCGCGGCGACCCTGTCCGACCGCTACATCACCTCGCGTTTCCTGCCGGACAAGGCCATCGACCTGGTCGACGAGGCCGCGTCCCGGCTGCGCATGGAGATCGACTCGCGGCCCGTCGAGGTCGACGAGGTCGAGCGCCTGGTGCGGCGCCTCGAGATCGAGGAGATGGCGCTGGAGAAGGAGGAGGACGAGGCCTCCAGGGAGCGGCTCGAGAAGTTGCGTGCCGAGCTGGCCGACCAGAAGGAGAAGCTGGCCGAGCTGACCACCCGCTGGCAGAACGAGAAAAACGCGATCGACGCTGTCCGCGAACTCAAAGAGCAGCTCGAGACGCTGCGCGGCGAGGCAGAACGGGCCGAACGCGATGCCGACCTGGCCAAGGCCGCCGAGCTGCGCTACGGGCGCATCCCGGAGGTCGAGAAGAAGCTCGAGGCCGCGCTGCCCCAGGCCCAGGCCCGCGAAGCCGTCATGCTGAAGGAAGAGGTCGGCCCCGACGACATCGCCGACGTGGTGTCGGCGTGGACCGGCATCCCGGCCGGGCGGCTGCTGGAGGGCGAGACGGCCAAGCTGCTGCGCATGGAAGACGAGCTGGGCAAGCGCGTCGTCGGCCAGAGGAAGGCCGTCCACGCCGTGTCCGACGCGGTGCGCCGCAGCCGGGCCGGAGTGGCCGACCCGAACCGGCCGACCGGATCGTTCCTGTTCCTGGGCCCGACCGGCGTCGGCAAGACCGAGCTGGCCAAGGCTTTGGCCGATTTCCTCTTCGACGACGAGCGCGCGATGGTCCGCATCGACATGAGCGAGTACGGCGAGAAGCACTCGGTGGCTCGCCTCGTCGGCGCGCCTCCCGGCTACGTCGGCTACGACCAGGGCGGTCAGCTGACCGAGGCGGTGCGGCGGCGGCCGTACACGGTGGTGCTGTTCGACGAGGTCGAAAAGGCTCACCCGGACGTGTTCGACGTGCTGCTGCAGGTGCTCGACGAGGGCAGGCTCACCGATGGGCAGGGCCGCACGGTCGACTTCCGCAACACCATCCTGATCCTGACGTCCAACCTCGGGTCGGGCGGCAGCGAGGAGCAGGTGATGGCCGCGGTGCGCGCGACGTTCAAGCCCGAGTTCATCAACCGCCTCGACGACGTGCTGATCTTCGACGGCCTCAACCCCGAAGAGCTGGTGCAGATCGTCGACATCCAGCTGGCGCAGCTGCAGAAGCGGCTCTCCCAGCGGCGACTGCAGCTCGAGGTGTCGCCGCCGGCCAAGCAGTGGCTGGCCCAGCGCGGGTTCGACCCCGTGTACGGCGCCCGGCCCTTGCGGCGGCTTGTCCAGCAGGCCATCGGCGACCAGCTGGCCAAGATGCTGCTGGCCGGCGAGGTGAACGACGGCGACACGGTCCCGGTCAACGTCAGCGCGGACGGCGACTCGCTCGTCCTGGGCTGACATTCGGGTGTAATCGGCGGCGATACGGGGTTGTGACCTGCTTGAGTTCGGGGTTGGCTCGAAGCAGCAGATAGGCTACATCTAATGGTCCCGTTCTGGTTCACGCTGTCCGCGCTGTGCTTCGTCAGCGCGGCGGTTCTGCTGTACGTCGACATCGATCGTCGACGCGGGCGGGGCCGGCGTCGTAAGTCCTGGGCCCGCTCACACGGCTTCGACTACGAGCCGGAATCGGCGGAGGTCGTCAGCCGCTGGAAACGCGGCGTGATGTCGACCGTCGGCGACGTCACCGCCCAGAACGTCGTCCTCGGCCAGATCCGCGGCGAGGCGGTCTACATCTTCGACCTCGAAGACGTCGCCACGGTCATCGCGCTGCACCGCAAGGTCGGCACCAACGTCGTGATGGACCTGCGGCTCAAGGGACTCAAGGAGCCGCGGGAAAACGACATGTGGCTGCTCGGCGCCATCGGGCCGCGGATGGTGTACTCCACAAACCTCGATGCAGCGCGGCGTGCCTGCGACCGGCGCATGGTGACGTTCGCCCACACCGCGCCCGACTGCGCGGAAATCATGTGGAACGAGCAGAACTGGACGTTGGTCAGCATGCCGATCACCAGCACCCGGGCCGAGTGGGACGAGGGCCTGCGCGCGGTGCGGCAGTTCAACGACCTGCTGCGCGTGCTGCCCCCGGTGCCCAAGGCCATCAGCCAGCCAGCGTCCCGCCGCAACGGCTCACCGGGCCGGCCGCTGGCCCCGCCGGCGGAGTTGCCGCCCGCGCGTTCGGACGCCACCCACCGCATTCCCGAGCCGGGCCGTGGGGAGCAGCCGCGCCCTGAACCGATCCGTCGGCCCCAGCAGACCCGGGCAGGGCGCCCCGGTCCCCGCAGCTACCATCCGTAGCCGTGCCACGCCCCGTCGCGCCGATCACCGGGCCCACATCGGGCATCGCGGCGGGCTTCGCCCGGCGCTACACCGCCGACGGCTACGACCTTGTCCTGGTCGCGCGCGACGCGGCACGCCTCGACCAGCTGGCCGCCGAACTGCACGACAAGCACGGCGTTTCCAGCGAGGTGCTGATCGCCGACCTGGCCGACGCCGACGGACGCGCGAAGGCCGCCGACCGGCTCTGCGCCGGGCTGCGTGTGCTGGTGAACAACGCCGGCTTCGGCACATCGGGCGAGTTCTGGACCACCGACCCGGCGATGCTGCAGGCGCAGCTCGACGTCAACGTCACCGCGGTGATGCAGCTGACCCGGGCCGCGTTGCCGCCGATGCTCGAATCCGGGGCGGGCACGGGGTTATCAACGTCGCCAGCGTCGCCGGCCTGCTGTCGGGCCGGGGCTCGACATAGTCGGCGTCGAAGGCCCGGGTCGTGTCGTTCTCCGAGGGCCTGGCCGGCACCGGCGTCACCGTGCACGTGCTGTGCCCGGGCTACGTGCACACCGAGTTCCACGAGCGCGCCGGGATCGAGATGAAGTCGATGCCGAGGTTCATGTGGCTCGAGGTCGACGACGTCGTGCGGGAACGCCTGACGGGCGTCGCGAACGGCACCGTGGTGATCATTCCCGGGCGGCAGTACAAGGCGATGACCGCCGCGTTGCGGCTGGCGCCACGCCCGCTGATGAGCCTGATGACGAGGACGTTCGGGCAGGGTCGTGGCCGCACCTGAGCTGGCGAAGACGGACCGTGACGAGCTGGCCGAGCTGGTTCGACGGTTGTCGGTGGTGCACGGCCGGGTGACGCTGTCCTCCGGCAAGGAGGCCGACTATTACGTCGACTTGCGGCGGGCCACGTTGCACCACCGCGCGGCGGCGTTGATCGGGAGGCTGATGCGTGAGCTGACAGCGGACTGGGACTACGCCGCCGTCGGTGGGCTGACGCTGGGCGCCGACCCCGTCGCGGCCGCGATCATGCACGCCCCCGGGCGCCCGATCGACGCGTTCATCGTGCGCAAGTCTGTGAAAACGCACGGGCTGCAACGGATTATCGAAGGCACGGACGTCGCCGGCCGCAAGGTCTTGGTCGTCGAGGACACCAGCACCACCGGCAACTCCGCGCTGACGGCCGTGCGCGCGGCACGCGCCGCGGGCGCGGAGGTCGTCGGGGTCGCCACCGTGGTGGACCGCGCCACCGGCGCCGCCGAGACGATCGAGGCCGAAGGACTGCCCTACCGCAGCGCGCTGGGCCTTTCCGACCTGGGGCTGCCATGACCGAATCCGTTTTCGTCACCGGCGCGGCCCGCGGGATCGGGCTGGCCGTGGTGCGCCGGTTCGCCTGCGCGGGATACACCGTCGGTGCCGTCGACGTCGACGAGGTGAGCCTTGCCGCACTGAAAGCCGAAGCGGTGCAAAAGAACTGGTCGGTATGGACGTCGCCGATGGATGTCACCGACTACGACGCGTGGCAATCGACGCTGCGGGCGTTCGTCGAAGCCGGCGGCGGTCGGCTCGACATCTTGGTCAACAACGCCGGGGTGCTGGCGGCGGGCCAGTTCGCCGACATCCCGGCGGCCCGGCACAAGCGGATCGTCGACATCGATGTCACCGGTGTCATCTACGGCTGTCACGCGGCGTTCCCGTACCTTCGGGACACCGCCCGGGCGCGGGTGCTCAACATGTGCTCGGCGTCGGCGATCTACGGTCAGCCCGAACTGGCCTCCTACAGCGCGTCGAAGTTCGCTGTCCGCGGTCTCACCGAGGCGCTCGAGCTGGAATGGCGACCCCACGACATCGCGGTGATGGCGCTGTGGCCGCTGTTCGTCGACACCGGCATGATCGCCGGTGTGGACACCGGCACAACGAGGTCGTTGGGTGTGCACCTGACGCCGGACGAAGTGGCCGGCGCGGCCTGGGACGCGCTGCACCGGCGCTCGCCGACGCCGAAGGTGCACTTTCCGGTCGGCTCTCAGACCAAGACCGTCTACTACCTTTCACAGCTCAGCCCGGCCTGGCTGAGCCGATTGATCAACAAACGGATGGCGCATTAAGTCTTGCGCACGCTGGTCGCGATCCTGTCGGTCGCCGTGGTCGCGGGAAGCGCGGCATGCTCGCAACACGACGCCACCCCGTCGCCGTACGCGGCGATGACCGCGAAGGTCGGTGAATCGCAGACGGTGCTCGGCTGGAACATGTCGCTGACCAACCTGCGCTGGGATTCCGGCCATGTAATGGTCGATATCGACGCTGCCCCGACAGATCCCGGCAAGCCTCACGCCAATGCGCAGGACATCCGGTTCGGGTTGTACGGCACGCTGGCACACCCGGTCGAGGCCACCGGCCTCGGCAGCTGCAGCGGCGTGACCACGCTGGCGATCCGCCCGTTGGCCTCCCCGTCACCGGAGCGGCTCAGTGGCACGGTGTGCATCGGCCCGCTGCAGGACCAGGCCGCCGTGCGCGGCGTGTACGTCTACTCCCCGCGCGAGCGCATCCCCGGCACCGCCGCCGCCTACCCCGCCGCGTTCCCGGTCGGGCTGCCGCCGACCAAGACCAGCGACACCGGGCTGACCATCAGCACGAGCAGCGTCGACGCGTTCCGCGCCGACGGCGTGCAACTGACGCAGCAGTCGCTCAACGACCCCACGGCGTTCACCGGCAACGGCTCCATGCTGCTCGGCGTCGACGTATCAGCGCCGGCCGCGCAGTACCGCGACGACTCCGCCAAGCGCGGGGGGCCGATGATGCTCGTCGTCTCGCCGACGCTGCCGCCGCCGGGGCTCACCGCCGAGTGCAACGCCTACGGGTCCTCGGTGCTGATCCTGCCCTACGCCCAACTCGACGCGGTCCACGTCAACGCCTCGGTGTGCACGCAAGGCGAGATCAACGAGGCCGTGCTCTACGCGACATTGTCGGTGGTGGGTACGCACGCCGCGGTCTGGACGAGCAGTGCCTAGCCCAGCGGCTCCGGAGCCCAATGTCGCCGGCCCAGCGGCTCCGGAGCCCAATGTCGCCGGCCCAGCGGCTCCGGAGCCCAATGTCGCCGGCCCAGCGGCTCCGGAGCCAGGCCCGACCGAATGGGACACCGGCACGCCCGGTGTGGGGCCGTGGCCCGGCACACTGCCCGCCGACCCGCGCTACGACCCTGCGCTACTGCGCGACGGGGACACCCGCAACGTCGTCGACGCCTACCGCTACTGGACGCGCGACGCTGTCATCGCCGACATCGACACGCGCAGGCATCCGCTGCACATCGCGATCGAAAACTTCGGTAACGACGCGAACATCGGCGCCGTGGTCCGCACGGCGAACGCGTTCGCGGTCGACACCGTGCACATCGTCGGCCGGCGGCGATGGAACCGGCGCGGTGCGATGGTCACCGACCGCTACCAGCGGCTCCGCCACCACGACACGACGGCCGAGCTGTTGGAGTTCGCACAGCGCGCGGGCCTGGTCGTCGTCGCGGTCGACAACGTGGCAGGCAGTGTGCGGCTGGAGCAGACCACCCTGCCGCGAGATTGTCTGATGGTGTTCGGGCAGGAGGGGCCCGGCATCACCGCGGAGGCACGCGCGGGAGCCGAGGTCACGGTGTCGATCGCGCAGTTCGGCTCCACCCGCAGCATCAACGCCGCGGTGGCGGCCGGCATTGCGATGCACACCTGGATCCGTCAATGGGCCGATCTGACACGGGCATGGTAGGGCAGGATTCAGGCATGGAGCAGCAATGGGCGAATCGGGCCGCCAGCGCAGAGGCCGCGATCGAAACACGACATCTCACGCCATTGTGGTATCTGCCTGCCACGCAGCTCGGCGTGTGCGGATGGCCGCCGAACCGAAATGAGCGGCTGTTCGACAGCTGGAACTACTGGTGGCAGGCCCACCTGCTGGACTGCCTGGTCGACGCGCAGGAGCGCGACCCGCAGCCGCATCGGCGCAAGCGGATCAAGCGACAACTGCACGGGCACTGGCTGCGCAACACCGGCCGCTGGATCAACGACTACTACGACGACATGGCGTGGCTGGCACTGGCGATCGAGCGATCCGGCAGGCTCGCCGGGGTCGAGCGCGCCGGTGCGCTGCGCAAGCTGACCAAGCAGTTCACCAACGCCTGGATGCCTGAGCACGGCGGCGGCATTCCGTGGCGCAAGCAGGACCGGTTCTTCAACGCCCCTGCCAACGGGCCCGCGGGAATCTTTCTGGCGCGCAACGGCGAACTGCGCCAAGCCCAGCTGATGGCCGACTGGATCGACGCGACGCTGATCGACCCCGATACCCACCTGGTGTTCGACGGGATCAAGGAGGGTTCGATGGTGCGGGCGCAATACACCTACTGCCAGGGTGTGGTGCTGGGGCTGGAAACCGAACTGGCCGCACGTACCCACGACGAACGTCACGCCCCGCGGGTGCATCGGCTGGTCGCCGCGGTCCGCGACCACATGGCCCCGGGCGGCGTGCTCAAAGGCACCGGTGGGGGTGACGGCGGACTGTTCGGCGGCATCACCGCCCGCTACCTGGCATTGGTCGCCACCACCCTGCCCGGCGATGCGCCGGACGACAAGACGGCCCGCGACACCGCCCGGGAGCTGGTGCTCACCTCCGCGCAGTCGGCGTGGGACTTCCGGCAGGCCGTCGACGGGCTGCCGCTGTTCGGCGCGGACTGGGCCAGGGCCGCGCAGGTCCCCACAGCCGGCAGCGCCGTCGGGCAGTTCGTCGAGGGCGCGGTGTCGGCGTCCGCGGTGCCGGAGCGCGATTTGTCGGTGCAGCTGTCGGGCTGGATGCTGATGGAGGCCGCGCACGTTCTGACGGCATGAGGTTGTAGTGACGATCCGCCTGCTCCCCGCCCGGCTCAGTCGCGATCGCCTCGCCTCCACTTCACGTGAGAAGGCCGCCGCGGCGATGCTGTTGGCGTTCGCTCTTGCCGCGGTCATCTGGGCCAATTCCCCGTGGGCGAGCACGTATTCGGTGTTCTGGAACACTGCGGTCGGGCTGAGGTTCGGCGGTGCGCACGCCGAGTTGACGCTGCGCCAGCTCGTCAACGACGCGCTGATGGCGTTCTTCTTCTTCACGGTCGGGCTGGAGGTCAAGGCCCAGTTCACGATCGGTGAGCTCGCCGACCGGGCGCGCGCGATCGTTCCCGTTGTCGCCGCGGTGGCCGGGCTGACGCTGCCGGCGGTGATCTTCCTGGCGTTCAACCACGCCGGCGACAACGCCCGTGCGTGGGGCGTTGTGATTTCCACCGACACCGCCTTCGTGCTCGGCGCGCTGGCGGTGATCGCGCCGAAGTACCCGTTACGGCTGCGGACGTTCCTGACGACGCTGGCGATCGTCGACGACGTCGGTGCGCTGCTCGTGATCGCGCTCTTCTACGCCAAAGAGGTTCGGATCGCTCCGCTGCTCGTCGCGCTCGCGCTGATCATCCTGCTGGTGCTGGTCCGCTATCTGCCTGCCGCCCGAGGCCCCGCGTACGCGTTGCTGGCGGTTGGCCTGTGGTTGACGCTGCAGTTCGGTGGCGTGCACCCAACTCTCGCGGGTGTCGCCGTCGCCCTTGCGATCCCGGCGTTCACTCCCGAGCGGCGGCGGGTCGAGCAGGTGGTGGACCTGATCCGGGCGTTTCGTCAGTCCCCGAATTCGGACTACGCCCGCGCCGCGGCCCGCAGCCTGCGCGATGCGCTGTCGATCAACGAGCGACTGCAGACAGCTTTCGCGCCGTACGTGTCAATCGCCGTGCTGCCGGTGTTCGCGCTGGCCAACGCCGGTGTGCGGCTGGACCGCGAAACCGTCTCCGCGGCATTGCGCTCACCGTTGACGTTGGGCATCGTGACCGGGTTGGTCGTCGGCAAATTCGTCGGGATCACCGGGGCCACCGCTCTCGTCCACTACACCCGCATCGGGCGGCTCTCGCCCGGGCTGACGTTGCGACGCGTCGCCGGTGGTGCGGCGTTGTGCGGAATCGGCTTCACCATCGCACTTTTCATCGTCGACCTGGCGATCGCCGATCCTGCGAGGCAAGACCAGGCGCGCGTCGGCGTGCTGGTCGCGTCCGCGGTGTCGTTCGTGCTCGGCTGGGCCATCTTCCGGGTCACCGACTGGCTCAGTCCGCCGAAACCCGTCGGCGCATTCTTGGTGCGGCCCGTCGACCCCGAGCGCGACCACATCCGCGGGAGGCCCGACGCTCCGCTGACCCTGGTGGAATACGGCGACTTCGAATGCCCGTTCTGCAGCCGCGCGACGGGATCTATCGACGAGGTCGGTGCGCGCCTGGGTGACCAGTTGCGCTACGTCTGGCGCCACCTGCCGCTGGAACGGGTGCACCCCCACGCCATAGATGCCGCGCGCGCCGCCGAGGCCGCGGGCCTGCAGGGCCGGTTCTTCGATCTCGGCCAGGTGATGTTCGAGAACCAGGACAACCTCGGCTGGGAGGATGTCTACCGCTACGCCAACGACACCGGGCTCGACCTCGAACAATTCAACGACGACGTGCATTCGTCGCGGGTGCGCCACCGGGTAGAAGACGACGCGCAGGACGCCGAGGTGATGGACCTCAATTCGACGCCCACGTTCTTCATCGGCGGCAAGCGCCACAAGGGCCCGTTCGACGC
>Ga0209040_10004250_pt1 | contig 10877 bp, 13 predicted proteins | sample BogFormECP12_OM3_FD_188240 | JGI IMG/M metagenome (GOLD analysis project Ga0209040, IMG submission 188240) | Bog forest soil microbial communities from Calvert Island, British Columbia, Canada - ECP12_OM3 (SPAdes) (version 2) | ecosystem: Environmental > Aquatic > Freshwater > Wetlands > Bog ... | reverse complement strand
AAAACTACAGTCGCAGTCGCCGTGGCCGAGAACGTGAGTGCGTCATACGAGGACGGCGTCTGGTTCGTGGGGCTGGCCTCGGTGCCCGATTCGGATCTGGTAGCGAGCACCATCAGCACCGTGTTTGGAATCTCGCTGCCGGGCGTCGACCCGGTATCGGGATTGGCCGGATGGCTCCGCGACAAGCATGCGCTGATTGTGCTCGACAGTTGCGAAAACGTGATCGGCGCGGTGGCGGCAATCGCCGAGGCGATCCTCAAAGCGGCGGCGCATGTATCCGTTCTAGCCACCAGCCGGGAGCCGTTACGGGCCGAGGGCGAATGGCTGCACCGCCTCCCCTCGCTCGAACTGCCGCCTCGCTCCGATAATCTCACGCCCGAGGGGCGCTGCAGTATTCCGCGGTCCAACTGTTCAACGAGCGCGCCCTGGCGATCATAGACGGATTCGCCTTGGGCGACGAGGATGTCGCTCCGGTCCTCGAGATTTGCCATAGGCTCGACGGCGTACCGCTCGCACTCGAATTGGCAGCCGCGCGCGTCGACGTGTTGGGTGTCAGGGGGCTCGCCGCGCGGCTCGACGATCGCTTCGCCGTCCTGACAAGCGGCCGACGCACCGCGTTGCCGCGCCGCCAGACTCTGCGAGCGGCGATGGATTGGAGCTACGAGGTGCTGCCGAAAATCGAGCAGCTCATTCTACGGCGCGTTGCCGTGTTCCAGGGCGATTTCACCATCGATGCGGCCACTGCGGTCGCCAGCGACGACCACATCGACGCCGCCTACGTCTTCGAAGGGGTCGCCAACCTCGCCACAAAATCTCTGATTTCGACCGACATCAGCAGCGATCTGACCCATTACCGCTTGCTCGATACGACGCGTGCCTATGTATTGGAGAAGTTGAGCGAGAGCGGCGAGGTCGAGGAGGCCAGAAGGCGCCACGCCGAACATTGTCGCGAGCTGTTCCGCAAAGCCGAAGCCGAGGCTACAACGCGATCCGCAGGCGATTGGCGGGGGGGGGGTACACTCGGCAGATCGGCCACCTTCGCGCCGCGCTCAATTGGACCTTTTCCGACGCTGGCGATGTAAGGCTTGGTGTCAGTCTTGCCGTAGTAGCGACCGATTTCTGGCTTACCGTCTCTCTGCTGAACGAATGTTGTGAGTGGGGGGTCAGGGCGCTCGCCCACCTCGGCACCGCCGAACGAACACACGATGAGATGGTGTTGCAATGCGGCGTCGGGCTGGCGCTCACATATGTCAGGGGGATGACGCCCGAGGCTCGGAGCGCCCTGACCAAGGCGCTTTTGCTCTCGGAAGAATTAGGAGATTTCAACCATCGGTTTCGAGCCCTCTGTGGGTTATGGCTGTTCGCCCTCCGCGTGGTTGATTTCCGGGGATGCCTGGCGCTGGCCCGTAAATACGAACTGCTCGCCGGGACCATCGATGATCCCGCAGCAAGCGCCACTGCCGACTGGGTGCTTGGCATGTCGCGATATTACCTGGGCGAGCACGCCGCCGCCGCCGCCAACCTCCAGCGCGCGCCTCGTATCCGATAGCGATGCGAAGCGGCGACCTGATTCGCTTTGGTACGGATATGCAGGTCAGCGCCCTTTGCTATCAGGCGGTGACCTTCTGGTCGTTGGGTTTTGCGGATAAGGCAATCCAATCCGGTCGGAACGCCATTAAATAGGCTCGCGGCGTCAACCACCCGGTTTCACTTTGTATCGCGCTCGCCGCGCCCAGCAGCATCCTGCTTGTGAAAATGGGCGATCTGGAGCGGGCAGAGTGCTGCATCGACGAACTGATCGACCATGCCGGCAAACACTCGCTGATCCCGTACTATGCGTTTTGATTATGCTCAAAGGGCAGCCTTATGGCGGTCCGCGGCGATCACGCGTCAGGCGAACGATGGTTGCGCTCCGGTCTCGAACGCACACGCGAGGTCGCGTATTACCTGTTCTATGCCTTTTTCCTGGGCGAGTTGGCGGCCGTGTTGGCATCCACCGGTCGAACCGACGAGGGTCTTGCGGAAGTCGACGCGGCGCTCCGCTATGCAGAGGAATCCGAATCTCTGTGGTGCATGCCCGAAGTGCTGCGCATTAAGGGCGAGATTCTCGCGAGGCGGGACCCGACCGATACCGAGGCAGCTGCCGAGGGACACCTTGTGCGCTCGCTTGATTGGGCGCACCGACAACAGGCGCTTGCTTGGGAACTGCGGGCGGCGACGAGCCTTGCGCGGCTCTGGCAACTTCAACACCGTGTTGCTGAAGCGCGAGAGCTGCTGGGATCGGTCTATGGCCGGTTTACCGAAGGTTTCGCGACCGCCGACCTGCGAGAGGCGAGACGCCTGCTGGAGCAAATGGCGTAGGCCGGCATCGGGTTTCTTGGCGCGGGTCGGATAGTCGATTAGCGGGTCGGCTTGTCCTACGGCTTCAATGGGGCCGAGTACCGCTGGGGCCAAGCCCGATTTGGTAGGCCGGAGCTCGTCCGATCGGTCGTTGCTCGCAACGTCATGGGCAGTCGCGGTTGCTGACATCGTTCGCATGCTCGCGCGGGTAGCGCAGAGACACGCCAATTCCGAGGTCCCGCCGGCTGGAAGGTCGGATCGACAGCGAGCGTTGCCACAGGGGCATCCTTCTGCGTGGTCAGCGCGCTCAGGGACCGCTCGCGTGAAGGTCCCGAGATCACCCTTCGGTCGTCGATCATCCGAGCGGGGTTGCCGCCACACCGAAAGTGAATGCCAGCCTTCGCCCTCGCGGTTAAAATGTCCTCTAGAGCCGATGCCCTATTCGATCCATTCGGTTGGGGAGCACCGCTTTGGCCACGGAACGCGTCGAACGCAGGCTGGCCGCCATTCTCGCTGCGGATGTGGCGGGATACAGCCGGCTCATGGGTACCGACGAGGAGGGGACGCACGAGCGGCTAAAGGGGCATCTCCGCGATCTGATCGATCCGAAGATCAGGGAGCATCGCGGGCGCATAGTAAAGAACACCGGCGACGGCATGCTGGTGGCATTTTCAAGCGTCGTTGACGGGACGCGTTGTGCCGCCGAGATCCAGCGCGCGATGATCAATCGTAACGCCGATATCCCCGAGAAACCTTGGCGACGTGATCGTCGAACCTCAAGATATTTTCGGCAACGGCCTCAATATTGCGGCGAGGCTGGAGGCATTAGCAGAGCCGAGTGGCATCTGCATCTCTCGGGTGGTGCGTGACCAGATCCGCGACAAGCTTCCCTACCCGTTCGAAGACATGGGGGAGCAGAGCGTCAAGAACATGGCCCGTCCGGTGCGGGTCTTCGCTTTAAGTGCTGCTGCCGTTGCCTCCTCGCCCGCGGTCTTAGTCGCGGCGGATGTCGGCACACGCGGCGCTGTGCCGAGTGCGTCAGAACAATCCTCCGTGGATGAAGATACCTTCGCCTTCGGACCGTTCCGTCTGATCCCCGCTCAGCGGATCCTGCTCGAGGACGGGAAACCGCTGCGCCTCGGCAGCCGGGCTTTGGACATCCTCACCACGCTGGTCGAACGCGCCGGTGAGACAATCCGCAAAGACGAGCTGATCGCACGCACCTGGCCCGATACGGTCGTCGACGAGGGGGCTCTGCGGGTCCATGTCGCCGCGCTGCGGAAGGCGCTGGGCGATGGCCGCGCGGGCAAGCGCTACATCGCCAACAACCCCGGCCGGGGTTACGCTTTTGTCGCATCGGTGACGCGCGAACATCCGCGCCCGGCAACTGCCCCGCCGGATGGAGCGACCGGAGTCAACAATCTGCCTGTGCCGCTCGCCCGCATCGTCGGCCGCGACGACATCATCGCCGCTCTGGCGACGCAGCTGGCCCAGCGCCGTTTCCTGAGCATCGTGGGTCCCGGCGGGATCGGCAAAACCACAGTGGCGGTGGCGGTCGCCGAGGCCGTGACCCCAGCCTATGCAGATGGCGTATGGTTCGTCGGGCTCGCTTCGTTGTCCGATCCCGACCTGGTGCCGAGCGCCCTCAGCACGGTGCTCGGGATCTCGCTGTCAGGCACCAACCCGGTATCCGGGATGACCGCGTGGCTGCGCGACAAGCAGACGTTGATAGTGCTCGACAACTGCGAGCACGTCATCGGCGCGGTAGCGCGGCTGGCTGAGGCAGTGCTGAGGGCGGCACCGGGCGTTCGCATTCTGGTCACCAGCCGCGAGCCGCTAAGGGCCGAAGGCGAATGGCTGCACCGCCTGGCCTCGCTGGAGCTTCCGCCGGACTCGGAGGATCTCTCGGCCGCCGAGGCGCTACGGTACTCGGCCGTTCAGCTGTTCAACGAGCGCGCCATGGCGGCCGCGGCCGGCTTTACCCTCGGCGACGCCAACATGGCGGCGGTTCTGGAGATTTGCCGCAGGCTCGACGGCGTCCCGCTGGCGCTCGAGATGGCGGCGGCGCGCGTGGACGTCTTCGGCGTGCGGGAACTGGCGGCTCACCTCGACGATCGTTTTCGGGTTCTGACGAGCGGCCGGCGCACCGCCCTGCCCCGGCATCAGACACTCGCCGCGACGCTTGACTGGAGCTATCAGCTGCTTTCGCAAGCAGAGCGCACGGTGCTGCCTCGCCTCGCCGTGTTCGCAGGCGATTTCCCGCTGGACGCCGCGGTCGCCGTCGCAGCCGATATTGCTTCATCCGAGGTCGTCGATCACATCGGGAGCCTCGTCGCCAAATCGCTGATCGCCGCCGATCTGCGCGGCGAGACACCACACTACCGTCTGCTCGACACCACGCGCCTATACGGCTTCGAGAAGCTGAAGAACTCCGGTGAACTCCAGCAGGTCGCCCGTCGCCATGCGGAATATTGTCGAGCCTTCTTCGCGCCCGCCGAAGCCGGGCTCGAGACGCTGCCGAAAAGCCAGTGGCTGGCGGTTTACGGCCGCCAGATCGATAATCTACGCGCGGCCATGGATTGGGCGTTCTCCGCAGAGGGCGACCCGGCGAAAGGCGTGGCGCTGACGATCGCCGCCGTGCCGCTATGGGTCCAGCTGTCGCTGATGGGGGAGTGTCGCCGACGAGTCGAACGTGCGCTGGCAAGCCTCGAAAGCGACGCGGCCGAAGCCGGACGTTCGCGCATGAAGCTCTGCGCTGCACTGGGCTGGTCGCTGATGTACGGGGTAGGCGCGGCACGCGAGACCAGTGCGGCATGGGCGGCCACGCTCAAGCTGGCCGAGCAGCTCGGCGACACCGGCTATCAGCTGCGCGCGCTCTGGGGGCTGTGGGTCGATCACCTCAACAACGGCGAGTTCCGGACGGCGCTTGAATTGGCCCAAAGGTTCACCCGCATCGTGACCAATTCGACCGACGCAATCGACCTGATGATGGCCGATCGCATGCTCGCGACGTCGCTGCACTATCTGGGCGACCAGCGAAACGCCCGCCAACATATCGAACGCATGCTCAGCCGCTACGCGGCTGTCGCGCAGCAGCCGCACGTCGCTCGATTTCAATTCGACCAGCGCGTGACGGCGCACTATTTTCAGGCCCGGATCCTATGGCTCCAGGGGTTCGCCGATCAGGCGATGCGCGTGGCCGAGAGCAATATCGACGACGCGCGATCGATCGGCGACGCGCTGTCCCTTGGCAGCGTGCTGGGACAGGGAGCGTGCCCGATTGCGCTTTTCACCGGCGATTTTGAAGCCGCTGAACGCTTTCGGGCAATGCTGCTCAACCATTCAGACCGGCATGCGCTCCGTCTGTGGCACGCATGGGCCCGCTGTTTCAATGGCCTGGTGATGGTCAAGCGGGGTGACATCGCTGCTGGATTGCTCGTTCTGCGCAGCGAACTTTCTCAGGCTGGCGACAACAGGGTCTTGCCGCGCTATCTCGTCCTTCTCGGCGAGCTGGCGGAGTGTCTCGGCCAGGCTGGGGAGGTTGCGCTGGGCCTCGAAACGGTCGACGATACGCTCGCGCGATGCGAACGCAACGATGAGCGCTGGTACATCGCGGAGCTGCTTCGCATTAAAGGAGAACTGATCATATTGCAGGGGGGAGCCGATGCCGCAGCTGCTGCCGAAGGACATTTCCTGCCGGCGCTCGACTGGGCCGGCCGACAGCAGGCGCTCTCCTGGGAATTGCGGACGGCGACCAGTCTGGCGCTGCTGTGGAAAGATCAACACCGAGTTGCGGAAGCGCGCGAGCTGTTGGGATCGGTCTACAGCCGTTTCACCGAAGGTTTCGAGACAGCAGACCTTCGGCGGGCGAAAACCCTGTTGGAGCAATTGGCGTAGCCCCGAACCCGGGCGCGTCGCTTACGTTTTGACCAGGGCGGCGATCACCGCATCGGTCCTTAGGATGGCATGCGCGAAGGTCGGCCCGTTAATGTCGTGGGCCGCATGCATCGCCTCGGGGCTGAACGCTGCCGTAGCGTCCCGCACCAAGGTTACGTGGTAGCCGAATTCGGCCCCCGCGCGAGCGGTCGCCTCGATACAGGTGTTCGCCGCCGTGCCGACCACGATGATCTTCTCGATGCCGCGCTGCTTGAGCTGCAGATCGAGGTCGGTGCCGGCAAACCCGTTCTGGCACCAATGCTGTTCGATCACGACATCGCCCGGCTGGGGCGCGAGGTCCGGATGCCAGTCGCCGCCCCAGGTGCCCTCCGCAAAGATGGCCCCTCGGTCGGTCAGGATCTGCCAAGGGCAGGGATAACGCCATCCATCATAATTACCCTCGCGCCAGCGCCGGTGCGGGACGTAGAAAACCGCAATACCTATGCGGCGCGCGGCCTCGACGAGCGCGTGCAGATGCGGCAGCAGTTTAACTGTCTCGGCGACCGCCTTGACCTCCGGCCACAGCCTGCCACCGTCGCTCAGGAAATCGTTGTATGGATCGACGAGCAGCAACCCAGTCCGGTTCGCGGTGTAATCGCCTAGCGGCAAACTACTTTCCCTCTCATCGTATCAGAGCCCCGCGCCGGCAGCCAGGTCTCGAACAGGCGCCGGCCGACAGCGGCCAACCGTGGTTGGAGACCACGGGCTACCCGGTGCCCCAGTCCTCATAGCAGATCTCCGTGCCGTCCTTGGTCCTGCTGGCGCTCATGATACCGTCCTTCGTGCTCGTCCCGGTGGTTCGCTAAAGATTGCGGCGCCTGCGGCGGCCAAGCCGGGATCGGAAAGCGAGGATATCACTGTCCTCTCGGCTCGGTCGGTTCGGGATATTGCGGCGGGGGTTCCGAGATTGCGAATTAAGAGATGTGAATCTCTGTTACGCCGTGAGACAGCACGGCTCCGGGGATCGGCGCTGAAGGCCGGGCCCGGGTGTTACCCTTGGAGCCTTCCGTCGGTCTGTGTCGCCATGAAGCTATTGAAAGGTTGGCGCGCCCGAGAGGAGTCGAACCCCTAACCCCCAGATCCGTAGTCTGGTGCTCTATCCAGTTGAGCTACGGGCGCCTGCCAAGAGCGGGCCGGCGGTGCGCGGCGGCCACAACTACTCCACCCCGATCGAACAAGGCAAGGCGGATTGTCGGGGCCCACGGTGGCCGCCGCCTCTTAGCGAAACCACATAGGGCGGATGAGCCCCGATACAATAGCGGTGCACGAGACCGCCGCGGACGATCCGGCAACCCGCCGGTCGATCACATTGCTCGCCGGGCGGCACCGGCGCGCCGAAGGCGGCCACCCGTGGATCTACTCGAACGAAGTGCAGATGGACGCCGCGGCCAAGGCGCTCGCACCCGGCAGTCTCGTCACCTTGCGGCGCGCCGACGAAAGCGCACTCGGTGTCGCGATGTTCAACCCGCATACCCTGCTCGCCGCGCGCCTCCTCGACCGCGACATTGCCCGCCCGATCGGGCGGCGCTTTCTTGTGCGCCGGATTGGGCGCGCCCTCAAATTGCGCGAGCGGCTGTTCGACACCCCCTTTTACCGCCTCGTCCACGCCGAAGCCGACGGGTTGCCCGGCCTCGTCGTCGACCGGTTCGGTGCGGTTCTCGTCGTCCAATCGAATGCCGCCGGGATGGCGCGGATCGAGCCGCTCGTGCTCGACGCGCTCGGCGAATTGCTGAGCCCCGACGCCATTGTGCTGCGCAACGACAGCCCCGCGCGAGCGCTTGAAGGACTGTCCTCCGAGGTGCGGGTGGCAAAGGGCAGCCTCGACGGCCCGGTGCCGGTCCACGAGAACGGCGCCGTGTTCCGCGCCGATCTGCTCGACGGCCAGAAGACCGGCTGGTTCTTCGACCAGCGCGACAACCGGCGCTTCATCGCCGCTCTGGCCCGCGGTGCCCGGGTTCTCGATCTCTATTGCTTCACCGGGGGCTTTGCGGTCCAGGCGGCTCGTGCCGGCGCCGCCGCCGTCCTCGGCATTGACCGCTCCGCGGCGGCACTGGCGCTCGCAGCCGAAGCGGGGGAACTCAACGGGGTCGGCCAGACCTGCTTGTTTCGCCGCGGCGAGGCCTTTGCCGAGGCGGGCGGGCTCGCCGCCCATGGCGAGCGCTTCGACATTGTCATCGCGGATCCCCCGGCCTTCGCCAAATCGCGCAAGGACGGGCCGGCGGCATTGCGCGCCTACCGCAAGCTCGCCCGGCTCGCCGCCTCGGTCACAGCAGGCGGCGGCATCATGCTTCTCGCTTCCTGCTCGTTCCATGTCGGCGCGGCCGAGTTCGCCGAGGCGGTGCGCCGCGGGCTCGCCGATGCCGGCCGCGCCGGCCGCATCCTCAGGGCCGCCGGGGCCGATGCCGATCACCCGATCCATCCGGCATTGCCGGAGACCGCCTATCTGAAGACCCTGACCCTGGGTCTCGATTGAAGGGTCCCTTGAGGATCGAGCATGTGATCGAGCGACCCTACAGGCCGCCGAGATGCACCGCTCCGCCGCGCCGCTGACGACCGACCTCATGGCCTATCATCTCTACCTGCGCACACTCACGGTCCTCTTTCCAATAGCGTAGGAGCGAGTTCTTGACGCAAGGACGAATTTGCGGCTTGCCGAGCGGTTAGAATTGGTTAGATATTCCAACTAGTGTAGTTTAGTGGCCCGGTGATGATTACGGTGGGAGCCTTTGAGGCAAAGACGCACCTTTCGGCCCTCCTCGACCGAGTAGCCAGGGGTGAGGAAGTGCTCATCACCAAGCACGGCAAGCCTGTGGCTCGGCTGTTGAGAGCGGCACATATCGACCGCGAGCGCGTCAATGACGTGTATGAAAAGCTCAAGCTGTTGCGCAAGCGAACGACGCTCGGCGGGCTCTCCTGGCAGGCGCTCAGAGACGCGGGGCGGCGGTGAGCGCTCTTGTCATCGATTCCTCCGCGGCGCTCAGTTGGTGTTTCGAAGATGAGGCCTCGCCGGCATCGGACGCTCTGTTTGAACGGGTTCGCGATCAGGGTGCGGTCATTCCCGGGCTTTGGCATCTGGAGGTCGCCAACGTTCTGCTGCAGGCGGGAGAGGCGTGGCCGGATCACCGCGGGCGATGTGGCGACGCGCCTTGAATTGATCGCCGGGCTGCCGATCACGACCGACAACGAAACAATCGCTCGCGCCTGGCGTGAGATTCTTGCGCTGGCACGAGCCGAGGGACTGTCGGCCTACGATGCGACCTATCTGGAGCTTGCGATCCGCCGCGGTCTTCCGCTGCAGACCAAGGATGAGGCGCTGATCGGCGCAGCCAAGCGAAGCGGCGTGGCGGTTCCGGCCTAATTTCGCGGGATGCTCTCCGAGCCGGACCGGCCGGGCGTTCCTCATCCAGCCTATCGCAACGCCGGTGCGGTGTGGATGGGGCTTACGGAGAGAGCGCTGGAGCACGCCCGCCCGGATCGCTTGGAACGGCGCCTCGCGGATCGCCGAACCGTGCCAAATCCGGCATGCGCAGCTATACTCGCGCGAAGGGGGACCGATGGTCGAAAGCCCCGCTGTCGTACGCCGTCTCGCCGCGATTCTCGCCGCCGATGTGGCAGGCTATTCTCAGCGGCGAACGCCCGTGCTGCGGTTCTAGCGGGCCAAATCGAGAAACTTGCGCTTGATCTCCGCGAACAGGCGTGGAGGAAGGAAGCCGTAGGCGAAAATCCCGGGCCTACCCGGTATGGGATCGAGACCGGCATTCGGCCACTCGTCGACATTGTGCTCGGAGATGATGACCCAGCACGGTTCGTCGTCCAGCCCGACCGCTCGCCGGACCTTCACCGGGATCTCGATCCCGACGGTATCACCTGACGGGGGCGAATGCGTGATCGGCAGGATGACGACGAAGCGGGGTCGCGATGACGAATCACCGGCGGCGAGGAGACAGGCCGGGCGGTCCTTACCCTGGTCGCGGCCGGCAGAGGCCTCCCGCAGCCACAGGTAATCGCATCGGATAACGAGGCCGGGTTTCGGCTCCGGCACCGCCACGGCCGGCGCTCACTCCATCAATGCGTCGAGCTGCGCGTGCTCCGGGTCCATCTCGGCGCGTTCGACAGCCTCGATCACGACAGCAACCGCTTCCACGGTGCGATGGGTCCGTCGGGCCGCCGCCACGAGCCAGTCATAATGGTCGGCCGACAGCAGCACGAGTTCCCTGCGGCCGTGCCGGGTGATCTCCACAGGCTCGCGCTGTGCCTTATGTTGGAACTCGCCGAATTTCCGCTGGAACTCCACCGCAGTCGTCTGCGCCATCATCGCCTCGAAGGGTCAGAACCTGAGTCTCCAGAATACACGTATTGTCCGCTGTCAGGCAAATGTGTCCAACAGTAATCATCGACCGAAGTTGAAATGGGAGTCGGGGGTTTTCTGGGTTAATCTCAATGCGGAAACCGAGCATCGGGTAACTTATGACCGCGACCCGCCGCCTTGCCGCGATCCTCGCCGCCGATGTGGCGGGGTATTCGCGGCTGATGGGGGCGGACGAGGAGGGCACGCTCGAACGCCTCAAAGCACTGCGCCATGAGCTTCTCGATCCGAAGAT